>Ga0193726_1003307_pt1 | contig 10336 bp, 9 predicted proteins | sample H2c1metaG_FD_144928 | JGI IMG/M metagenome (GOLD analysis project Ga0193726, IMG submission 144928) | Soil microbial communities from a riparian zone of the East river system, Colorado, United States - H2c1 | ecosystem: Environmental > Terrestrial > Soil > Riparian zone | place: USA: East River... | reverse complement strand
CGAATCGACGATGCGTTGGGCCGTTATGTCGAGTTCGCGAAGGCCAGCTTCCCGAGGAAAATGTCTCTCGAAAAAATGCACATCGCGGTCGATGCCGCGAACGGCGCGGCTTACAAGTCGACGCCCTGCATTCTGCGCGAGCTTGGCGCCACGTTGACGGTCATACATGACGAACCCAACGGGACGAACATCAACGCGCAATGCGGCAGCACATTTCCCACGGAAATTCAGCGCCTCGTCAAGGAAAGCGGCGCCCAAATCGGGATCACGCACGACGGCGACGCCGATCGCGTCCTGCTCTGCGATGAAAAGGGGGAGCTGGTCGATGGCGACGAGATTCTCGCGATCGCCGCCGTCGATTTACTCCAATCAGGCCATCTCCAGGAGAAAACGCTCGTCGCCACGGTCATGAGCAATTTCGGACTCGACGAAGCACTCGCTCCACTCGGCGGGAAAGTGGTGCGCGCGAAAGTAGGCGATCGTTATGTCATCGAGGAAATGGTGGAGCGAAATCTGAACCTGGGCGGGGAGCAAAGCGGTCACATGATTTTTCGTGATTTTACGACGACCGGCGATGGCATCATCAGCGCGCTGCAAATCCTGCGCATCATGAAGACGAGCGGAAAGCCGCTGAGCGAATTAAAGCGTTGCCTGACGAAATATCCGCAGGCGCAACGAAATTTGAAGGTGAAGGAGAAACGTCCGCTGGCAGAATTATCCGCGGTCATGAAGCTTGTGGACGACGCCGAAAAGGAACTTTCGGGCAAAGGGCGTGTCCTCCTGCGTTACTCCGGAACGGAGCCGAAGATCCGGCTCCTGATCGAGGGTCGCGAGTTGGAACAGATCGATCGGCAGGCGAATCGGATCGCAGAGGCCATTCAGATCGCGATTGGGATATAGGCCGGATAGGACATATGGGTGATATGAGTTTGAGCCAGGTAGTCGAAGCGCTCTTGTTCAGCGGGCAGAAACCGCTGACCACGCGCGAGCTGGTCAGCGCAATCAAGGGGGCCGGCGACGGGGATGACCTCCTGCCTAACGAGTTTTCAAAGGCAACCGAAGCACAGGTAGCGGCCGCGCTTGAGCAGTTGAAGATCGAATACATCGAGCAGGGTCGCGCCTTTCAACTCGTGGAAAAGGCCGAGGGCTGGCAACTGGTGAGTGATCCCGCCTACGCGCCGTGGGTTCGCCAATTATTCCCCGCGGTTAAGCCGGCCCGGCTCACGCCGCCTTCCCTGGAAACGCTCGCGATCATCGCCTACCGGCAACCGATTACGCGTGCCGACGTCGAAGCCGTGCGCGGCGTCGCGGTGGACGGCGTCCTGCAAAGCCTGATGGAGCGCGGGCTCGTCAAAATCGCCGGTCGCGCCGAGGTCCCCGGCCGGCCTCTTCTTTACGAAACAACCCAGTTCTTCCTCGAGCATTTCGGCTTGCGCGATCTGGACGAGCTGCCCAACGCGGAGGAACTAAGACGCCGCTACCTGCCGTCGGCCGCCTCCAGCAAACCCGCCGCTCCCGCCGAATCCGAACAGCCGCCCGCGGCGCTTGAGTCGACAGAGGTCGCTCCTGCGCAGGATTGACTTCGCGGCCTGTTTTCGAGACTCATTTAGGCAAAGAAATAGCGCGCCCCGCGCTCAATTGGATTAGCGTCTCCCATGAAGAAATTCGGAATCGGTTGCGGTGCCGTCGTCATCATTCTGATCGTGATCCTCGTCATCGCAGGCTTCGCCATCGGCGGAAGCTATAATCGGATCGTCAAACTGGATCAGAACGTGAATGAAAAATGGGCCCAGGTGCAGAATGTTTACCAGCGCCGGGCCGACCTGATTCCAAATCTGGTCAGCACCGTTTCCGGTGCGGCGAATTTCGAAAAATCAACGTTGATCGCGGTGACGCAGGCGCGGGCCAGCGTCGGCCAGGTGAAGCTCGATCCCAACAAGGCGCCGACCGACGCCGCCCAGCTCCAACAGTTCCAACAGGCGCAGGGACAACTGAGTAACGCGCTCTCCCGCTTGCTGGTGGTGAGTGAGCAATACCCGGAGTTGAAGGCGAACCAGAATTTTCTCAGTTTGCAGGCGCAATTGGAAGGAACGGAGAACCGCATCTCAGTTGAGCGCGGGAATTTCAACGAAGCGGTCAAAGAGTACAACACGGTCGTGCGCAGTTTCCCGACGGTCTTTTTCGCGGGCATGCTTGGATTTTCGCCCCGGCCGTTCTTCAACGCACAACCGGACGCCGACAAGGCGCCCAAGGTGAATTTCGATTTCAATCAAGCGCCGGCGTCGCCCGCGCCGGCCACAACGCCCTAATACAACGCCCGGCGTCCTGGTTCGCCGGATCTAAATCTTTGTGAAGAGCATCGCTCTGCTGGTCGCATCGCTGGTGGCGTTCGCGAGCCCCAATCTCCGCGCGGCTGAAACCATCCCGCCGAAACCGGCCGGCTATTTCAACGATTACGCCGGCGTTGTTTCCAAGGAGGCAGCGCTCCGTTTCAACGAGCAGCTCGCGCAGTTCGAGCGCGAAACCTCGAACCAGGTCGTGGTGGCCGTGTTCCGGAAGATGGAGAGCGCCTCGTCCGTGGAAGATTACAGCCAGCGTGTCGCGCAAGCGTGGGGCGTCGGAAAGAAAGAGATCAGCAAAGGCAATGGAGTTGTGATGCTGGTCTTTGTCGACGACCGGAAGATTTCCATTCAAACCGGTTACGGTTTGGAGGGTGCCTTACCAGATGCAATTGCGTTCGACATCCGGACGCAACACATCAATCCGCATTTCCACAGTGGCGACTACGAAGGCGGCCTGGCCGAAGGAATTGATCTGATCTGCAAGGCCATTCGCGGCGAATACAAAGGAGACGGCAAAACGAACCAGGAACGGTCGTCCAGAAAGGGCGGTGGCGGAAACATTCTCTTTCTCGTCATATTCGTAGCCATCATTCTGCTGTCGATGCGATCTTCGCGCCGCCGCCGGGGTTATGGTTACTCCAGTCTGGGAGGACCGTTCATCGGAGGATGGTCCGGTGGCAGCGGAGGAGGCTGGTCGAGCGGTGGCTCGTCGGGCGGCGGATTCAGCGGTTTCAGTGGGGGCGGCGGAAGCTTTGGCGGCGGAGGCTCGAGCGGGAGCTGGTAGAGCAATGCGAACCAAGGATTTTCTCGAGAAGCTCGATCACGATCGCATCGTTGCTGCGATCAAAGGGGCCGAAGCCAAGACCTCCGGCCAGATTCGGGTCTACGTGCAGCGAGGAGAACTGGACGGCGACGCCTTCGATCATGCGCGAAAGAGGTTCCAGAAGCTGGGGATGCAAGCGACTGATGAGCGCAACGCGGTCCTGATTTATGTGGCCCCGCGCGCGCGAAAGTTTGCGGTGATTGGGGATGAAGGCGTTCACAAGAAATGTGGCGATGGATTCTGGGAGCAGCTCATCGAGCAAATGCGGGCCCATTTCCGAAATGAGAATTTCACGGATGCCCTCGTGGAAGCGATCGAGGAAGCGGGCCAACTCCTGGCGCGCCATTTTCCGAAAACATCGGGATCGTCCAACGAATTGCCGGACGAGATTGTGGAGAGTTAGCGGTCGAATATGCGGGAGGCCATTTATTGCGCCGCCCAAAACCTGACGCCGATACCTTCAGCCTTAAACTTGTGAACAAGCAGGTCGAAGAACAGCCAAAGATTGGCCAGAGCCAACCAGAGGGTGATGTCCACACCGGCTATGACTCGAGGAAAGGGCAATGGTTGCCCGAAGACTCCATAGAAAAGGAGCAGGTTGGCGTTGGCGGCGACGCTCAGGTTGATGCAGCGCACAAGGTAGTCGGGCTCGAGATAGACCAGTATCCAAGCCAGGCAGGAGACGAGGAAGAGATGATTTTCATGCACTCCCGCGTTGAAGACAAAGTAAGACATGAATCCGAGCATCGAATAGGTGATCAGCCGCTCGAATGTTTTTTTCTGCCGCGCAAACACGATCAGGATCAGGACGTAACTAAGGTAGAAGAGCATTTTTAGCGACCAGAGCGGGAACTCCTCGGGCGCGACGATCAGATCGATTTGCCCGGAGTTGAGCGCGCCATATTGATCGGGCTGCAGAACGCGAAGCGCCCAGGTAACAATCCAGCCGAGATTAAGCGCGTTACCCGAGATGTAGCGGTAACCCGCTATGTGGCGAAACGCATCGAAAGTGGTCATCGTGCCGAAAAACGCAAAGACCGGAATGACAACGGCAATGGTCGAGAACGCGAAGGGCGCAATCGTTCGCCAGAGGTTTCCCCTGCCACCCGATTCACCCCTGGCGACCGCCAGAACGTAAATGACGACAAACGGGGCAAGGATGAGCGGCTGCCATTTAATGAAACAGCTCGCCGTAAAGAGAACCAGGCCAAGGCTGAGGTATCCGCGTTGGAGCAGAAAAAACGCGGCGATGACAAACAGGCCGGAATAGACATCGACATACCCGAGCGCGACGCTGTTCAACACCAGCGCCAGTTCGAGCCCTGCCGTCAGGATCAGATTACGGGTAAACCAATAAAAACAAGCCGAGCTCGCGACCAGGAAGAGGAGCACGGAAGATTTCAGGACGATGAACCAGCTAAGTCCGAACGCCTGCGCAAGCTGCGCGATCGCGGCAAGAAAGACGAAGCAGAGCGGAGGGTAATCGGCGAAACTATGGGCGAAACCGCCCTTCACGCCAAAAGCGGTGATCTCCTTGGTCCAGCGCGAACAAAAAGCCGGCGGCAATCAGGTTGACCAGCACCAGAAGGCAAATCGCCGGCCATTTCGATTTGGTCATTGAGGTTTCTTCCTGGCGAGCCATGGACACGATCTGAATGGTGGTTCTGCGTTAAAACGGGGCCGCGAACAACATCAAAATCCGCTTGCAATGGGCGACCTCTGGTGTTGATTCCCGTCCCGCAACGAGTTTTTGAAGTTGCGCCGTTGGTCCCTGGGTCTCCGTCGCTGGACGTGAGGCCGCACTCGTCAGGGGTAACCCGGCGCGTCCGAAAGGAAGAAGGCAGAGTTTAGAAGGAAGAAGTGCCTCAGGCGTGTTTCTTAATTCATAATTCTTACTTCTTAAATCCACCATGCCAGTTCATTACGGTCGTTTTGAAATGCCGAAGACTCTCGTGAAAGACGAGAACGGCGCCACGGAAACCTACGCCAGATTCGTCGCCGAACCCTTCGAAGCGGGTTACGGCCACACGGTGGGAAATTCACTCCGCCGCGTGCTCCTTTCCTCACTGGAAGGCGCCGCGATTACGGCGGTGAAAATCACCGGCGCGCAACATGAATTCGCCACTCTACCCGGCGTCGTCGAGGACGTGACCGATATCGTCCTCAACTTGAAGCGGATCAAATTCAAGGCGGCCGAACACGAGCCCCGCAAGCTCTCACTCACGGTCAACAAGGAAGGCGAAGTGACCGCGGAGGACATCCAACTCGTCCAGGGCTATGAAGTGCTCAATCCCGATCAGCTCATCTGCACGATGGACAAGAAGCACAAGTTCGATGCCGAGCTGGAAGTGCGCGTCGGACGCGGGTTTGCCACGGGCGATGAAAACAAGCGCCCCGATCAGCCGATCGGCCTCATTCCGATCGATTCCATTTTCTCGCCCGTCACCCGGGTGAAATACGCGGTGGAAAACACACGCGTCGGTCAGCGGACTGACTACGACAAACTCATCCTCGAGATCTGGACGGACGGCCGTCTGACCCCGGACGACGCCCTGCTCCAGGCCTCCGCCATCCTGCGCCATCACCTTGATGTCTTCGTGAACTTCAATGAAGACGTGATCGAATTCGACGAAACGCCTGCCGGCGTGAGCGAGGAAAACATGAAGCTGAAGAAGCTTCTCAATATGAGCGTGAACGAAATCGAGCTCAGTGTGCGCGCGGCCAATTGCCTGAACAACGCGAACATCACCACCGTCGGCCAACTCGCCCAAAAGACCGAGGCGGAGATGCTCAAGTACCGCAACTTCGGCAAGAAATCGCTCAACGAAATCAAAGACAAACTGCAGCAGCTTCAGCTGGGTCTCGGCATGAAATTCGATGCCGGCCTGGTCGACACGCCGATCGCGGCGGACGGTGCGGGAAGCAATGGCTCCGCCGAAGACGACAAGAAATAATTACCCGTTAGGCCTTTCGCACCGCTGAGGACGAACCCATGAGACATCAAAAGAAAACTCTGAAACTGGGGCTGACGGCCGCACATCGAAAAGCGCTCCTCGCGAACCAGGTGTGCAGCTTGATCGAGCATCAGCGCATCAAGACGACCCTCGCGAAGTGCAAGGCCGTTCGTCCACTCGCGGAAAAGATGGTGACGCTCGGCAAAAAGGGTTCGCTCCATGCCCGGCGGACCGCGCTCGCCGTGCTCCGTCAGAAGGGCGCCGTGAAAAAATTGTTCGAGGACATTGCGCCCCGTTCCGCCGATCGAAATGGCGGCTACACGAGGATCGTAAAGCTCGGCGCGCGCAAGAGCGATTCGGCTCCGGTCGCGTTCATTGAGTGGGTGGATGCACCACAAGTGGTCGAGGAACCGATTCTCGAAGAGACGGGCAAGAAGACCAAGGCCGCGAAAACTCCAGCAGTCGAGACCGAGAAGAAACCCGAGCGCAAGTCGAAGAAAAAAGCCGCGGCCGAGACCGAAGTTCTCGAGTAGCGATTCTTTTTTCGTCCGCTTCCCTGGCAGGGACGCCGCGCCTGCGGCGTCCGGATCCGTCACGCCATGCGGCGGGATCACCGGTCAGCCTTTGCCTTTCCTTCACGCTCTACGCCGGGTCAATCGACCTCGGCTACGGACCCGTTTGCGTCGTCCCAAAATCGGAACGGCTGGGTCCCGTGGCTGGAATGAAATCGGAATGACCCAATAATCATTCACAGGTATAATCTTCTGCTCATAAACTAGTTAGGTCATTAGTTTTCCTCGTGGCACGGCCATTGCATAAGGATAGATCACAACCAACAAACCTTATGACAACAAGCCAACCAAACAACGAAATCCACGAATCGACCTACGCCTTGCTCGTGCGATCGGAACAAGAAAAACGCAGTCTCCTTGAGATGATCGCCTACGGTGTTTTCATCTTGAGCGTCGTCGCGGCGATCTGGCAGTTCGCCCATCAGCCGGTCAACCTCCCAATCGCGACCATGCCCCAAACGGTTTCCGTAACTCAGCAGGACGTCGCGGCCGATAGCTAAACGGAATGCACGCGACCGGAAGGGAATGTCCGGCCGCGTCGCGGCATCCCGGGCGCTCCAGCGCGCAACGGGCCGCGCCTTTTGAGATCACCGTCGTCCGATGAACAAACTGCTCCAGGACCTCCGCTACGGATCACGGATGCTCCGGAAGAATCCGGGGTTCACAATCGTAGCGTTGATCGCGTTGATCCTGGGCATCGCGAGCACGACCGCCATCTTCAGCGTGGTCGATGGCGTTCTCCTCCATCCTCTTCCCTATCCCGATTCGGAACGCATTCTCTCCGTCTCGCAGACCGTCCGCAGCACCGGCGTTTCGATGCAGGACTCCAGTCCGGCCAACTATCTGGATTGGGCCGCGCAAAATAATGTGTTTTCGCACATGGCCGCCTCCCGGGGACAGCAAGGCAATCTGACCGAAGGCGACCGCCCGGAACGCGTCCGCATGACGGTGACCACCGCCAGCTTCTTTCCCCTTTTTGGTGTGAATCCTATCCTGGGACGCACCCTGCTTCCGACCGATGAGAAGCCCGGCAGCGCCAATGTCGTCGTGCTGAGCCATGGCCTTTGGGAACGCCGCTTTGGTTCCGATCGGAATGTGATCGGACGTGAGATCAAGTTGAATGGAGAACCGCACACGGTGATCGGTGTGATGCCTCCAAACTTTTCGCCGGATGATTACGGCGAACTCTGGTTGCCCTCACCATGGGGAGTGCCGGCCAACGCTCTCCGGCCCGCGGAAGATCCGCGCTCATCCCGGAGCAGCAACTACCTTGATGTTTGGGCGCGTTTGAAGCCAGGCGTGAGTCTGGAGCAGGCGCGAACCGAGATGAACGCGATCATGCTTCGTCTGGAAAAGCAGTATCCGAACGATGAACAGGGAGTCGGCATTGCTTTGACTCCGCTGCACGAAGAGATGGTCAGCGGCATCCGCCCAGTCCTGCTCGTGTTAGCGGCGGCGGTGGCGTCGCTCCTCCTTATTGGCTGTGCCAACGTCGCCAATCTCCAGCTGGCGAGAGCAGCCGGCCGGGCCAAAGAGATCTCGATTCGCACCGCTCTAGGGGCCAGCCGGTGGCGTCTAATCCGGCAGATGCTGACCGAGAGTGTCTTGCTCGCATTGCTGGGTGGAACTCCGTTATTGGTGGCGCTCAGTCCGTCGGAAATTCACGGCTTCAAGGAGATCGGCCTGAATCTCAAGGTGTTGACGTTCAGTTTTCTGGCTTCGGTGCTCACCGGGATTCTGTTTGGCCTGGTCCCCGCCCTGGCCGTTTCCTCCGCCAGTCCCAGCGAGTCATTGGGCGAGGGCGAACGAGGAAGCACTTCCAGCCGCAGCCGGAGCCGGTCGATCTTGATCGTCACCGAAGTCGCGCTCTCGCTTGTCTTGCTCATCGGCGCCGGCCTCCTGATGAAGAGTTTTTCGAAACTAACGAGCGTCGATCCGGGATTCGTTCCCGAGCGCCTTTTGATTTTCGACGTCGGCCCCTCCTTTACCGATGAAGCGCGCCAGACCATTTTTTATCAACAGATCCTGGCACGCGTCCAATCGGTGCCAGGGGTTGAGCACGCCGCGGCCGTGAGCCGGCTGCCGCTCTCCGGCGGAAATAGCAGCCGGTCCTTCAATCTTCCCGGCGACAACGCCAACTACACCTCGGACATCCGGGTCGGGACGCCGGAATACTTTCAGACGCTCGGAATCCCGTTGTTGCGAGGACGAACCTTCACCGAGCACGACACAAAAAACTCCGCGTTGGTGGCAATCGTTAATGACGCTTTTGCTCGCGCGACCTTTCCGGGGCAGGACCCGATCGGCAAGTACGTCGTCAATTTTGGCCCGAAGGATGAGAAGCTGGAGATCGTCGGCGTGGTGGGAAACGTCCGGCACCTGGCGCTTGAGACCGCGCCTCGGGCGGAACTCTATCAACCGCTCGGCCAGGCGAGTTGGCCGAGAATGTTTGTGGCTGTCCGAACCTTGACGCCCAATCCGCTCACGCTGGTCCCGGCGATTCAGGAGGCGGTCTGGAGTGTGGACAAAAACGTTGCTCCGGGAACAGCACGCTCGATGGAGACACTTATCGCCCGCTCCCTCCTCCAGCGAAAGTTCACCATGACTCTGCTGACGATGTTCGCCGGCCTGGCAGTGACCCTCGCGGCCATTGGGCTCTATGGCGTGATGTCGTATTCCGTTTCGCAACGCACACGCGAAATCGGAATCCGGATGGCACTGGGTGCACAACGGGCAGAAGTCCTCAAGCTGATCGTCAAGCAAGGCATGACGGTAACCGCCATTGGCGTGCTTCTGGGAATCGTCGCCTCTCTGGGGGTGACGCGCCTGATCGCCAATCTTCTTTTCGGTGTGAGCGCAACGGACTTTGCGACCTTTCTCGCCCTGTCGAGTGTTCTTCTTTTCGTAGCTTTGCTCGCCTGCTGGTTGCCAGCGCGCCGGGCGAGCGGCGTCGATCCGATGGTCGCTTTGCGCGCCGAGTGAAGCGCCGAGCCAACCTTCGGCTCCTTAAGAAAATCCTTGTAGTCTTTTGTGGCTGTTGTTTTGCTAGGGACTCTAATCTGAAGTCAGATCCCCACCCCTAGATTACTTCCAACCCCAAAGGAGTCTCCCTATGTCTAACGGCACCCCGACCCCCGCGCAGATCCAGCAGGTCCAGACGAACCTGACGAACATGCAGGCGTTCAACGATTACGTTTACAACCAAGGGCAATCGAAAGTCCTGAATGCCTATTTTTTGCTTTCCGAAAAGGACAGCAGCGACCCTGGCCTGACCATCGGGCTTAACGTTCTCGAAGGCGTCTTCTGGGCGGTCGGCGGTTCGCTGGGCCCGATTGGTAATTTCGCCGCATCTTTCCTCTCGGGAATGGTGGCATGGTGGGCGACCGACACGCCGCCGAACCTCAACACCACCTTCGCCAGCATGCTGACCCGCCTTCAGGCGACGTCTCTGGCGGTCGACAAGCAGCTCGCCCAATATTACCAGGACGTAGCCGGGAACTGGAACACGCAGTTTTCTTACAACGGCACGACCAGCACGCTCGCGGATTGCGCGAATATAACCTTCCCGGCGGAAACTGATCCGCAGTTCGAGACCCTCGTGGCGACGGCCCTCTTCGCCCTCGACCAGCAGGTCTGGCAGACCGT
>Ga0193726_1003306_pt1 | contig 10336 bp, 11 predicted proteins | sample H2c1metaG_FD_144928 | JGI IMG/M metagenome (GOLD analysis project Ga0193726, IMG submission 144928) | Soil microbial communities from a riparian zone of the East river system, Colorado, United States - H2c1 | ecosystem: Environmental > Terrestrial > Soil > Riparian zone | place: USA: East River... | reverse complement strand
TACCAATCTATCCGAGCAACTGGCGCAGAAACGCGAAAAGTTCCCGGGCTCCCACCGGCGACCGCTGTTCCAAGCGCTCTTTTTCCGCCTTTTCGAGCAACCTGGCCAGGGCGGCCCGGTCGGCATGCGGATATTCCTCCAGCAATTCGCCCAAGGCCACCGAGGGCTCCGACAGCAGCCGGTCGCGCCATCGCTCGATCTGTTGAAAGTGCCGAATCTCCAGGTCATGGCGCTGTTTGCGCTCGGCCAGCTTGGCGAGCACCGGCTCCGGATCGATTTTGCGCATCAATTTGCCGATGTACTGCCGTTGCCGGACTTGCGCGCCGTGCGAGGGTAGCCGGCGCAGGTCGCGCAGCGCGATAAACAGGTTTTCGGGCAAATCCAGGGCCTTAATCTCTTGATCCGGAAGGGCGGATAATTTCACGCCCAATTCCTGCAAAGACGCCGCTTCGCGCTTGCGCGCGCTTTTGCTGAGCCGCTGCTCCTCGGTTTCGCCCGATTCCAGGCCTTCATTTTCACTGGTCATAGCCCCCCATGCTATCACCCAGGCCGGTAGAATCACGCCTCAGATTCCTTACCCCAAGGTCGGAGACGCGATGGCCGCTACCAATACCCCTGTCCGCCTAACCCAAACGGACTTGGAATCGATCATTGAGCGCGCGCTCGAGGAAGCCAGGGTACGCGGCGCGTCCCAGGCGGAGGCGGCTGTCAGCCAGGATACGGGCCTGTCGGTCGGGGTGCGCCTGGGCGAGGTCGAAACCCTGGAGCATCAGCGCGATCGCAGCATGGGCATCACGGTGTACTTCGGGCAGCGCAAGGGCTCCGCCAGCACCGCGGATTTTTCCATGGATGCGGTGCGGGCGACGGTCGCCAAGGCCTGCAGCATTGCGCGATTCACGGCGGAGGATGCAAGCGCCGGACTTGCGGATGCGGCATTGATGGCTGCTTCGCCCCCGGATCTCGACCTGTCGTATCCCTGGAATGTGAGCGCGGATCGCGCCATCGAAATCGCCAAGTCCTGCGAAGCCGCGGCGCTGGCATTCGACAAGCGCATCAATAATTCCGAGGGAGCATCGGTCGGCACTCACCAGGGGTTGCATGTCTATGGCAATACCCACGGCTTCGTCGGCGGCTATCCCACCACCTCGCACACCTTGAGCTGCGTGGTTCTTGCCGGATCGGGCGAGGACATGCAGCGCGACTACTGGTACACCAGTTCGCGCGATTGGCATGAGCTTCAGGATGCGGAATCCGTCGGCCGCGAAAGCGCCCGCCGCACCATCGCGCGGCTCGGGCCACGCAAGATCAGCACGCGCCGCGCGCCGGTACTGTTCGTTCCCGAGCTTGCCCGCGGCCTCATCGGCCATTTCGTCGCCGCCATCCGCGGCAGCAGCCAATATCGGCAGGCATCGTTCTTGTTGAACTCTGTGGGACAGCAAGTGTTTCCTGCCGGGTTCTCCATTGCCGAGCGGCCGCACATTCCAAAGGCGATGGGCAGCGCGCCATTCGACGATGAGGGTGTTGCCACGCGCGATCGCGAGCTGATCGACGATGGGGTGCTGACCGGATACATTCTGTCGAGCTACTCGGCTCGCAAACTCGGCCTGCAAACCACCGGCAACGCCGGCGGTTCTCACAATCTTCTGGTCGCGCCGACGCTGCAAGGCGGCATGCCTGCGTTGCTGGCCAGACTCGACACCGGACTGCTGCTCACCGAATTGATGGGGCAGGGCGTGAATACCGTCACCGGCGACTACTCCCGCGGCGCAGCGGGATTCTGGGTCGAGAAGGGCGAGATTCAGTATCCCGTGGCGGAAATCACCATCGCCGGCAACTTGCGTTCCATGTTCACCGGAGTCGCGGCGGCCGGCGATGACATCGATGCTCGCGGCGGCGTGCGCGTCGGCTCGATGTTGCTGCAGGAGATGACGATCGCCGGGGAGTGATCAAAACTTCGTCGTGATCAGATCCTTGAGGGTGCGGCTCTTCAAGGGCGCCTCCATCGAAGCCTCGACCTCGTTCAACAGCGCGACGGCGGGGCCCACGCTGCGAATGGCCACCGCCAATCGTCCGCTGTGCAGCGCGCGCACCACTTCGAAAATCTCCGAGAGGTGAATCGCGTCGATGTTTCGGCCCGGCACGAATTGCTCCTTTTCGGTCGCCAGGATCAGACCGTTCGCTTCCAGGCAGTGCAGCAACGGCGAGAGCGCGATGCTCGGTATGTCCAGCTCCGCGGCGAGCGAACGCGCCGACCAGGGGCTTTTGCCTTCGGAATAATCGCGGCCGATGAGATACATGACCGACAGCGCCACCTGTTCGCGATCCCTGCCGGTGAGTTCGAAGGATTCCTGGCCATGCCGCAAGTACTGGGGAAATTGCAGGTAGAACGCGAACTGCGCGCCGATGAGCATGATCAGCCAGCTAAGGTAGACCCAGACCAGCGTCGTCAGCACGATCGCAAAGCCCGTGTAGACGGCCACCCATGACGAGGAATACACGATGAAAGCCGTAAACACTTTTCCGACCAACGCCCAGATGATGCCGGAGGCGATGCCGCCGATGAGCGCCGCGCGGAATTGCACCTTGGTGTTCGGAATGAAAACGTACATGAAGGTGAAGATCACGGTGACGATCACATAGGGCAGGATTTTCCCAACCGCGCTCAAGGTCCAGGCCAGAGGCTTGATGGCATCGAGCCACAGTGCGAAGGGACTGCGCTCGGCGCTGGTCAGGAGGCCAAGCGCGACCGCCAGCAAGATCGGCCCGAGGGTCATGACGGCCAGGTATTCGGAGAAGCGTCGCAGGAAGCTGCGCGGCCGGTCGACCCGCCAAAGGAAGTTGAAACTGGTTTCCACTTTCTGAATGGTCGTGACGACGGTGTAGACGAGAAACGCCAGACCGATCGCCCCCAACAAATCGCTGCGCATGTTGCGCACGAACTGCAATACGTTCTCGGTCAGCTGATCCGACGCGCCTCCCAGCGGCGCGAAGAATTGCTCGAGAATGAAGCGTAGATCGCCGCGCGCGCCCAGGCTTTTCAAGATGGCGAAGGTGAAAACCAACAGCGGCACGACCGACAGCAGCGTCGTGTAGGCCAGGCTCATGGCGCGCACGCTGATCTCGCCTCGCAGCCAATCGCGCAGCAAAGCGGCCGGATAGCGCACCATGCGCAAAACCGGGCCCCAGGGAGGCGCCATGCTGCGCGAACCGGTGAACAGAGTGTCTTCGACGCGCTCGAACCACTTGAACATGGTTCAGGCCGTCAGCAATTTCAGTGCCTCGCGATAATTATCGCTGGTGCGCGCCAAAATTTCGGGGGGCAAATGCGGCGCGGGAGGCTTTTTGTTCCAGTGCAGCGACTCCAGATAATCCCGCACGAATTGTTTGTCGAAACTCGGCGGGCTGATCCCCGGCTTGTAGGACGCCATCGGCCAAAACCGCGAAGAGTCGGGAGTCAACACTTCATCGATCAGAAACAGGCTGCCGGACTTGTCCACGCCGAACTCGAACTTGGTGTCGGCGATGATGATATTGCGCGCGCGCGCGTGCTCGGCCGCGAATCGATAGACCTCGAGAGCGATGCGGCGGATATTGGCGGCGCACTCCTTGCCCACCAGTTTGACGATGGCCTCGAAATCGATGTTCTCATCGTGGGCGCCCGCCGGCGCTTTTGAGGCAGGCGTGAACAGCGGCTCCGGCAGGCGCTCGGCCATGGTGAGACCCGGCGGAAGCGCAATGCCGCAAACGGAACCGTGCAGCTTGTAGTCCTTATAGCCTGAGCCGATGAGATATCCGCGCACGACGGCTTCGAGCGGCAGCGCCGTGAGCTTTTTCACCACCATGGCGCGGCCCGCGAGCTGCGCCCGTTCCGCGGCATCGCCGATGACGTCCTCGACGCGCAGGTCCGAGAGATGGTTCGGCGCGATGTGCGCCGTCTTGCCGAACCAGAACAGCGAAATCTGGGTCAATACCTGACCCTTGAAGGGGATCGGATCCGGTAGAACGACGTCGAATGCCGACAGGCGATCGGTGGCCACGATGAGCAGATGCTGATCGTCCACATCATAGATATCTCGCACCTTTCCCTGGTGAATCTTCTTGAGACCGCGCAAACGCGTCTCAAAAAGCGGTGCCGAATGCGAATACTGTTCCATGTGAAAGCGCTCGCGACTGCTACCATTGAAGGTCGGCGATTGTGGCGGGATGGGGCGTGCAGGTCAACGCGAATGAGTTGGAATGGCATCTTTTTTGGGGCATTGATCGGCCTGTTGATCACCCGGAGCGCCTGGGGAGCGGCGGTGGGCGCCATCATTGGCTACATGCTCACTCCCGGCGTGATCGGCGGGGCCGCGGCGGCGCGCGCCGGCACTACCATCTCCGGCGAATTCTTCCGCAGCACGTTCGAAATCATGGGCTATGTCGCCAAATCGGACGGGCGCGTTTCCGAAGCGGAAATCGACGCTGCGCGCCGGCTCATGCGCGAGCTCAATCTGAATTCAGCGGACATCAGCGCCGCAATCGCCTGCTTTAGAACCGGCAAGGCCGCAGGCTACGATGCGGAACTGAGCATCGAGCGGCTGCGCGAGGCGTGCGGCCAGCGCTACGACTTGCTGCGCGCCTTCGTCGATTTGCAGTTGCGCGCGGCGCTCGCCGGCAACGGCATCTCGCCGCCGGTGCGCAGAATTTTGCTGGGCATCGCCGAGCGCCTCGGTTTGGGGGCCCTGGAGTTCGCGAACATGGAGGCCTCGCTGCGCGCGCGGCAGCGATCGCCGCAGGGCAAATCCGGCAACTTGGCGGAATGCTATGCGGAGCTCGAGGTGGACGCTAATATCAGCGACCAAGAACTCGTCAAGGCGTATCGGCGCCAAATGAGCCGGCATCACCCGGATAAACTGGTGGCAAACGGCCTGCCGGAGTCGATGGCACAAATGGCGAAAGAGAAAACTCAGCGGATTCAGGAAGCTTACGAAGGCATCCGCGCGGCGCGCGGCATGCGCTAAGGAGCCCGTCCATGAGCATCATCATCGCGCCATCGATTCTATCCGCCGACTTCGCGCGCCTGGGCGAAGAGGTCAATTCCGTGCTCGCCGCCGGAGCGGACTGGATTCATTTCGATGTCATGGACAATCACTACGTCCCGAATCTCACCGTCGGGCCCGTGGTCTGCCAGGCGCTGCGCAAGGCGGGCGTAAAAGCGCCCATCGACGTGCATCTCATGGTGTCGCCGGTCGACCCGCTGGTGGTCGAGTTTGCAAAAGCCGGCGCGACCAACATCAGCTTCCATCCGGAAGCGACTCAACATGTCGATCGCACCATTCAGCTCATCCGTCATTCCGGCTGCAAGCCCGGCGTGGTATTCAATCCGGCCACATCGCTCAATTGGCTGGACTACGTGATCGATAAAATCGACGTCATTTTGCTGATGTCCGTGAATCCCGGCTTCGGCGGACAGGAATTCATCCCCGAAGTGTTGCCGAAGCTGAAAGAGGCGCGGGCGCGCATTGCCGCTGCCGGCCGCGATATCCGCTTGGAGATCGACGGCGGGGTGAAGATCGAGAATGTTGCGAGCATCGCCCAGGCGGGCGCGGACACCTTCGTCGCCGGCTCGGCGATTTTCGGCAGCGCGGATTACGCGCGCACGATCAAAGCGCTGCGCGCGCAAATCGAGATTGGCGGGAAATAAGCCTTAAGATACGGCCTATTCGTCGTCGTCCTCGTCATCCTCATCGTCGTCATCGTGCTGTTCGGCGCGCGTAGTTTTCGCGGCGACGGCATTGGCGCCGGCTTTGACCGGCACGATCAACGGCCGTGTCTTCACCTTGGGCCGTGCGTTGAAGACCACGATGGTTTTACCCGTGGCGCGCAACAGTCCTTGCTCTTCGAGCACCTTGAGCACGCGTCCTGCCATTTCGCGGGAACATCCCACCAGGCGTGAAAGCTCCTGCCGGCTGACTTTGATCTGCATGCCTTCCGGATGCGTCATCGCATCAGGCTCGCCGCACAAATCCATGATGGCATGCGCGACCCGGCCGGTGACGTCGACGAATGCAAGATCGCCGAGCTTGCGATTGGTGCGATCCAGGCGCGTGGCGAGCTGCGTCGCCAATTCGAAAATCAGGCCGGGACTTTCGGCGGCAATCTGCCGAAAGCGCGGATAAGTCATTTCGGCCAGTTCGGATTGCTGGCGGGTTCGAACCCATGCGCTGCGGGTCGGCTGCTCGTAGAACAAACCCATCTCGCCGAAGAATTGGCCCTTGTTCAGATAGGCCAGCACCATCTCATTGCCGTCCTCGTCTTCGATCATGACCTCGACGGAGCCCGAAATGATGTAGTACAGGATGTCGGGCAGATCGCCGGCGTGAATGATCACGGTCTTTGAAGGGACTGTCCGAATGCGGCAGTAGCTCAAGAAACGATTGATCGCTGGGATATCGCTTAAGGCTTTTGCCCCTTCTTCCATGTTCACTCCCACTGGTATTTTCGTCGGTTAAACGCCTACGCTGGCGCACGTTTTATTACATAAGTCCCGGAATCGCAAGCACTAAAGGTCTTTGGCTACACCCAATAAGAGCCGCGGGTCATCAACCGGGATGTCGCGCGCATCGCCCATGTTATTGGAAACGGCAGCGGTTTACCTCCCATCGAGGCGGCTTTCGCTCCATGCTGCATCTCATCGCGCCTCATCTGTTCCAGGATGGCACGGCTGGATGAATCTTGCGGGCTTATGCGCTGCAGATGATCGCGCAGGTGCGATTCGACCTGTCTCTCCGTTTCCGCAATGAAGCCCAAACTGGCGCGGTCGCCCAGCACTCCTGCGAAGGCGCCGATCATGAGGGAGCCAAAATACCAAATCGGGTTCAACAGGCTCGGCCGGCCTTGCAATTGCTTCAGCCGCTGTTCGCACCACGCCAAATGATCGATTTCCTCGGCGGCCGCCTGCTGCATCGCCGATTTGACCTGCGGGTCACGGGCTGTGAAGGCCTGGCCCTGGTAAAGAGCCTGTGCCGCAACCTCCCCGGCATGGTTGACCCGCATGAGTCTTAGGGACTCGCGCCGTTCGGTCTCTGGAAGATCCTCGGTGGAAGCCGCCTGCGGCACCTCCCGCACTGCCCGCGGCGGCGTAGTTAAGTTCTTGATTACTTTATCAATTTCGCCAATGAGCAGATCCAGCGAATCAAGTCTGCGGGTGTCCATGCATACATTATATTATAGGTGCGTAGCGCAAAGGACCTTCGGACTGGCATCTGCCCGCGCTGTTCTGTACACTTTCGCGCCTTTCGCCCAGACCTACTGTTGAGCACCCCATGTATACCGTATTTTCCAAGCCTGAAGAAACTCGTGGCGACTGGTTCCTAGTCGACGCCGCAGGCAAAACCCTGGGCCGTTTGGCCTCGGAAATCGCGCATCGCTTGAAGGGCAAGCACAAGCCGAATTATGCGCCGCATCAAGACCTTGGCGATCATATCGTGGTGGTCAACGCCGGCGAAGTACGCGTCACGGGCGCCAAGCTCACCGACAAGTTCTATCACCAGCACACCGGTTACGTCGGCAACTTGAAGAGCATTTCCTTGGGCAAGCTGCTGGCCGAACATCCGGAGCGTGCGCTTCAGTTCGCCGTCAAAGGCATGCTGCCGAAGGGCCCTTTGGGCCGCCGCATGTATAAGAAGCTGCACGTATTCGGCGGCAAAGATCATCCCCATCAAGCACAGCAGCCCAAGGCGCTGGAAATCTAAGAGCTCTAGGACAATCAATGGCAAATACAGCCGCGAATCCCTTCTACGGCACAGGCCGCCGCAAAACCTCCAGCGCGCGGGTCTATCTGCGTCAAGGCACCGGCAAGGTGTCGATCAACGGGCGAACTCTGGATGAGTTCTTTGGCCGCGAAACCGGCCGGATGATCGTGCAGCAGCCTTTCGGCGCGGTACAACTCGATGGAAAATTCGATGTCGAAGCCCACGTCGAAGGCGGCGGAATCACGGGTCAGGCCGGCGCAATTCGCCATGGCATTACCCGGGCGCTCATGGCCTATGATGAGACGCTGCGCTCACCGCTGCGCAAGGCCGGGTTCGTTACCCGCGACGCGCGTGAAGTCGAGCGCAAGAAGGTCGGCCGTCGCAAGGCTCGCCGCGGCACGCAGTTCTCCAAACGCTAGCAAAGAGAACACCTTCCGTCCTTCCGGTATACGATTCAATCGGTTTTGGGGGATCGTCTAGTGGTAGGACAACGGTCTCTGACACCGTTTACCTAGGTTCGAATCCTAGTCCCCCAGCCAAACAGGGCCCGCTTTTGCGGGCCCTTTTCCTATCTTAGTGGCGCGAAGGATTTAGATGGGCGAGCACAAATCGGGTCAGAAGCTCGCGCCCATGGCGCTTGCGGCGCTCGGCGTTGTGTTCGGCGACATCGGTACCAGTCCTCTTTATGCCGTGTCGGCATGCTTCGTGGGTCCCGGAATCGCGGTGACGCCCGAGCATATCCAGGGCGTTCTGTCGCTGATCTTTTGGTCGCTGGTCCTGGTCATCCTCTTGAAGTACGTCCTGGTCGTGCTCAATGCCGACAACAAGGGCGAGGGCGGCGTGCTCGCCTTGACCGCGCTGGTGGTGAACACCGCGCGCGCCAGTCCGCGGCGAAAACTCTACGGCACACTCGGCATTCTCGGCGCCTCATTGTTTTTTGCGGACGGCGCCATCACGCCGGCGATCTCGGTATTGAGCGCCGTCGAAGGTCTGCACATCGCCGCGCCCGGCGCGCAGATTCCGGTGTTGCCGATAACCATGATTGTGCTGATCGCGCTGTTCCTCATTCAGAAGAAGGGCACCGGTTCCGTGGGAAAAGTGTTCGGCCCGATCATGCTGTTTTGGTTCGCGGTGATTGCGGTGATGGGCATCGGCTGGATCGTGCGCGAGCCGGGCGTGCTGATGGCGGTGAATCCGCTGAACGCGATCGGCATGCTGCGGGAACATCAGATCGGTTCGCTTGCGGTGCTCGCAGGCGTGTTCTTGTGCGTCACCGGCGGCGAGGCGCTGTACGCCGACATGGGTCACTTCGGCAAGACGCCGATTCGCCTGGGCTGGTTGTGCATCGTCATGCCGGCATTGGTGTGCAACTACTTCGGTCAGGGCGCCATGCTCATCGAGAATCCGGCGGCCATCAGCAATCCGTTTTATCTGATGGCGCCGCCTTGGTTGCTGTTGCCGTTGGTGATTCTGGCAACTGCTGCGACCGTCATCGCCTCCCAAGCGGTAATCTCGGGGGTGTTTTCCGTCACTACGCAGGCGGTCAGCTTGGGATTGTTGCCGCGGCTTCGCGTAGAGCATCCTTCCGCAGATATGGCCGGTCAAATCTATGTGCCCACCATGAATTGGATCCTGATGGTGGCGGCGTTGGCATTGGTGGTGGGGTTCGGCAGTTCGTCGGCCCTGGGAGGCGCCTATGGTCTTGCCGTATCCGGCGCCATGACCATCGTGACGCCTCTGACTTTGAGTCTCATCAAGTCGAGGACGGGCAAGAACAGCCGCCTGCTGCGCACCGGATTGTCGCTGCTGTTCATCGTCGACATTGCATTCCTGCTGGCCAACCTGACCAAGCTCGAGGACGGCGGCTGGGTGCCATTGGTATCCGGCCTGACGATTTTCTGGCTGATGCAGACCTGGCAAAGCGGCCGTGCTTCGCTCATGGCGCGGCTGTTGCGCGAGCAGAAACCGGTGCGCGATTTCATCGAGGACTTGAAACTGGACCCGCCGGTGCGCGTGGCGGGCACAGCGATCTTTCTGGATCAAAAGGCATCGGGAATCCCGCGCGCCTTGCTCAACAACATCAAATTCAACCGGGTGATGCACGAGCGTGTGGTCCTGCTCACCGTGGTAACCCGCGAGGTGCCGCGCGTCGCCGCGGCCAAGCGCCTGACCGTTACGCCGGTATGCGAGGGCATCGTGCGCGTCGTCGCGCAGGTGGGCTTCATGGAAAAGCCGGATATCACCGCGATCTTGCGGGATGCCGAAAACCACGGCGTGCCCTACGATCCTGAAGTAACGACGTATTTCTTGAGCCGCGAGGAACTGTTGCCGGGCCGCCGCTCCGATCTGCCGCCGCTGCGGCGCAAGGCATTCATGCAGTTGGCGCGCAGCGCGCAAGTCATCGGCGACTACTATGGATTGCCGCCGAACCGGGTGGTCGAAATCGGCACCCGTCTAGAGATTTAGACCGGCTCCAAGGTTCGCACGCCGTTGTCCCCGGCCACGATGAGGACATCCGCCCGGCGGCGAGCAAACAGGCCGACCGTCACCACGCCGGCAATTTGATTCACTGCCGATTCGAAGCTCTTAGGGTCGGTGATCTT
>Ga0193726_1003305_pt1 | contig 10340 bp, 8 predicted proteins | sample H2c1metaG_FD_144928 | JGI IMG/M metagenome (GOLD analysis project Ga0193726, IMG submission 144928) | Soil microbial communities from a riparian zone of the East river system, Colorado, United States - H2c1 | ecosystem: Environmental > Terrestrial > Soil > Riparian zone | place: USA: East River... | reverse complement strand
GAAAATCCCGATGCGATTAGTAGATCATTTGTATTTCGTTGCCGAACACGACGATCATCACCTGGCGCAGATTTGGGAACTGGTGAACGCCTCGCAGTGAGTGTTGCACTGTCCAAGATGTGCCACTCCCGTGGTCCTTGTCGAAAAACTCTCTGCCTGCCAACTAACATCCTGGAGGAGCCCATCCTTTGATTCCTCTCGATCGACCATCCATACTCACCTCGCGGCAAGCGTGCTCACGCTACAACGAGCGTTGCTGGCTGCAAAGGCAATCCCATTGGCATCCGATCCTGTTACCACTCGTCCGGCGACGTCGATGCTCCCGGAGCCCAGTAACGTGGCGTTCGGCTGAAGCGCCAACGTGAAAGGAGAAGCTCCATTCTTCACGGTTATCTGAATTTGGTTGGGCGTGTCGTCCACGGTGTAAGCGTGCTTAACGTGGGCTGCTCCACAATCGAGAGTGACGGAGTCGACAGCAAACTCGAGGGCAAGCCCGCCCTGACCCGCGTAGTGGCCAGCCATTCGCAGCCCGGTGGGCCCGGTTGGCATCAGCGTGTCTATTGCGGAGGTGAGGCCGCGAGTAAGTTCGTTTTTATCCGCTGGAGGCGGTGGCACTTGTGCGAGCGCTCCGATCGCACAACGCTCGGTTTTAGGAGCATAGATAGGCTCATTGTCCCAATATCCATCCCCCGGCACTACAGCACCATTGTGGTATCTCTGCATCCACACTCTCCGGTAACCGCTAATGATTTGTCCGTTTATGTCTATTGGTCCGGGGCCAGAAAGCTTGCCGTCATTTCCCATCGAGAGGGCGAACGAATTCGGCGCGCTCTTCACCGTAATCAAAAGTTGATTTGGCTTTTTCGTGATCGCGTAGGAATGACCGGCCGGTACCAGCTTGCCGCAACCGGTGATCGAGACACTCTCTGGCCCGAAGCTAACACTCATACCTGAGCCATTGATATAAGGGCCATTCATGACGAGTCCTGAAATTTCCGCCTTTGTTGTGTCTGGATCAACACCGGCCATATCCAGCAATCCGGTCCAGAAGCCTTTGCCCACACACTCAAGTTCGCTGCCGCCCAGTTCTACGCAACGCCGTGCGGCCAACGTGCCGGGATCGTTTCTCACGAATGGTGATCCTGACGGTGATGCTGCTTGCGGATTTGCACTTACCCCTTCTGCCGCAATGCGCTTCTGTTCCGCGCGCAATGCCGCATAACGGGCATTGTCTTTTCCGATGATCTGCGCGAATTGCGACTGGAGGCCTTCTGAGAAGAATTGCCAGATGTTGATGCCCTTAAATCCGAATTTCGTGTCCCAGCGGCTGAAATGATAGGTCAGGTCCTCGCTTGGCTTACTGTTTGGAAACGCTTTGTCGGCTTCCTGACCAACCTTGTATTGAGCAACTTGGTATTCGCCGATAATCTTCCGCTCATCGGGCAGCATACCGGTGCGAGCAAATTCGCGGTTTCCGGACAAGACCCTGATGGTCTCAGCCAATTCATAAAATGCCCAGATTTGGCGAAGTGCGGTCTCGCGGAGATCGTTGGTCTTCATCGCTTCCATGACTCGCTCCACGGTCGGCATTTCGCTCAGATAGGAGGGATTGAATGATTTTCCGTTGGCTGACCGCCCCGGTTTTCCCACTGTTTGCGCCGACGGATTGGAAGCCTGTGTTGTGCATGACTTCACACCCGCCGCCACTCGCTCAAGAAGATTTGTACCCTGAAAAGCGGGTTTTTCGTTCTGCTCAATTTTGAAGTCGCAATATTCTTAACCCGACTGTTGAGCGCAATGAGTGACGGTCAAAGTCATACCATTGTTGCAGTGATACGTGCCATTCAACTGCAAACTTTGTTGAGTTGCTGCACTTGCTGCGGCGAGATGTTGTTGCGCGCTGGTATCGATAGATGGTTGCGAGGGAGCGCTTGCTTTAGGCGCGGCGCTGGGCTCAGCATGCTGAGGCTGTGGGTTGTTCAGCGTTCCGCATGCCCGCAGTTTGTTAATGATGTCGCTGCGCAATTCGGTGGTCTGCACCATGAACCCACCATTCTTCGGGCGGTCGGGATAATAAACTAGGCAGTAGTCCTTCTGGGGCGGCGTGGGCTGGTAGCCAGGACCGTCGTCATCGTGTCGGCAGTGGTCAACCTGAACTCTTTCTCCACCGCATTGGTAGTACACCTTGTAGTGGAGTTGAATATCACTGCCGGATTGAGCTACGGCCCTGATACTTAGCAAAGTCGTGACGACTGTGACGACCTCGAGTATTAATAGCGTTCTTTGATGGGTTCTCATCTTCATTTAGGGATTTACGGCAGACATAGTTCCGCCGCCCGTTAGGGTTGCAACGCGAGTGCTGTCCGACGGCGTAATGCTGATCCGCTTCAGTGAATTGTCATCCTGTGCAAGGACGAGCAGCGTTCCATCGGGCAATACATCGAACCAGCTGGCCGCGCTCAGATCGTTGACTCCCTTGCTCGACGCTGACCCCAACTCTGCCACTGCTCTTCCGTCGATCAAAACGCGGAAATCATTTACTCCTGGCATTTGCTGGAACCAGTACAGGTGTTTGCTGTCGGGAGTGAACGTCAAATGTCCGGCCACGATGCTTTGACCCAGTGCAATGTACTTGCCATCGAGGAACAGTCCTCTGTTATCGGGTGGGGTTGGCGACAGACCCAAATGGGCGACGTGCTTGCTGTCTGGACTGAACACATAGTGAGCATCGCTTGCGTTGCCCAAGCCTCCAAAATTCGAAGCCGGCTGAGCTACCCCGTCGAGCGCCAGGCGCAGACCCATTCCGGCGTCGATCAGAACATACGCATAATGCGCGCCGTCCGGACTGAATCCCAGGTCTTTTCCTCCCCGACCATTTAAGGATTTAACTTTCCCGTCGATTAAAACGCCCGGATTGCGGTTTATCGCCATGAAGGCGGCAACCCGGTTTCCGGCGGGGGCGATTACCGGCGGCTCTACCGAGCCAATAGAACCTCCGAACTCCTGCTCTCCGACAACAATGAAATTTTTCCCATTAACAGAGCTTTCATAGACAGCGGTTGAGGAATCGGGAGTAAAGGCAAGCTTGCTTACAGAGACGTACTCCTGCCCGCGCTTGCCGTCGGTGATGACGTAATGATGGCTGCTTGTGTCTCCGCAAATCGCCGCGTAGTGTTTGCCATCGGGGCTGAACACGACGTCATCAATCATTCCCCGTTCGACGGTGTCGCTTCCGGGGACCTTCTTGCCGTTGACCACCAGAAACGAGGAGGGATGGAAGTTGGCTCCGCCGGTGACCGCAACCACAACCATGTTCCCCACCGGCGGTATGTAAACCCTAAAGCTGAAGGCGCGCATCAAGGGCTTGCCATCAAACAGCAGATCCGTGCCTCCGCCTCGGGGGACTGGGGCTTGGGTGTACAGGTGTTTGCTGTCATTGGTCCATTGCGGAGCGCCGCCCTGATATGCGGCAGGCTTGCCATCCACAATGAGCATCCATGGCTTTTGCTTTTTGGGGTCGTTCCAGACATAGGCGTAGTGATCGCCGTCAGGACTGAAGGCCAATTCACGTGTGTCCCATCCAGAGCTGTTAGGAGGCTCCGATTTGCCATCGAACACGAAGCGTGTGAATCCCCACGTACTCGGATTGGTCAAGGTTACGCCGCTGAAGTAGTACACATGCTTGTTGTTGGAGGTGAAGCCCAATTGGCAGTTCCCTCCGACAATGGTGCCGCCTTGCGATTCGGAGCTGCGCGCGAGTTCTTTGCCATCCACCATCACCACATATTGATTGCCGGCGCGGGCGCAGTAAGCGTAACGGTTCCCGTCAGGGCTGAAGGCAACGCCGTCGGTTGATGCCTGGGTCAGAATTTGATCGAACTTCGGCCCTTCAACGCCATCGTAATAGACAACAGCGCGACTACCATCGTTTTCTATGGTCGCGACGTGTAAGCCGTGTGGACTGACTTCAAACTTCGCGCCGTCTTGTAACGGCGCCAGAACGGTTTCCTCAATCTTGGTTCCCGCAGGTGGTTTGATCGGGCCAGAATCGTTACCTTGACTCTGGGACGGGCCTCGCTTATCTGAGCGTTGCCCCGGTTGTTGCGCGGGCTGCTGCGCCTTCCGCGGTTGCTGCCCCTGATTGGCCGCGTCTTTGATCTGCCGCCACACGCTTGGTTTTTGGGCAGACTGCGCAGCAGCTCCCAACGTCGTTCCCAGGATGGCCGCGATAACGAGGGCAATGGCTTTCGCCCTTAGCGTGATGTGATTGAACATTTGTTTCTCCTTTTCAATCCTCTGCAAGTCCGGTGGTGAACCCGTGAAAGCGTTGTCGGCCTCCTACCAGCCCCGATCAGGAAGATGCGGAAAGCGCAGGCTATATTGCTTGACAACGTTCACCGCCGTTCCCTGCTTCTGCAGCTCTGCGATGGTGGTGTTGTAGTTAAACGAGGTGCCTAATTGGCTGCGTGCGGAGTTGTAGCGGATGACCGCAAATACCGCCTCGCGTGATTCGCCGGGATCGAGCTGGAATTGCGTATCTGCTTTGCGGCCTTCGACAATTCCGATTCCCTGTGTACTGACGTCGTGGGTACTCGGACGCCCCCATCCATACGTATTCCCGAGATTGTCCACGCTCATCGAAGAACCAGTCACGTACGCGAGAGTAATCGGATGATTGGTCAAGTTATGGAAGCGAATGTTCATCCTCACTAGGTGGTGACGACCTCCAATCACGCTGCCGGTGAGCTGTACGACCTGGGCCGAGAAAAGCTTAGTGCTGTCGCAGTTTTGTTTGCCGGCGCAAGCATCCGTTGCAGCGCCCGCCGTGCCCGGGCACAAAAGCTCCCAATTCGCTGCCAGGTCGAGTCCTCCGCTGGCGTTGTCTCGTCCAACAATCTTTCCGTCAGCACCGCGGAATTTTGGACGGCCCTGGCCGATGTCGCTGGCATCCCAAACTTCTTTGGTGTGCGTATAGGCGGTGCCGTCGTGGGAGGTAAATTTTCCTGCCGGACAATTGGCGGAAATCTTGTAAACCGCGCCCTTCTCACTGTCGAGCTGTTCTTTAGGGCAAGCTTTGTTATCCGGCTCCCAGCTTCCACACCACATCTGGGCATCTTTCAGAGTGACCTTGCCTTGGGCTACTGCGTTTGTTGTCCCCCCGCCGGACTTCGAGCTGACGCTCGGCGAAAGACACTTTGAGCATAGGGAAATCCATTCCCCCTGGTTTTGTTGAGCAGCCGCGAACAGCGCCAGCATCAGGACTACAAAACCAAGACTGCGCAAATTGCAAAGTAGTTTCATCGAAGTAGCTCCTATGGGATCGAATCGTTTTTGTCCGCACACAAACTACCGGAGAGTGTTACTGGGCGGTACAAGTGCCGCCCAACTCTCCCCCGTCCAAGGTTTTGCCTTTCAAAATGAATGGCGTCGCCTGGCCGCCCACCGTAATGGTGACGTTGTTACCATCCACTGTGTAGGTACCGACTTTTTGTTGGATCGATCCGAATACATTGCCAGTGACAGTGGCTTTATCACCCGATTCCAGCGTGATGCCCTGCAAAAATATGCCGCCTTTGCAGTTGTAAGTTCCTTTGACACTTTTGGAGCATCCATTCAGAACAAGCGCCAAGACCGTAAGACCAAGCAAGCCGAGAGATTTGGTTTTCATCACGTCCCCCTATCACAGTTTTTTAGAAAGCCACAGATTTAAGCTGCGGCTTTCTGCACTACTACCGGTCCTTCGGTGGCTTTAGCGGCCAGATAGTTCTTCAGTCCCGCACCGGCAAAGTAAAGACTCGCTAGTACTGCGAGATATGCCCCCATGCCCATCGAAATTGCTTTCGACATTTCGTCCTGCGCCTGCCGCTGCATGTCCGCATACATTCCGCCGGTCGGTACGGGCCCCATCGCGTTGCTAATGCTGCTATGCACCATGATTCCCACGATCACCATGAACACCAGCGGCAACACTCCACCCAACCCGGCCCGTTTGTCCTTCCAGAAATACTGAACAAAGGGACCCGCCAGGCAGACCACCGCGAAGAATCCGTATATGCCCGCGCTGCCGCGCATATTGCTTCCCAGCACCTCAATAATGTTGCTGGCATTAAGAAGTCCCAGTACCTGCCAGAAAGTGACTTCAATCTTTCCCGCGAAAGAGATATTCACGACAACAGCGTTCAGCCAGAACCAGGCAATGAACAGCACCAAACCGGCCACCAGGTTAGGCATGCCTACCTTGGCGACGATCTGGGCGAAAATCTGTCCGCCTTTTTCTTTGGCCGCCTTGAGCGCGACCTCTGCCTGTTCTTTGGCCAGCTGCGATTCTGGAACAGCCGTAATGGACGCAATCTGTCCCGAGGAGGTATCGAACTCAACCTCGACCACCTGCCCCTGTTTCGGCGCTACCTCTGATTTCCATACACCTTCCAATGCAAATGGATACTGCTGACCTTCCACCATCAAAAGTCCTGGTCCATTATTCGGGTCCCGCAATACTTTTCCTCGTTTCGCCATGTTGATATCCCCTTTCGCTCGTGTAAGTTGCGAATCTCTGTTGTAGTGGGCCGGAGGGAGTGTTAGCATTCCCCCGATTCCTGGAGCGGAAGGTTGCTCCCCAGCAACCACCGAGACTGGCCTCCAGGCATTAGCCCCTCACCCCGCATTGCGCAAACGCGCACGGAAAACCGTCATGGCATTGGAAAATTTTGAGAGCGGAAGCTCGAGCGGGCTGGAGGAGTCGTGTGCTACGGAAAAACGCCGCGCACTCGATGACTTATTCAGCCTGACTTATGAGGAATTGCGCCGCTTGGCTTCGAGCGTGCGCCGGGGGGATCCCAGCGCCACGCTGACGCCTACTGTCCTGGTGAATGAAGCCTGGATAAAAATGGCCAACTCACCAGGGGCAGGTTCGACTTCGCGCCTTCACTTCAAGCGCATTGCCGCCCGCGCCATGCGACAACTATTGATAGAAGCAGCGCGGCGGCGAGGCGCGTCCAAGCGAGGCGGTGACGAGGACGTCGCGATCATCACCTACGACGAGTCGATGCTGCCTGCCACAACGACAGGAAGGGAACTGCTGGCTCTGGATGCAGCGTTAGAAGAGCTGGCGCGCATCGAACCGCGCCAGGCAATGATGGTGGAAAGCCGCTTCTTCGGCGGCCTCGATATTGCCGAGACCGCAGCTTTGCTGGGAGTTTCCGAAGCTACGATTCTCCGAGACTGGCGTGCGGCCAAAGCCTGGCTGACGCAAGCGCTGCGTAAAGCAAGCTAAAAGCAATGCTTTGCAGTGATTTTCTTTGCGTCCTCCGTTCTTTGCGTCCTTTGTGTTTTAAGATCGATCTTCTAAACAAGCAGAAATCTTAACCCGCAGAGAAAACCCGCAGAGAGCGCAGAGGAAAGAGCAAACGCGAAGAAGTGGTTGAGAAAAATGGACACTCCACGCTGGCAGCGAATCCAAACGCTGTTTCACCAAACCGCCGACCTCCCTGCGGCGGACCAGCAAGCCTTCCTAAAAACAGCTTGCGACGGAGATGACGTGCTCATCTCGGAAGTTCTGGCAATGCTCGACGCCGACAGCAAAGGCAATTCTCTGCTCGACCGCGACATGGCCAACCTAGCTCAGCAGATGCTGGCAGCTACCGATTCAACTCCGGCAGTCAAAGAATTCGGCCCTTACATGATCAAGCAGCTGCTAGGCGAAGGCGGCATGGGCGTGGTTTACCTCGCCGAACGCAAAGACCTCGGCAACCTGGTCGCAATCAAAATCCTCCGCGATGCATGGCTCTCTCCTGCCCGCCGTGAACGCTTCGCCAGCGAACAGCGGATGCAGGCAAAACTCAATCATCCTTCCATTGCCCGTCTCTACGATGCCGACACGCTGCCCGACGGCACTCCATGGTTCGTCATGGAGTACGTCGAGGGGATGCCGATCACCGATTACTGCCAGAAATTCAACTGCTCAATCGAGCGCAGGCTGCAACTGTTCCGCCAGGTTTGTGAAGCGGTGCAGTATGCCCACGCTCACGCGGTGATTCACCGCGACTTGAAGCCCTCCAACATTTTCGTGAAGGCGGATGGTGGCGTTCGCCTCCTCGATTTCGGAATTGCCAAGCAAATCGAAAACCTCGATTCAACAGTAGACCAGACACGTACGGTCATGCGCCTGATGACCCCCGCCTACGCTGCCCCAGAACAGATTCGCGGTGATAGCATCGGGGTACAAACAGACGTTTATTCCTTGGGCGTAATTCTCTATGAGTTGCTCGCCGATCGCTTGCCTTTCGACTTTTCCAACCTCGCCCCGGTTGAGGCGGCAACTATCATCGCCGAGCACGAACCCGGGAAACCATCCGCAAAAGCCGAATCTCTAAACGCAACCGTAAGTAAAGCAGCCTGGGCCGATCTGGATGTGCTGTGCCTCACTGCGATGCACAAGGACTTGCAGCGCCGTTACCGTTCGGTGGAAGCGCTGGTCCGCGACATCGATCACTATTTGTCGGGAGAACCGCTGGAAGTCCGGCTTGACACCCTGCACTACAGGCTGGGAAAGTTCGTAAGACGTAACCAGCGAGCCGTTATCGTTACAGCGATGGTATTGATGGCCGTGATTGGAATGGTAGTTTTTTTCACTGTACGTTTGGCAACGGCACGCAACGCAGCTTTGGCGGAAGCAGCGCGAACACAACGCATTCAGCGGTTCATGATGAATTTGTTTGAAGGCGGAGATCAGTCAGTCGGGCCCGCCGGCGACATGCGCGTTGTGACTTTGGTAGATCGCGGCGCACAAGAAGCTCAGGCGCTGGAAGGCGAACCTGCCGTGCAGGCGGAACTTTACCAAACGTTGGGAAGCATCTATCAAAATCTCGGCAAATTAGATCAGGCAGAGAACTTAATTAGTTCCGCGCTAAATAAACGTACAACAGTGTTCGGGAAAGATAGTCCCGAAGTAGCAGATACTCTTGTTGCACTCGCGATGCTTCGAGACGCGCAAGCGCGATACGACGAAGCTGAACAGTTGACCCTGCAGGCACTCGACATCGACAAGCGGCGCTTGCAGAAAAACCATCCAGCGGTCGCAAAAGCCACAAGTGTGTGGGGCCGAATTTTGGAAGATCGCGGCGAGTATGACAAAGCGATCCCTGTTTTGCAACAAGCGGTGCAAATGCAGTCTGCACCCGTAGCACAGGCCGCCGACCTGTCAGCCAGCATGAGCGAGTTGGCGAACTGCTATTTTTATGCCGGAAATTATTCAGCTTCAGATTCTTTGAACCAGCAAATACTGGCGATGGATCGCAAGCTTTATGGTGAGCGCCATCCCCACATTGCGAATGATCTGATCAACCTCGGTGCAATCCAATATGAATGGAGTCACTATATAGAAGCCGAACGTTATTACCGGGAAGCCGTGGACATCATTGAGCCTTTTTACGGAAAAGATCATCCTGAAACCGCTTCTGCTTACACCATGTTGGCACGTGCCCTGGTTCCGCAAAAAAGGTTTAAAGAGGCAGAAAACATGCTGCACGAAGCATTAGGGATCGACGAGCGTGTTTACGGCAAGGTACATCCACGTGTGGCTTCGACGCTCAATGAACTCGGTAAAATCGCTCAGCAACAGGGACAGTTAAAAGAAGCAGCCGAAGACTTTCAACGCATGACCGACATATATCGTGGGGTCTATCGTGGGAAACATTATTTAATTGGCGTGGCTCTTTCGAACCTGGGCGGTATTTATATGGAACAGAAGCAACATGAAAGAGCGGAACAACTCTTCCGGGAGGCGCTCCAATCTTTTGCTGACACCTTGCCGGCAAATAGTCAAAATGCAGGTATCACCCGAAGCAAGCTAGGACGCTCGCTGCTTCGTCAACATCGCTTTGCAGAAGCAGAGAAGGAAAGCCGCAATGGTTATGGAATCTTGAGCAAGCAAGAGACTCCTTCTCGGGCTCGGTTGCATGATGTATCTGCCGATCTAGCAGAAGAATACGAAGCATTAGACCAACCAGAGAACGCAGCTAGATTCCGCGCAGAGCTGGCAAAGCAGGACGACAAAGACGTTACTTTAACCAGCGGAAAATAAAGATTGAGTATTTCTCTCTGTCTCTACGGAACACTGGGCAGGGGGGCCTGCTGGCAGAAGCTTATCTCCTAAGCGTCGCGATTGCAGCTGCGGCAGAAAACTGCTGTGGTTAGAGCCGAGAACTGGCGGAACAGGTACGCCGGCAACTCGAAGCTAAGCTGGCTTTGGGCGACCTCGGGGTGTTCGGTAGCGAAGAAAAACTTCAGACATTCGGTTCCCATGCGGACAAATGGCTGAAGGAATACGCTCGGGTGGAATG
>Ga0193726_1003303_pt1 | contig 10344 bp, 7 predicted proteins | sample H2c1metaG_FD_144928 | JGI IMG/M metagenome (GOLD analysis project Ga0193726, IMG submission 144928) | Soil microbial communities from a riparian zone of the East river system, Colorado, United States - H2c1 | ecosystem: Environmental > Terrestrial > Soil > Riparian zone | place: USA: East River... | reverse complement strand
AGATCGATGGCGATGTTAAAGACGGCTTTCAGCGGCTGTCCGATCGCCTCGCGCGACGACCAACCCGTTAGAGTTTCGCCAGCGTTGTTGATCATGATAACCTTGCCCTGCACATCGGTCGTTATCACACCGTCACCGATGGATCGCAGGGTTACAGCAAGGCTTTCCTTCTCGGCCGCAATTTCCTGCTCGAAGCGCTTGCGTTCGGTTACATCGCGCACCATCGCGGCGTACAGCTTTTGCTGATCCACCATTATTTCGCTCAACGAAATTTCGATCGGGAAGGTGACATTCTTGCGGTTTTGGCCAATGGCGAGCGTGCTGCTCCCTGTTCGCTGAGCCATCTGAAGCCATTCGCAGGCGACCGGTTGAGCATTCGGGTCGCTGCCATAGGATTTCGGCACCAGCTTCACAAAATTGTGACCAACCATTTCATTATTGGCGCAGCCAAACATTTTTTGAGCGGCCGGATTCATCGAACGGATCACGCCATGTTTGTTTACCGTGATCATGCCATCGAGGATGTTGTCGATGATGGAACGAATGTGTGTATCGGCGCTTTCGAGTTTCATTAACTGCCGCCGGCAAAGGACAAAACTGTAGCAGCACGAGATCAGGAGCAGCAGCGCCGCGATGAAACAGACCAACGTCAACGCCGAAGTCTTGAGAATACGATCTTGTTTCACCGCCGTGGTCCGCGTCTCGTACCGATCCAACTCGGCTTTTTCGAAGTTTGCAATCCCTTGGCGAATATCTCCCATCAAAGTCTCGCTTTCGTTGGTCAGAACCGGCGAATTATCCTTGCCCGTCCGCTTTGCTGCCATTTCGGGTACGGCGGAGCTGTTAATCCAGCGTTCAACCTTCGCCTGGATCCCGCTTAGAGCCGCAGCCTCATCTGGGGAAGTGGAAACCAAAAGCGAAAGATATCCGTAGAACGTGTTAAAAGTCGCCAAGGAGTGGTTGTAGGCTTCGACGAAACTTTCCCGACCGGTTAGAAGAAAACCGCGTTTCTCTCTCTCTATATCGACCACCGAGCGCTCCAGCTTTGGCATAAGGTCGAGAATTTGCATCGACTGCGTGGCCGACTCCTGATCGTGCGCCTGTTTGTTGAGAGAGATTTGTTCGTCGTTCTGGAAGGCTTGCAAGATCTCGCCTGCTTGAACAAGCATCGGGGTGCCGAGCAAAAGATCAGGCTCTGTAGAGTTCCTGGTCGTATTCATGTTTCTGTTCTTCTTCGCAGCATCAATTTCCGGTAAAGCGATGGTTTCAGACCATTTCTGCACAATTTCCTGTATTTTCTTTATTCGTTTTCGCTGCGATGAATTATCTGAGACAAGGCTTATTAGGTCATCCGCGCGATCATTGACGACATAGCGCTGCCGGTTAAAAGATTCGCGATAGGGTTGTTTGCCGGTCAGGAGAAATCCGCGGTAATCCGTTTCCAGCCCGGCGATATCGATCTCGATCACACTGGCCCGGCGCATTACCTCAATCGTATGGGCGCGCTGGGCTTCCTGTTTTCTGTCCTGCAAGGTGACGTAGAGTGAAACGCCAGCCACGAAAACGATGACAATAATCCCAAGCGCAGTGCCCGATAGGAGCTTCAGGTAGAAATGTCGCTGGCTAAAGAGCCACGCGAGGCTTCGGCCAATCAATGAGGTGCGCATTTTGCCTTCGTCGTGAATGGTATTGATCTGCCGATGCTCGTCGCGCCTCATTATAATTTCCACAAGCAGGACTCCTGCCAACCCTTGCGCTTCAACATTCGTTAGCCCGCCGGTTTTGACCAACTTCAGTACCGCACGCGGACCAGAAAGAGTCCCTCGGCTGGTGCAGCAAATCCAAGTCTGGAGGTGCCTGGAGAAATAAGCGCGGCCCTAACCTCGCTCAGATTACTCTTGCCCGACGCGCAACGGACGATGGCTCCCACCATCAAACGGACCATTCTGTATAGAAAACCATCGCCATCAAAATCGATAGTAGTCAGCGGCCCGGTTCGGCGAACCTTTGCCGTTCGGATCGTTCGCACCGCGCTCGCTTCAAGCCGTCCGCGATTGGCCGCGAAGGCTGCGAAATTGTGCGTACCGACAAAGGTCTGCGCAGCTGCCATCATTATTTTCTGGTCGAGAGGTGCGCGGACGTGCCACGCACGATTCAGGTCGAGGCGACGAAGGCGCACCGCGAAACACGGATCCCAGGCGGCAGTAATGCGTTCAATGCGGAAACCCAGCGCGTTGTTGAAAATTTCTCGTTAGGCAAGTCGGCATGCGCGACCTGGCCGAGGGCGTGCACTCCCGCGTCAGTTCTCCCGGCGCCATGGACCCGCAATTTTCCTCCCGCGATCTCCTCGAACGCCTTCTCCAGCTCGTCCTGAATGGTGTTTGTGTGTGTCTGACTTTGCCAGCCAGCAAACAATGTCCCGTCGTACGCAACGGTGAATCTGAGTCGGGCCGACATTCAGTCCCGTTTGACGTCGCCTGATTCCATTTCACTGGCTGCAATCGCCTGAAGACGATCGAGGTATCCCTGCAAAATCATTTGCGCCGCCACTTGGTCGACATATCCGCGCGTTTGCCTGGTTTTCCTCCCCGTCTCGCGCAACGCGCGATTTGCCGACACCGTGGTGAGTCGTTCGTCCCAAGTGACAACATCGCAGGTCAGCTGCCCTCGCAATTTCGCCGCAAAAGCCAGCGCTTCTTCTGCGGCGCTCCCGTGGCTTCCGTCCATGTTCCTGGGCAGACCGATGACGACACGCTGGACGTCCTTTTCGCGCACGATTTCAGCGATGCGTTTCGTTACCGCGTTCGCATCGCCTGTTCGGACAGTCTCCAAAGGATGAGACATGAAACCGAGTTCGTCAGAAATCGCCAGACCAATTCGGACCTTGCCGAAGTCGATGCCAAGAAAGCGCCTGATTACAGAAGCCACTACTGTAATTCCGGCGGAAGTTTGCTTACAAGATTCTTGATCTTCTCAGCCTGATGCCGATGGCAAACAAGAATCGCGTCTTTAGTCCGCACTACGATCAAGTTGTGGACTCCGAGAAGCGCGATGTTCAACCCGCCTTCATCGAAAACAATATTATTGGTCGAGTCGAGCGCAGTAATTGTGCAATTCGAAGAATTTTCCATCGCGTCGCGATTGAAATAGTTCGCGACTGCTCTCCAACTTCCGACATCGTCCCAATCGAAACTCGCTTCCACCACCAGCACGCGACCTGCCTTTTCCATGATGGCGTAATCAAAAGAAATCTTCGGCAGCTTGCTAAAGCGTTCGTGCAATACTTGCTCGAATTTTCCCGGCGCGCGAATTTGCGAAATAAAGTGTGCCAATTCCGGGGCGTGCCGATTAAATTCGCTCAGCATGGTGGGCACCGCCCATACAAACATTCCCGCGTTCCAGCGAAAGTTTCCCTGACGCACGAAAGACTCCGCGAGCTCTGCGTTAGGTTTCTCGCGAAATCTAAGAACGCGATGAATTTCCCCACCCTCACCACCTTTCCGCAACCGGACTATTTCGCCCTGCTCGATGTAGCCGAAGCCGGGAAAGGCCGAAGTCGGTTTTATACCAATCGTCACCAACGCCCCTTTTTCCTCCGCCGCCAATGCAGCCAGCGACACCGTCTCGTGAAATGCGCCGACATTCTTGATGACGTGATCAGCTGGCAGAACAACCATCGTGGCCGAATGGTCGCGCGCCGCTACCCAACCCGTCCCCAGTGCAACGGCCGCAGCCGTGTCGCGTTTTTCCGGTTCCGCCACAATATTCTCCTTCGGAAAATCACCGAGCAATTCCCGCGTAGCGACTTCCTGTTCGACATTGGTCAAAATGAGAATTCGTTCGCGCGAAATGAGTCCCGCCAAACGCGCGACAGTTTCTTCGAGCAGCGTTGTGTCCGAGACGAGCCGCAGTAACTGTTTCGGACGAGCCCTGCGACTAAGCGGCCAGAAACGCTCGCCACTTCCCCCCGCCAAAATTAATGCATAGATCGAATTGGGCATCGTTGGTTCGCTGCGCGAAAGCGGAAATGGATCAGTGAGATTTTCCCGTTTCCTTTTCCGAAACGAGAAGTATAAGGGTACCCGATGTCGCTCCCGATATCCATTCCAAAAAGCCCGGAGCAGCTTCCGCTGGCGGGCCTGCTCACCCTCACGCGAACTGCATTTGGTTTGGGCGTCGGCATGCTGGTTGCCGACAAAATCAAACGCCCCGCACGACAGGCGACTGCGATCGCGTTGGTCTCAGTCGGCGCCCTGGCGGCAGTTCCGTTCATGGTTAGGATTGCTCTTGCGCGAATCAATCGGCCGGAATCGGAGCGCGGCAGCCGCAATCGACTTCGCTCCATTCGGGGTGACTCCGGCTTTCGTTCCGAGGCGGATATCTACTAATCACGCGCTTGCCACACTCCGGTCGTCGGTAGCGCCCGCGCTTGATTCAGTCGCCGCGACGGATTAAGCCTTCCCCTCATGGCTCGACAAACTCCTTCTTCGAACGAGTCACTCCGTGATCGCTGCGAGGCGATTCTGAAAGAGGAGGCGATCCTGCGCGAAGGCGGTGGCAGCGCGGGACAAGCACGCCAACGCAAGACGGGACGTCTGCCCGCGCGAGAGCGTATCGATCTTCTCCTCGACAAGGGTTCGCCATTTTTTGAAGTCGGTCTATGGGCTGCATACAAAATGTATGAGCAGTGGGGAAGTGTTCCAGCGGCGGGCGCCGTCGCCGGGATTGGGAACATCGAAGGCGTGGCTTGCATGATCATTGCCAACGACGCCACCGTAAAGGCCGGCGCATTTTTTCCGCAGACCGCCAAGAAGTTGATCCGTGCCCAACGCATCGCGTTCGAGAGTGCGCTGCCGATCATATATCTCGTCGATTCCGCCGGCGTTTTTCTTCCGATGCAGGATGAAATTTTTCCGGATGAAGATGATTTCGGAAGAATCTTTCGCAACAACTCTGTCATCTCCGCTGCGGGAATTCCGCAGTTCGCCGCGATCATGGGAAACTGCGTAGCCGGCGGCGCCTATCTGCCGGTGCTTTGCGATAAAGTCCTCATGACCGAAGGCAGCGGTCTTTATCTCGCCGGCCCTTCGCTGGTTAAAGCGGCGATCGGACAGATTGTGGATCAGGAGGAACTCGGCGGCGCCCATATGCATGCCGAGATTAGCGGCACCGTCGATTTCTATGAGAAGGACGATCCCTCCTGTTTGAAACGGCTGCGTTCGCTCATCGGGCTATTGCCGGAATCGCAGCAAGCGAAGGAAACGAAAGGCGCGAAGGAGAACCCATCGCGTCCGGCAAAAGATCCTTCGGCGGTTTACGACTTGATCAGCCTCGATGGCAACAATACATACGATGCGCGCGATCTGCTCGCCTCCATCATCGACGCGGATTCTCTCGACGAATACAAGGCTGACTACGGCAAGACCCTCGTCACGACATATGCGCGAATCGGCGGTCATGCGGTCGGTATTGTCGCCAATCAACGTCACCAGGTGCGCACAAAAAAGGAAGGCATCCAGATGGGCGGCGTCATTTACGCTGACAGCGCCGACAAAGCCGCGCGCTTCGTCATGGATTGCAACCAGACGGGATTGCCGATCATTTTCTTCCAGGATGTCACTGGCTTCATGGTCGGACGCGACGCGGAACAGAGCGGCATAATCCGCAGCGGCGCCAAACTCGTTAACGCGGTCAGCAATTCTGTCGTGCCGAAAATCACTGTCGTCGTCGGTGGCTCATTCGGCGCAGGCAACTACGCCTTATGCGGCAAGGCCTACGATCCCCGTTTCCTGTTGGCTTGGCCAAACTCGCGTTACGCAGTGATGGGCGCGGCGCAGGCGTCCGATACCGTTTTCAGCGTGCTGGCTCGCTCGCGTGAGCGGGGCGATCAAAAGGCGACGCCGGAAGAACTGGAGCAACTTCGCGCAAAGGTGAAAGAAACGTACGAGGAACAAACCGACATTCGTTATGGCGCAGCCCGCGGTTGGGTAGACGCAATTATTCAACCGCACCAAACACGGGAGATTCTCGAGCGTCTGCTCAGATATGTTTCCCGCCCAATGCCGAAGGCGCGTTTCCATATGGGCGTAGTGCAGGTTTAGTTCTGGTCGAATTCGTCGCCAATCGCGCGGTTCATCGCGACAATTTTCTCCAGGGCTTGGTCAATCGGTGGCTTTACACCCCGCGACTCGAGTACGCGCAAAACTTCCTCGGTCGGAATATTTCCGACCAGCTCGTCTTGCGCGAACGGACAGCCGCCGAGCCCGCCGAAAGCGGAGTCGAAACGGCGGCAACCTGCGTCATAAGCCGCCAAAATCTTTTGAGCGGCCGCGGCTCGGGTGCTGTGCATGTGGACACCGATTTCGCATTCACCTGAGTCGCGATTGACCGTCGTCATGACGTGATGGATCAAATCAGGTTCAGCCACGCCGATCGTATCGGCGAGCGAAACAGAATGAACCCCAATGGCGGCGATAGTGTCCGCTGCCTTCGCGACTTCCTCTTCGCTCCACGCATCGCCATACGGGTTGCCGAAGGCCATCGAAATGTAGGCGACCACCTGTAAACCTGCGTCGCGTGCGCGGGGAGCGATCCGCCTCAACACTGCGTCGTTCTCTTCCCGCGATTGGTTCTGGTTTCTGCGCAGGAACGTCTCCGATATGGAACAGGGATAGCCGAGCGTGCTCACGGCTCCAGTCGTGATCGCACGCTCCGCGCCTTTTTCGTTAACGACAATGCCGATGATCTCAACGTCCTTGAGCGGGCCAAGTTGCTCGAGTACCTGTTCGCTGTCGGCCATCTGCGGCACCGCTTTTGGCGAGACGAAGCTGACCGCATCAATGTACTGAAACCCAGCCGCCACCAGCCCGCGCAGGTATTCCACCTTCCGCTGGGTCGGAATCTGACGCTTGAGTCCCTGCCACGCGTCGCGCGGGCACTCGATCATTTTGACAAGATCTGTCATGGAAAGTTACTGACAGAATAACTCAAAAGCGCGACGTTGCCTCGCTGCAATCAGCTTGAATTAATAATCATCCTTATGCCGGTCGTTCTTGTCGAAAAACAAACGCCACAGATCACTGTGGTGACGCTTAACCGTCCTGAGCGGCGGAACGCCTTGTCGATTCAATTGCTCACAGAATTGTCCGCTGCGATCAGAGTCGCATCGGACGAAGCGCATGAGCGGATCCTTATTTTGCGCGGCGCGGGCGCAGCTTTTTGCACGGGGCTCGACTTAAAAGAAGCGCAGAATCAAACCAATGCGCACGCTACTGCGGACATGGTAGCGCGTACGTTGGTTGCGCTCAGTCAGACTCGTCTGATCACGATCGCAGCAGTGCACGGCGCTGCGGTTGCCGGTGGCGCGGGAATCATGTCGGCGTGCGACTACGTCGTCGCGGCGGAAAGAACGAAGATTGGTTATCCGGAGACGCGACGCGGTTTGGTCGCGGGGTTGGTGATGACGTTCCTTCGCCGGCAATTGCGCGAGCGCGATATCCGCGAACTCTTGTTAGGCGCGGAATTGATCGACGTCAGTCGAGCGCTTCAGATGGGTCTGGTGAATCGCGTCGTGCCGCAGGATGACGTGATGAAAGAAGCGATGGCATTCGCCACTTCCGTCTTGCAAGGCGCACCGAACGCTGTCGCGCGCACAAAGCGTTTAATTGAGGAGCTTTGGTCCAGCTCCGTGAAAGACGATGTCGATCTGGCGTTGAAGCATCACATGCAGGCGCGTGAATCCGCCGAAGCAAAGGAAGGCATCGCCGCGTTTAACGAAAAACGCTCGCCGAAATGGGTGGAATGATTCGCGAGGCGGCTGCGCCTCAACTACAGCGCCGCAGTTGCGCTCTTCGGAATTTTGAACTTCTCGATCTGCTCCTTGATCTCGTGAACGAAACTGGCCGCGACGGCGCCGTTTACGATGCGATGATCAAAGGTCAGCGATAGAGTAATGACTTCAGCGGTTTCCTTCTTCTTGCCGTCGCCCAGCATTTCATGATGCGCGGAGCCAACGAATAAGGTTCCAACCGACGGCGGAACGACGATCGGCGCTCCAGCGCGAACACCGAATGCGCCGAGACTGCTAATGACGATCGGAGCGTTGACTGCGTCGACGCGGCCCGCCCGCGTTTCTTCGACGGTGTCGTTGTAACGGTTTACGAAATCGGGCCAGTCGCGCGTGTTCGCGTGTGTGACAACGGCAGTCGCCAGACGACCGTCGTCGAGTGCGACCGCGATGCCGAGATCGAACGGATCGTTCTCAACGATGCTGTCATCCTCGAGCATGATGCGCCGGAAAGGCGCGTGTTTTTCCATCGCCCGCACAACTGTCCACGCAATCATCACGGAGGGTGAAGTGGCATTCTTGCCGTCAGATTTCTTCGCGGCCGTGCGCGCTTTACGGATCGCGTCCCAGCGCGCATCGATCTGCAAGTTTGCCGGTACGACGCGCCCGAGTCGGCGCGTGATCGTGGGCGAAAGCGCAGGTTCGATGGAGACAGATTTGCGGGCCGGGCTGGGCCGTGTGGTGCGTTTGGAATCTGCTGACGAACCAGCGGCAGATTCCCCATTCTGATCGGGAGAAACTTCCGTCGCCTCTTCCATTTCTTCTGCCCAATCATCGCTGCCGTCCGCCAAGATCGTTCCCAGCTCCTGGCCGATCTCGACCGTATCATCAACGTTCGTCTTCCATTCTCCCATCGTGCCTGCCGACGACGATTCGATCGGGTAAACCGCTTTGTCGGTCTCGAGCTCGCAAAGCGGATCGTCGAGTTCGATTCGATCGCCGGGTTTCTTTAGGAGTGAAACGATTTTCGCGGCGCGAATTCCTTCACCCATGATCGGCACCACAATCTTCTGTGAGCGCTGTTCGCTCATCCCTGATTTTCTGGGTGTTGATATTTCGGTTTTCGCCGGAAGCGTCGCGGGTTTTGCACGGAACGAATCACTACTCGGAGCAGCGGCCCCTGAAGTTCGAATGCCACCGTGGGACATCGATCGCCTCAAGGCCGCGGTGATACGTTCCACATCCGGCAACGCTGCGTATTCATAGATCGGATTGTAACCGATCATGACGTTGCCCTTGCTAACGAGAATCGGTGGGCTGGTCATCGCGTTCCAGATGTCGGACTGCGACGTGATGTGTGTGATGATCATCTGGCCGACGCTGCAGTTCTCTGTGTCCTCTTGGACGACGACAAGACGGCCGGTCTTTTGCACAGACTCTTCGATGGTCGCTTTGTCCCAAGGAACGATCGAACGCAAATCGATCAACTCGACGCTGCTCTCCTCTCCGATCTGTGCGAGCGCTTCGAGCGATTTCTCAATCGCGTTTCCCCAAGCCACGAGTGTGAGATCGGAACCGCTGCTGCGTTTGCGCGCCTGCCCTAACGGCACCGCACGGATGGGTTCAGCGAATTCATGTTCGGCCCAAAGCAGATGTTTCGGGATCAGGACAATGGTTGGATCTTCACCGTGCATTGCGGACCAGAACAGGCCAGCTGCGTCATCCGGTGTGCTCGGGACGACTACGTTGATGCCGGGATAATGCGCGAGCGCAGATTCATTGGCCTGGCTATGCCACAAACTGCCCCCGGGCAGATAGGCGCCGTAGGGCGCATAAAAAACAGCCGGACATTTCCATGTGCCGAAGGAACGCCATCGCAGCGTGGCGATGTTGGTCACCAGCTGATTGAAGCCGGGATAAATGAAGTCGATGAATTGCAGTTCGAAAATTGGGAGTCGTCCGTAGGATGCTAGGCCACATGCGACACCAAGGATGGTCGATTCCGCGAGAGGTGAGTTGTAGACCTGCTTGCCAAACTCAATCGTGAGTTTCTGGGTGAGACGAAAGACGCCGCCCTTGGGATCTTCCACGTCCTCACCAAAAATGACGCGGCGTGGATCGCGTTCCAGGGCGAGGCGCAACGCCTGATTAACCGCGTCGCCGATCCGATATTTTCCTGCCGGAAGGATCTCGTCATTCAATTGCGGGAGCGGACCGGTGACTTCCAACATTAGTTCGTCGGCTCTCGGATCATCCGCCCGCTCGGCTTCGAGAAATTCCTGTCGAATCCGTTCCTTGATTTCTTTGTCGAGTTTTTCGTATTCCTCCGTACTCAGGACGCCTTCTGCGATAAGCTGCTGGCTGAAAATTCGAATCGGATCTGCTTTCTCCAGGTTCTCCAATTCCTCAGCACTGCGGTAAAGCTTCTGATCGTCTGAGCTGGTGTGGCTGGAGAGCCGCTCGAGCATGACCCAAAAGAACACCGGTCCTTTTCCGGCGCGCATATGCGCGATGGCCTCGGCCGCGGCATCATGAACTTGCACAACGTCCGCGCCATC
>Ga0193726_1003302_pt1 | contig 10350 bp, 9 predicted proteins | sample H2c1metaG_FD_144928 | JGI IMG/M metagenome (GOLD analysis project Ga0193726, IMG submission 144928) | Soil microbial communities from a riparian zone of the East river system, Colorado, United States - H2c1 | ecosystem: Environmental > Terrestrial > Soil > Riparian zone | place: USA: East River... | reverse complement strand
ATATGGGCGCCTTGGAGCGGCCCCCGCGTGGCTGACAACACTGCTCCGGGTACCACGGTCGGGTCGTCCACTACCCGCCCATCGGCTCCGATGGCTCCGAACACTGCTCCGGCCCCCACTACTCCGGCCAGCCCTTCGACAACTCGCTAACACCCAATTGCTAGAGGACAGACATCTGGCCCTCTAGCGATTATTCTATTTCCGCTCGGCCATCTGCTTTTTAAGGTCGTCAATGAAGTGTTGCGCGCCTTCTTGGGTCAGCATCTCACCCGACTTGTCTGGCACATCCGCTTTATGAGAAAGGTCTTGAGCTCATCACGCTGCGCGTCGGTCATTACCGGTTCTTCCATCGTCAACTCCTTACACGTTTGCTTTTTCTTGCATCTCGTCGTCGATCAGCTATGGCGCTTGAGCTTTGGTGAGATTTTCTTCGAAAATCTCGGGGATGCCCGCCTGCTTGCAGAGGGTCTTAAAACAGGACGCTTGTGCGCCGGTCATCGGGTCATCGCCCGATACCCACTCGTCGAGATCTTTTTGAGGTTTTCAGATTCCTCATGGACGCTCCTCTTTTCGAGCGGATAACCTCAGGGTTGGCTGGATGTTCCTGACCGTTCAATGACGCCGAGACAGCCCGCAATCCGTTCGTAGCTGGGTTTGAACAGCGCAGAGCGAGAGCGCTCATGCAGATCCGTCAACCGGTTTTGGAAGATGCGTGTAAGGCGATCGCTGCCATAAGTCGGCGGTCAATTTTCTGATTCACCTGTTCAAAGGTGCACTGACCCGGTTTTTTATCTGGCCGCCACCTCAGAATGGACGTGCCATGCCGGAAGCGCCCGCCGGTAAAATGATCATAGGAGACTTCGATCACGTATTTCGGCTTCACCGGCTGCCACTCAGCCGAGCGTTTTGTCGACCACCGGCTGGGGCCGCCCGGAGCATTTCCCGTAAAACTCCGATCATTTTTTAGGACCTCGAGCTTGTCCGTAAGGGCCGGCTTGTCCCTTGTCTTGATGCCCGACGAAAATCCTACATGGTGGAGCATGCCGTCAGCATCATATAGCCCGAGGAGCACGGATCCGACCACCTTGCGCCCCGCTTGACGGTTTTCCCCATAGCGAAAGCCGCCGATGACACAGTCCGCGCTTTGGTACCGCTTTATCTTCTGCATGCCGTCGCGGTTGCCGGCTTGATAAGGAAGATCGATGCGTTTCGCGATGACGCCGTCGCTTCCACCCCCTGCCGACACAAGCCAGCGTTCGGCGTCCTTCAGCTTCAAGCTGGCCGGCGAAAGACGAAAGAGGTTTTCGTCGGAGAAGTAACGGGCAGCGAAGTTTTCCAGTTGCAAGCGTCGCTTGGTCAAAGGCTCGCCCGCAAGCTCGATCTTACCTTTCTTCAACAGGTCGAAAGCCAGAAACAAAGCCGGAGTTTGCTCGGCCAATTTCTTCACGCGGCTCGCAGCAGGATGAATGCGCTGCAAAAGATCGTCGAACGAAAACCGACCGCCGACGGGAACGACAATTTCGCCGTCAAGGACGAAGCTTTTTTCGCGCAAAGTCAGTGCAGCAGCAACCACTTCCGGAAAATAGCGGCTGAGATCCTGGCCCGACTTCGAATACATGGCCACGGCGGCAGCGGCCCGCGTCAGGAGGCAGCGGAATCCATCCCATTTCGGCTCATACTGCCACTCCTGACCTGTCGGGATGGCGTCGACGGAGCGCGCCTCCATTGCTTCGATAGGGACGATGGTTTTTTTCACGCCACTTTTCGCTTCCGGCCGGGGCGCGCCGACCTGCGCTTCCTGCCTTTCGCCGACGACGTGCCGACCTTCTTGCGGCCCAAGCTCTGTTTCAGGGCATCCATCAGATCAATGACATTGCTTTCCTTTTCCTTTTCCGCAGGCACTTCGATCGTCTTGCCCGCGGCCTTGCGCTTGACCAGCGCCTTCAGCGCCGTCTCGTATTTGTCCTTGAATTTGTCTGGATCGAATTTCGACGCCTTCGTATCGAGGATATGACCAGCAAGATCGACCATGTCCTTCGATATCCTCGGACTGGGGATGTCATCGAAGTAATCATCCTCGTCTCTCAATTCATAGGGATAACGCAGGGTCGTTCGCAACAACCCTTTGCCGAGAGGTTTCAGCGCAATGACGTGCTCCCTGTTCGAAAGCACCACACGCGCAAGCGCCACTTTATCCTTTCGCTTCATGGCGTCTCGAATCACCACGAATGCATCAGCACCCGCCTTGCCATTGGGTATGATGTAATACGGCTTATCCAAATATCGCTCGTCGATGCCTTCGGCGGGAACGAAATCGTCGATTTCGATGGTGTGGGTGCTCTCGAGTTTTACGGCATCGAGTTCTTCTTCATCAATCTCGACGAATCGACCCTTCGAGAGTTCGTAGCCCCTACCCTTGTGATCCTTGTCCACGACCCGACCGGTCCGTTCGTCGACCATCTGCTGCTTTAGCCGGTGGCCGGTTTTTATATTGATCTGGTGGAAATGTGTTTTTTCAGCCTGGGTCGACGCGGGATAGAGCGCGATCGGGCAAGTCACAAGCGAGAGCTTTAGCGAACCCTTCCAATACGCACGAGGCGCCATTTCGATCCTCCATTCCAGGTGGAACTTTAACCTCGGCGGGTACTTTCAGTTCCGTAGGATCGGATATGTACGGTGCCGGCATGGTCAAAAAGCTGCTTGCGAGATACCGCGCCAAACGAGATTTCTCGAAGACCGCTGAGCCTCGTGGAGATGCCAAAATCAGGACCACAAAGGGTCTCCGATTTGTCATCCAGAAACATGCCGCATCGCATCTGCATTACGACCTGAGGCTCGAACTCGACGGCGTTTTCAAATCGTGGGCAGTTACCAAGGGGCCCTCCCTCGATCCGCACGACAAGCGGCTCGCAGTCGAGGTCGAAGACCATCCTCTGGATTACGGCGACTTCGAGGGTACCATTCCGAAGGGACAGTATGGCGGCGGCACCGTCATGGTCTGGGATCGAGGCCATTGGGACTGCGAGGATCCAAAGCGCGCTTATACAAAAGGCAAACTGGACTTCACTCTGGAGGGCGAGAAACTTCATGGCGGCTGGATTCTCACCCGTATGCGCAAGCGAGAAGGCGAGAAGCGTACCAACTGGCTCCTCATCAAGCATCGCGATGAGTTTGCTCGGGAAGGAAAGAAAAACCGGATTTTGGACGAAGACACGTCAGTGGCTTCCAATCGATCGATGGACGAGATCGCGGCAGGCAAGGGTCGGGGTCCGAAGTCTTTTGTCACAAAGAAGGCGTCACGAGCACCTGCAAAAGCGGAATGGCAATCCCATCGCGCTTCGGCGCGCGCATCATCCGCAAAAAAGCGTTCCCGTCCCGTGACAGGTCAGACCGGGCGGTCCCCCAGGAAGAAGGCCACCAAGAAAAAGAGGGAGATTTCTGATCGAAACATGCCACCGTTCATTGCGCCTCAACTGTGCACTTCGGTTGAGCGCCCACCGGCTGGCAGCGATTGGGTCCACGAGATCAAATTCGACGGCTACCGCATTCAAATGCGGATCGAGAGCGGTAGGATCACCTTGAAGACCCGGAAGGGCCTGGATTGGACACCCAAGTTCGGCGCGATAGCGAAGGCCGCCGGCGCGTTACCTGAATGCATCCTGGATGGTGAGATCGTCGCTCTCGACCATCGGGGTTCTCCCGATTTCGCGGGACTTCAGGCCGCTCTGTCGGATGGGAAAAGTGATGACCTGATCTTTTTCGCCTTCGATCTTCTGTTTGTCAAAGGGCAGGACCTGCGTCAGCAGAGCCTTGTTGACCGAAAGCGGGCCTTGAAGGAGCTGATCGAAGGGACCTACGGAAAGGACCAGGCCGAAATTCGGTACGTCGAGCATTTCGAGAATGGCGGCGAAGCGGTCCTCAAATCCGCCTGCCGAATGTCGCTGGAGGGGATTGTCTCGAAACAAGCCGCCGCTCGCTACGCTTCCGGACGAACTGACTCATGGACCAAAGCCAAGTGCAGAGCAGGGCACGAAGTGGTCATCGGTGGCTGGAACAGCAATGGAAGCCAGTTCAGATCCCTGATGGCCGGGGTATATCGAGGCGATCACTTGGTCTACGTCGGTAACGTCGGTACGGGCTACGGAGCCGAGAAAGTTGCGCGCCTGATGCCGAAACTCAAGGCCGCTTCGTCCGAGACGAATCCGTTCGGCGGCAAGGATGCGCCCCGCAAGAAGGCCGGGATGCATTGGTTGAAGCCCGAACTGGTGGCGGAGATCGAGTTTGCAGGATTTACCGGCGCCGGCATGATCCGACAGGCCGCATTCAAGGGACTGCGACAGGACAAACCTGCCAAGGAAGTCGAAGCCGAGACCCCCGCGCCCTCCGATAAAACCGAGATCGTTGAGCCTGCTTCCACGCGCTCTGCCAAGCGCGGAAGGACGTCGCCTACCGCCTCCGCCAACGGCGTGGTCATGGGAGTGCCCCTCAGCCGCCCGGATAAAATCCTTTGGCCGGATGAGGGAGAAGGCGCGATCACCAAACTCGATCTTGCAAATTATTTCGAAAGCGTCGGTAGCTGGATGATCGGCCACCTCAAAGGGCGCCCTTGTTCGATCATAAGGGCTCCCGATGGCATCGAAGGACAGCGCTTCTTTCAGCGTCATTCGATGAAGGGCGGTTCAAACCTGCTTGAAGAGGTCACCGTCTCTGGCGACCGCAAACCTTATGTACAGATTGATCGTATCGAGGGTTTGGCTGCCGTGGCGCAAAGTGCGGGCGTCGAACTCCATCCCTGGAACAACCAACCCGGCGATCCCGCTCTTCCCGGTCGGCTTGTTTTCGATCTCGACCCGGCTCCGGATGTCGATTTCGAGGCGGTCATCGAAGCTGCAAAGGAAATGCGCGATCGCCTTACCGACCTCGGTCTCGTGTCATTTTGCAAGACGACGGGCGGCAAAGGCCTGCACGTTGTGACGCCGCTTGCGCGCCCGAAAAAGGGACAAAGACTGACCTGGGCCGAAGCAAAACAGTTTGCCCGCGACGTCTGTAATCAGATGGCGAGCGATAGCCCGGACCGCTACCTGATCAATATGAGCAAGGCAAAACGAACGGGGAAGATATTTCTCGACTATCTTCGAAACGACCAATTCTCGACGGCGGTGGCGCCGCTTTCACCCCGGGGGCGGCCCCATGCGCCGGTCTCAATGCCGATCATCTGGCCGCAGGTCAAGCGGGGCCTCGACCCCATGCAATACACCATTCATACCGTGCCCCAGCTTCTCAAGAAATCAAAGGCCTGGTCCGATTATTGCGACGGTGAACGCCCACCGGTGGAGGCAATTGCCAAGTTGGCGCAACAAGCGAGGCTCGGACGGGCTGCTTGACAGAGAAGCGGCGTCCACGGACTTCCGCGGTATAGATCCAATCCTCCTCGTTCAGGGACTAATTGTTGGCCATGTCAAAGAGCAATGCATTACGCTACGGACCGCTCGGCGACAGCGCGGTGCATTTATGCGTCGACATGCAAAGGATGTTCGCGGAAGGCACGGAATGGAAGATGCCATGGCTTGAGCGCGTGCTGCCGAATATCGTCTCGATAACGGCTTTACATCCCGAGCGGACCATACTTACGCGCTTCGTCCCCGCACAACATTCCGGTCAAGGCGTGGGAATGTGGCGGCACTATTATGAGCGTTGGGCATCAATGACCATCGATGAACTTGGGGCGGACATGATAGACGTCGTCCCGGAGCTTGCGCGGTTCGCCCCTCCAGCCCGCTTCTTCGACAAGCATGTCTATTCCCCTTGGACCGGCAGCGACCTGCACCAGCAGCTGCGGGGCGCGGGAATAGGCACCATCATTATCACCGGCGGCGAAACCGACGTCTGCGTGCTCGCAACCATGATGGGCGCCATCGACTGGGGCTTCCGCGCCATCCTCGTGACGGACGCTCTGTGCAGCTCGGCGGACGAGACCCATGACGCAATGATGAATATCTACACGAACCGGTTCGGCCAGCAGGTGGAATGCGTGACGACAGACACGCTCCTCGAAACCTGGCGCGTGACATGAGCGCCGCATCTAGTCGCAGAACCCGTCGCGACGCACGAAGGCCTTGTTGATAGCGACCGCCGCTTTGGCACCTTCCGCGATGGCGATCGATACAAGTAAAACGTCGCGCGACACGTCACCTGCCACATATACGCCCGGCACACTGGTCTCTTCCGTCGCCGGGTCCGTAACGACACCTCCTTTTTCATCGCGTTTGCAGCCAAGGCGCTGAGACAGGTCAGACGCCTGATGGCATCCGGTTGAAAAGAACAGGCCTGCCCGCTCCAAGTCGGGACCGCTTTTGAACTTGATCTTCGTTAGCACTCCGTTCGAGCCTTCAAGGGCCACGACCGGTTCGCTTCGCAGCGGGATCCGGTGATGCTTCAGCTTTTGTGCTGCATCGGCGCTGACCTCGGCGCCGTCGCTGCAAGCCACAACATCCGCTATCCAGTGCTTCATCATGACCGCAAGGTCCGCCCCCTTATCCCCTTGGCCGAGGGCTGCCACGGTTTTGCCGGCGTATTCGAACCCATCGCAGTAAAGGCAGTGATGGACCGAAACGCCGTACAGAGGCTCGCCCCCCGTTATCTCGGGAAGCTCGTCCACGATGCCGGTGGCGAGAAGGACCTTGGAAGCGACGCCGCCCGTGCCGTCGGCACAGCCAAATGCAAAGCCGTCCTCTGCAGGCCTGATATCGGTCACCCGCGTCCGCCGAAATGAAACCGACCTGTAGTGGGTCAATTCCGCCCGGGCTTCTGCCAGGAATGCGGAGGGAGTCAGGCCTTCACGTCCCAATAGCCCATGGATGGCCTTCGAGGCGCGGTTGCGCTGCTTGTTATCATCGCAAAGCAGAACCTGCCGGTGGCACCGTCCCAAGATCAGGGCAGCGCTCAGTCCGGCAGGTCCGCCGCCAACGATAAGCACATCGATCTTCATGTCGACCACCTCCAGTCCAGCTCATATGGGACGTTTCCGAAGGTCGGGAACCCTTTCCCCCCGTTCATTCGTTAGGACTCGGGGAAAGAGATCATCATGCCACCGGCCCGCACAGCAGCGAATTGGAAGGAATTGACGCCTGAGGAGCGCCGCGTGCGGCGGCAGCTCCGCCGAGAAAAGCAGCGCCAGGATAATATCGGGCGCGCCGCAAAGATGCACGCCGTCCGGCTCAGGATGGAAGCGGAGCGCCGGAAGGACCCGCCTGAACTGAAGCCATCAGTCTATGTCGGGTGCTCTGGGTGGCGTTACTGGAAATGGCGGGATTCGTTTTACGCGGGTGTGCCACAGGAAAATTGGTTCGAGCACTACTTGAAGCGCTTCGACACCGTCGAAATCAACGCATCCTTTTACTCGTGGCCAACGGTTGCCAACGTCCAGGCCTGGCGGCGTCAGTCCGGCAAGAAAAAGTTTGTTTATACTGTCAAAGTCTGTGAACTCATCACCCATGTAAGACGGTTCAAGGGCACTAAGACGCTCATTCGGGATTTTGGCCTCCTCGCCGACATTCTGGGCGAGCGGATGGGCTGCTTCCTGTTTCAGCTGCCGCCGAGCCACCACTACACAAAGGCGCGGCTGGAGGCGATTGTGAGCCAGCTCGATCCCGCGCGTCGCAATGTCGTCGAATTCCGGCACGCCAGCTGGTGGAACGACGAAGTTTACAGGGCCTTTCAGGAGGCTGGGATTATCTTCTGCTCCTGCAGCGGGCCACGCCTGCCCGACGAGCTTATCCGGACGGCCGATGAAGTTTATGTCCGTCTGCATGGTCCAAAACGCTGGTATCAGCACGACTATTCAAAGAGCGAACTGGCGATCTGGACGGACAGGATTAGAGCGAGCGGAGCGAAGAGAGCCTGGATTTACTTCAATAACGATAATGACGCTCATGCCCCAAAAAACGCCAAAGCTCTGCGGCGCATGCTCGGCCGCCTATCCTCGACACAGCCTCGAAAGAGGCCGGCGCAAGGCTAAACACAGGAACTTTGCGAGTGTCGCAAGCGTTCTCAGGTGTTGGGAGAGCGTTTCATGACCAGCAAATCCCTATGGATGGATATAGACGTCGCGGCTGATGCGAAAGCGCTTGAGGGCGTGGCGGAGTGCGATGTCGCGGTCATTGGCTCGGGCATTGCCGGGATTTCAACTGCGTATGAGCTCTGCAAGCGAGGTAAGTCTGTCATGGTCATTGACCGCGGCCGCATTTGCGGCGGCATGACTTCCCGAACTTCAGCTCATCTCGCGCCGCTATGCGACGATCTCGTCAGCGAAATGACGAAGATCAGGGGGCGCGAAGCGTCAAAACTCTTTTGCGACAGCCAAGCCGCTGCCGTCGACCGCATTGAAGAAATCCAGAAGAAAGAAGGGATTGGATGCGACTTTCGGCGGCTCGACGGCTATCTCTTCCAGGGCCGCGATATGCCGTCGGAGACCATCGACCAAGAGATGGACGCGGTCCGCGACGTCGGAGCCCCGGTCCATCGGCTCGTCGGCGTGCCATTCAATGGCTGTGAGGATCGTCACGTCCTGCGCTATCCCAGGCAGGCAACCTTTCATCCGCTGGAATATCTCGCCGGGGTCGCGAAGGCTTGCCGTGAGAGCGGCGTGACTTTCTTCAGCGACAGCCCCGTGGAGGAGTTGACTGAAGCCGATGGAATTGTATCGGTGAAGGCGGCGCGCGGCACCATCCGGGCCCAGCATGCGGTTGTGGCGACCAATTCGTCAATCTCCGACCGCTTTGCCATTCACACCAAAACCGCCCCATACCGAACCTATGTCATCACTTTCAAGATCAAGCGCGGTGCGCTGCCCGACGCACTCTATTGGGATACTGAAGACCCCTATCATTACGTGCGCCTGCAGCCCGGCCCGGCGAACTCTGATTATGTTCTGGTCGGTGGCGAAGATCACAAGAGCGGGGAAGCGGACGACGCGGACGAACGCTTCAAGAAGCTGGAAGCATGGGCGCGCGAACTGATCTCCGGGTTAGGCAAAGAGACGCATCGTTGGTCCGGCCAGGTACTCGACACCATCGATTACGCCGGCTTTATCGGGCGGGACCCCGGCGGCAAGCATATCTATGTCGCCATGGGGGATTCAGGGCAAGGCCTCACGCATGGCGTCGCGGGCGCGATGTTGAACACGGCTCTGATCCTCGGCGAGGATCATCCATGGAAGGATATTTATGCGCCGGGCCGCATCCCGCTCAAAGCAGCCAAGAATTTTGTTACGGAAAATGTCACGGCCTTGAAGAGCTTCGCCGAATACGTTGCCCCAGGCGAACTCGGTTCACTCGACGACCTGAAGCGCGGCCAAGGCGCGATTGTGCGGCGCGGACTTGAAAAAATCGCTGCATATCGCGACGACTCGGGGGCACTCTATCTGAACTCGGCAAGCTGCACTCATATCGGCTGTCACCTACACTGGAACAGTTTTGAAACTTGCTGGGATTGCCCGTGTCACGGCTCGATATTCGATGTCAAGGGTCAGCCGATCAACGCCCCAGCAATCGGGCCTCTGCGCAGGGTTGATGAATAGCAGTGGAGGAAATGCCGACGCTCGGCGTGAGTTGGGGCGGCAACCGGGTGGAGAAGTAGAAAGCCCGCCAGACCGACCAAACTCCCATACGACGGCCCGTCCGGGTTGAGATATCCATGACCGCTCAGTGCGCAGATCGCATTTGCCGAGGCGGCTTTGGAAGCGTCGCGGCTTTGGTGTTATCCGACCGCGTATCGGCGATCGCTTTGGTCACCTCCGATCCGAACAGGAATATTTGCGCAGAGTAGTAGGTCCAGAGCAGGATCACGATCAGGGCGCCTGCCGCGCCGTTGCCCGAACTCGTCGCTGTCGTTCCCAGATACCAGCCGATTAAACTTTTGCCGGCCGTGAACATAAGCGCCGTTAGAAACGCCCCGGTGCGCACGTCCCGCCACGCGATGGGCGTGTCCGGCAGAACCTTGTAAATGGCGGCAAACAGGGCCGTGAACAGCGCAAGTGAAACTAGCGTGTTGACGACGGACAAGATCAACGGGGCCAGCACGTTCTTGCTGCCCAGATAGTCGGCGAGCCCCGAGAGGCCGGTGCTGGCAGCGAGCGAAACCATCAACAGAAAGCCGAGGGCGCCGACCAGACCCAGACTCGTGGCCCGGCTCCTGATCAGCGAGAAAAACGGCTCGTCGGGCGCTTTCGCCTTCCAGGTCGCGTTCAACGCGGACTGCATTTCTCCGAAGACGCCTGAAGCCGTGACCAATAGCATCACCACTCCGAAGATAGTTGCTGAAGTGCCGGTTTTTCGGATCGCTCGACTTGGC
>Ga0193726_1003301_pt1 | contig 10350 bp, 8 predicted proteins | sample H2c1metaG_FD_144928 | JGI IMG/M metagenome (GOLD analysis project Ga0193726, IMG submission 144928) | Soil microbial communities from a riparian zone of the East river system, Colorado, United States - H2c1 | ecosystem: Environmental > Terrestrial > Soil > Riparian zone | place: USA: East River... | reverse complement strand
CCCTGGACTCTTCGGACCCTTGGCCGATCGGCGAGGTGCTGCAGAACCATGCGCCGCGCGTCGTCGCGGGGCTTGCCGAGAAGTTCAAGGACGAGATGCCCCGTGGCGCCTGGGATGTGCCGGCAGCCGCAGCCGTCGTCCTGCCGATCGCCGCAGGCGGCGAGATGGGCCGCCTGGGCTTCGTCATCGCGGGTCTCAACCCGTTCCGTCTGTTCGACGGCGGCTATGCCGGCTTCCTCGATCTCGTCGCCGGGCAGATCACGTCGGCCATCGCCAACGCCGAGCTCTATCGTGCCGCGCATGACGAGATCGAGCGTCGGCGGCACATCGAAGAGGCGCTTCGCTTGAGCGAGCAAAGCCTGGAAAGCAAGGTCAGCGAACGAACGGCGGAGCTGGCGGCGACCAATGCGCGGCTTGTCCGCGAGGCGGCCGAGCGCGAACATGCCGAGGGGCGCTTCCAGCATCTCGTCCAGGGCGTGCGGGATTATGCCTTGTACATGCTCGACCCCCACGGCGTGGTAACCAACTGGAATGCCGGCGCCGAGCGCATCAAGGGCTATCGGGCATCGGAGATCATCGGCCAGCATTTCGCACGCTTCTACACCGACGCCGATCGCGCCGCCGGCACGCCTTCGCGCGCCCTGGAGACCGCCGCGCGCGAGGGCACGTTCCAGGCCGAGGGCTTGCGCGTGCGCAAGGACGGCTCGGAGTTCTGGGCCAACGTCGTCATCAATCCGATCCGCAACGAGGATGGCACCCTGATGGGCTTCGCCAAGATCACGCGCGACGTGACCGAACGGCGGCAGGCGGCGCAGGCGCTGGAACGGGCGCAGGAGCAGCTTGCCCAGGCGCAGAAGATGGAGGGAATCGGCCAGCTCACCGGCGGCGTGGCGCACGACTTCAACAATCTCCTGACCGTCATCATCGGCAACCTGGAATCCCTGCAGCGCGCGCTCCAGGCGCCCGCGCCCGATGGCGACCGGCTGGCCCGCTCGGCGGAGAACGCGATGCGCGGCGCGCAGCGGGCGGCCTCGCTCACCCAGCGGCTGCTCGCCTTCTCGCGCCGTCAGCCGCTCGATCCCAAGCCGGTCGACGCCGGACGCCTCGTCACCGGCATGTCCGAACTGCTGCGCCGCACCTTGGGCGAGCAGGTCGCCATCGAAACGGTGCTGGCCGGCGGGCTGTGGCGGGTGCTGGCCGATCCCAACCAGCTCGAGATCGGCATCCTCAATCTCGCCGTCAATGCGCGGGACGCCATGCCGAACGGCGGCAAGCTCACCATCGAGACCGCCAACGCCTATCTCGACGAGGCCTATGCCGCGGCGCAGACCGAGGTCGTGCCGGGCCAGTACGTGGTGATCTCCATATCCGACACCGGTTCGGGCATGAGCAAGGAGGTCCAGGGCCATGCTTTCGAGCCATTCTATACGACCAAGGAGATCGGTCACGGCACGGGGCTAGGGCTGAGCCAGGTCTATGGCTTCGTCAAGCAATCCGGCGGCCATGTGAAGCTTTACAGCGAGGTCGGGCTGGGCACGACCGTGAAACTCTACCTGCCGCGACTGCTGTCGGAGGAAGGCAGCGTTGCCTTGCCGGAAACGGCGGCGCCGGCGCCGCGCAGCGCAGGCGCGCAGACGATCCTCGTCGTCGAGGACGACGACGACGTGCGGGCCAATACAACGGGCATCGTGCGCGAGCTGGGCTATACGGTGCTGGAAGCCCCGCTCGCCGCGACGGCGCTGCATCTGCTCGAGCGCCACCCCGAGATCAAGTTGCTGTTCACCGATATCGGCCTGCCCGGCGGCATGAACGGCCGACAGCTCGCCGACGCGGCGCGCAAGGTCCGGCCCGATCTCAAGGTGCTGTTCACCACCGGCTATGCCCGCAATGCCATCGTGCATGACGGCCGGCTCGATCCCGGCGTCGTGCTCATCCCCAAGCCTTTCACCTATGCCGCCGTCGCCGCCAAGCTCGCCGACATGCTGGACGAGCCGACAGGGCCGCCCCGCATCCTGTTGGTCGAGGACGAAGTGCTTGTCCGCATGGTCGCCACCGACCAGCTCGAGGATCTCGGCTATCGCGTCGAGACCGCCGGATCGGCGACGGAAGCGATGAACAAGGTCAAGCTGATGGAAGGCGACATCGCCCTGGCGATCGTCGATATCGGCTTGCCCGACATCAAGGGCGACATGCTGGTGAGCGAGCTGCGCGCCCGCCATCCTGCTCTGCCCATCATCGTGGCGAGCGGCTACGACGACCCCGCTTTGCGCCAGCGCTTCGCCGCCGACTCGCGCGTCACCTTCATCCGCAAGCCCTACACGCAGGACGATCTCAGGCAGGCCGTGCTGCCTCTGCACGACAACTGAAGAGTAGTCATCGGCTCGTCACGTTGCGCGCGATGTCCTCAACGTCAGTGCAGAAGAATTCATCGCCATATTGACGCCGCATGAAGGGGCTTTGCTTTGCGTCAGGCCAACTTCGACAATCTCAACCATTGTCGAATCGTCGGATCGAGACCATGTCGAGAGTGACCAGGGAGATCCAGCCATGACCGAACCCTTTGTCGTCGAAGTCTGGGGCAAGCCCGCCGGTATCGTCGTCAAGGAAGGCAATGCCTTCCGCTTCTATGCAGTAGCCCATCCCTTCTTCGAGCTCGATGGCGCACAGTTCACCACGCGCGGCCATGCCCGGCTGGCGGCGGCGCAGCTCGGCGCATTCGATCGCCATGATCGCCATGACGCCGAGGAGGTTCACAGCACCGTTACCGGGCGATCCTTGGGGAGCGCCAGCCATTCGGCCAGCTTTTGTCCGTTGTGATCCTGGAAACGCTGCGCCAGCACCCGTGACGCCGCGATCCGCTCGACGCGGAAATTCCTGAAATCCTTCCTGAGTTCGCACCAGGCGCCGACCAGCGTCACGTCGACGTAATACGCCATGGCGAGCGGCCAGATCGTGCGCCGCGTGCGCTTGTTCTTCTCGTCGACATAGGAGATGCGTATCTTGCGCCGGTCGCGGATGGCGCTGCGCACCTGCGCCACATCGACGCCACGCGGTGTGACGGCGTCGCCTCGCGACACGTAGAACGGCGCATCCGCGACGTGTGAGCGCAGGCTCTCCGGCAACACGACTGTAACCTTGTCGAGCACCCGCTTGGCCGCCTGCTGCAGCTCCGAATCGCGCAGGCGCTGCACCAGCCGGGCGCCCACGGTGATGGCCTCGACCTCGTCGACCGTGAACATCAGGGGCGGCAGGTCGAACCCCTTGCGCAGCACGTAGCCCACGCCGGGCGCGCCCTCGATCGGCACGCGGCGCGCCTGCAGGGTCGCCACGTCGCGATAGATCGTGCGCACGGTGACTTCCAGCTCATCGGCCAGCGCGGCGGCCGTGACCGGCTTTTTGGCCGACCGCAGGACCTGGATGACGTCGAACAGCCGGTCTGCGCGCATGCGATCGATCTCCGAAGCGGGACGACACTCCTGACATAACGATGTCAGTAGGCCGGCGCTAGGGTGATCTCGAAACAGGCGGAAAGGGTGAAGGAATGGCTGTCGGGAGCATCGTCGCGATGACGGAAGACAGGAGCCAGGCTTGGCAGGGCGTGACCCTGGTGGTGCTGTCGGCCTTCGCCTTCAGCACGGCCGGATTCTTCACGAGACTGATCGATACGGACGTCTGGACCATGCTCTTCTGGCGCGGCCTGTTCGGCGGTCTGTTCATCGCCGGCTACATCCTGTGGCGGGAGGGCGCCGGCGTAGTCCTGGCCTTCCGCCGGATCGGCTGGGCGGGCCTTGTGGCAGCCGCGTGCTCGACGGCCGCCACCATCTGCTTCGTCAATGCGCTGCGTGAGACCACGGTGGCCGACGTCCTGGTGATCAACGCCACGGCGCCGTTCATGACCGCAGGGCTTGCCTGGATGTGGACCGGCGCGCGCGAGCGCTGGACCACGCTTGTCGCCAGCCTGGTGGCGCTCCTGGGTGTGGTCGTCACGGTCGGGGCGGCACTGGCGTCCGGTCACCTGTTGGGCAATTTCCTGGCGCTTCTGATGACGATCCTGATCTCGGCGATGATGGTGGTGATCCGCCGGTATCGCGGCATCAGCATGCTGCCGGCCGCGGCGCTGTCGGCCTTTCTGTGCGCGCTCGTCGTCTGGCCATGGGCGGAGCCTGCCAGCGCGACGGGCTGGAATTTCTTCTATCTCGTCCTCTTCGGCACGACGCAGTTCGGTTTGGGCCTGCTGCTGCTCACCACCGGCACGCGCCTGATCTCGGCCACGCGCTCGGCGCTCATCGGCGCGCTCGAAACGCCACTGGCGCCGGCCCTGGTCTGGCTCGCCTTCAACGAGGTGCCGCCGCTCGCGACTTGCCTGGGTGGCGCCATCGTGCTCGCTGCCGTCGTCGGCGATCTGCTGATCACCCGGGAGAAATCATGAGCGCCGAACAACGAGTGAAGGATCTCGCCCTCGATCTGCCGCCGCCGCCCCAGGCCGTCGGCAACTACGTTCCTGGCGTGCGGGTCGGCAACCTGCTGTTCCTCTCCGGCTGCGGGCCGTTGCGCGCCGACGGCAGCATTGTCGTCGGCAAGGCCGGCGCCGATCTCAGCGTCGAGCAGGCCTATGCGGCGGCGCGCTTGGCCGGCCTCGCCATGCTGGCGCGCATCCGCCTGGTCGCGGGCTCGCTCGATCGCGTGGCGCGGGTCGTCAAGGTGCTGGGCATGGTGAACGCCGCGCCGGATTTTCGCGAGCAGCCCAAGGTCATCAATGGCTTTTCCGACCTCATGGTCGAGGTTTTCGGCGATGCGGGCCGCGGCGCACGCGCTGCGGTCGGCATGGCGGCGCTGACGGGCCAGATGGCGGTCGAGATCGAAATGGTGATCGAGTTGAAGGAGGAACCGATGATGACCGAGAATACCGATGCCCAGATCCGCCACGTCTATGAACAGTGGCACGAAACGATCAAGGTGCGCGATATCGACGGCCTGATGGCGCTTTACGCCGAGGACGCCGTCTTCGAGACTCCGTTCATCCTGGCGGTCCTGAAGGACAAGACCGAGGGCATCCTGAAAGGAAGAGGCGCCATCAGGGCGTTCTTCGAGGCCGGATTTCGCAATCCTGAAAGCGGTCTCGGCCGCTGGTATCGAACCGGAACGTTCTTCGCCAACGGCCGACAGCTTGTCTGGGAGTATCCGCGCGAAACACCGCAAGGCGATCAGGTCGACCTGGTCGAGGTAATGGATATGGCGAACGGGCTCATCGCCCATCATCGCGTCTATTGGGGATGGGTCGGTTTCAAGGCGCTCGCGGGCGCCCTGAGCAAGTCAGTGCCGTAGAGCGGACCGCGTTTGCTTTTAGCGCGTTCGCTCTGGCATGGCTGAGGCGGCAGTCTGCTAGATTACCGGCCTTACCGAGGGAGGAACACGGTGATCAAGCGCAAGCAGCGCATTGCCATGCGCGATCTGTCGACCATGGCGGCGGAAGACCGCACGACCGTCGAGAAGAACGCGATGAACGGGCAGGTCTTCAACATCTTCAAGGTGCTGGCCCATCATCCGGCGCTGGTGAAGCGCTGGACGCCGTTCGCCGGCCATATCCTGAGCAAGCAGACCCTGCCGTTCCGCGACCGCGAGCTTCTGATCCTGCGCATCGGCTGGCTGAACGAGGCCGAGTACGAGTTCGCCCAGCACGAGCTCATAGCGAAGAAGGGCGGCGTCTCCGACGCCGACATCGAGCGGCTGAAGCAGGGGCCGAAGGCGGTGGGCTGGAGCGAGCACGAGGCGGCGCTGCTGCAGGTCGCCGATGATCTCTATGAAAATTCGGTGGTTTCCGATGCCACCTGGGCTGTGCTGTCGAAGAAGTATTCGACCGAGCAGCTGATGGACGCGGTCTTCACCGTCGGCCAGTACAATCTCGTCTCGTGGGCGCTCAACAGCTTTGGCGTGCCGCTCGACGATTTCCTGCCCGGCGCCAAGAAGTAGGCGTCAGCTGCTCCACGCTGTCGTGTGTGCGGCGCGCGACGGACGTTCGACGCGCGGCATCGCCTTGGGCGTGCCGACGGCGAGGAAGCCCACCAGGCGGCTCGGCGCCTCGAAGCCCAACAGGGCGCCGACGCGGCGGTCGTAGCTGTTCACGCCGGTCACCCACATGCCGCCGTAGCCCAGCAGGTGGATCGCGTTCAGCATGTTCATCGCGGCGGCGCCGACAGAAAGGACCTGCTCGATCTCGGGGATCTTGTGGTCCGCGCGGATCTCGGCGCCGACCGCGATCAGGAGTGGCGTGCGCCGCACCCAGGCGCGATAGCGATCGCCCAGCATTTGCGCCGTCGCCGGATCGCGCGCTTGGGCGGCCTCGGCGAGACGTTCGCCCCAGGCCAGCCTTTCGTCGCCGCGGATCAGCACGAAGCGCCAGGGCCGCAGCCGCCCATGGTCGGGCGCGCGCAAGCCGGCATCGAGGATCAGGTCGAGCTCGGCGCCCTGCGGCGCCGGCTCCTCCAGCATGCCGACCGACTGCCGGCTGAGCAGCAGCTCGAGGGCACGCATGCGGCCTTCCCGATTGTCCACTTCGGTGATGTGATCCATGGCCAAAATATAGGACTAGCTTGGCCAAGATGCAAGTGATTGTCATTTGCAAAATAGAGACAATGCGCCCGCCTCACCTTATGGGTAGCGTGCGCCATCCGTTGAGAGGGACACCATGAACGTCGCAAGCCCGCCGCTGAAATCCGCGTCGCCGGAAAGCACGCTGCCGCGCCTGACCGAACTGGCGCGCTTCGCCGGCTGCGCCGCCAAGATCAGCCAGTCCGATCTCCATGCCGCCTTGAGCGGCCTGCCGGTCGCCGCCGATCCGCGCGTGCTGGTGGGCCACGACACGTCCGACGATGCCGCCGTCATCCGCTTGCGCGACGACCTCGCTTTGGTCGAGACGGTCGATATCTTTCCGCCGATCGTCGACGACCCGTTCGACTACGGCCGCATCGCCGCCGCCAATGCGCTCTCCGACATCTACGCCATGGGCGCCACGCCGCTCAATGCGCTGAGCTTCGTCGCCTGGCCGGTCGACCGGCTGGGCACGGCCCCCTTGCGCCAAGTGCTCGACGGTGCCGCCGCGATCTGCGCCGAAGCCGGTATCGCCATTTCCGGCGGCCATTCGATCGTCGACGAGGAACCCAAGTTCGGCCTGTTCGTCACCGGCACGATCCATCCCGACCGCATCGTGTCCAACGCCGGCGCCCGTCCCGGCGACGCGCTGGTGCTGACCAAGCCGATCGGCACCGGCGTGCTCACCACCGCGGTGAAGCGCAACGCCGCCCCGGAGAGTGTGCTGCAGGCCGCGATCCGCTCCATGACCACGCTGAACCGCCACGCCGCCGAGGCGATGGTCGCTGCGCGCGCCACGGCCGGCACCGACATCACGGGCTTCGGGCTCTTGGGCCATCTCGGCAACATGCTGCGCGCCTCGTCGGCCGCTGCCGGCCAGCCGATCGGCGCGCGCCTGTCCTATGCCGCCGTGCCGGTGTTCGACAAGGTCGAGACCTTCCTGCAGGCCGGCCTCTGCCCGGGCGGCACCAAGCGCAATCTCGACTACGCCGCGCCTAACGCCCGATTTGCCGATGCTGTCACCGAGCCGCAGCGCTTGCTGCTGGCCGACGCCCAGACCTCCGGCGGCCTGTTGATCGCCGTGCCGCAGGACCGGCTGGCCGGCCTCCTGGCCGACCTCAAACAGCGCGGCACGCCGGCGGCTGCCGTGATCGGCAGCATCGTCGACGCCGAGGCAGCCGGTGTCATCGAAGTGACGGCCTGATCAAACGCCGAGCGCGGTGTCATCCGCCGACAAGCGGGCCTGTGCGGCCAGCCTGACTGGTGCGTTGGTGGCGCCATAGCCGCGATAGCCGCGGCGCTGGACGATCTCGAAGAAGAACCGTTGATCGTAGGTCTCGGTATAGACCTGCAGGTATTCCGCGCTGCCCTCGCGGTCGTAGAGGATGTTGTGCGCTTTCATCATCGCCAGCTGGTCGGCCGGCAGGTCGGTCTTGGCTAAAAGGTCGTCGTAGTAGTTTTCCGGAATGGCGAGCAGGCGCACGCCGTTTTGTTCCAGTTGCTTCACGGTCGCGAAAAGGTCGTCGGTGGCCAAGGCGACGTGTTGCACGCCGGAGCCGAACAGCTCGGTGAGGAAGCGCGATGATTGCGTGCGCTGGCTTTGCGAGGCATTGAGCACGATGCGCAGGCCGCCGTCGGACGATTCGACCACCTGGCTCCGCACCAGGCCACCCGGATCAGCCACCTCCTGGGGCGGGATCTTCTTGAGATCGAGCAGCGAAGTGTAGAACAGAAGCCAGGTCAGCATCTCCTCGTACTGCATCGACTGGGAAATGTGATCGACGTTGGTGAGTCCGGCGTTGTTAGCGCTCTCGCCAGTGTCGTCGAACTCGATGTCCCAGACGCGGCCGAGCGCGCTGGTCGAATCGAGAAAGTAGACCAGGCTGCCGCCGACGCCACGCACGGCCGGAATGTCGAGCTCGCCCGGCCCGACGGCCTGGCGGAACGGCGCATCGAGAAGCAGGGTCGCGCGCTGGAAAGTGGCCGCCGCGTCGTCGACGGTGAGTCCCAGGGCGCAGACGGCCGAGCCGTGCACGATGTTGAAGGAATGGGCGAAGCCCTCCTTCTCGCGGTTCACGACCAGGTTGATATCGCCCTGGCACCAGCGCGTCACGGCCTTCGAGCGATGCCGGCCGGCGCGCCGGAACCCGAGGCCGGCCAGAAGCTCTTCCAAGCGCGAGGCGTCGTCATCGTCGGCGGAGAATTCGATGAAGCCCACACCCTTGGCCTGCGAGCGCGGCGGCAGGACCGGCGCGCCCGGTGAGCGCTTGCCCGTTCGCTCGGCAAGCTGATCGAGCAGGAAGCGCAGAGAACGATGGCCGTCGATGGCGAGGCTGCGCGCCGAGCCAGCGCGGAACTGGTCGTTGAAGATCTCCAGCGACAGCGCGCCGTCATAGGCAGTCGCCGACAGCGCTTCCATGAAGTCGAGGACCGGCAGCTCGCCTTGGCCGGGAAAATTGCGGAAATGCCGGCTCCACGAGAGGTAGTCCATCTGCAAGAGCGGCGCGTCGGCGAGTTGCACCAGGAAGATGCGGTCGCCGGGAATGGCGCTGATGGCGCTGAGATCGGTGCCGCGCGCCAGGATGTGGAAGGAATCGAGCACCAGCCCGACGGCGGGATGGTCGGCGCGCCGCACTGCCTCCCAGGCGTCGCGGTAGTCGTTGATGTGCCGGCCCCACGCCAGTGCCTCGAAGGCGATGCGCAGGCCGCGCTTGGCGGCGCGCTCACCCAGCTCGCGCAGGTCGGCCGCCGCGCGGTCGATGCCGCCCAGCGATTCGGGCGCCACGTTGCTGCAGATCATCAGGAGGTCGGTGCCCAGTTCCTGCATGACGTCGAACTTGCGTTCGGCGCGATCCATGGCCCGCTCGCGCCGGCCCGCCGGCAAGCCTTCGAAGTCGCGGAACGGCTGCAGGGTGACGATGTCGAGCCCGAGTTCGCCGCAGGCGCGGCGCACGTCCGCCGGGGCGCCGTTGAAGGTGATGAGGTCGTTCTCGAAGATCTCGACCGCGTCGAACTTGGCGGCGGCGATGGCTTCGAGCTTTTCGCCGAGCGTGCCGCTCAGGGAGACTGTCGCAATCGAGGTCTTCATGATGCCCTCCAGCGCGAATCGGTCGGCGATGCCCGCTACGCCGCTTCCTTCTGCACGACGCCCAGCAGCCGGGCCTGCAATGCGGCATCGCCCTCCAGCGATTTGGCGGTGCCCTCGAAGGCGACCTGCCCGTTCACCAGCACATAGGCCCGATCGACCAGCGGCAGCACCGTCTCGGCGTGATGCTCGACGATCACCATCGCCACGCGCCCGCGCAGCTTGGCCAGCGCGTCCATCACCTCCTTGACGATGGTGGGCGCCAGCCCCTCGAACGGTTCGTCGAGCAGGATCACCTTGGCCGGCACCATCAGGGCGCGGGCGATCGCCAGCATCTGGCGCTCGCCGCCCGACAGGCTCTCGGCCTTGGCGCGTTGCAGGGTGCCGAGCTTGGGAAACAAGGCGAAGACCTCGTCGAGCGACGCGCCGCCCTCGCGCATGGCGATCCTGAGATTGTCCAGCACCGTAAGGTTGGGGAACAGCCGGCGGCCCTCCGGCACCAGCGAGACGCCCCGGCGATTGATCTCGTAGGGCCGTGCGTTGGCGATCTCCGCGCCGTCGAGGCGGATGCTGCCCGCGCCACAGCGCACCGTGCCGGTGATGGCGCGCAGCGTCGTCGTCTTGCCGACGCCGTTGCGGCCCAGCAGGGCTATGGCATCGCCCTCATGGACGACCAG
>Ga0193726_1003300_pt1 | contig 10360 bp, 10 predicted proteins | sample H2c1metaG_FD_144928 | JGI IMG/M metagenome (GOLD analysis project Ga0193726, IMG submission 144928) | Soil microbial communities from a riparian zone of the East river system, Colorado, United States - H2c1 | ecosystem: Environmental > Terrestrial > Soil > Riparian zone | place: USA: East River... | reverse complement strand
CGGCGCCAGTCAACCGGCGATTCTCCCGCCCGGTCGTCATGCCGGTAACCCTCGCCGATCGGTCCAGACTATCCGGGCAAGATTCGTGCTCCGCGCCTCCGCGTGTTTCCGACAGCCGATTCCTCAGTTCGCGCCACTTTGCGAACGGACCATTGATGGAGAAAATTTCATCCCGCGGTTATTTCGTCATCAATGAAACCGCCGGGTAACCACCATCGTGGTGAATTCCGTTTGCGCGAGTTCGGGCAAACATCAACCGGGCAATCGCATTTGGGCAATCTTATGTGGGAGTTTATCATGATTCAGTACGTGAAGACATGGCTTGAAATTAAAGCCGACCGCCGCGCCGTGACCGCTCTGGAATATGGTCTGATCGCCGGCGTCATCGTCGCCGTGATTACCCTGGGCTTCACCGGCTTGGCCAATGCGCTGTCGGGCAAGTTCCTGAGCATCGGCGGCAACCTCTGAGTTTCTCTGGTTTCTGTTTTGGAAGCCGGCCGGACGCGGTGGCGATATTCGCCGCCGCGTTTTGGATTCTCGTGACCCGATCATCGACTGAACGAGACTCCGTATGTCCAACCTGATGTCATCCTCCTGGCCTTCGGCGATCGCCGCGGCGATGCTCCTGGCGAGCGCCGCCGTGCTGCTGCTCGCCGCCTGGCACGATATCGTTTCGCGAACCGTTCCGGACTGGATGTCGGTCGCGATCGCCGGCTTCGGCATCGTCGCCGCGTTCGCCGGTCATCGCCTGCTGATCAGCACCGGCCTCGGCGCGGCCGTCTTCATCGCCGCGGCGATTTGCTGGCGGCGCGGCTGGATGGGTGGCGCCGATGTTAAATTGCTCGGCGCCATCGGCATCGTTCTGCCGCCGGGCATGGTCTCGTGGTTCGTCGTCGCGATGTCGCTCGCCGGCGCGGTGCACGCGATGGCTTACATGCTGGCGCGCCATATGGTGACGCGCCCACCGCCTCTGACACCCGCTCTCGCCGCGACCCCGCCACGCGCGCGTGCCCTGCTGCCGCGCGCATTACGCGCCGAGCGCTGGCGCATCAGCCGCGGCGGACCCCTGCCTTATGCCTGCGCCATCGCTTTCGGATTCCTTTTTGTCATTTGTAACGGAGCTGCGCCATGATTGTGCGTGTCGCGTTCTTTATTCTCATGTCCATGGGCCTGATCGGCTTCGGCACGGTCGCCTGGATTACCACGCGGCCGATGGGCCTGGGCGGCCCCGCGCCGACCCGGATGGTCCTCGTCGCGGCGCAGGCCATCGATGCCGGCAGCCTGCTGACCTCCGACGACCTGCAGCAACGCGAAATCGCCGTCGGCGAGGTGACCAAGGAATACAACCTCGACACGCCGGACAGCCGCCGCGCCCTGATGGGATCGATGGTCAAGCGCAGTCTCGGCGCCGGCGAGGCGATCCGCAGCGACGATCTGATGCGGCCGACCGATCACGGCTTCATGGCCGCCGTTCTGTCGCCCGGAATGCGCGCCGTGACGATCAATGTCGATGCCGCCAGCGGATCGTCCGGCCTGATCTGGCCAGGCGATCGGGTCGACCTGATCCTGACCCAGATGAACAGCGATCCCGGCGCGTCGGTGGGCCGGCGGATCAGCGCGCACACCGTGCTCGCGAACGTTCGCGTCGTCGCCGTCGACTCGCAATTGGTCACCGCGCCAAACAGAAACGCCGCCGCAAGCCTTGATGCGCAAAATCGCACCGTGACGTTGGAAGTCGACGAGGACCAGGCACAACGGGTGGCCGTTGGAATGCGTCTCGGCCGTCTTTCGGTGTCGGTGCGTGCCTCGAGCACGGTGGCCGGCAACGCGAAGACGGAGACGAAACGCGAAGCGACCTTTGCCCAGGATATTCTGCCTGACCTGCTTGAGAAACCGACGCCCGCGCCTGTCGCTCCGGTCATTGTGGCGGCTCCTCCGCCACCGGCACCGGCCGATCCTCCCATGCGGGTCTTCTCAGGCCCGGGTGAAGCCAAGGAATTCAAATTCTGATGCGCCTGCTCACCGGCAAGCTTTTCACTGGTAAACCTCTCACCGCCGAACCCCGCGTTGGCGAACGCCCCGCTGGCAAACTTCTGAACCCTGGTCTCGTGTTGGCTGTCGCGCTCGCCGCCTGGACCGCGCCACGGGCGATGGCGCGGGACGAGGTCGCGCTTGCGGCGCCGGACCAGCCGGTACGGGTGGCGCAGGTGGCGCCGCCCGGGTCCGTCACGCCGGATCAGTCGGCGGGCCAGGATCCGAACACGCTACCCCCGCTCATGCAGCCCGCCGCGCCACCGCCGCCCGCTGAAATCCCCAGGCCGTTCCACGGTTCGGTTTCATTCGAGGCCGGTAGCGGCAAGATCCTGACCCTGACCCTCCCGGCGGCCAATATTTACGTGGCCGATCCGAAAGTCGCCGAGGTCCGGCCCGCCAGTTCCACCAGCCTGTTCGTGTTCGGTGTCGGTCCCGGGCGTACCACGATCGCCGCCGTCGACCTCCTGGGCCGGTTGCTGGCGGAATACGAGATCACGGTGCGGCCCTCGGCGTACGGCGCGCGTGAAGCGCAGTCGGCCATCGCCCGCCTGATCCCGGGCAGCCGGATCGAGGTCAAGCCGCAGGGCAAAGGCATGATGCTGACCGGCGCGGTCGCGACGGCCTCCGACGCGCAGCAGGCGATGCTGATCGCGAAAGGCTTTTCGGGCGGCGATCTCGCCTCGGTCGAAAATCAGATGACGATCGCCTCGGCGACCCAGGTCACGCTGATGGTGCGGATCGCCGAAATGAAACGCAGCATCGTCCGCAACCTTGGCATTGACTGGTCGGCGCAGGGCTTCCTCGGCAAGATCGCGCCGCTCGGCGGCGTACCGGGGGCGGCGACCCATCTTCTGCAATCCACCTTCAACGGTACCCAGTGCGCCACGGGCCGGCTCTGCTTCGACGCCGTGCTCAATGCTCTGGCCAAGGACGGTCTCGCGCATGTTCTGGCCGAACCGAACCTGACGGTCATGAGCGGTCAGTCCGCGTCGTTCCAGTCCGGTGGCGAGTATCCGTATCCGGTGCTCGGCGGCAGCGGCGGCAACAACAACCAGGTCACGATCGCCTTCAAGCCGTACGGTGTGCTGCTGAACTTCGTTCCGACTGTACTGAGCGACGGACGCATCAATCTGCACGTGCGGCCCGAGGTCAGCGAACTCGATACCACCAACCTGCTGGCGATCCAGACCGGCTCGTCGCAAACGCTGGCGGCACCGGCGCTGATCGTGCGGCGCGCCGAAACCACCGTCGAACTGGGCAGCGGCGAAAGTCTCGCCATCGCCGGGATGCTGCAAACCACCAACAGCGACAACGGTGCCGGCATACCGGGCATCGGCGACACCCCGATCCTCGGTGCGTTGTTTCGCACCAGCAATATGTCGCGTGAGCAAACCGAGTTGGTGATCGTGGTCACGCCGATTCTGGTGCGCCCGGTGCGTAACGTCGCGCAACTGCAAATCCCGGGCGACGGCTACAAACCGCCAGGCGACATCGACCGGCTGCTGTGGATGCGCCAGGTGCCGAACCGGGATGGCACGATTCCGCCACCAGCCGCGGGCCAAGCCGGATTCATTGTACGATGAGGTCATTCATGGGCAATTCATTTAAATTAACTCTGGGCACCGGGACGCGGTGCGCCGCCGCCGCGCTGAGCCTGTTGGCTCTGACCGGCTGCAACCAGCTCGATCCGCTGACGCGGCCATACATGTGGCATCCGACCGAGGTCAACGCGCAAAACATCGCCGCCATGGCCGCCAATCCGAACGACCTGAACCGCGGTCGCGACACGCCGCGACGCCGGGTTCACATGGAAGCCGCGGGTGTCGAGCGGTTGTGGAATGGCCAAACCTTGCCCCTGCTGGTTGGTGCGGGCGGCAGCGGCGGCAGTAGTGGATCAGGCGGTGGTTCCGGCGGCGCGTCCGGCGGCGGCGGAACACCACCCGCCGGCGGAGGGACCTGATCCCATGCCGCCCGAAGACGGACGTTTGAACCTCGCCGCAGTCGTTCCGCCTGCGGATCAAAATGCCGGCCGGCACGACCGGCCATCGCTGATCGCTTTTCTGACCGATCGGGAATCCGAGGACGCCCTGCGTGAGGGCCTCTCGGAAGCCACCAGCGAAACCCTCGATGTACGCCGCGGCGGCATCCGGGCCTTGATCGCGGTGATGCAAAAATCCGCGACGCCGCGGGTCCTCGTCGTCGATATCTCCGGTGAAGAACAACCGCTAAGCGCGTTGAGCGAGTTGGCTCACGTCGTCGAGCCGGACGTCTGCGTGCTGGTCGTCGGCGAGGTCGAGCACGCCGATTTCTACCGCGAAATCACCCGCGGCCTGGGCGCGGCCGAATATCTCAGCAAGCCGTTGACGCGCGAGAAGGTGCAGCGGCATTTCGGGCCCTTCGCGCAAGGTAGCGCCTTCGCCGCTCCGGCCATGCTCGGCGGTCGCGCCATCGCGGTCACCGGCGTGCGCGGCGGCGTCGGCGCGACCACCATCGCGGTCAACCTGGCCTGGCATTTCGGCGTCGGCATGCGCCGCCACACGGTGCTGCTGGACCCCGATACCCACCTCGGCTCCACGGCGTTCCTGTTGAACATCCAGCCTGGTCCGGGACTGCGCATGGCGCTGGAAGCGCCGGACCGCATCGACAGCCTGCTGGCCGAGCGCGCCGCCGTCCCGGCCGCCGACCGGCTGCACGTTCTGGCGGCGGAAGAAAAGATCGGCTCCCAGACGAGCCACGCCCCGGGCGCCGCCGCCGCGATGCTGACCGCGTTGCGCAACCGGTATAATTTCATCATCGTCGATGTGCCGTTCGCGCCGGTGCCGCTGTATCGCGATCTGCTCGATCAGGTGGACCAGCGCATCCTGGTGATGGATCCCTCGCTCGCCGCGATCCGCGATACCGTGCGGCTTCTGGGTCTGCCGAAAGGACCGATGCAGGACCAGCGCGCCGTCGTGGTGCTCAATCGCACCGGCGTGCCCGGCGGGTTGAGCCGGAAGCAGGTCGAAGAAGCGCTGAAAATGAAGGTCGACGTGTCGATTCCGGATCTGCCGCGGCAAGTCGGCAACGCCGCCACGCTCGGCGAGCCTGTGATGGTGACCAGTTCCGGATTTCGTAACGGCGTCATCGACATCGTGCGTCAGGTCGCCTCGATGCGGTTGCTTGACGGCGGCAATGACGGCGCGCTGGCGATCGTCGCGCAGGTCAAACGGAGTCTGTTCTCCATGATGCGGCGGAAATCATGATCACTGTTTCAGTACCGACCTTCGGCCGGCGCACCCAGGTCACCGTCAATCCGACGGCGTCCTTCACCCCCGGCGAGGATGGGCCGGAGAGCCTGCGCGAACTGATGGACGCCGGCTCGCCGATCACCGAGGAAATCGTTACCGAGTTGCGTAACGCCTGCCTCGCGCGGCTCGACCCGAACGTCGTCGCCGCGATGCCCGCCGAGCGGCTGATCATGGACGTGGAGCGGCTGGTCTCGGAAATCGCCACCGAGCGGCGTTATCAGCTCAACGCGCGCGAGCAGCATATCCTGGCCAACGAACTGGTGCACGACATCACCGGTCTCGGCCCCCTGGAGGCCTTGCTCGAAGACGACTCGATCGCCGACATCATGGTCAACGGCCCGCACCGCACGTTCGTCGAGAAAGGCGGCAAGGTGACGCTGGCCAATATTCATTTCCGCGATCAGGCGCATTTGATGAACGTCTGTCAGCGAATCGCCGCCGCGGTCGGACGGCGCATCGATGAATCGAGCCCGATGGTCGATGCCCGCCTTAAAGACGGCTCCCGCGTCAACATCGTGTTCCCGCCGCTGGCACTGGAAGGTCCCTACGTCTCGATCCGGAAATTCGGCAAGAAGGCGGTGGACTTCGCGCAGTTGGTGCGCTGGAAGGCGCTGACCCTGCCGGTCGCGCGGGTGCTGGAAATCGCCTCTCAGGCGCGGCTGAACATCGTCGTGTCGGGCGGCACCGGTTCCGGCAAGACCACGATGATGAACGCCATGTCGCGGCTGATCGATCACGGCGAGCGGGTGATCACCGTCGAAGACGCCGCCGAATTGCAGTTCCAGCAACCACATGTCGTGCGTTTGGAAACGCGTCCGTCCAGCCTCGAGGGCCGCGGCGAAATCAACCAGCGCGATCTGGTGCGCAACGCCCTGCGTATGCGTCCCGATCGCATCATCATCGGCGAGGTGCGCGGCGGCGAGGCCTTCGACATGCTGCAAGCCATGAACACCGGCCACGATGGCTCGATGTCGACGATTCACTCGAATACCACGCGCGACGCGCTGACCCGTATCGAGAACATGGTGCAGATGGGTCAGATGGGACTGCCGGCCGCCGCGATTCGCACCCAGATCGTCGGTGCCATCGACCTGATCGTGCAGGTCGAACGCCAACGCGACGGCGGGCGTCGTGTCACTCAGGTGACCGAGGTTTGCGGCATGGAAGGCGATGTGATCACGCTGAACGACATTTTCCAGTTCGAGATGCTCGGTGAAGGCCCGGACGGCAAGCTGTTCGGAAAGTACCATGGCAGCCGGGTGCCGCCGTCATTTTTGAAACGACTGTCGTATTTCGGCCTCGACCGCGCCTGGCGCGCGGCGTTGGAAGAAGCCGAAAGCGGCCATTGAAGGGCTACCGGTGAAAGGACTGATGGACCGGGTTCAATCGCTTTCTTCGCGTTCGGACGCGATGTTTCCGTCATGCTTGGGTGCTACGTTTCCGTCATGTCCGGACGCGACGTTTCCGTCATGCCAGGGCTTGATGTTTCCGTCATGCTCGGGCTTGACCCGAGCATCGCGTGGTGCGGCGTATACGCGGACGTATCGCGACACCGGGCCCGTGCCGGCCGATCCTCCCTCGGCACGAGAGGCCAAGGGCATGCGGGTCAGGCCCGAGGATGACGAACTGAGAGCATGCCGTTCCGAAGCGCGTTGGTCTCAGCGCGTGGCTCAAGCGACGATTGAAGTTTTTATTCAGGCCACTGATCTATTTCGGCCACCAAAGGAGTTTGGCCACCGATGAACGAAGACGCATTGCAATACCTGCTTCTGATGGGTGCCTGTCTGTCGCTGATCGGCCTCGGGCTCAGCGGCGTGCTGGTATCGCGCGCACAATCGTCCAACGATCGTAAAACGAAACGGCTTTCCGCGATCCTGGCGCCGCATCTGCGCACCGCGCAAATCGAACTCAGCGCATTCACGCTGCCCGAGGAGCACGGTCCGCGCTCGACCGCCGGCACGCTCGCCGGGATTTTCGGGTTCAGCCTGGAACGCCAGGCACTCTATCCCGGGAAATGGTACATCATCCTGGCGATGACGTTCCTGGTCGCCTGCGCCGCCCGCTACGCCGCCTACGAATTGCTCGGCGTCTTCTCCTGGGCCGTGCTGCCGCTCGCCTGGGTCATGTTCAGCCGGATGTTCTTCAACCGGGTCGAAAACAAGCGTCGCAGCGCGCTGCTGTGGCAGTTCCCGGACGCGCTGGCGATGATCGTGCGCTCGATCCGGGTCGGCGTGCCGGTGATCGACGCCGTGCGCAACGTTTCGCTCGCGGCACCCAGCCCCACGGCCGGCGAGTTCAATCGGCTGGTCGATCAGATCGCGGTCGGCACGCCGCTCGACGAGGCGGTGACCGAACTCGCCGCGCGCACCGGTCTGGCGGAGTACCGGTTCTTCGCGACCGCCTTGTCGCTGCAGACCCAGACCGGCGGAACCTTGAGCGAAACGCTGGAGAATCTGGCGGACGTGATCCGCAAGCGGGCCGCGCTCAAGGCCCGCGGCCACGCCATGACGGCGGAGGCGCGCACCAGTTCCTCGATCCTCGCGATGCTGCCGATCGTGACCGGCGTCATGCTGTACGTGCTCAATCCGACCTACATCATGATGTTGTTCACCGATGCCACCGGCAAGATGTTCTTCAGCGCGGCGGTGATTTCGCTCGTGCTGGGGTTGCTGTGTATTCGCATGATCATCAAATCGGTGCTGCCATGATCGCCGGCCGCGGGTTAGGCGTCGCGCCGCGTGCCGCCGTCGGCTGGGGGCATCACCGGGAGACGGCGGTGGCCGGCCAAAATAACGGTCCCCGTGCCATGACGGGAGCAGTCTGATGGACGGCACCACGCGTTACGCGTTGCTCACCGGGGCGGCACTGTTCCTGTTGGCCATGATCGCGGCGGCCTGGTCGCTGCTGCGCGACATGCGCGGTCAGGAACGTTATGGCTCGCGCATCCGCCAAATTCACGGCGAGGAGCGGGCCACCCTGGTAAAGGCGGAGCAGGTTTCGTTCGGCGAAACCCTGTCACGGGCCGTCGCCGGCATTGGCCAGGCAATCCTCAGCGGCGGCCTCGTGCCGGCGGCGACGCGGGGCCAGCTCGAAACGATGTTGCGCGGCGCGGGCGTGCGCGGCGAACAAAGCGTCGGCGTGTTCTTCGGTGCCAAGATGGGGATGATGATCGTCTTGCCGGTGGCTGTTTGGCTGTCCATCCGCGGCTCCGGCTGGTCCAGCATCCTGATCATGTTCCTGCCGATCGCGACGGGCGTGGTCGGCCTGGTGCTGCCGGACCTGATCGTCAAACAGATGCGCAAGCGGTTCATGGCGCGGCTGGAAAAAGGTCTGCCCGACGCGCTCGACATGATGGTGATCTGTGCCCAGGCGGGATTGGGTCTGGGACCGGCGATCATTCGGGTGGCGGACGAAATGAAGGCCTCCTATCGCGACCTCGCGATCGAGTTCTCGCTGACGGCGAACGAGTTGCAAATCTTGTCCGATACGCGCATCGCGCTGCATAACCTCGGGCACCGCACCGGGTTGGAGGCGTTCCGCCGGCTGGCGATGACGCTGATCCAGACCATCCAGTACGGCACGCCGCTGACCGACGCGTTGCGTACCCTGTCGGCCGAGATGCGGCAGGAAGCGCTGACCAAGTTCGAGGAGTCGGCCGCTCGGCTGCCCACGATGCTGACGTTGCCGATGATCATTTTCATCCTGCCGTGCGTGTTCCTGATCGCGGGCGGGCCGGCGATCATTCAGGTCATGCGCTCGATGGCGAACTGAGGGGGTAGCCGAGGGGCCGACTGACGGGCCAACCCAGAGGCCGACTTCCAGTTCTGTAACCAGTGGGTAGCAGGCACCGCTCTACCAGTCGTTCCGTTGGGTCTCGACTTTGGATCGCCGCCGCGCCAGGTTCGCGCGATCCCTTGGTGCCCGAGGCGCACGATGGAGTTGGAGCCCTCATGAACCGATCAACCGTTCGTTCCGCCGGCCTCGCTTTGCTGCTGACCGTGAGTGGTTGCGGCGATCATATGTCGTCCGGCTCCGCCAGCAGAATGCCGGGCCTCAACGTCGCCGAGGCGGCGTTACAGGGCGGCGCGGGTCAGATCGCGTTGCAGGTCAGCGAAGGCGTGCTGCGCGAATCGCCGAACAATGCCCGCGCCCTGGAAATCAAGGGCGACGCGCTGACGCTTCTGGGCGACTACGACGCGGCCGCCGCGGTTTTCCAGGCCCTGCTGGCGAAGGACCCGACTTCGACCCGCGCGAATATCGGTCTGGGCCGGATCAGGCTCTCGAAGGATCCGGCCGGTGCCGAAGTGCTGTTCCTGCAGGTGCTGCGACGCGAGCCAAAGGAACTGACGGCCCTGAACAACCTCGGCATCGCGCGCGATTTGCAGGGCCGTCACGCCGACGCGCAAACCGCCTATCGCCAGGCGCTGGCGGTCGACCCGAACCTGGAGTCGGCGCAGGTCAATCTGGCTCTGTCGATGGCGATGAGCGGTCAGGGCGCCAGTGCGATTCAGTTGCTGCGGACCAGGGCCACCCAACCGGGAGCGGCGGTGAAGGTCAAACATGACTACGCGGTCGTCCTGGCGATGGCGGGCAACCGTCCCGAGGCGGAGCGGGTGTTGAGTGCCGACCTGTCGCCCGAGGAAACCCGTCAGGTGCTGGACAGCGTGACCGGCACGCGCACTCGGATCGTGCGCGACGGGGCCACGGACTCTGGCCGCGCGAGCTACGCCGCGCGCGAGCGTGACGATGCAGTCCCGCCCGATGTCGTTCAGGTGCCCGAGGCGGCCCCTGCCCCGCCCGCGTACGGCCGCACGGCGCGGGTACCGGTTCCGCCGCCGGCCACCGCCTGGGCCGCTCCGCCGCCGACCGCTGTTATGGCGGCTCCGCCGCCGGCCGCCGCTTTGGCCGCTCCGCCGCCGACCGCCGCTTTGGCGGCTCCGCCGCCGACCGCCGCTTTGGCGGCTCCGCCGCCGACCGCCGCTTTGGCCGCTCCGCCGCCCACGGTCATACGGCCGCAACGGGTCGCCGAGCCGGAGTCA
>Ga0193726_1003299_pt1 | contig 10363 bp, 9 predicted proteins | sample H2c1metaG_FD_144928 | JGI IMG/M metagenome (GOLD analysis project Ga0193726, IMG submission 144928) | Soil microbial communities from a riparian zone of the East river system, Colorado, United States - H2c1 | ecosystem: Environmental > Terrestrial > Soil > Riparian zone | place: USA: East River... | reverse complement strand
CTCCTTGGCGCTCATTGAAGTTCTATCCTCCGTACGCGTCTCAATTTTCGAGAACCTAACTTGACAGGTGGCCTATTACAATAGCGACTCTGGGCGCATACGATATAGCCACCTGCTCGGGATTATGATGAAACGAATCTCCGCCAGTTTCCTGCCCCCCATTGCACTCGATTCCAGCCGCCAGATCCCGATGTACCGCCAGTTGTACGAATGGTTTCGCGGAGCCATCCTTGCCGGTCAATTGCGGCCCGGACAACGAGTACCATCGACCAGAAACCTAGCCGCCGAATTGAAGGTGTCCCGTATACCGGTCTCGACCGCGTACGAGCAATTGTATGCGGAGGGTTATCTCGAGACATTTGTCGGGGCGGGCACGTGTGTGGCGAGGTCGATCCCGGACGAAGCATTGAAGCCGGCGATCGGGGAAATGCGGGATAGGTCCCGGCAGGTTTCCAAGAGCAGGGCTCTGCGCAAGGTTTCCCGGCGGGTGGCATTGATGCGCGTGCCCCCGCAAACGTGGTCAAACAAGCTGGTTGCATTCCGGGTCAGCCTTCCGGCCCTGGAGCATTTTCCCGAAAGAGTATGGTCCAAGCTGGTCAATCGCCATGCGCGAAAACCAACCCGGCAGCTGCTGGCTTATGGGGATGCCAAGGGATACGTGCCGCTGCGGGAAGCTATCGCCGAATATTTGGGCGCGGCTCGCGCGGTGCGATGCGAGCCGTCGCAGGTTCTGGTAACCACCGGATCGCAGCAGGGCTTGCAACTTTCGGCCCAGGTTTTGCTGGATGCAAATGAGCAGGTATGGATCGAAGAGCCTGGATATCCGGGAGCGCGCCAGGCCCTCACGATGGCTGGGGCACGGCTTGTCCCCGTACCGGTAGATCATGAGGGGATCAACGTTGCCGAAGGAATCCGCCGCGCCCGCGGCGCGCATGCTGTTTACATCACACCATCGCATCAATACCCGCTGGGTGTGACCATGACCGCCGCGCGACGAATGCTGCTGCTCAATTGGGCCGCGCGCAGCGGCGCTTGGATCATTGAAGATGATTATGACAGCGAATACAGGTTGGGAGGGCGCCCGATTGCCTCGCTGCAAGGGTTGGACACGGACGCGCGAGTGATTTACGTCGGTACATTCAGCAAAGTGGTGTTTCCTGCGCTGCGCCTGGGTTACGTGGTTGTTCCCCGGGACCTGGTGGAGGCGTTTTCCACGGCGCGAGATGCAACCGACCAATTTTCATCCACTCTGTATCAGGCGGTGATGACGGACTTCATCCGCGAAGGACATTTCTCCCGGCACATTCGCCGGATGCGTATGCTCTATCTGCAGCGACGAACAGCGCTGGTCGAAGCGATTCACGAACGCATGGGTGATCAGCTCGAGGTGATCGGCGCTGACGCGGGGATGCATCTGGTGGGGCTGCTGCCGCCGGGTGTCAGTGATGTAGCGATTTCGAGGAAGGCCGCTGAGATGGGCATATCGGCTATGCCTTTATCCTCATGCTATGCGAAAGCGCCGGTGCGGGGCGGCTTGATTCTTGGTTATGGCGGCACCGATGCGCGGCAGATTCGTGATGGGATCGGCAAACTCAGGACGAGCGTACAGGATCAGATCGCATGACGGGCTGCCGCAATTTCCCGGGGCGGGCTACTCGGCCGGAATGGTCGCATCCGCGGCAACCGGCTGGCAGAATTATCCTCGGGAGCGTAAAACCCCGCACTTCGGGGCGGGGATATAAGCGACTTGGCAGCCAGGTCACAGGGGAGTCTTTTGCTGCTCAATGTAGGCTTTCAAGATGTTGATTGGGGCTCCGCCACGGGACGCAGCGAAGTAAGATGGCGACCACAGGACGCCTTTCCAGTAGCGTCTCATCGGGTCAGGCCGTTCCGATCGCAACATGCGGCTGGACAGTCCTTTGAGCGAATTAACCAAGGAAGACACTGCGACCTTTAGGAGGGTCAGCCCTGCATGCACAGAAGAAATGACTTACGCGATCGCCGGCTTCGATTTTGGCTGAGTATTCGACACATATTGTGAGCGGAGAGTGAGTTGTCAGCATTTCTACTTCGAAGGAAGGACCTTTTGATGAATCGCTTCTGCTGGAGTTTTGTTTTCCTGGCATTGAGCGCGTCCTGCGCAGTTGCCGCTGACAGCAACATAATCGAGAGCACTCGATCGCTCGATGATACTGCCCTGCAAACTGATCCAGCTTCTGCCTTCTGGCAGGATGCGCGCCCGATCTACGCGGAAAGGGATACTTACGGCAAACCGGTTCCCGGTCATCGCACCGAGGTGCGTTCGCGCTGGACCAGAGACAATATTTACTTCCTGTTTCTCTGTCCTTATGAGGAGTTGAACCTCAAGCCGTCACCCGACCCGGTGCACGAAACGAACCAGCTTTGGCGTTGGGACGTTGCCGAAGTATTCATCGGTTCGGATTTCGCAGACATCAAACATTACAAAGAATTTGAAGTCTCGCCCCAAGGCGAGTGGATCGACCTCGACATCAATCTGGAAAAGCCACATCATGAAGACGGCTGGACCTGGAACTCGGGGTTTCAGGTGGTCGCGCGCATTGATCGTAATGCCAAGGTTTGGTACGGAGCGATGCGTATTCCGGTTGCGTCGCTCGATCATCGTTCGCCCGCGGCGGGGAATGTTTTTCGAGTCAATTTCTTCCGCGGCCAGGGACCTGCTTCCCATCTAAGGCAGATCGCCTGGCAGCCTCCCATGAGTAATACTTTCCACGTGCCGGACCGCTTTGGCACTCTCAAACTTGTCGATACCGTGCCTGTGACACATTAGCCGGTGAAGATAGCCCGGCCAATAATTTCCCGGAATTGAAAAATTCCGGTGGTCGGGTGGCCTGCCCAAGTGCAGTTGCTTGCCAACACCCCGGTTCAGCACCATCGATGCCGCCGAAGCTGCGTCGTTCTGGGTTTCCTGGCACGGCATCACTACCGGCAGTCATCTTGTTATGGATTTCCGCGCGCAGGCCAAATCCAAGTCTGGGAATGCATGCCGGTGTTTCTAGCCCGTCCGTGCGGTGCGCTTGGCCAGCGAAGCCTCAAGAGGCGATGGGTCTGGCAGCCCGCACTTCCGCCCACCGGGGCTCGTCAGCCTGTGAAGATTGCTCAATTTCTTTGACCAAGAGGGTCAGGTTCTTCCCTGCCAGAGTAGACACCCACCAAGAGGTAACTATCTTGCCTTTCCGGTCCACCACAGCACTCTGCCCACGATCCGCCAACTCGATCGAGCCGCGATGGAAACGGAGTCGAATTCTCGCTGATCGGAGATCAGAGCTTCAGTATCGTCGAATCGGATCAGCCGGGAAACCAGCAATCCTTTCTCGCTATGCTGGGCCACGACAATCTGGCCTATGAGTTTGTCATGTCGTACCTCCGAGGTGTCCACCGCGATGATGTAGCCGTCGAGAATCAGCGGAGACATGGAATTTCCCTTTACGCGCATACAAATTGTGAATGTGGGATTTGGGCACCAGTCGCTTACGGCAGCCAATAACCGTTCCGGCGAGGTCTGTTCAAGATCAATTCCGCTCTCGCCTACTTCTACTTCGCCAGCAGTGACGGCAAACACGGGTAGGAGGGGCACGGCCACGAACTCAGCGCCGGTTCTTTTGCTCGCCCTGACTCCCGCGTGAATGACGGGCACGGGGACAGCTCTATTTTGCTGCAAGCGACGATTGGCGTCGGGCAACACACGCATTACATCGGCGGTGCTGAGGCCCGCGCGTTGCCAAAAATACCAGCAGAGAGGATCGCCAGCCAGATTTCCCAGCTTAAGATAGGTGCCTTCCGATGGTTCTTTGACTCCGCGTTCCCAGCGCGAGACCGTCATCGCTGAAAGGTCGAGCCGTTGGCCGAACTCCATTTGGCTGAGGTGCAAGCGGTGCCGCATGGCATCGAGCTTGATCGACCACTCCGGCAGGGCGGCTTCAGACTTACGAGGCACAGTGCAATAATCCTGTCCGAACTGAGAATCTTGATGCGAAAGAGCTGTTCTCGGACAAAAGTTACCTGACGTGAGCAGATGCGGTTCTGCTCGCATTCCTCTATAAGAACACAAACCGGTCTTAAGTTCGCACAAAAAAACCGGGCCTGGTCGCGAGCCCCCGGGCCCGGCCGAAATCTAGGAAGCGCGACGCTGGCCGCCTTGCTCCGGTTGATCCTGCGTCTCATCCAGCTCCTTTGATGCGATCCTGAGAGGAGGAGTGAGGCTATTTTGCGGCATCCTGCGGATTTTTCTGTTGCTGTTGTCCGGGTTGACCCGGGGTTTGGGCCTCATTTTTTTGGCTTCGTCCGTCCTGACGTTCTCCTTCTGCGGAACACCGCGCTCTCGCGGCGAAATGGCTGAACGCTGCAGCCGTTAGTGTCACGAAAGGCGCCCGGCGGTTGCTCGGGACGCCGATATTCCGGTTTCGAGCGAGTCCGGCATGGAAACAGGTGACGGAATCAACGTCTGTCGAAAGCTACGCAGTCATGAGCGCGTGTGCTCCGCCAGGTCTGAGCCACACGCGAGGGTGCCGATCTTGAGTCGCGGTTTTGACATCGATTGCAGGGAAGCCTAAAATGGATATTGAGCAAGCTGCTCTTCTTGGCTCTTTCAGGTTCTCTGAATCGACTCAAGTTCCCCCGACTTAGAATCTTTCATCATCGCATTTGTTTCATCCCGACCGAGAGGAAACCATGAAACTCACGAAATTCGTAGTGAAAGTAACCTGTGGTGCCGGCCGCGCTCCTAAATACGTGCAGTGGCTTGATCGAACTCCGATCGGAACCACAACCAACCGCAGGCTGGCATTAGTTATGGGCAGACTCACCGCCGAAGACGCGGCCAAATCCATCCAGAATTCCCGAAGCATTTCGGAATTAGTGCCTGTAGTTTAGCGCCCAAATCGTTCCCCCAGCGCCGTATACTCAACCTTCGAACAAGGCGTGTGTGCTCCTTGAGCCGGCGCGCCAATCCTCTCCCAGCCGTTGCACAGAATGAGTGCCATGCTGGTCTGATCTGCTCAGATATTCGTCCTCGCCAGAGTTATCCTCGGGAGCGTAAAACCCCGCATAGGCGGGGATATAAGCGACTTGATAGCCACGTCACACGGGAGTCTTTTGCTGCTCAATAATAAGCGTCAGAGGAATCACACGGTTGACAGGCTGAGTCCGCACCCAACGTCATTCCGCCGTGGTGGTTTATTGAGTCCCACACTCGGTCAATAGCCTCCGAGGAGGTATTGCACGAAAACATGCAATAAGTATATTATTGCACATAATTGTGCAAGCACAAATATGTCGTGAGTTTTAACCATGAAGACTGAACCAAAGAAGACTGAACGCAAAGACTACGTGGTGATTACCTGCGACATCATGGGATCTCGTCAGATCGAGGGGTTTCAGCATAAACGCGATGAAAAGCTTCGGCGGGTTTCTGAGTTGCACGTCGGCAGCAAGTTGATTCTGTCGGAGTACGCCATTACTGCCTGGGATGAATTTGAGGCGATTTTGTCAAAACCCGTGCACCTGCCAGCGGTGATTTTGGATCTTCGGAGACAATTTCATCCGCTCGAGCTTTGGATCGGGATCGGGATCGGGAAAGTGACGGGGCCGTATCGGAAGCCGGTGAACAAGTTTGCGGGCGGGGAGGCTTTTGAGCGAGCCCGTGAAGCGGTGAACAATCTTAAGGCCAAACCAAGTAAAATTGGCGTTCTCACGTCGTTTGTTTCCGGAATCGAAATGTTTGATTTGATCGCCAATACTGTCTACCACTTGCATGACACGCTGCTCCGGAGCGTGTCCACCAAGCAGTGGGAAACGATTAACGCTCAAATCACAGCCAACCGGCAGGATCTTACGGCAAAGAGGCTGCGGTTGAACGAATCCACCGTGTCGCGAAATTTACGCCGCGGTTTTTGGTGGCAGATCAAGGAAACACAGCAAACCATGGAGCGGGTCATCGGTTCCTATTTTGCGTGATGCACACAAACGTGCAATCGCGGCGTATTGCACAATAATATGCAACCATTCACAAAGTTATTCCTCACCATTTTGTTGGCCCATCTGTTGGGCGACTGCTGCCTCCAGCGGTTCGGGAGAGTACAGCCCAGGAGCGGGAGGACGCGAGGCTACGTTCAGCATGGCATGATCCGCTTTCTCGTTCTGCTGGCGTGCATCGGAGTCTTCTTCGGGGTGCAGTCCCTGGGTTCTCACAGAATGTGGATTGGGATCGCCTTTTATATAGCAATTCATCTAGGGACTGACTTTTCGGAGCAGCGATTCATGAACCGGCGAAGGTCGGCGGACTCTGCAGTTGTGTTGGCCGCCGATCAGATGGTGCACGTTCTGACGATAGCAATGATGGCATGGTTTGTGGCGCGGCCGGGCTGGGTCGCCCTAAAGACAGAATTCAGTTGGTCTGCAGCCACCGGCGACAGAGTGCTGCAGGCGGGTATCGTTTACCTGGCGGTGGTGTTTGCGGGAGGATATGTCATTCGCTACGTAACCCGTAATCTTGTGGCTGGAGTGAAGACATCGGGGGAGACCCCAGAGCAGCTTACCAATGCTGGGATGTACATCGGCTGGCTCGAACGGTTTCTCATCATTACGGCAATCTTGGTCCAGTCTCCTTCCATGGTGGGGTTGATTCTCACCGGCAAGTCCATCGCAAGATTTCCCGAATTGAAGGAACGATTTGCAGAATATTTTCTCATCGGCACGTTCCTCAGCGTTGCTCTGGCGGTTTCGGGTGGACTCGTATTGCTGAAACTCTGGTATGGTACGATCTCTTTGAAGTGATCTCACTTCATCGGTGGGCTTACGTCCTCGAACTTGATTCAGGCCTCGGGTCTTATCGCAAGAAAGGGCCAAGCGATCGCAGCGACCGGCCGGAGCAGTGATCTCGAAGCCTTTTTAGGGATTCAGAATCCTGGGGATCGCCTGCAAGATGACTTCCTGTACTCTCATGGTCCGCTCCGCAAAAAACTCCTCTTAGTTTTCGCGCTGTTGTGTGCCCAAGTGTGTGTGGGACAAGGCTATTTTAATGCTCCGCTCAACGGCAACAGCGCAGGTGAGCAAGACTGGACCGGCACAGATCAATTCTTCCCAGGCTTGCATCTAGGGCCGGTATTTTTCAATCAGCCCGGCACCCTGCTCGCGAATCAGTTTCCCGGAGCGACCTTTGATGCACAGGTGAATGCCTGTATTCAGGCGGTCGTCGACCGGGGCGGCGGAATCTGCGATGCAACCGGACTCACCAGCAAGCAGACGATATTGTCCGAAATCGATGTGGGTACGCGCACCATGTCGGCAATCACGGGCAACCAGATTAGCGTTACTCTGCTGCTCTCACCTTTCTTGCACGCCAACGTCAATTTCAATTCGGCTGGAGCCTGCGCCTTCAAGATCCTCAGTGAGAGTCGCCTGATCGGTACGGGCTCGGGCATCACCCACTCGGCCATCGTGGGAAGTTCCGGCAGCGCCTCCATGGCGTCCTTGGTCTGCACCGACTACGCCGCAGCCAGCGGACAGTATGTAGCCATTCAAGGTTTGCAGCTTTCGAACTCCGCCGGCGGCACGTTCACCAAAGGGCTAATGTTCATCGATAACACCTTCGACGCCTCGAGCGTCCGAGATGTTCTGGTCTCGAACAGCCCCAACTCCTCGCTCCTGCACGTTGAGGCCACCTGCTGCGCTACGGTTTTTCAGAACGTCGTGCTGGACTGTTCCTCTATCGCTGGCTGCATCCCGCTGCAGATTGACAGCTTGCTGGGCGACCTCCAGCCGGTGCTTGAGACCATCTTCCTGGGCATTTCAGTAAATCACCCAGGCGCCGGCAAGAGCAACATCCAGGTCACCCATACCTTACCTTCAGGCTTAACTCCATGCTCGTTTTCGGTTTTCGGCCTGTACATGGAGAGCGGCAGCACCGATACGACCACCCCGCTGGTGAACATTGATTCTTGCATGTCGGCTCAATTCAACGGAGTAACCGCACAATTCCGGTCTCCTAGTTCTACCGCGGTTGCTTTCCATGTGACGCACGCTAGTGTCTCAGGGTTTATCCCGTCACTCGTTGTCACCAACTTTCAGTACCAGAACTCTCCGATTGTTTTCCCCTATCCGGCGATCAATGACACCACCTCGGGCGCGGTCGATACCAACGTCTTCACTGACAATCAGGGGGTGCTGGTCTCCTACATGGGCGGGCAGAACGCCGCCACGAGCATAACTTTCCCGGAAACTGGGCCGCCCACGGGTACCAAGGCTTTCGATGTGTGCCGCGGCACCAGTTCACACACCATCATGTGCAGCATGTCGGGACTGCCGGCGAAGGCTCTCAGCCAGACGATCGCTTCCGGCACGAGTTCGATGGCGACGGGCACAATCGGTGCCGGACGTTGCGTAGCCCCGGTGACGACCGCGGCTTCGGGCGTGGCCACGACAGACGCTATTTCGTGGAGCTTCAACGCGGCACCCGGAACGGGCTACGGCTCTGTGACCGGGTCCGGACTGAACATTCAACCCTACGTAACCAGCGGGAATGTAAACTTCGTGGTCTGCAATCCAACCGCCGGAAGCATCACGCCAGCAGCGGCTATTCTGAACTGGCGCGTGACTCGATAATGGCAATCAAACCAGTGCGGGGCGACACACTCCGACAGCCAGCATTGTTGTCCGGCAACACCATGAGGAATTCTCGTTTGGGCAAAAAACCCATAGTCTTTTGAAGCTGTTCCCAGCCTCGATCTGGGCCGGGTCCATAACCAGAGCGGTGGTGAAATTCCGCCGCGTCATTCGCCTCTTGAAGCCATACTCTTGACATGGACGGCGGTTGCGATTCGCGGAATTGCAAGCCTGATCTCCGGAGCGGGCCGGTCGGCGCCAGGTTCTATCGATCCTCAAGCCATGTCGGTTCTCATCCATTGACAATCTTCATCATCGCCGGTACGTAGCGCTCGCCGGCAACCGAGCCCTTGGGCAACGCCTGTTCGATGCGCTTGAGATCTGGTTCGCTCAAGACGACCTCGGCAGCGCGGATGTTCTCTTCAAGGCGAACAATGCTGCTTGTGCCGGGGATGGGGATCACATCCTGATGGCGCCGGAGGAGCCACGCCAGGGCCAGCTGAGCCGGCGTACAATGCTTTTCTTCCGCGACCTCCCTCAAGCGGTCGGCGATGGAAAGGTTCTTCGCGAACTGTTCTCCCTGAAAACGCGGGTTCCCGCGCCGCCAGTCGTTGGGCGCAAGGTCGGCCACGCTGCGAAAGCGGCCGCCGAGAAATCCGCGCCCCAGCGGACTGTAGGCTACCAACGCGATACCGAGTTCGCGCAACACCGGCAACAGATCGTCTTCGGGCTCACGACTGAACAACGAGTATTCGGTTTGGACCGCGGAGATCGGATGAACCTTATGGGCCCGGCGCACGGTGTTCGAAGACGCCTCGGAGAGTCCGAGGTGGCGCACTTTCCCGGCTTGCACCAGCTCCGCCATCGCGCCCACTGTCTCTTCGATCGGCACCTTCGGATCGACGCGATGCAGGTAGTAAAGGTCGATCTGCTCGACGCCAAGCCTTTCCAGGGATTTGTCGCAGGCGCGGCGCGCGTTCTCCGGGGTACCATCGACCCCGCGGTTTTGCACGGGCGAGTCCGTCACGAAACCGAACTTGGTAGCGAGAACGACGCTGTCACGCCGGCCGACGAGCGCTTTGCCTACCTTAATTTCAGAATCGCCGTAGATATTTGCGGTATCGAGAAAGGTGACTCCCAGGTCGAGCGCGCGATGAATCAATTCAACCGCGTTGATATCGTCGTGCACGCTGCTCGTGTACACGTCGGCGATACCGATGCTCATGCAGCCCAACCCGATCGCGGACACCTGCGGTCCACCCTTCCCAAGTCGTCTCCGTTCCATGGCCATGCCTCCAGATCTGGTTTGCGAACAACATTGCATTGGATGCCTTTGTGCCGAGTATCGATTCTGCTCATGATCAGCTTGCCCGGGTTATCCATGAGAGAACCGGGATCGACAGAACCGGATCGACAGAACCGGGATTGTTTGCCGGATGAACCCCGGCCCCGATATGGTTCTTTTTGTGGGTGCTTTGGGCGGCATCCTGTTCCCGTTCGCGATGCCATTTCTTTGCTTCGCGAACGATCCCTGAGTCGAGCTGGCGCCTGAAGCTTCAGAGCCGTGTTTCGCAAGGTTTCTCGGGCGGATTTCGGGGAATTCAAATGGCCGCCAGGGGCGCAGGCCGGGCTGCTATTTGGCAGGGTCGTAGTTCAGGTTTTGCCCCAGCCAGCGCTCGACCTCGGGCACGCTCATGCCCTTACGTTCGCTATAGTCGACGAC
>Ga0193726_1003298_pt1 | contig 10363 bp, 9 predicted proteins | sample H2c1metaG_FD_144928 | JGI IMG/M metagenome (GOLD analysis project Ga0193726, IMG submission 144928) | Soil microbial communities from a riparian zone of the East river system, Colorado, United States - H2c1 | ecosystem: Environmental > Terrestrial > Soil > Riparian zone | place: USA: East River... | reverse complement strand
CCGGCTGGACATAGAGACGAATCAAAACGGTACCAAAGTGAAAGCGTCCGTTCCCTGCCGTCACTTTCGAACGATTGCAGCAACCGCAGTGCGGGCGGCATGTTAGCCGGACCTGCGAGCGGGCCTAGCGAATCCGTCGATGCACAAAGGCCCCTCGGCAGTCGAGCCGCTCTCGGTGGTTCGACGAAATACCGAGCAGGCCCAGCAAGGCTCGGCAACTTGCAACATGGCGGTCCGGAGCAGAGTTAACTATGAAAAAAACGAACGGAAGAAATGACGCGCTTGGTGGTTTCGCCTCAGGAGCCACACTGGGCGGTACCGTCTCGCAGTACTTGGAAAAACAAAATATCTACAAGCAAGGGACGCCGGCCCCCACCCTTTTTTATATCCAGGAAGGGGGCGTGAGGCTCACGAATCGATCAAAACATCAAGATTCCGCGGTTACCGCGATTCTCGGTGTGGGCGATTTTTTCGGCGAGTTGTGCCTGGCAGGCTATCCGCTGCGCATGTCCACAGCCGTGGCCTTGACCTCCAGTTCCATACGCACGATCAAGAAGGAAAAGATGCTGCAAATGCTTCGCACCGGGAATGCGACTTCAAATTCCCTGGTGGCCTACCTGCTGTCGAGCGCCAAGAACTTCCGGGATCAAGTGTCGGAATTGCTGACATCGTCCGCCGAACAACGGCTCGCACGCGTGCTCCTGCGGCTGTCCCACTTGGATAAGAGTGGCCCGCCACTGGTCGAGATTCCCGCAGTAAACCATCAAGTTCTGGCAGAAATGGTCGGCACAACGCGTCCGCGAATCAATTTCTTCATGAATCGGTTCAGGCGGAAGGGATATATTAACTACGATGGGGGACTCGAAGTACGCCAGTCATTGCGAAAAGTGTTGCGACGCGGCTAGGCTCAACCAGCTGAGCGAACCCTATTCATGTTTTGTTCAAAGGTTTGAGTTATAGGACCCGGCCGGGAGCAGGCGACCGGCCACTGTTCGATAGTGGACACCCCCCCAAGTGGTTTCGTGATAAGATGACGTCCGTGGTAAAAATTCGAAGTGTGTCCGTCCGGGCCCGTCGCTCCACAAAAAAAGCGCCTTCCGAGAGCCCTGCTTTCAATGCCCAGGTCTTTCTCGATTCGGCCGGAGTGGCAAGAACAATCAAAAAACTGAAGGGCACCGAGGCTGTTTATAGCCAGGGCGATGCCGCTACGAGTATCCTGTACCTGCAAGAAGGCGGCGTGAAGCTTACCGTTGTCAACGGCGTTGGCAAAGAAGCGATCGTGGCCATCCTCGAGCCGGGAGATTTCTTTGGGGAAGGCTGTCTGGCAGGCCAGTCAGTGCGGATGGGGACAGCGACAGCGATCACGCCCAGCACGGTGCTTGATATTGAAAAGACCGAGATGTTTAAGGTGCTGCACGAGCAGCATGCACTTTCCGACCGATTCATTACGTTCATGCTGTCCCGGAATGTTCGAATCGAAGAAGATCTTATTGATCAACTCTTCAATTCGAGCGAAAAACGGTTGGCGCGAACACTGTTGCTGTTAGCGCGGTATGGCAAAGAGGATCAGCCGCACGGACACTTGCCCAAAATATCCCAAGAGACGCTGGCGGAGATGATTGGAACAACGCGCTCGCGCGTGAATTTTTTCATGAATAAATTCAGGAAACTCGGATTTATCAAATACAACGGAAGCCTGCAGATCAATACTTCCCTTTTGAGCGTTGTGCTGCACGAATAAGAGTTACTGAGGTACCGTCCCACCGAGTCAAAAGACGTGTGAGGCGATCGAATCGCCCGCGCAGACGGCAGCCTTGGGCAGCAAACTCTAGTTCATCGAAACCAGCCAATTAAGCAAGCTCCGACGCGTAGGAAAGTTGTCAAATTCCCTACCATTGGCCCCCTGCAAGGTCCGCTCATCACGCTCAAGGGCAATACCAACCAGGCACGCGGCCCGCTCAATGAGCCGGTATTCGCGGGAAGAAGGGTTTCGCGGAATGCAGCAATACATCTCTAGAAGGCCCAGCCGACCTCCATTGTGGGTGGTGATCGCTTCTGAAGCAAAGGAATAGAGACCAAACAAGGATGCGTTTCGTGCCACTTCCGTGAGGCACGAGGCATCTTCTCCGAGCAGCGAAATGAGAGAAACCATATTCCCGATCTGCAGGTCAAGGGCAATACAAATCTGATCCAGGATTTGCGGAACGGGGACCCGGCCGGAAATCGAATGAAGAATCTGGTTTTCTGCCTTCAGCACATATTGAATTCCGCCTTCTGCGTGAGGCGGTCCCACAGGCTGCCACTTTTTGCCATGCCGGAACTGAGATTTATCCATGGGAAGTTTGCCCTTTCAATTTCTATTCCAGCTGGTGCTCACTCCTGACTTCCTGAGACTCCATGTTTGGCTCTTCGGAAGGTAAGCCAGGTGAATGGTCGGTCCGCACCAAACGTAACTTCTTGGATTTCATGGAGTACAGCGCCCGGTCCGCTGCGTACAGAAGTGTTCCGATGGCGTCGGCGTCCCGGGGATAGCTGGCCACTCCTACGCTGACAGAAAGCGTCGGCTCTTGGCTGTCTGCCGCAAGCAGGTCACACACCCTCTGGGCCACGAGGGCTGCGGCGGCCGCCCCCGTCTCCGGCAACACCAGAGCAAACTCATCGCCGCCTTGGCGAGCCGCCGTGTCTATAAACCGGCAGCAGTCCGTCAGAATCTGCGACAGCCTGCAGAGCGCTTTGTTCCCGGCCAGGTGCCCCCGCTGGTCGTTGATTCTCTTTAGTCCGTCGAGATCGAGAAGGATAAGGGAAAATTCCCTGTTCGTGCGCTTGGTTCGGCAAATTTCCGCGTGCAATACCTCGAATAGCCGGCGATGATTCGCCAGGCCCGTGAGTGAATCGCTCAGCGCCAGACGGCGTAGATGATCTTCAAGAGCGCGCTGTTCTGTGATGTCGACGGCAATGATTTCAAAACCTGAAAAAAGCCCATTTTCATTGAAGATTGCACGGCCGCTGATCCGGACTTTAAGAGTTGTACCGTTTTTCCTCTTCCATTCAATTTCGACAGGCTCGATAGGATGCGATTCCTGGCCGTCTCTGGCTCTAAATGGCAACTGGCGATCCAAATCAAGGACGAACTCCGACGTCAGATTCGCCGCCAGCAGTTCCTCTTTGCTTTCATAGCCAAGCATTGCGGAGAGCGCCTGGTTGACGTCGATAAACTTCTCTTCGGCATCGCAACTGCAAATTCCATAGGAAGGATTCTCGACCAGAGCCCGATACAGGGATTGCGAATTGCGAAGCGCCTTTTCAGCTTGTTGCAATTCCGCGCGCAGTTCCCGCTCATTTAGAACGCGCCGCACGACCATCGGCAACTGAACCACATGAGTGCTCTCCACACAATCGAATACGCCATGAGCGGCGAGCGCTTCGATGTATTTCGCTTTAAGGGAGGCGGTCACAAAGATCAGCGGAGTATCCTCGACCGTTTGCCGGAGAAGCTGCAGCGATTGCGAGCTTTTCCAGTTGGGGCTGGGGTATTCAGCGACAATCGCGTCATAGGTTTCGGAATGGAGTCGGCTTGCACACTGTGCCAGAGTCAAGACCACGTCTGCGCTGACGGCGAATTGCGATTTCTCCAATTCCTGCACACAGGCGTCCACGACGTCTGCATCACGATGAATGAATAGGACTTGGAGGGTGCGATGTCTGTGGGAAGCGGCAATTCCCGATGGCGCATTCGCTCCGTTGGATGGGGTTTTGGCTCTTAAGGAGTGTGCCGTGAGGATCATCTTGATATCCACCAAAAAGATCACACAATTAGCGTTAATATCGAAAGGCTTCGATATCTCCTATTTATGGTAGGACTGAGGAAAGTGGGCGTCTGTCCCTTTTTGGACACCCCCAGGCGGGATGGCTGCCGCAAGCGCAGATGAGCGGAGATGAGCGCAGCAGAAGACGGGGGAGGAAAGGCCACATGGGGGGTGTGTAAAAGGGAACAGACACGGGGCTCGGGATACAGGCAAGATGTGGTCCCCGCGGCGGTGGTCTTCGGCGTCTGGAGAATTGAATCATGTGCTGCCCGAAGTGTTACAGCGATCGAATTCATCAATCACGACGCAAGAATTTTATGGAACGAAGAATTCTGGCTTTAATTTTCTTCCGGCCCTTTCGTTGCATAAGCTGCGACTCCCGATTTTTCCGTTGGTCCATCAGCGGCGATCCGCAGTCCTCTAGTTCGGTGACAACTTCGTAGCCAGAGCTGCTGGTGCAAATTCCGGCAGCAGTCCAACGGCCCTGCATGGAGTTCCGGAAGTTGCTCCATTTCACGGAAACTTTTTTCAATCTGCAATCAAATCACAGGGCAAAACCGAGATGGTACATCCGGCATCCAGGCCTTTTGCTGCGTAGGTTCAACCGTCCATTTCGTAATCAGGTCTTGGTGTCCCGTATTGGACAGGACGGCGTGACTGAATCTGTTAAGCTCCGGCTCCGCCGTGAGGTGTTGCGGTTCCATGGGCCACTTAGCCGACTTGGAAGTAGCGTTGGACCATCTGAAACGAACCGGGCTTGAAGCCCAAATGCTCGTGGTCCTGGGCGACTCCATTGTCTGCCTGGTTCGCGACCTAGTTCTGACCGACCGCAGCATCGTCCGGCTCTACAAAGCTGGCAAACTGGATCTCGAAGGCCTGAAGTCTGGTCGGAACAGCGACAAGTACAACCCAACAGGTTTGCAGATTTCCTGATTGGGTCCGCTAAGGTTCGCTCGCGCGGTATTTGGTTCCTTGTCGGACAAGACCGTTCGCACCGCTGCATTCCATCCAGAATCAGAGTCGAGATTAAGAAGCAGGCTCGCCCTACGGCTCGTCGCTGGCGAATCGATTTGGCTTGGGGGCTTCCCCAAAAGGTGCCGGGGTCCGGCCACGCTCAGCAGATTCAGTGAACCGGACCAAGGCCGACAGACTTACTTGTGCGGATCTGTTTCGTTTCCCGATAACTTCGCGGACTTTCGATGCGCTTTTTGCGACCACTCAACCGCTTTATTGGCATGTTCCATGGCCTGCCGCGAAAGTTCGTGGCCGGTCAGATGATCTTCTTTCCCGTGGTGCGCGGCGGCAGCGCGGTGCGCGTGGGCCGCAAGTTCGTGAAACTCAGCAGCTCTTTGGTGCGAATCATTTGGCATAGTCAGTCCTGTCCCGGAACTCGAACTCCAACCTAGAATCTCTACATTTTCAAAGCTGACTCTTTGGAGTCAGTGGCCTCCAGCGCTCTATCCATTTGGCGGGGTAGCAGGCACCTGCAAAACAAAATCCTTTGCAGGCACCAGTCCCATCCCCCGCTGGATGTGCCGGGATTGCGTGACAATACTGGTAAAAGGAATGCCCAGAAACCGTTTGGATACAATCCTGGTTATCGCGAAACAGTTAAATTTCTGCCCCTGCAGTTTTCGAAGCGCACCTTTGACGGCTCTGAGTAACGTTCCAGTTCCCTCTCTGCCGATGGCGATGGCCCTGATTTCACCGGCGAGATAGAAAAGGTTCCACTTCGCGTCCTCGATTTTTCTGGCAAGTCCGCGGGTATCGAGATCGCGGACAATTCTCCAGCCCGTCACAAAGGCGTCACTGGCAATTGCCACCCCTGCAGGCAAAGGCGTCTGCTCTCCGATGAACACGGCACCGCTAAACGCTCTGGCGGACATTTGAGCTCCCGGACGTCAGGTTCGTTCGTTTCCAGGGCTGGCTGCCCCGAAAAATGGGAACGGACGCGGCTGGACCACGGTCTGGAGGTCAAGCGCACCCTTCCCGGCATTCAATTCACAGTCTAGCCGGGTACTGGAGTTCTGCGCTGTTCTGTTTTGCACAGCCGATGAGGATTTCTGAGCCGGTGAATTTCCCGACCTACCGTGCACTATTGAACAGCGTGGGGGTGCACAAAGACCGATACTCAAGCCCGGAAGTATTTCGAAGGAGAGTCATGATTAAAATATCGAGTATCACCCTGGCACTGGTGATGACGCTGGCCACATCGGCCGAAGCGCAAAACCAAGTGCCGGCGGAATCCGGCAATCCGTCACCAACGTTCCGAACCAACGTGGTGAGCCGCACCACCCGCGCAGTGAGCTACAAGCATCGCAGCGGGGCGACCAAGATCAATTTTCAAGGTACAGATTTGATGCCTGCAGGGGCGGGCGAGGCCAAGGTGGAAAGCAAGCGGGGGGCTCTGGAAATCGAAGCTGAATTTTCCGCTCTGGCGAAACCCACTAGCTTTGGCAATGAATATCTGACGTACGTGTTATGGGCCATTTCACCGGAAGGCCGGCCAGTAAATATCGGCGAAATATTGGTAGGCGACAACCATCGCAGCAAGATCGACGTGACCACTGACCTGCAGGCTTTCGCGCTGATCGTAACGGCGGAACCTTACTATGCAGTACGCCGGCCCAGCAATGTCGTGGTGCTCGAGAACATTATTCGCGCGGATACCGCAGGCAGTACTGAGGCGGTAGACGCCAAGTATGAAATGATCGATCGCGGTGGCTACATTCCGACGGGCTACAAGTTCGACCCCGTGCTGCTGAACGCAAAATTGCCGCTGGAATTTTTTGAGGCGCGCAATGCCGTACACATAGCTCGTTCTGCCGGGGCGGAAAAATACGCCACGACCAGCTACGAAAAAGCCGTTCGTCAGATGAACGAAGCGGACGCCCTGGCCATCAGCAAGCATGAAAACAAGAAGTCGCTCATTTCCTTGTCGCGCGAAACCGTACAAACGGCGGAAGACGCACGGGAAATCGCCATGAAGCATATAGAAGAAGAACGCGCCGAGAACGAACGCACCGCTGGGGCCAATCGGGAAGCCTCCGCAAGGGCTCGCGCGAACGAAGAATCGCAACGTCGAATTGACGCCGAAACCGTAAGCGCCGACGCCGTTCGTCAACGCAATGAAGCTGACCGCAAGAATCTCGACGCGCAAGCCGCGGCACAACAGGCAGCCGGAGCCCAAGCCAACGCCGAAAAAGCCCGGAATGACGCGCAGCAACAGCAACTGGCCGCCGAAGCAGATTCCGACAGGAATCGTGCCGCGGCAGCCTCATCCGACGCACAACTTCAACAAGCCCGGCGGGACCGCGAAGAGCTTCGCGCGCGTCTTCTCCAACAATTCAACCTGATTCTGGAAACCCGGGACACGGCGCGCGGCCTGGTCGTCAACATGTCGGACGTGCTGTTCGACTCCGGCAAGTTCACACTCCGTCCCCTGGCCCGCGAGAAGCTAGCCAAAATTTCTGGCATCGTGCTCGCCTACCCGTCTCTGAACCTGGCAGTCGAAGGCAACACCGATAGCGTTGGCACCGAAGCATTCAATCAGCATCTCTCGGAGCAGCGCGCCGAAGGCGTCCGCAGCTTTCTAACTCAGCAAGGTGTCCCGGAAGGGTCAACGACCGCAGCTGGGTTCGGAAAAACTCGCCCCATCGCGTCGAACGATACTTCGGCGGGTCGGCAGCAAAATCGCCGCGTTGAATTGGTGGTCTCAGGCGAAGTGATCGGTACCAAGATTGTTTCCCTAAGCCTGCAACCGGTCGTTGCCGCAACGTCTCCTCAGTAGTCGAAACCCATCGAAGAGCCGGTTCGCCCACGGCCGGCTCTTTTTTTTCCCTCGCTGGCAAGAAACCTGATGTTCTTCTGAAAAAACTCGACTTGAATCGCGCGTCACGCAGCCTTTGTCGACGGCCCTCTCTGCATCTGAACACGAAGACCGCTGCGGTGGATTTCGACAGAAGACCCGGGCCGAGCGGGTTACTGAAGGCCGAATCCAGAAACATTCTGTCGTTTCCGGGCAATGAAGTTTAGTCCCAACTACAGTCCGTCGAGGACCCGTGAAGGAACGGCGGGTCGAAATAGCGCCGGTCCTTCCCAAGGCTGCCGGTAAATATCGGTCATCCCGCCGTTCACGTGTATTGTAAGGATTCTCCACTCTATGCACTGTGCTTTTTAACACAGTCTTGTGAAGAACTTTTTGTCGCCGGGAAGCTTTTTCCGCATCGCTTCGTTGGATGGTTACGGTGGCAGCGCCCGCCCGGGTATCGAGTGTATATCCGCTTGTATTCGCAGGAGGAAACGTGGAAGAGAAACTGACCGGCCGGGGCAAACTTGAAGACTGGGACAAGCCGACTAAGCAATTCGATGTCGATTACAATTTCACGATTACCACTGCACCGCACCTGAGGCCGGGATTCCCACCAACGACCCGACGAAGCTCCGTTGGAAAAGTCAAAAGCCTGGCGGGCGAATTTATCGCTGCGGGCACGTATCGATTGTTCAGATCGGGCGGTGAAACGCTGAAGATTGCCCATCCTGGCCTGGGCGTTTGGGGCGTCCTGACACAAAACTAGCGACTCGCCGCGGTTTCGCGTCCGGAACTCGTCTCGCATTCGTCAGGGAGGGGGACCCTTGCCAGCGCCCGGGAACTAGGGAGACCTGCAAACCGGGGGCGACATCAGAAGGATGCAACTCAACCTGGAAATTCAAAGGCCAACATCGGCTATTGCCGGAGACGGGACGCTCTTTAGTTGAGAAGCGAACTGCTTGGCGACCGAAGGCTTGCCAAAATAGTATCCCTGTGCCTGATCACAAAGATGAGCTTGCAGAAATTCCATCTCTTCGCGTGATTCGACACCTTCTGCTACGACCCGCAGTTTAAGGCTGCGGCCTAGATTGATCACGGTAGTTACGATGGTGGTATCGTCAGGAGTCTTGGTGATTTGCCGGATGAAGGACTGGTCGATTTTTAGAGCATCGATCGGGAACTTTCTCAAATAGCTGAGGCTGGAGTAACCTGTGCCGAAATCATCGACGGCCACTTGCACCCCGCGGGCCCGCAATGCCTGGAGGACGATTGCAGCGGTTTCGGCACGCTTCATAAGCACGCTTTCTGTCAGTTCGAGCTCGAGACACCTGGGATCGAAGCGCGTCTCCTTGAGAATCTTGAAAACACCTGCAAGAAAGTCCGGGGCCCGAAACTCCATTGCCGAGATGTTCACAGCCATCGTGCCGAAGAACAGACCCGCGTCCACCCATGACTGGGCTTGCGCGCACGCCTCCCGTAGAACCCATTTGCCAATCGGCACGATCAGACCACAGTCCTCGGCCACCGGGATAAATTGTGCCGGCGAGATGGGTCCCCGAATGGGATGGGTCCAGCGTATCAGCGCTTCCGCTCCTGCGATTTCTCCCGTCCTTAGATCAACCTTAGGTTGATAGTTCAGCACGAATTCCTTGCGATCCAGTGCGCATCTCAGACTTTCCTCAATGGATTGCCGCTCCACAGCCCGGATGTTCATCGACGGCATGAAAAATTGATAGCCTTGACGACCATTTTCCTTTGCCTGATACATGGCGGTATCCGCATTCTTGATCAGCGCCTCGGCATCCAGACCGTCGTCGGGATACACGCTCACCCCAATGCTGGTGGTGACGTGGAGATCGTGGTGATCGACCGTGTGAACCTCGGCCACGGCCTTCAGCATCCTTCTGGCGGTAACGGCGGCATCCTCAGGTTCTTCCATTTCTGAAAGCAGCACAACAAACTCATCGCCTCCCTGCCGGCTTATGGTGTCCGAGCTGCGTACACACGTTACCAGGCGCTTGGCAACGGATTGCAAAAGATTGTCCCCGGTTCGATGTCCGAGAGAGTCGTTGATGTGCTTGAACCCGTCCAAATCCAAAAACAATATGCCGACTTTTGTCGTGTGACGCGAAGCGGAGACAATCGCTTGGTTCACCCGGTCGTTGAACAGCATTCGATTGGGCAATCCGGTCAGAAAGTCATGGTGTGCCGAATGGATCATCTCGAGAGCCATGGCGTGCGACGCGCTCATGTCGCGGAAAACGAATACAGATCCGCTGGCCTGCCCTGCAACGGCGCGCATGGACGAGACTCGCTCTTCAACCGGAGTCTCAAATCCGTCACGGCGGATGAGCATGCCGTTTGGCGGCGGCCCCAACGGTTGGCTTTGTCTACCTGCCGCGTCCGTCGGCTTCCCATTGGTTTGGCGGGTCGAACCGCCCAGGATTCTGCATACTTCAGTCCGAGGTCGACCAACCGCTTCTGCATACGACCAGCCTGTCATTTTTTCCGCCGCGATATTGAGGAAAGTAATGTTTCCCGAACTGTCCTCGCAGGCGACAGCGTCACCGATGCAGTTAAGCGTGACTAGCGCACGCTGCCTTTCGGCGAACAACGCCTCTTGCATGTGTTTGCGTTCGACGGCATAGCGCAAGGCCCGAAGAATCCCGCGCGTCTCGATTTGTCCTTTGATGAGATAGTCCTGGGCACCTTCATGCAGAGCTTCAATGGCCAGTGACTCGTCGTC
>Ga0193726_1003297_pt1 | contig 10364 bp, 10 predicted proteins | sample H2c1metaG_FD_144928 | JGI IMG/M metagenome (GOLD analysis project Ga0193726, IMG submission 144928) | Soil microbial communities from a riparian zone of the East river system, Colorado, United States - H2c1 | ecosystem: Environmental > Terrestrial > Soil > Riparian zone | place: USA: East River... | reverse complement strand
CAGGGCAGGAACAAACTGAAAAGGGGACCCGCCACCGCGACGATGATCTTATCGAGTGCGGAAATTTTCGGGAGGCGCGCCCGGTCCACGTCGGCCTTGCCTTCGATGACGTCCATGGGGGCGAGCTGCGGGAGCGCGACGAACCCGCCGAACGGAATCGTGCCTAACGAGTACTGCACCCCTCCAATCGTTTTCTTCCAGAGCGGTTTACCGAACCAGATGCCGAATTTTTCGATATAGAGTCCCCGCCAGCGCGCCGCCAGGAAATGGCCGAGCTCGTGGACCACGATCAGCAAATTGAAGAGAATGACGACTTCGAGGAGAATGAAGAAGACGCGAAGGGCGTGAGATAACATTTGCGGATGCTCGTTTTAATCTACCGGACTGGTCCGACAGCAGCGCCCGCTTCGGCGCGCGCCCATTGGTCGGCCCGCAATATTGCATCGAGTGTCGGCTTCGCAACGGAGGTGTGGCGATTCATCACTTCCTCGACCGTCCGCCAGATTCGCGGGAAGGAAATCTGCCCGACGAGAAACGCTGCCACCGCGACCTCATTACTGGCATTCAGGACGGCGGGCAGCGTTCCGCCCTCGTCCCCCGCCCGCCGCGCCAGATTCAGCGCCGGAAAATCCTCGTAACGCGGGGTGGCGAAGTCCAGCTGCCGCAACTTCCCGAAATCAAGCGGGGGCAGGGAATTCGGGACGCGTTCCGGCCAGGTGACCGCGTATTGAATCGGGAAACACATGTCCGAATGACTGAGCTGCGCCAGGACCGATCCGTCCGCAAATTCCACCATCGAGTGCACGATGCTCTGCGGGTGAATCACCACCTCGACCCGCTTCATTTCCACGCCAAAAAGCCAATGGGCCTCGATCATCTCGAGGCCCTTGTTGAAAAGCGTGGCCGAATCGATCGTGATCTTCGGCCCCATGTTCCAGGTCGGATGACGCAACGCACGTTCCTTCGTAATCGCTTCGAATTCACTCGCCGGCGTTTCCCGAAACGGTCCGCCCGACGCGGTGAGGATCAACCTTCTCACGTCTTCGTTGGGCGTTGGACGTTGGACGTTGGACGTTGGGCGTTTCTTCTGAGAATCGAGGCACTGAAAGATCGCGTTATGCTCACTGTCGACCGGCAAAACCATTACGCCCTTGGCCGCCGCTTCACGCATGACGATCTCCCCCGCCATCACCAAAATCTCCTTGCTCGCCACCGCCAGATCTTTCCCCGCCTCAATCGCCGCCAGCGCGGGCCGCAGCCCTCCCGTTCCGACCACCGCCACCAGGACCATCTCGGCATCATCGAGACAGGCGATTTCAATCAAGCCGCTTTCGCCTGAGAAAACGTGCGGCTCGTATTCCAGCAAGCCGCGCAGTTCGCTGATTTTCGATTCGTCGACCAGACAAACTGCTTTTGGCCGAACGGCATTCGCCTGGGCCGCTAATTTTCTCGCGTTGCTGTTTGCGGCCAGGCCGACGATCTCCATCCGCTCCGGGATGTCGTGGGCCACTTTCAGCGCGCTTTCCCCGATCGATCCGGTCGCGCCGAGAACGACAACACGTTTTCGTCTCATCTGGAGATCAATCGTTCCCGCTTCCCGCGTCTAGGGCAAGCGAATGACAAGACGCAGGTAAAAGAAAAGGAGCGGCGCGGTGAAGAGCAGGCTGTCGACCAGGTCGAGCGCACCCCCGATTCCAGGCAGAAGGCTTCCGGAATCTTTCACGCCCGTGCTGCGCTTCACAATCGACTCCGCGAGGTCGCCGATGACTGCGGCGAATCCCAGCAGCAAACCCAGCACCGTCGCGTGCGTCCAGTTCAGCACCGAAAGATGCAGAGGCATCAGCTTGAACATCCCCCAGCTTGCGAGAAGCGAAAAGGCGAGCGCTCCAAAGAAGCCTTCCCAGGTTTTCTTCGGACTGATGTGAGGAATCAACTGATGACGTCCAATCAAACTGCCGGTGAGATACGCGCCCATGTCGCTGAACTTGGTGATGGCCACAAGATAGAGAACGTAAAATTGCCCGGTCACGGCGCCCGCCGGCGAACGCGGAACGACGTAAACGATCTTCGTGATGAAGTTGTAGAGCCAAAGGACATAGAGCAGCCCGAAGATCGTGTAAGCCATCGTCCGGAGCGGTGCGTCATCCCGCAGGCTGCTGAACATCTGGCGCGTAAAGACGGTCAGCAAAAAAAATAGCAGCACTGCCATCTCGAAGTCGTAGGAATGGCCGGGACCGATCTTCGAGAAATAATAGAAGCTGCCGCACAACATGACGGCGCCGCAGATCATTGCCGTGATCTTGAAATTCGGCAGCCCCTTGTGATCGAGCATGCCGTAAAACTCCCAGAGCGAGAGAAGTCCGAGCGTTCCGATCAGGGCGAAAAACGCGTACTCGTAACCGGAAAAGATGATGCCCAGCGCGATCGACCAGAGGACAAGCGTGCTGGCGAAACGAAAAATAAAAACAGAGCGCGGCGTCGACGGTTTTGGTGCGGCAACGCGCTCGAGCGTCTCAGCCATCCGCTGCACAATCTGAAATGATTCAAGCAAAGGCAAGCGCAGAAGGCAGAACAGGATTGCGCCAATCCCTCGCTCAACTATTCTCAACCCCGTGAGCAAGACAATGCAGGCACTCGTGAAACGCCGGCCCGAGCCGGGACTTGGGTTGGAGGAGGTGCCGGTCCCCGAAGTCGAGCCCAACGATGTCCTCATCCGCGTCCAGAAGGCTTCGATCTGCGGCACCGACGTCCATATATATAACTGGGATGCGTGGGCGCAGAAGACGATCCCAGTCCCGATGGTGATCGGACATGAATTCGTCGGCGTTATCGATAGGGTCGGCAGCGCCGTCCGCGATTTCAAGGAGGGCGAGATTGTCACGACGGAGGGGCACATTGTTTGCGGCCATTGCCGGAACTGCCTGGCCGGGCGGCGGCATCTTTGCCCGAACACGAAAGGAATCGGCGTCAATCGTCCGGGAGGATTCGCGGAATATGTCGCGGTGCCGAGCACCAACCTCTGGCGTTGCGATCCGAAAATCTCGCTCGATGTAATTTCCTGTTCCGATCCCCTTGGCAATGCCGTGCATACGGCCCTGGCTTTCGATCTGGTCGGCGAGGATGTGCTCATCACCGGCGCGGGACCGATCGGCTGCATGGCGGTGCCGATCGCGAAAATGGCGGGCGCGCGCAAGGTGGTCATCACCGACGTGAATCCCTACCGGCTCGATCTGGCGCGCCGGATGGGGGCGACGCTCGCGATCGACGTGCGCGAGCGCAATTTGCAGGATGCCATGCACGAGCTAGAAATGCGCGAGGGCTTCGATGTCGGCCTCGAGATGTCCGGCAATCCAAAAGCCTTTACCGACATGCTGGACGCGATGGTGAACGGCGGCAGAATCGCGATGCTCGGCATCATGCCCGGCAGCGCCGCGATCGACTGGAACCTCGTGGTCTTCCACGGCCTGACGATCAAAGGAATTTACGGCCGCGAGATGTTTGAGACTTGGTACAAAATGACCGCGTTGATTCAAAGCGGACTCGATATTTCGCCCATCATTACCCACCGCTTTCCCTACCGGGAATTTGAGGAGGGCTTCCAGCTGATGAAATCGGGGAACTCGGGGAAAATCGTTCTCGATTGGGCCGCGTAAAGCACTTCCCTGTCATCCCGAGCGCAGTCGAGGGACCCCGCCATTAGTCGAGCAACGTTCGACGAGGTCCCTCGACTGCGCTCGGGATGACAGGTGGGAAAGGGCGCCGCTATTCCAAACTCGCCGCCGCGGCGTCCTGGCCCTGGAGTTCCAGAACCATGCGACGGATGTGGCGATAGCTTTGGTGGGCCTGAAGGAGACGCAGGCTCTCGTTTGGATTACCCCACCGCAAAACCTGGATTCCCTCTTCGCGCGCGCCCCACGAATTCATGGCGCTCCGCGTCGGCATATAGAGATCGATCGTATTGCGGCCAGCGAGAGCCCAGCCGTAGTCGTCAACCTTGTAAACCTGTCCGGTCGAGAGAAGACGGAAGACCGTTCCGGCCGGCCAACGCGACCAGTCCGCGGCCGCGCTTCCGATCTGCGGTTTCGTGACAACCACTACCTTTTTCGTGCCGTGCTTGGTCTTGACTATTTTTGTCGTCCGCCTGGGCTCCAAAGAAAATGGCTGGATCGCCGCGGGAGTGTACGACGCGCGCCGATAGTCCGGTTGGTCCTCATCAGTCGCCGCCACTGCGCGCGGCGTATATTCCGCGCGGCGAATCGCGCCGGTTGCCGCCTGGAGCCGTCCGCCGAGGGCATTGTGATTCGTGAACTGTCGGTGATCCGCTTCGGTGTGCGTGTAGGCCGTCGTCCGGACATTTTGGAAATCCCGCTTCACCAGCGGCGTTTCGTATTTCGGCAAGGGTGACGTCCGTGTCGTCCTCGTCGACGAAGTGGTTTCGCAAGCGGTTAAAACCAGCGCGCCGATGGCGACGCAGAGAAGAGAAAAATACTCCCGGGTACGCATGGGGAAAAGTTATTAACAGTTATTCACAACCCCCTGCAAGAGTATTTTTTGCCAGGCCGTCAACAAGAAACAACTACATGCAAGGTCGCGATTGTTTGAGTGCGTCCGCATGGACTGACAAGGAGCGGTTCGCATGCCAGCGCGCCGCGACCAAACTTTTTTGCATCGCGCCCACTTTGTTCGAAGGTTCGCCATGCTCGCGGAATTCGATCAGCAACTCGCAAACATCCTCGCGGAAATCAGATCGCAAGGTCTCTACAAGACCGAACGAATTATCACCAGCCCGCAGGATGCGAAGATCGAAATCACCGGCGGCCGCCGTGTGCTCAACATGTGCGCGAACAACTATCTCGGTTTGGCCGATCATCCCGCGCTGATCGCCGCCGCGAAAGAAGCACTCGACACCCACGGCTTCGGCCTCGCCAGCGTCCGATTCATCTGTGGCACGCAGGACATTCACAAAGATCTCGAAGGATCGCTCACGAAGTTTCTCGGAACCGAAGACACGATCCTCTATCCCTCGGCCTTCGACGCCAACGGCGGTTTGTTTGAGACGCTGCTCGGCGCCGAGGACGCGGTTATCTCGGACGAGCTAAATCACGCCTCGATCATTGACGGTGTCCGGCTCTGCAAGGCGCAGCGTTTCCGTTACAAACACAACGACATGGCCGACCTCGAAGCAAAGTTGCGCGAGGCCAGCGGCGCGCGGGTGCGCATGATCGCGACGGACGGCTGCTTCTCAATGGACGGAACAATCGCGGAATTGGGCGCAATCTGCGAGCTGGCCGAGAAATACGGGGCTCTGACGATGATTGACGATGCGCACGCGTCCGGCTTTCTCGGCAAGACTGGGCGTGGCACGCACGAGTATCGCGGCGTCGTGGGCAAGATCGACATCATTACGGGCACACTCGGGAAAGCGCTCGGGGGCGCGAGCGGCGGCTTCACGAGCGGCCGGAAGCGGATCGTCGAATTGCTCCGCCAGCGATCGCGTCCCTACCTTTTTTCCAACACGGTGGCGCCGCCGATCGTGGCCGCGTCAATCAAGGCGCTCGAGCTCCTGACCGCTTCGACCGAGCTGCGAGACAAACTGGAAGAGAACACGAAATTCTTCCGGGCCGCCTTGACCGAACGTGGCCTAACGATCAAACCGGGCACGCACCCAATCGTTCCAATCATGCTCGGCGACGCCGCGCTCTCCCAAAAGTTTGCCGCGCGGATGCTGGAGAAGGGCGTTTACGTGATCGGCTTTTTCTACCCTGTCGTGCCGCACGGAACCGCGCGCGTTCGCACCCAGGTCTCGGCCGCCCATTCCCGGGAAGATTTGGAATTCGCGGTCAACGCCTTCGCGGAAACGAACGACGAATTGAAGCAGTAACTGCGGGCTCCGCGGCAGAATCCACAATTGGCGGGGACGCCAAACTTTGTCATCCTGAGCGGAGTCGAAGGATCCCGGCTTGCCACATCACGCTTCTTCGACGGGGTCCCTCGACTGCGCTCGGGATGACACCAATTAGGTCGCGTGCAGGGCAATGTTCGACCCAACCCAGGTTTTCTCCTTGTTGAAATCGACCCCCATCATTTTGCCCTGGCTCATTCGCACGAGATTGTTCACCAGCACCGGCTCGCGTCCATCCGGCCAGATGAACATCATCCGGATTTCCGCCTTTGATTTTCGACCATCAATCGTGGGAACGAATTCCGCGTAGATGACTTTCTTTTGCAAAATCCATTCATGGGGCTTTTCCAGCGCGCCGAGTTTTTCCCGCGTCGGCTCCATGTCCACGCCCAGTCCGGCAAAGGAATAAAGAGGTTTGAGCACGTAATCATCGATTACTTCGTCCTCAGGAAATTCGTCGGCAAAGTAGGCTGGCGCCGTGTGCTCCGTCTGCAGACACGGGAGCGAATGTTTGCTGATCCGAAAATACCAGTTCGGGTGCCCGACCCATTTTACGTCCAGCTCGTCTTGAAATCGAAATGGCGGCGAGAGGTCCGGCCGCCGAATGAGCTCGTCGAAAATGACGCGGTTATAAATGCGCTCAATCCGCACCTCACGCCCGTCGCGATCGTAAAAGAGCTGCGCGCCGCGTTTGCGAATCTTCGTCAGGCAAATCGGCCGCACGCCCAGGAGCGTTTCGGTGCAGGCGAAATCGATCCGTGTCTTTTGTTTCTCGGGCTCGATCTCCAGAAGAATGACGTTTTCCGGATTTGAGTCCCCCACGATTACGCTCCGCAACAACTCCAGGTACGCTTCGTCCTTCAGCCCGCCGAAGGACGACGTCCAATTGCGCGGTATCGCCGAATAGGCTTTGCGGAGGCAGCCCAGGAAAAATAATTGGAAAGCGTAAAGACTGGGAAATGCCTGCAGCTCGATCAGCCGTGGCGTCAGTCGCCCGTCGACCTCACAAACGCCAAAGTCGATCGCGAGAAAATTCGGATGGGCCGTCTCACGGGGCACTTCCAACCCGGCTGGGATGGCGTCCGCGGCATGGCGGGTGAACTCCGGCGTTCGCACCCGATCCATGATGGTCGTTGCGGCGTTGGTGATTTCGTCGGTGAAAGCGTCGGTCAAAAAGATTGGGGTCTCGGAAACCCGAAAATCCGCCGGCCACCTTTCCGTTTCATTTACGCAACGCAAAAGCGCTGCGTACTTATCAGGCGTGAAATCAGCGTTGAAACGTGCGCGAAGTTCCGGGTCCATCGATCAGACGAGAAACTTTCCTCGCTTCATCACTTGCTCGCCGTCGAACCAGATATCGAAGTCGCGACCGACGCAATCGATGTGGGTTTTTGACAGCCAGGTTTGGCCGGTGTGTTCGGCGTAGGGGTGACCGAAGGCGATGTGAATGCCGGGGATTTTTTCGTCCTGCAAAATGTTGCCAATCACACGGGTGCACGCGGTATTCGTCCCGACCGCGAACTCGCCGACGCGATTACTGTTCTCGTCCGTGCTGGTGTAGGCGCGAAATTCCTCCAGCAGTTCGCTGTTCTCACAGCGCAGCGCCCGAATTCGATTGTTCTCCACCTCGATGGTGAGCGGCGTCTCCTGGATGTCGCCATACTTCTGGCAGAGATAGTCGCCGACCACGCCGTCAACCACGAAGACGCCATTGGAATTAAACGGCGAGGTGAAAATCTCGCCACCGGGCAGGTTACCCCACTTGTCCGGGGTGATGATGCCGCTGGTCTTCAGCCACTTTAGCGACGGCGAAAATTCGCCCTGGAAATCGGTCCCGGCCGGCGTGCGGCATGTGATGCGTTCGGTCACACGCGCGCGCTCAACCAACCGTTGGCTAAGCGCATCGATCGCGCGAAAATCGGCGCGCATTCCTTCCAGCATGATCTCGCGCGTGATGTTGACCATGTGGCCGTGGCGAATGCGGTGTTTGTTCACCACGTCGCTCATCTGCATGCGCGAGTGCAGTTCACCCCGCTGCGATTGAGCGCAAAAAATACTAACCTGCGACTGGGCCAGATCCTCGAGGACGATCTCCGGCATGTTGCTCATCGGGCGCTCGGCGTATTCTTCGAGAACAAAAACCGCGTGTTCCGCTCCCACCTCTTCCACTTCCCTCTGAAGTGCAGCGGCAATTTCCCGCGAGAACTCGTCGGTAATAATCGTGATGCGCTCTTCTGGTTTCAGGCGCAGACAAATGCGAATCGCATTGCGCGCGCCCGGCTTTAGTTCGGGATCGACTTCGATGGCGGTATGAAAGCGGTCAGGCATAAATTGAAGCGTTAGACTTACGTGCAGGAAGTGGAGGCGGCAACTTACGGGCAAGCCACGGCTTCATTCAGGCCTTCGTAAGTTTCCCGCACAATTTGATCGACCACGTCCTTCATGTCGTGGCGCATTTCCCAGGCGGCGATCTGCCGGTCCGCACCGGTCCCTTCCCGCAAAATTCTTTCGATGTGCGCCATTTCCCGCTGGCTCCCGAGATCTTCGACTTCCGTGGAAACAAACTCGAGGAGCTCATTGATCAGGCTGCGGGTCTCGACCTCCCGTTCGCGCCCGAAGTCGATCAATTTTCCATCGAGCCCGTAGCGGATCGCCCGCCAGCGATTCTCATCCAGGAGCCTCCGGCGATAAACCCGGAAGGTAATGTTCTGGCGGAGCAATTTGTAGAGCTTGGCCACGATCGCCTGGATCAAAGCGGCGATCGCCAGGGTATCTTCGACGCGCGATTGGGCGTCGCAGACGCGCAACTCCAGCGTGTCGAAAAAAGGATGAAGCCGGATGTCCCACCAGATCTTTTTGGCGTTGTCGACGCAGCCGGTCTTGACGAGCAGTTTGCAATAGTCCTCGTACTCGGAAAGGCTCTCGAACGCGTCCGGAATACCGGTGCGCGGAAAACGCTCGAACACTTTCAGGCGATACCCTTTCAAGCCGGTGTTGCGTCCGACCCAGAAGGGCGAATTGACCGAGAGGGCATAGATGTGGGGCAAAAAATATCGTATCTGGTTCATCACTTGGATCGCAGTCTCGCGCTCAGGAATCCCAACGTGGACGTGCAGCCCAAAAATGAGATTGGCCCGGGCCAGCAGCCCCATATCCTTGACGATCGTTTCGTAGCGCTCGCCTTCCGTGATGAGCTGGTCGTGCCAATGCGAAAAGGGATGCGTGCCGACGGACGCGATCTTCAAACCGCTCGCGCTCGCCAGCTGGCACAATTTACTGCGCAGATCGATCACATGGTGGCGCGCATCGGCAATCGATTGGCAAATCTCGGTGCCGAGCTCGACGACCGATTGATGCATCTCCGGCTTGATCTGCTCCTTGAGCGTGACCTTCCCGCCCTCGAAAATCTCCTGGATGTGCGACCGCAATTCGCGCGTCTCAGGATCGACGATCGCGAATTCCTCTTCGATTCCCAGCGTGTAGACGTGATCTTCCGCAGCCATTCAACTCCCGGAGCGCAGGATTGCTCGTGTTAACCGTTGGGCGCCGCCGGCGACGGCGAAGAGCCAGTGGAAGACGCCGGAATCATGATCGTCTGGCCGATCTGCAATTTTCGATCGTTCTCGATATGGTTGAATTTCTGCAATTCTTCCACGGTGACTTTGTGCATCTTCGCGATGGACGTCAGCGTTTCCCCTTTCGCGACCACATGGGTATTGCCTGTTTGAGGCGACTTGGGGGCCTCGGTCGTGACTGGCGCCGGTGTCTCGCCAATTATCACGCCCGGCCGGATGGCGGAAACGTGCTGTTCGAGTTTTAGAATTTGTTGGGAGAGTGCATCGATCTTCGCGTTTTGCAGATCAATTTTCTTCGACAAGGCCTCGATCATGGCCGCCTCCGACTTATCTTCGGCGGGCGACTGGGCGGAAGCCGCCATGGAAATCAGCGCCGTAAGAAGGAGAGAGGAGGAGTAAAGGACGACGCGCTTCATGGAGCCCACCTTGCCAGAGAGGAAAGAGGGTGGCAAGTCCGCGCGCTCCACCCACGCCTCCACGCCGAAGGCCGGAAGGGCGGGCCAGCTTGCCTTTCGTTGATTTATCTTTTAGCCTTTTTGCATGCCCGAGCGCATCCAAAAGCCCCCGCTGCCCTGGGGACCGAAACAGGGCGACGGCGACGGTCCCCGCTCGCCCGATATCTCGCGACCCGATACCCGGGACCTTCTTAAAAAGATGCGCAAGGTGGATCCCAACCAGTCCAAACGGTATCGCCAGCGAACGGGGCAGTGATGGAACCGAGCGCCCCGGGCCTCGACCAGATGCTCTCTGGAGCGAGCGAAGATTTCCCCGCGTTGCTCCGTCGCCGCGGCCTTCTCGCGCCCCTCCCGGTGCAGACTGGCGCGGCCTCCACCGCGAATCCCCATTGGGTTCCAACGCAGGCGACAACCATTCTGGCCTTCAAGTTT
>Ga0193726_1003296_pt1 | contig 10365 bp, 7 predicted proteins | sample H2c1metaG_FD_144928 | JGI IMG/M metagenome (GOLD analysis project Ga0193726, IMG submission 144928) | Soil microbial communities from a riparian zone of the East river system, Colorado, United States - H2c1 | ecosystem: Environmental > Terrestrial > Soil > Riparian zone | place: USA: East River... | reverse complement strand
TGCGAGGCGCGGACACGGTCATTGTGGGGATTCAGCCGGAGGTGGCCTTTGCCATGGTGCAACTCGGTTTAACATTGGAAGGAGTCGCCACAGCCCTGGATCTGGAAGAAGGTCTCGCGTACTTGAACGAGAAATTCAAGACCACGAACTGAAGGTGAGCCACAGTGTCGGCAGAAGAAGTCGAGGTGGCCATCAGCTCCGACCAGGATATCGTGTCGGCCCGCCAAAAGGGTCGCGCCATGGCGATAGAACTTGGTTTTTCATCAGGCGATGCTACGCTCGTCGCCACAGCAATCTCGGAACTAGCCAGAAACATCTTGTCGTACGCCCGAAGGGGCGAAATCAGCTTAAAAATAGTCCATGCCCCAAGCCGCCAGGGTATCTCGATTATCGCCTCCGATAACGGTCCTGGAATCCGGGATATTCGTCAGGCCATGCGGGATGGTTTTTCGACGTCGGGAAGTCTTGGACTCGGCCTGCCAGGAGTACGACGGCTCATGGACGAATTTGAAATTGCCTCCGAACCAGGCCACGGGACGATTGTGACGGTGAAGAAGTGGAAACAATAAACATGCCGCTGGTGGACTATGCGGTGGCGAAGTTTGTTCTCCCCGGTCAGTGCGAATCGGGCGACCAGCATCTGGTCAATAGTAACCAGAGCGGAATTCTGATCGCGGCGATCGACGGAATTGGGCACGGCGAAGAAGCTGCAACTGCTGCGAAGACGGCGGTTTCCATTCTCAAAGCAGGAGCGGATGAACCGGTCATCTCTCTGGTCGAGCGCTGCAACGAAGGTCTCCGTTCGACGCGTGGTGTGGTCCTGAGCCTTGCTTCCATCGAACCGGAACGTGGCATGATGACTTGGCTGGGTGTTGGAAATGTTTCAGGAGTCTTGATGCGCGCTGGGGCCCAGAAGGGAAGCGTGCAGGAGGTGCTGCTCCTCCGCGGCGGCGTTGTCGGTTCGCAATTGCCGGCGTTGCAAGCCTCGGTGCTACCGGTTGCGAACGGGGATACTCTGGTTTTTGTTACAGATGGGATTCGAGGCGAATTTGTGGAAGGTCTTTCTGCCCTGGAATCCCCGCAACGAGCCGCGGACAGGATTCTCAAACAGCACGGGCGAGGAAATGACGACGCGCTTGTTTTAGTCGTGCGGATAATCGGGGTTCGTCCGTGAGGAAGCCAGCCAAGCGGAAGACCAGGTTGCCAACAACTTTTGAGGAAGAATATCGTTCAGCGTTTGCTCAATACCTCCGGCATGGTGGGGAGGGCGCTTTGGGCCGCGCCTACGAACTGGGGCGCCGCGCCATCAGTGAGAAAAAGAGCCTTATGGAAATCGCTTCCCTTCATCATCAGGTTCTCCACGGGATGCTGTCCAATGCGCAGGGAACAACGCGCCGCCAAGAATTGTCGGCCGCCGCCGAATTCCTGGCGGAGATACTGTCCCCTCATGAAATGGCGCACCGTGGAGTTCAAGATGCGATCCTCGCTCTGCGGCAACTCAATGAGACGCTTGAAGAGGAGATCAAGCGCATCGCCTATGCGGTGCACGACGAGGCCGGGCAACTCCTGGTGGCCGCGCATATTGCGCTGGCAGAACTTGCGCGCGAATTGCAGGAACCTCAAAAAGAACGGGTCGAACGGATTGAAGAATTGCTCAATCAGGTCGAGAGGCAGTTGCGGCGATATTCCCATGAACTTCGGCCAACGATTCTGGATGACCTTGGATGGATTCCTGCGATTCAGTTCTTGGCGGAAGGAGTTTCAAAGCGCGCTCATCTCGCTATTCAAATCAAAACGACGGTTGCGGGCAGGCTTCCCGGTCCTTTGGAAATAGCCCTCTACCGCATCGTTCAGGAAGCGCTGACCAACGCAGCCAAACATTCGAAAGCGAGCCGGGTATGGATAAGGATCAGCCAAAAAGCTGGCATATTTTGCTGCTCTATCGAGGACGATGGCGTTGGTTTCGATCTACGGGCGGTGCAGTCGGACAGCAAGCGACGAGGCTTGGGACTAATCGGTATGCAAGAACGCTTGAATGCGATTGGCGGAACGCTGTCGATCGATTCGTCACGTGGAAAAGGGACCAGACTCCTGATTCAGCTTCAGATGGAGGCTCGGAATGCCAATACGCATCGTACTAGCCGATGACCATGTCCTCGTGCGCCAGGGCTTGAAATCCTTGCTCGAATGCGAAGGATTTCAAGTCGTCGCGGAAGCCTCCGATGGACAAGAAGCTCTTCGTCATGTGGAGTTGCTCCAGCCCGATATCGCCGTAATGGACATCAGCATGCCAACCTTGAACGGGCTGAACGCCGCTTGGGAAGTGAAGCGCTCCTCTCCAAAGACCAAGACGATTCTGCTGACGCAACATGACGAAAGTCAGTACATCCGCGAAGCGCTGGAAGCGGGTGTAAAGGGATACGTCCTGAAGAACCAGCTAGCCAGCGATTTGGTGCTGGCCATCCGCCAGGTTTCGCGCGGCCAGGTTTATCTGAGCCCCGGTGTGTCTCGCGCGGTGATGGAGGCCTATCAGTCCACGTCGGAGAAATCCAGGAATCCTCTGACGCTGCGAGAAAGGCAAGTGCTCCAATTGATTGCTGAAGGGAAATCCACCAAAGACGTAGCATCTTTGCTTGGTATCAGCGTTAAAACAGCCGAATCACATCGCACGAGACTCATGCAGAAGCTGGATATTCACGAAACGGCGAGCCTTGTTCTCTACGCCGTTCGCAATGGCATCGTCCAGCCCTGATCGCTCCCGCCAAACGCTGCCTCCCCACGGGAATGCGGCACGTGATCAGAATCGCGGCGAGTTACTGTTTCCGAGCAGGCGTGTACCGAGCAGTTGGCGTCGGCAAGGCCAATTCGATCGATGCTACCAAAGAGTCTGAAGTTGTTTGCAGTTGCGAATTTTCACGTCCTTGGTAATCAGGACCATGCCTTCGGTCAGTGCTGTCGCACCAATTAAGCGGTCACACGGGTCGCTCGAGTAGTCGGCGGGAAACTGATTGGCCAAGGCAGCAATCTTTATTGTGATCGGACGAATCGCAACGAGCGAAGAAACCGCCTCGAGGTAGCTTTCTACAGTTTCCGTGACCTGCAAACGGCCGTGACTTGCCAGCCACGCCAATTCCCACAGAGTAATCGCAGAGATGGCTATTCCGCCGGCTTTGTTCGCTCTGCGGATGGCCGAGCTAGCCTGTTTGGACAATCTTGCTGGTTCAGAGGTGAGCCAAACCAGAACGTGGGTATCGAGCAGGATCACTTTTTCGTGACTTCCCATGCAACGGGGATCGGAGATTCGATATCTCCTACGATCCTGACTTTTCCCGCCATGAATCCAAATATGTCGTTCTTCTCGGACTCGACAGGTACGACCTTGACGAGTGGCGCTCCGCGTTTGGTTACGATGACCGGCTCGCCTGTCATTTGAACTTTTTTCATGACGGCGAGGCAACGAGCTTTGAATGCTCCTGCAGGCATTTGCTTCATTTTGCTCTCCTCCTGTCCATGGTCATTATAACATGACTATAAGTCAGGATCATCTCGCTGGTCCTCGACTGTAACCGGCAGGAATCGTGGGCATCCTTCGTGCGTGCCGCAATTTTGAGCGTTCCATGAACACACGCTCGGCCGTCGCAGACAGCCGGGTTTACGCGGATTCGCTCACGCCAATTTTGCATAGGTTTATTCTAGTGACGATCTTGACAGCGCCGTGAAGCCAGTTTTGCCGACCAGCTCCGTTCGCGTGCGCGCTCGAACCCGAGCGTGGTCGTTAGTCGGCCAGATGTGATCGATCGTCTCGTCCGCATTGGTCATAGACGTTGCCCGGATGCTTCCCGAGGAGAAACCTGGCGTACCGCCTCCCGAAGCCATGTATGCCGTGCGTCCGCAGTGAGCCTCGGGTGCCAGACCATTAAGAAATGAAATGGACGCAACTCTTGTGGCGCTTTCACGATCCGCAAGGTGGAATTCTTTTCCACCATTTGCCTCATGCCATTGGTCAGCGTGAGGACGAGTTCCGTGCCGGGAAGGCAACTAAGGGCCGCGCCAAAATAGGGCATACGGACAGACGAGCGGCGCTTTGCACCCAACGCAGCAAGCTGCTTGTCCGGAATGTTCTGCACGCTTGGAAGAGTTGTGACTGTAAGGTGCTCCGCAGCCAGGTACTGCTTTAGTGTCAGGCGATCGCCAAACTTGCTCTGGCGGGCAACAGCGCAGATCCAGTCCTCGCGGTAAAGTTTCTCCGAACTGAAGTGAGAAGGCAGCAAGCCCTCGTCAATGTGGAAAATGAGGTCAAGCTTTCCGCGCTCGAGCATATCCACAGCATCAGCCTGCCATGGTAGGAAATCAAAGTTCACCTTATAACGTTCGGCCGTATAGCGGCGGCACAAGTGCGGTAGTAGCGCCATGCAAACATTGTCCGGGCCGGAAATGCGGAAAATGCTCCGCTCCATTTTCGGATCGAAGACGCTTGGCGCAACCAAGCCTTCTATTTTGGGAAGGAGCTGTTCAAGTTCCTGGAGAATCTTGCGCCCTCGCAGCGTGAGCTCAAACCCTGAAGACGAACGAATCACCAGCTCGTCCTGAAACATGGTACGCGCGCGCTGAAGAGCGCGGCTGACCGCCGGTTGACTGAGCAATAGCCGGGCGGACGCCTTGGTGGCGCTTCTTTCCTCGGCGATCACCGCAAAGATGATCAAGAGGTTCAGATCGAATTGTCGCAATTTCTCGAGACGCATATAGCCTATGACGATTATGCATGGGCCGTATGCGAGACGGAAGCCAGCTACTGGAGTGTGGCGACGGTTCGAGGCTACAGGAAGAAGAGAACGCCATGACACAAGAGGAACAAATTGAGAATCACAGGGAGCTCTCCCTGAAACGAATTGTAGTGCTCGGCGGTTCGTCTGGCATCGGGTTGGCAGTGGCGCAACAGGTGGTGGCAGGAGGCGCAAGAGCAATCATCGCGTCGAGTAACCCAGACCGGGTTAAGCAAGCGGTCGCTACGCTCGGCGGAAAAGCGGAAGGGCACACGCTCGATCTATCGAATGAGCGCGACATTGAAAACTTCTTTCAGGGAATCGGCGATTTCGATCACCTGGTCTTCACTGCCGGCGACACGCTGCAATTGAGTGAGCTGCTGGCGACGGACCTTACGAAAGCCCGGCAAGCTTTTGAGTTGCGCTATTGGGCTGTCCTGGCAGCGGTCAAGTACGCAAGCCCGCATATCCGCAAGGACGGTTCGATCGTGCTCACAACCGGAGTCGCAGGCCGGCGCCCGCACAAGGGATGGACGGTGGCCGCAAGCATCTGCGGAACGATCGAAGCCCTGACGCGCGCCCTGGCAGTCGAGCTGGCGCCCGTTCGCGTCAACGCGGTATGTCCTGGCGTCGTGCGAACGAACCTCTGGCAAAACATGAATGCCGATGCCAGGGAGCAACTGTATGAAAGCGTCGGGAAGAGTCTGCTCGTGGGCCGGGTGGGCGAAGCCTCCGAGATCGCGCGCGCCTATCTTTTCCTCATTCAGGAGGGATACAGCACGGGGCAGACCGTCGTAGTAGACGGCGGAGCGGAACTCGTTTAGGCGCTTTGCCCGTGATGAACGCTTTCCCGATTGGAGCCGGCCGGTCCGCGGATACGCGATTATCACGGCCATGGTAATTATCACGGCCTTGTTAATCAAAACGGCCATGATATATGGTTCCGATGTAACCGTCAGTCTGCCTGTTGCGGGTACCGAGGGCCAAGTTGGTGGGTTCGAAGTCGTCCTCCTCCGCGCCACTAGGAAGCATTCGGATGACAAGGTCTAGGCGAGAACCGGCTGGAGCCACCGACACTAGCGTTTAGTTACTTCAAGCGCTACGGGCCGTGCCACCGACTTCACCTCCGGGTCATAGTATTCATACACTCGCGACTGGAAGGTCCGCACGCGAATCGGATACTTTGCGCGAAACCGGAATTTCAGCTGCACAGTCTCTCCGGCCGCAAAGGAATTGAAGTACAGAATTGCTTGCGTCGCCGTCTGATTGAACTTTTCCAGCCGCCCGTTCTTCATGCTTGCCGATTTTTCCTGATAACTCTGCAAATCCTCGCTCAGCAAGTCGAATCCTGGCGGAATCCCCAGATCCACCATTACCATGTTCGCCGTTTTAGGCAAATTATTCCGCATCGTCGCAGTCGCCGTCACAATGTCATCCTGCATCAGCTTGCTGCGGTCGTAGTTCACAGAAATCGAAAGTGGCTCCTGCTCGCCCTTCTCGTCCCACGGAATAAAATACTGTCCAGCGGTCTGATAACCCAACGTCCCTTTGCCGTCGAAGCGAATCTCTACCGTAGTTGGGCCGCTGCCATCAATTTCCTTGAACACAAATTGATGAAGCAGGTCGTTGTTCTCCGGCGTCAAAACGAGTTTCTCCGAGGATTTCCCGTTTACAGAAATCTCTACCGTCCCTCGCAAATCCGCGGTCCCTTTTTCGCTCGCCAGCAATAGTGCGCGCAGCGCCATGATCGTCGCCTGCGTGCTCCCCCAGGCGCCCGTCGCATCCTTTTTTGCCGTGATGTAGGCCAGCGCCTTCCGCGCCGTTCCTGCAGCCTGCCCCCATTTCAGAAGTGCCTGCGCGGCTAGCCCGGTCGTTTCGACACTCGCACTGGTTCCAGTCGCATAAACGCTCGTCTCCTCCGCGCTCCACCACGCCTGCTCACCCTTCTCCGTCCGCGCGTCCAAGAGCATCTGCATCACCTGCTGCGTAAACTCCCGATCTTTTCCCGAATCCACCGCAAAATTCGCCAGCACCGCCAGCGTGTAGGGATCTGCCTTTTCCGATAGATGCTTCTGAATATATTCGGTCGCTTTCTGCATTGCCGGCCCTTGATATCCCGTATTCCCGAGCGACCATGCAATGTAGGCGGTGATGCGCAGGACGTCGTTGTTGTAGCGATTCGTCGCGCCTTCATTGATGAATTGCGCGTCGGGCTTCCAGCTTCCATCCAGCTGTTGCTGCGACGCCAGCCACTGCTGCGTGCGCTGAATCACGCGCGGATCCACTTCATGCACCTTGGACATGTCGTAGAATTCCATCAGCCCATATGAAGTCAAAATCTTGTTGGCCGGAGCCTGCCCGAACCAGGAGAATCCGCCGCTCTGCACTTCAAACGTCAGCAGCCGCTGATACCCGTTGGCAATGTAGCCTTCCGCTTTTGCGTGCACCTCAGGCGTCAGCTTTTTCGTCCGTTTCATGTAGTCCAGCGCCAGTACATTCGGATACGTGCTTGACGAAGTTTGTTCAAAACAACCGCCTGGCATCCGCAGGAGCGAATCCATGCCTTCCATGATCTGGCTTAACGGTCCGGGATAGAGCCGCACAAAAATCTTGCTCGCTCCGGGTATCGACGTCTGCGGGAATTCCAGCCGGTGACTCACCGCCGATTCGAGCTGCCCGTTGAACACAACGTTCTGCTCGCGGCCGTTCGGAACTACTTCAATCTCTCGCACCACAACGTCGGCGCGCTTGGCGCTCCCCTTCAGCTGCGCCGAAAGTTTCAGCTTGAACTTCCCGATTTGCTTTGCTTCCAGAGTGAACTGCGATCCGCCCACATGCTGCGAACCCACATCGACCGTCTTCTCTCCGTTATCCTCGACCAGCGAATACCAATCCTCCTCCTGCAATTTCAACCGCACTTCTCCCTTTGCATCTGTGTAGTTGTAGATCGCCACCGGTACCGACACTTGATCTCCCTGCGTCAACACCACCGGCAAGTCCAAATCCACAAAAAAATCCTGAAACACCTTCACACTCGACGTCGCCGTTCCGAGTGTTCCTCGCTGCGTCGAAGCGATCATCGACATCCGCCACGTCGTGATGTTGTCCGCCAACGGAATCGACAGTTCAGCGTTCCCGTTGCGATCCGTAATGATTTCCGGATTTATATACAGCGTTTCCGGAAAATAGGAGCGCACGTGAATATCCGCCGGTTCGGTCTCGCCGCTGGCCAGATTCTTCCGTTTCGTGACCTCCCGTCCGTTGACGGGAAGTTTGGGCGCAGCGAGCTTCCTAAGTTCTGCCGGTGGCGCTCCAGCCCAAGCCCTGTCGGCCATGATGCCGCCTACCGTTCCTCCCATGACTCCGCCTGCAACTCCGCTCCCCACACCTCCTTGAAAACCAAAAGACGCAGAGTCCGTGCTGACCACGACCACGGAGTTCGCCGACACTTCCACAGACTCTGTCGCAATTCCGACTTGCAGCCGCGCTGTTATCTCCGCCCGGTCCCGTGCCTCCAGTTGAAACGAGTCTTCCGCCTGCCGGAATCCCGGGCTACCGACACTTACCTTGTATGTGGCTGGACTCAGTGCGTTTGCATGGAACTCGCCTTGCTGGTTCGTGCGAACGACTTTAAAACTTCCCGTCGACATGTTCTTGATCGTGATCACGGCATCCGGAATCACGGCGCCTGCCGGATCGATGGCAATCCCGGAAATCTCGGCGCGGCCGTTGTTCGACCCGCGGTTGTGCGCGATCTTGACGCGCAGCCGCGTGTCACCATCTGCTGCAGTTGTAACCACCTTGCTCCGCCGAAAGTACAGATACGCACTCTGGTCGTCGCCCGTAGCGAAAGCTTTGTCGATTCCCGCTCCATGAATCACATACAGCGTTTTGTTCTGGTCCCAGGCCGCGCGCTCGACTCTAAGTTTCGTTCCCCACGCATCGCGAAACTCCGGCTTGCTGGAATCGGCCAGTTTCCTGAAAACTTTTTCCAGGTCGTTCTCGTTTGGATCGCTCGCAATCGCGTGCCTCAACTCCGCTGCAATCTTTTCCGTATTCTCCTTAAACTTCGCCTGATAGCGGTTCCAATAATCGTAGTATTTCGTCTGCGGAATCTGGCGCCCGGCTTCCGCGTCAAATCTGTTCTGCTTCACAATCTCGGTTGCGGAAAAAAGTGCGCGCGCCGCCCGGTCGAGTTGTGCTTCTTTGTCATCCGAAACTGGTTCGACAACGTCCGGCAATCCCACCGAATGAATCTCATACCGCGGCTTCATCACTTCCTGTTCCAGGTAGAAAAACACCTTCGCAAAACCAGGCTTTTTTTCCGCCAGCGCAAAAACGGCCTCGTCCACGATTTGCAGTCCGAGTGCTGCGCGCACACCTTGCCCATTCTTGTCTGTGATGCGAAATCGAATGTGAGAATCGTCCCCCGGCCTGTAAACAGGACGGTCAGCCACAGCCTCCACCTTCAATTCATCCGCTGGCTGGACAAAAAGAAGCCGGTGATCCGCAACGGGTTGCGCGTTCTGTCCGATCAGGTAGGCATTCACGTCCACCGTGCCCGCCAATTCCGCCCCGGCAGCAAGCGTCAGGTCAGCTTCACCCTCATTGATCTCCAAATCGCGCGTCAGGATCGTCTGCCCGTCCTTTACCGCATCCACATAAACCGTTCCGTGCTTCTTCGTCGTCAGAATTCTCAGCCGGATCAAATCCCCGGTTCGATAGACCGTCTTTTCCGCGCGCAACAGTACCTGCTCGTCTCCCGCACGACTTTCTAAAGGCACGGCTGCGGAGACTTTTTCTCCATCTTTGTCCGTCCCTTCAATGTGCAACGTTTCGTCTTCTTGCGGCTTCGTCAACGTGATCACCGCAACACCGCCCGCATCCGTCTTCGCGCTTTGCTCCTGGCCCGATTTTGCGCGCACATTCAAATTCGCTTCCACAGGCGAACCGTCTGGATAGGAAGCCAGCAGGAACACCTGATTTTCCAGGCCTGGAATCAGGGTTCCCCCTTCTGGAATCGCCGTCAGCAAGAATGCCTTGTCACTCACTGTGACCGGCTCACCCCGGCTCTCGGAATGGCCCGCCGTATCCTTGACGGTTGCCTCGATCAAGACCTTCGCCGCGCCGCTATCGAGCGGCCGTCCGGCAAGATAAGTGGGAAGCGGCAACTGGAAGTGATAGGCGCCGTCGCGATCCGTTTTTCCTTCGACCGACGCCGCCTGAAATGTCGTCACATCCATTCCGGTCGCCTTCAGGGCGACTTCTGCCCCGTCCAGCGCTTTTCCAAAGAAATAATTCGCCTGTACCGTTCCGCTCACAATTTCTCCCGGCCGATATCCGTGCTTCTTGTTTCCTTCCGTCGAAGCAAAAGTCAGATCCACTTTGAATTTTGGCAGAACGTACTTGTCCACATTCAGGGCAATCTCTGCGGTATTCGGCGAATCACTTCCGGCCTCGCCCAGGATGCCGCGCAGATGATAGGTTCCGAGGTTCACTTCGCTCGCCAGTTCAAATTCCGCCGAAGCAATCCCAAACTCGTCGGTCTGCGTCGCTCTTTTGAAAACTTTGTTACCGTGCGAATCTTCAATCTCGAATAGCA
>Ga0193726_1003295_pt1 | contig 10366 bp, 11 predicted proteins | sample H2c1metaG_FD_144928 | JGI IMG/M metagenome (GOLD analysis project Ga0193726, IMG submission 144928) | Soil microbial communities from a riparian zone of the East river system, Colorado, United States - H2c1 | ecosystem: Environmental > Terrestrial > Soil > Riparian zone | place: USA: East River... | reverse complement strand
CCCGGAATAATTATATACCCCAAAGCCCAAACCCCATTTATAGGGGTGGGTCAACATGCCGGAATGGTGGGTCAGCATAAAACGGAACGGTGGGTCAACATGGACCGGAATCTACACTGTCCGGAAAAATAGCGACATTATCTGCTCGATACTTGTAAGCCACGCTAGGGTAGACGATACCATCAAATTTAACTGGAGAACGCTCGTTCATCGCCTTCAGTGTGGTGGCATAGAACGAAGAGATCTTATAGTCGTGGGTGCTTTTGATGTCCGATTTGGCAAACTGGTCGGCAAAGAATTTTCGAATGATTCTTGAGCCTTCGATAACCTTTTCACTTGACAGGTGCTTATTATGTAGCTGATCTGAAAATGCGCTCAACTTTTGCATGTCTTCCCGAACCGCTTTCACCTGTTCGCTGTCGACGAGCGGTGCCAGCCGCAGCGTCTCATTTGCCTTAACCTTCCATATACCCATGGTGAAGTTCTGAGAAGTGAACCGCTCATATTCGGGAAGGTTTTGACTGCTTTCAAAAAGTGCCAGGTCCCCTTGGTGCGAGCCATAGAAAATCGGATCGAATTCATTGTTCGCGCGGCCAAAGGGGGTCTTGTCCGCTGGCGGCAGGCCAATTTCTGAGATATTGTTATAGGGAGCGAACTCATTATATTCGTTTCGCCTAACCCTGAAAACATGATACCGACTGTCCCACATGATCTCTCCGAAATTGATAATCGGAAAGCAGGAATTGATTTTATCCTTTAAGCCTTCTACCCAAATTTTGGACAAGTCGAGTGCATTCAATTCTAGGACCGACTTCTTCAAGGCGTCAATCTCGGGAAACCGATGGTGAAGATATCGTTCAGCTTCATTCATATGACGTTGTCTCTAACCAATATACTCAATCGAACGGGCTTTGACAAATTATCCCATAAAGGGAATGCCTGAATCGTGATCAAGTTCTTCGACCGGGACCCCAACTCTTTTCGGGTTTCCAGCATCCAATTCAAATCGGCGGCGCCATAAGTGTCGTTTCGGAGGCATCCCGAGGGATTACCGTGTAATTTATACACAAAGTTCGACTGACACATGAGCATAACGGTACGAGATAGATTGGCAGTCATGGATCGCCGCGCCGTGACAGATGTTGAGAAATGTCGCTAACGTCTTGAGCAGGCAGAGTGTTAAAAAAGGTAGCAAAATCGATTTAGTGTACCATCGCCTGCCGTTCGTGATTTGCTTTCGTAAAGAACCCGTGACATTATTGCAGTGTTGACCCGTTGGACCTAAAATTGTAAAATTGATGTATGACCGAAATCGATTGCTACCGCATACTGGAAATCTCCCCGAACGCAACCGCGGAGGAAATTAAGAAACAATACAAAAAGCTCGTCAAGAAGTATCACCCCGACAAAACAGGCGGTGACAAGGTCTTGGAGGAAAAACTAAAACTGGTGACGGCTGCCAATCAAATCCTTTCCGATTCCGATAAAAGAAAGGCATATGACCAAATGCGGGAGGCGCAGCGGGCAAGTCAGCAGCCGCAGCCAGCGGACATGGTACACGTAACTCCCGGTTGGATGGTGAAAGTGCAAGAATCTCCGGGTATGGCGCTCGCCGCTTTGCTCGTCCTTTTACTCCTCCTGAACGCGATGTTCCCTAAACCAAATCCAAATCCTACTAGCCATCCCGTATAGCGCATCTTATGGCGATCATTCGACCGAGATTAAACGACTTCCACCATATTCCGCTGCGGCAGGAAGACATCGATTTTGCCATACCGTTTCTCGACGAAGATATTCCCTTGTACGTTGATCCATTTTTGCTTTGGAAGATACCTTCCATGCAGGACAACGCGCTACATGCCACCGTCGTGAGCGCCTTTAATCAACTGGGCGCCCTGTTTACTAGGGGCAACGAGACCGAGGCAGTGACGACGCTGATTTCGCTGACAGAATGTGATGAGATTGGATTGGGCAACTCCAAAACAAAGGTTGGCAAAAAGATTGGAGGAAAGGCGGCTAATGAAATTTTGAATTTGTTTAAAAACATCCCGCAGGTCCAAGCGAGTGGATTTGCCCATTTTGAAGAGATCCAGCTGCTGGTTGATGGGATTTCAAAAGATCGCATCAGCGACATCACGTGCTCGATCTTGAAATCGTTTTTAATAGACTACACCGCTCAGTCCTGCGAAAAATATCATATACCGATGGAAAAGGTGGATATCACAGTATATGATTACAAGGTGCAGAAACTGGTCGTTGAAAATATTTTTTTGCCCACCAACCCGGCTGCCAAAAGTCCCATACTTTTTGCACCCAGGAGGTGGCTCCGGTTTTCTCCTTGGATAAATTATGAAGATTATTTTGAGCATCATTACATAAAGGATCCAGCCAACCACTTTGCAGATAGAAAGAATAGAGTAGAGATTCTGGAGTACAATCGATACAATTATCCGCCTATGTAGGGGCCAAGCAAAAAAATACGGCGGAATGCAAGAACGATCCTCTTTTTACGCAGATACCGGTTTCGTCAGCGAAGCGAAAGGTTTCGACTATTTTGAAGCTACCAACCGGTAAATCGGGCAATGCCGACAAGCAATACGAGGACCTGATGGTGCAAGTGCTCGCTTCTATGCTCTATCCTCATCTTGATTTTGCCCAGGAGCAGAGTAGGACGGATAGCGGTGTTCAAATTCGGGACCTTATTTTCTATAACAACAGATCCTTTGATTTTCTTACGGAAATTTATGATGGGTATGACTCCCGGCAGTTGATTTTTGAACTAAAAAATGTGAAGGAAGTTGAACGGGAACACATCAACCAACTCAACCGATATCTGTCCGATCAGTTTGGTCGTTTTGGCATCATCTGCACCAGAAACCCTCCTCCCCGAAACATCTTTCAGAGTACCATAGATCTTTGGTCCGGCCAAAGACGATGTATTCTAATACTGGATGACATCGACCTAGAGCTGATGGGTTCGGTATTTGAAAGCAAACAGCGACTTCCCATTGAAATTGTAAAAAGAAAATATATTGAGTTTACCCGAAGCTGTCCGGGGTGAAAAATAAAACTACCGTTATGGCAAAAAAGAACGAAAAAGAAGAGGCGGAGCACGAATTTGAAAAACTGCATGACCAGATTAGTAGCTTACACCTGGAACTGAGTACACTGGCAAAAAAGTCAAGCAACGATGCCTTGAATAAGTTTAAATTGAAAGTGGTAAACGATATCCTGACCCGAAGCAATGGATTTCTCGGCGAAAAGTATAAGCCCTTCAAGGATTTTGAAAGATTTGAGGATGAGAGTATCCCCACCAATAGCGACGTGACTATGATGTTGGGGCAATATCTAGCTTGTGTGGAGAAGCTGCGCTATGATCAGTCGAAGAGCGCCGGTAGTACTACTTTTGGCGGGTTTGATGGATTTTAACAGTTGAGTAATAAATTTAAATGAAATGTCAGAAAGCACGGGAAGTGAGCACACGCTAACTAAGGAGGATGTTGAGCAATATGCCATGCTCTACCCCATTTTGGACGCGCTGCTCACCGAATTCAAAGAACTTTCGAAGAAAAAGCAGGACGGGTCGCTAAACGAGACGAAAGTGAAAATGACGAACCGGGTGTTGACAAAAGTCAAGACGCTACTAGCCAATTCTCCAACCTTGGAGTTTCTGGATCTTCTTGATGACGTAAAGCTACCTTCCAACAGCGACACGGTTCTGATTATTGCGCAATTCAAGGCAGCAATGGACCAGTATAAGAAAGCCAACTCATTTTGGAAGTCTAATGGCTGGGTTTGGAATATATATAAGGATAAAAAATAAGTACAAAGCGGCAAAATACCTTGCCCACTGCAACCCGGTTCTCTTGTTTTTGCAGGGGGTTGCAAGAAGCTTAAGGGGAGGGCGAGGTGACAGGCTAGAGTAGAAGGAGAGCAATAGGGAGGGGCATCAATAATATTTTCAAGCTCAATGTCGTTTCAATCGAAATAAAAACCTGAATGGTGCCAATTAAATTAGTAAATTTGGGTAGATTTAGGGTTAAAATAATAGTATTATTTTGTTTAGTAATAGGAGCGATATATGAAGACAATAGAACTTGACCTGGAAAGAGATGGACAGTTGGAGTCTTTGTCCGGTTTGATCCGAAAACAAAAGATCGAAGTGGGAGAGGATCCCTTCGATTTGAGGATTCATGCGGTCTACGACATGAGTCAAATCCTGTACGCCGCCTTATTACTACTGCTGGTAAAGTATTTTATTGACGAGCGGAATAAAGTAGTCCATGGAGCAAAACCGGATTTGATATATCGTGAACATAGCAATTACTACCTTTTTTATTTTAAAAATTACGACACTAGCAAATTAGAGAGTAAGATAGAGAAGGATTTTAAAGTGAACATAGAAATAGATAAGAAAAATCCACTGGATGATGTGTTTGGGATTTGGAAAAATGACGATGTAACACTTAGTAATATACGTAACAAGGCATGGCAAAGAACGAAATGATCCTTTGTGATACCAACATTTTTATCAACTTGTTTAAAGGTGTGGATACTGTAAAAGCCGCGCTGGACAAAATTGGAAATGATAACATCGCCTTTAGCATTATTACCTTCGCTGAAATTATATACGGGACCAAAAAAACCGAACTTCCCGCCATCAAGAAGTTTTTTAGCCAGTTGAGGCTTATCGATCTAGATACGGACATCTCCAAGCAGTTCAATGGGCTAATTCTAAGCTACGCCTTCAGCCACCGCGTGGGCATTCCCGATGCACTTATTGCGGCAACCGCAATTAGCCAGGGGCTCACCTTGTACACGGAAAACAAGAAAGATTTTGACTTCATCCCCGGGCTAAAATTCTATAAAGCTTAGCACCGCCTGGTTGCCACAAGTGTTCTGCCATTTCATCCAAAAGAGGGGCACAACAAAGAAATTTTTGGTAGGCTTCTATTGCAATTTTGGCCTGGATCTATTCTCGACGGTAGGTTTCACGATCTCGACAAAGAAAGTAAACACTCCGGAGAAGATTTTGCCTCACCTCGAGGAGGGGAGCGACCGAGAAGAAGACGCTTTTTTCGACCCCCAATTTATTCGACTTGCTGTCAGCAATATTCAGCAGCATCTGCCACAGGGTAACCCTCAGGGGATTCAAGAGATCGTTTGAATTTCCTACTTTTGGGATCAAATAAGATTAACCTAAACTGATCTTGCCCTACTTTGACGGACACTAAGTTAAGGTGTAAAAATCTTAATTTAGTCAAATGGCAGCAAGAAAGAGCTACAACAGAGCATTCAAGGAAGAGGCAGTTCGCCTGGCAGAGAAATCCGGGGTTACCCAGGTGGCGTCGGATCTGGGCATTCATCCAAACATGATTTACATCTGGAAAAAGCAATTGGCAAAGAATGCCGATAAAGCGTTCCCTGGCAAAGGGATTCCCACTGATCCGGAGCTGAGCCAGTTAAAAAAGGAAAATGCCCGGCTCAAGGAAGAAGTCGAAATCTTAAAAAAAGCGGCGGGTATCTTTCTAAGCCGCTCCGGGAAAGATACTCAGTAATCAGGCAATTGGAGGAGCAGCATGCTATTGGAAAACTGTGTAGGGCTTTGAAATGTAGTCCCAGCGCATATTACAACTGGAGGCTTGGAAGAAGCTTAAGAAGAGAAAGCCATAGACGTCGCCTGGTCACGCTAGTCAGGACCACGTATTTTGAATCAGAAAGGACCTATGGCAGTCCCAGGATTTATAAAGCGATCAAGGAGGCCAAAGTACCCTGCAGCAGGGCTCACGTGGTCCGGATCATGCAGCAGGAACACATATGGGCCGTTCATAAAAGGAAATTCCGGGTAACGACTGACTCAGAACATGATTTGCCCGTCGCGGAAAACATACTGGCGAGAGATTTTACTGCCCTGCAGCCGAATGAAAAATGGGTGTCAGATATCACCTATATCCGGACGAAGGAAGGCTGGTTGTACCTGGCAGTGATCATTGATCTGTTTTCACGTAAAATAGTGGGCTGGTCAATGAGATCGGATATGAAGACTCAATTGCTCCTGGAAGCCCTCAGTATGGCTATAAAGGCACGAAAACCGCAGGCCGGCCTTATTCATCATTCCGATCGGGGTGTCCAGTATGCGAGCTATCTGTTCCAGGAGGCGCTGCAAAAAGCCGGGATGCGGTGTAGTATGAGTCGTAAAGGAAATTGCTGGGATAACGCCGTGGCAGAAAGTTTTTTTTCGACGCTCAAACGGGAACTGATCTATCCCCATGGGGTATTTGCCAGTAAGCAAGAGGCCAGTGGTAAAATTTTCAGGTATATCGAAACCTGGTACAACAGGATGCGGAAACATTCGGCGTTACAGTACCTATCGCCGTCGGAATACGAATTTGAAAAGGAAAATTTATCTTTAACAAAAGCAGCTTAACCCGGTGTCCCGATTTTTAGGTCAAGTTCAAGCACCTTAATTCCATCAATAGTATAGATACTTCCCAATTGTTTTCTCTTGGATTTCCTTTGATGCACCGGACTCACATTTATGATAGTTTTATCATGTATAAAATTATTAATTTTCTTTACATGATAAGTCCCCCGTGTAAACTTTCTTTACATGACAAAATCGCCAAAAATTCGCAACAGGCAAGGTCCCCCTTCCCACCTCCCATTTTGATTTCATGTTCTCCTGAGAAAATCGTAACTTAATCCTACAAAATACACCCCATTTAATGAATGAATCGACAGAAAGCCACGACCTCACAGAGGACGAAAAAAAGCTATTTGAGGACCTCATGCCCGAGGACCTCAACGAGATCATGGACACAGGCTTTACCCGACGGCATTTTCTCAAATTGATGAGTATTGCCGGCACAGGCATGCTGGCAGCACACCTCTTGGGGACCGAACAGCTTCTCGCCCGGCCGCTGACTCCTGCCGGCGTAGGCGTAGAAGCCGGTATTGAACATGCCGTTAAGGTCTCGTTCAGTGTCAACGGGGCAAAGAAAAGTCTCGTAATCGATCCGCGAATGACACTACTGGACTCACTCCGGGAAAGAATGGAATTAACGGGCTCAAAAAAAGGATGTGACCAGGGACAGTGCGGCGCTTGTACGGTAATTGCCGATGGCCAACGGCAATCATCTTCATCCGATACAAGCATCCTTTCTAAAGCATGACGGTTTTCAGTGCGGCTTTTGTACTTCGGGACAGATCTGTTCGGCGGTAGCATTGCTTACCGAAGCAAAAAACGGCGAGCTAAGCTACGTAACCGAAGATATAAGACGACGCCCGGCGGCACTCCTGCTTTCCGAATACGAAATAAGGGAACGCATGTCGGGAAATATTTGCCGCTGTGGTGCCTATCCCAACATAGTGGCAGCTATACGCGAAGTCCAGTCGGGCACATCAGTAGAGCAAACCTGGAACTTTGCAGGTTAAAAAAGGTATATAAAAACGAATTTATGAGACCATTTAAATATACAAGGGTCGATACCATCCCTCCAGCTTTAAAACTGGCCGGGGCTAACACAAACGCAAAGTTCCTCGCGGGCGGTACCAATATTCTCGATCTGATGAAGGAAGATGTCGCGCAGCCGGATGAGTTAATTGACATTAGCGCACTGAAATTAACACAGATACGGCTCCTGACCGATGGCGCAAATAAAGGCGGGGTATCCCTCGGCGCACTCGCAAAAAATGCGGCGACGGCCAATCATGAACTTATACGTATGCAATATCCCATGCTTACCCAGGCCATACTCGCCGGGGCATCAGCCCAGATCAGGAATATGGCTACCAATGGCGGCAACTTAATGCAAAGGACCCGCTGCCCTTATTTCTATGAGGTGGCCATGCCCTGCAACAAGCGGGTGCCCGGATCGGGATGCGGGGCGATGGAAGGGACCAACCGGATGCACGCCATTTTCGGATGGTCGGAAAAATGCATTGCGGTTTATCCTTCAGATATGGCGGTGGCGCTGGCCGCCATGGATGCAATGGTGCTGGTTCAAAATACAGAGGGGCGGCAACGCAGCATCCCTTTTACAGACTTCCACCGCCTGCCGGGCGCGACGCCGGAAAAAGACAATAACCTGCTTCCGGGCGAATTGATTGCTGCCATCGAGTTACCTCCCAACAACTTTGCCAGCCATTCTTATTATCTGAAAGTACGCGACCGTGCCTCCTATGCCTTTGCATTGGTATCAGTCGGCGCGGGCATAGAACTAAAAGACAATATAATAGCCGGTGTAAGAATTGCAATGGGCGGTGTGGCGCATAAACCCTGGCGCGCGCTCAAGGCGGAGCAAATGCTCGCCGGCAAGCAACCGACAGAAGATAATTTTAAGGCAGCGGCAGAATCGGAAATGGCGACGGCGAAACCCCTGGCCGGCAATAAATTTAAGGTCGAACTAGGCAAACGGGCAATTGTCCGGGCACTAAACATGGCAATGGATACTAATCTTGGCAATGGATACTAAACTTGGCAATGAATACCAAAAATGGCAATGAGTACTAAACATGACAATGAATACGAAACATAGTAATGAATAATTATGGTGACAAATAAAACAATTGGCACACCCATCGACCGCGTGGATGGCTTGTTAAAGGTAACAGGAAAGGCCACTTATGCCACAGACTACAAAGTGGATCATATGGTATATGCCTGTATTGTCAAAAGCACGATCGCCGCAGGAACGATTACCCGGATAGACTCGACAGAGGCGGAAAAGATACCCGGGGTCCTGGCCGTGATCACGCATCTAAACGCTCCAAAACTAAACCCCAAAGGGGGCCTAAGAGGTGGCGCATTATTACAGGAACCCGACATAAAATTTTATGGTCAGCACATCGGGATCGTGGTTGCCGAAACCTTTGAACAGGCAAGCCATGCGGTACGGCTGGTGAAAGTAGAATACCAGGCATCCGAGGCAAAGGTCGACTTTGACAAATTAAAATCGGAAGCAATACCGGCAAGAGAAGAAGATCTAAAAAGAGGTGATCTTGATACTGCGTTCAGCAATGGGGAGTTTACCCTTGACGCGACCTATGAAACTCCTATCGAACATCACCATCCCATGGAGCCGCACGCTACGATCGCCGTGTGGGAGGGCGACCACCTGACCCTATACAATGCTTCGCAAATTGTTAATGGAGCGCAACATGCCGCTGCCAGTACCTTGAATATCCGACCGGAAAATGTCCGTATCGTATCTCCGTTCATCGGCGGCGGCTTCGGCTCGAAGGGCGGCCAGTGGGCCAACCTGGTCCTGGCGGCAGTGGCAGCCAAGATGGTAAACAGACCGGTTCAACTTGCGCTGAACAGGCAACAAATGTTCAATTCGGTGGGGCTTCGGCAGCGCAATATCCAAAGAATGCGCCTTGCGGCAGACAAAGACGGAAAGCTGCTGGCCCTGGCACATCAAACCACCACCCATTCCGCCATAAGCGACGAATTTGTCGAGCCCTGCGGCGATTGTTCAAAGATCATGTATGATGCGCCAAATTCACTGATCGGCTACCGGGTCGTCCATATGAACATCATTACCCCTACCTATACCCGCGGACCGGGCAAATCCACCGGGAGTTTTGCGTTGGAATCGGCGATGGATGAACTTGCTTTCAAACTCAACATGGACCCGATCGAGTTCAGGTTAAAAAATGAGCCTCCAAAAGACCCTTCGAATGGCAAACCCTGGTCTTCACGTAAACTGGTGGAATGTTTAAAAGAAGGGGCCAAAGCATTTGGCTGGGAAAAAAGGAATGCGCAGCCCGGCCGGCAGCAGCAGGGCGACTTCCTGGTCGGTTATGGCGTAGCCTGCGGTACTTATCCGGCGCATCAGCAGGCCAGTTCGGCAGTAATAAAGTTAACAAGGGAAGGAAATAAATTAACCCGGGAAGGAAATAAAATAGTGGCAGCCGTAGAAATGGCGGCCGCCGATCTGGGCACGGGGACACATACCATTTTGGCGCAAACAGCCGCCGACGGACTTGGATTGCCTATCGGCCAGGTGCGTGTGATCATCGGGGACTCCGATCTCCCGCCGGCGGCAGGCTCTGTGGGATCCGTTGGGGCGACAAGCTATGCCAATGCCGTTAACGATGCCTGCGTGAAGATCACCGATGAGCTAATTACCAAGTCCGGAAAGCAGTTTTTGGTGCGCCCAACCGCCGCTCAGCTAATGGAGTCTGAACAGATAAATGCCTTCCAGACCCGTATGGACGCCAAAGCGCCCGCGGGGGCCAACGACTATTCTTCACATAGCTTCAACGCAAATTTTGCAGAAGTATGGGTAAGCCGGTCAACCGGGATGGCGTCGGTTAAACGTTTTTTGTCGGTCACCGCGGCAGGAAAAATTCTGAACCCAAA
>Ga0193726_1003294_pt1 | contig 10367 bp, 11 predicted proteins | sample H2c1metaG_FD_144928 | JGI IMG/M metagenome (GOLD analysis project Ga0193726, IMG submission 144928) | Soil microbial communities from a riparian zone of the East river system, Colorado, United States - H2c1 | ecosystem: Environmental > Terrestrial > Soil > Riparian zone | place: USA: East River... | reverse complement strand
CGTCCGACCGACATTTCCCCGCTTGCGCGGCTCGTGCGCCGGGTGGACGCCGCCTCCGATGGGGAGACGGCGTCCGACTCGTTCGCCACGGGCTTTCCGAGCGTGGACAAGTGGCTCGGCGGTGGCGTTCGCCGCGGCGACCTCGTCGTCATCGGCGGCGAAGTCGGCTCCGGCAAGTCGAGCCTCGCGCTGGCGATGGCGCTGCGGATGTCGCAGGCCGGAGCCGCGTCGGCGTTCTTCACGCACGAGATGTCTGTCGAGCGCGTGATGGAGCGGGCGCTGGCCATCGAGGGGCGCGCACGGATCGACGAGATCCGTCAGGGGAAGCTGGATGAGTTCGCGCGCGCCGCGGTTGGCGCGGCGGCCGTGCGCCTGCGCGACCGCGCACCGGCGTTCGAGATCCTCCCCGACGGCGGGGCGGCCGTTCTCGGCGGCGTGCTGCGCAGCACGCTCGACCTCCAGGTGGCCTTTGTCGACCCACTTCAGGCGCTCTCCATCAGCGGCAAATCGCAGGACGAAGAGCTCGCGGCGGCCGTCGTCGAGCTCAAAGCGCTGGCCGTCCAGCTCAACGTGGCGCTGGTCCTCACGTCGCACCTGAAAGCCGGCACGGCGGGCCGCAATGACTCGCGCCCGACACTCGACGATTTCGGCGCGCTTGGTGCGGTCAAGCAGCACGCGGACGTCGTGCTCGGGATCTTCCGCGAAGAGATGTTCCAGCCGAACTCCGGCGTCGACGGCGCGACGGAACTTCTCGTGCTGAAAAATCGCAACGGCAATACTGGGTACGTCGATCTGTATTTCTACAAGCAGTGGCTCCGGTTCGAAGACATGCTCGATCCCGACCGATAGGAGAATGTGATGCAAAGCATTGGACGTGTGCTGTTCTCGCTCGCGCTCGGCGTGTGGGCGCTTCCGGCTGCGGCGCAGCAGAAACCGAACGACAAGAACCAGGCGAAGCTCGCGAAGGAAGTGGCCGCGAGTCCGGGTTCGGTCGCGGCGAATCGCGCGCTCGGCGTCTGGTACTACAAGGCGGAACGCTTCGCCGAAGCGAGGGTTCCGCTCGAGAAGGCGCGCAGCCTCGATCCCAAGGACGGGGTGAGCGCGCTCTACGCGGGCCTCGCCGCCGAGCAGACAAAGGACTATTCCGCCGCCAAGGCGGCGTACAACGCGTATCTCGAGGTCGGAAAGACGCGCAGCGTGCGCAACGACATTCGCGTGCGGCTCGTGACGGTCACGCAGGAAGAGGCCAAGGTGGCCGCGAAGGACGCGGTAACCCGCGAGGCGCAGATCGCGCAGGTGCCGGGCTCTCCGACGGCGGTGCTCCCGTTCACGATCGCGACCACCGACGCAAGCCTGCAGCCGCTTCAGGTGGGTCTCGCCGACCTCGTCATTTCCGATCTCGCCAAGCCGAAGAAGCTGACCATTGTCGAACGCGACAGGATCCAGGCGATCTCCGATGAAATCGCGCTCTCCAAGAGCGGTCAGGTCGACGCGGCCACCGCGGTGCGCGCAGGCAAGCTCATTCAAGCGGGGCGGATCGTGAAGGGCTCGCTGATTACCACCGGCGCGACGAACGTCACAATGACGTCGACCACAGTAAACACGCAGAACTCCGCGACCGTCGGCCAGGGGATGAACAAGAACGGCACGCTGGACCAGCTGTTCGATCTCGAAAAGCAGCTCGTGTTCGACACGTTCACCGATCTCGGCATCACGCTCACGCCAGCCGAACATCAGGACGTGGACCGCCGTCCGACGCACTCGCTGCAGGCGTTTCTCGACTACAGCCGCGGCCTGATGGCGGAAGACGCCGGCCGTCTCGACGACGCCGCGCGCTTCTTCGAGAGCGCGCACGGCATCGACCCGGGCTTCAGTGCGGCACAACAGCACGGGCAGAGCGCATCGGCTTCGTCGTCGAACACAAACACAAAGATCGAGGCGAACCTCAAGGGTTCGGCCGAAGGCCAGACCGTCGCCGCGGCCGCGAACGGCAGCTCGGTGACGCCGACGTCGACGTTGAACACCACGCTGAACACGGTGGTCGGCGACGTGAATCCGACGACAACCAACACCGTCGCGACGACGAACGCGACCACGGGATCGTCCGCGCCGCCTACCACTCGACCTGCCGCCGCTGACGCCACTGGCAAGGACCAAACCAATTTGCGTACCGGCGAGGTGACAATTGTCATTCGCAAGCCGTAAAGGAGACGCGACGATGCGCCGATACTTTCTTCCGCTCGCCCTCCTTGCCGTCGCGGCTCCGCTCGCGGCGCAGGACCCGTCGAACACCGCGGTCATCGTCGATCCGCAGTTCGTGAGTTACCAGATCGGAACCGGTTCGGGGGCGCGCACGATCAGTCAGCTCGGCGTTCCGATTGCCATCATTGTGCCGTTCAGCGACCGGTTCAACATGGACCTCTCGACGAGCTATGCGAGCAGCCAGGCGAAGACGGCGGGTGTCACCTCGAAAATCACCGGCCTCACGGACACGCAGCTCCGCGGAAACCTCACCCTCGGCGACAACGCCGCGATCATCACGCTCGGAGTGAACCTTCCGACGGGCCAGTACAAGGTGCCGGACGGCCAGCAGGTCGCCGCGGGGCAGATCGGCAACGACTTCTTGATCTATCCCGTGACCTCGATGGGGAACGGGCTCGCCACAACCGGGGGCATCGGCTTCGCACGGACGCTGGGCAATTGGAACCTCGGCATCGGTGCGAGCTTCCGTTATTCGACTGCGTTCGATGCCTACCAGGTGCAGAGCGCGATTCTTCGCTTCACCCCGGGCACCGAGGCGAGACTGCGGCTCGGCCTCGACCGTCCCGTCGGCGACGGAAGCTTCAATGTGAGCCTGACGTATTCGAAGTTCGGCAACGACGAAGCAGCCGACTCGACGTTTGGCACCGGAGACCGCGCGCTCGTGCAATCGGCGTATGCCGTGCCGATCGGCGGCAACCGCGACCTCCTGCTCTCGCTGTGGGATCTCTACCGCGGGGTCGGTCAGCAATTCGGCGGGGTGGGCCAGCAGCGCGTGGCATCGCCGTCGGAGAACGTGGCCAACCTCGGTGTGGCGATGGGCTTCCAGATGGGAAGCGGATTGTACATCCAGCCGAACATCGAGGAGCGAAGCTGGATCTACGACAACTCCAATGCGGGCCTGCTCACCAACGTGGGAGTCCGGTTGCGCTTCGACTGGGGCGGGCTCACCATGAATCCGAGTGCGACGTATTCGCTTGGGTCGCTGTACGCTACTGGAGTGCCGTCGACGGACCTGACAGGGTTCAAGGTGGCGCTGCTTATTCGGCTCCACTAGAACTGCAGGGTTGAGGGGCGAGACCAGTCTCTAGTGGCGAGAGAGAGGGGGGAGCAGGGAGGCCAGTGGCGAGGTGCGAGGCCAGCGGCGAGACGAGAGAAAGGAAATGACAAGTGGCGAGACACTCGACTGTGCCTCGCCACTTGTCGTTCCCAGCTATTCGGTCGCCCGCTCTCCCCACTGGCCTCGCCTCTCGCCGCTGGCCTCCCTGCTCCCCCCTCTCTCTCGCCTCTTGAGACTGGCCTCGCCCCTCATGACTGAACTCGCCGCTCCCCGCTCACCCCGAATTCTGAATTCCACTTCCGCTCTCCGCCACGGGGCGAAATTTCTGAGGCCGGTGTATCTTTGAGGTTATGGCCGGCCATTCCAAATGGAAGCAAATCAAGCACTACAAGGCAGCCACCGATAAAAAACGTGGCGCCCTGTTCACCAAGCTGATCCGTGAAATCACCGTCGCTGCCAAGTTTGGCGGCGGCGATCCGGACGGCAATCCCCGTTTGCGCACGGCAATTGACAACGCGAAAGCGCAGTCGATGCCCAAGGAAAACATCGAGCGCGCCGTCCTCAAGGGCACCGGCGAACTCGAGGGGGTGGACTACGTCGAAGTCGTCTATGAGGCGTACGGCCCGGGCGGAGTCGCGATCATGGTCCAGGCGCTGACGGACAATCCGACGCGTACGGTCGCGGAAGTTCGCGCCAAACTCTCGCGGCTCGGCGGCAATTTCGGCGCGACGAACTCCGTCGCGTTCATGTTCGATCGCAAGGGACAGATCATCGTCCCGGCCGAGAAGCTCGACGAAGATTCCTCGATGGAGAAAGCGCTCGAGGCGGGCGCCGAGGATTTCGTGAAAGAAGACGACACATTCATCATCACGACTACGCCATCGGACCTTCACGCGGTATCGCAGGCACTCGCGAAAGTCGGACTCAAGGCGACGACGGCCGAGTTCGCGTGGATTCCCAAGAGCTCGGTGCGTGTCGAAGGCGCGAACGCCGAAGCGCTGCTCAAGCTGATCGAGGCGCTCGAGGAACTCGACGACGTGCAGAAAGTCGACGCGAACTTCGACATGGACATCTCGGCGATGGCGCAGGCGTGACAGTTTCGCGCCGCGGCCGGTGATCGTTCTCGGGATCGATCCAGGCACGGCGATCACGGGGTACGGCGTAGTCAGCACAGGCCCCGATGGCGCGCTCGCGAAGAGCGCTTCCGACACTCCGCGGCTGGTCGCGAAGAGCGCCCATGGCGCTCCGCGGCTCATAGAATGCGGTGTGATAAGGACCTCACCCCGTGCTGCCCTCGCCTCCCGCCTGCATGACATCTTCGAAGGCGTGACCGAACTCATCGAGCGCCACAAGCCCGACGCGCTCGCCGTCGAAGACGTCTTCTACGCGCGCAACGTGCGCACCACCGTCGTGCTCGGCCACGCCCGCGGCGTGATCCTGCTCGCCGGCGCGCGCGCCGGCGTGACGATTCACGAATACGCCCCCGCGCTCATCAAGAAGACGGTCGTGGGCCGCGGCGGCGCCACAAAAGAGCAGGTGCAGTTCATGGTCGCGCGCCTGCTGCGTCTCAAGAGCGCGCCGCAGCCCGCCGACGCAGCCGACGGCGTCGCCTGCGCGCTCACCTGCGTGATGTCTGCGGGAACGGCCATGCTCCGCCTTCGGATCGCCGGATGATCGCGCGCCTCACGGGCACGCTCGCCGCCAAGGGAATCGATCGCATCGAGATCATGACCGCCGGCGGCGTCGGCTACGAACTGCTGATTCCGTTGAGTGTGCTCGAGTCGCTGCCGCGCGCGGGCGAGACCGTGACGCTCCACACGGCGCTCGTCGTGAAGGAAGACGGCTGGCTGCTGTTCGGGTTTGGCGACGCGCACGACCGCGCGCTCTTTTACACGCTGCTCGGTGCGAGCGGTGTCGGGCCGTCGCTCGCGCTCGGATTGATCTCCGCGCTCGGCAGCGGGCGTGTGGTGCGCGCGATCCGTGACCGCGACCTCACCACGCTGCAGGGCGTGCCGCGCGTTGGAAAGAAAATCGCCGAGCGCCTGTGCGTGGAGCTCGGCGATAAGATGAAAGATTTCGCGGGTGCGGAATCATCGGCCGGGCCGGCGGGCAAGCCGGAGGGTGTTGCCGCTGACGCGGTGCGCGCGCTCGTCGCGCTCGGGTATGCGACGAACGACGCCGAGAAAGCGGTGCGCAGCGCGCTCGAGCACGCGGGAGCGCGAGGCGCAACAGCGGATGTGATTCGCGCGGCGCTCGCGGTGCTGCAGAAGCACTAAGAGCACTAAGAGCACTAAGAGCACTAAGAGCACTAAGTGCACGACATCAGACGACGGCTATCGGTCGTTGGCCTTAGGTGAACGACTATCCGACAACTGGGCGTGGCGAAGGTATTTGATCAGTCCGGTGAGCATGCGGCGGATTTCTATGAGTTCGGCGCGCCGGGAATCGACTTCGCGATGCGGGATGACTCCGGCGTCCGCCGCGTATTGAAGGTGGTATTCGGTTTCGGTCGTTGAGGCGAGCGCTATCTGGAGGAACTTCACGAAATCGCGGTCCGTTCGGCGATATTCGCGGGAACCGAGAGAGACGCGCGCCGGAGTTGATCGATTAACCCACGGTTGCCGTCACGCGGGATCCGCTCAGTGAGCGCCCGGACGTTCAGTGCGATCGCGTGCGCCTTTCGCCAAACGGACAGCTGTCGATAGTTCTGCATTTTCGGGAACGTACCCGTCTGAGGCAGGGTTGCGTCATCGACCGAACGCCGCGCGGACCCTTTCGTCGCAGCGCCGGAATGCCCCCTGCCACGAACCGTCCCGTCGCCGTTGACTCGCGAACCCACAACCAACAACCGTCGTCTGATGTCGTTCAGTTTTTGCAGTTGCTTTCCCTCGCGTCTAGCTTTCACGCAATGTCCCGCGCCGAAATCACAACTCCGGAAGTCCTGAGCGAAGAGTCCGTCGTCGAACTCTCGCTCCGCCCCAAGGCGCTCGCGGAGTTCATCGGCCAGTCGAAGGTGAAAGACTCGCTCGACATCGCGATCCAGGCCGCGCTCGGCCGCCGCGAGCCGCTCGACCACACACTGTTTCATGGCCCGCCGGGCCTCGGCAAGACCACGCTCGCCGAGCTGATGGCGCGCGAACTCGGCGTGAATATTCGAACGACCAGCGGGCCCGCGCTCGAGAAGCCCGGCGATCTCGTGGGCACGCTCACGAACTTGCGCGCCGGCGACATTCTTTTCATTGACGAAATCCACCGCCTGCGTCCGATCATCGAGGAGTTTCTCTATCCCGCGATGGAGGACTACAAGATCGATATCCGCCTCAGCGACGGACCCAACGCGCAGACGGTGACGATGGCGATCGAAAAGTTCACGCTCGTCGGCGCGACCACGCGCTACGGGCTGCTCACGCCGCCGCTGCGCGCGCGCTTCGGCCTCACGATGCGACTCGACTTTTATCCGGCCGACGAGATCGAGACGATCGTGCGCCGCACGGCCGAGGTGATCGCCGTGGAGCTGCACGACGACGGCGCCCGCGAAATCGCCCGACGCTCGCGCGGCACGCCGCGCATCGCAAACCGGCTTCTCCGCCGCGTACGCGACTTCGCGCAAGTGCGCGCGCAGGGCGTGATCACCAAGGCCGTCGCACGCGACGCGCTCGCCCTGCTCGACGTGGACGAGTTCGGCCTCGACGAAATGGACTCGCGGATTCTGCGCACGATCATCGAGATGTTCGACGGCGGGCCCGTCGGGCTGGAATCCGTCGCAGCCGCACTCGGCGAGGATTCGAACACGATCGAGGAAGTGTACGAGCCCTTCCTCGTGCAGAACGGGCTCCTCCAGCGCACGTCGCGCGGACGCTGCGCGAGCGCGCAGGCGTATCGCCATCTCGGCTATCCGCCGCCCGCGCAGAAACAGCCTGAACTTTTCTGATCGCCGGGCTGCAACTGAAAACCTCAGATTTCGACTTCGAACTTCCCGCGGCGCTGATCGCGCAGGAACCGTCGGAGCGCCGCGACGAGAGCCGCCTGATGGTCGTGGACCGCGCGGCGGGGACGATTGCGCATCACAGGTTCCGTGAGATCGCCGGGCTCATTCCCGCGAACGATCTGCTCGTGCTCAATACGACACGAGTCTTCCGCGCGCGCCTGCTCGGCAACCGCGACTCCGGCGCGCCCGCGGAAATCTTCCTGCTCAAGCCACTCGGCGGCGACCGCTGGGAGGCCATGGTTCATCCGGGCGCCAAGCTGAAACCCGGGCGGGTGGTGCATCTTGCCGCGGATTTCGACGCGACGATTCTGGAAAGCTCGGAGCGCGGCACGCGCGTCGTGCAGCTAACGGCCGCCGGCGGCGTAGCCGAAGCGATCGAGCGGCACGGTCATGTGCCGCTCCCGCCGTACATCGAGCGGGCGGACAGTGCGGCCGACGCCGAGCGGTACCAGACCGTGTATGCGAGCGAGAACGGATCTGTGGCGGCGCCCACGGCCGGCCTGCACTTCACTGCTGAACTGCTCGACACTCTCGCCGCGAAGGGCGTGCGCCGCGCGGACGTACTGCTCCACGTCGGAGCCGGTACGTTCAAGCCCGTGGACGCGGAGGAGCTCGGCGCGCACGAGATGCATGAAGAGTGGTATCGAGTCAGCGCCGAGACGGCCGCGGCGGTGAATGACGCGCGCGCGCGCCAGTCGGGGGTCTGGGCGATCGGCACGACAACCGTGCGGACACTTGAAAGTGTCGTTGATCAAACCGGACTCGTGCACGCCGGCGAGGGCGAAACACGGATCTTCATCCATCCGCCCAAGATCATTCGCTCCGTGGACCATCTCGTCACCAACTTTCATCTTCCCCGCTCCACCCTGCTCATGCTGGTCGCGGCCTTCGCCGGACTCGACCTGATGCGCGAGGCGTATGAAATGGCGGTGCGGGAGCAATACCGCTTCTACTCGTACGGCGACGCGATGCTCATCCTGTGACCTTCACCTTCGATATCACCGCGACGCAGGGCCGCGCGCGCGCCGGCGTTTTTCACACGCCGCGCGGCGCGATCGAGACGCCGGTATTCATGCCGGTCGGCACGCTCGCGACCGTGAAGGCTCTCGACCCGGACGACCTGCGCACGATGCACGCGCAGATCATCCTCTCGAACGCGTACCACCTGCATCTCAGACCAGGCGACGAACTCGTCAAGCGCATGGGCGGCCTGCACCGTTTCATGGCGTGGGACGGTCCGATCCTCACCGACTCCGGCGGATTCCAGGTCTTCTCACTCGCGTCGCTCAACAGCGTCACGGAAGACGGCGTCGAGTTCAAGTCGCATATCGACGGCTCGCCGCGCGCGTTCACGCCCGAGAGCGTGATGCAGATCGAGACGAACCTCGGCGCCGACATCGTCATGCAGTTCGATCACGTCATCCCGGGCCAGAGCGAGCACGCGGCCGCGAAGGACGCGAGCGAACGCAGCCTGCGCTGGCTCGAGCGGTGCCGCGAGGAATTCGATCGCCTGCATGCCATCGACGGTGCGCCGAAGCAGACGCTCTTTCCGATCGTTCAGGGCGGGATCCATGCCGACCTGCGGCGCGCGGCCGCGACGCACATCGCCGGCGCGGGCGAGTGGGCCGGCATTGCGATCGGCGGCCTCAGCGTGGGCGAGGCGAAGCCGGCGATGTACGAGATGCTGGAAGTGTGCGACGAGGCTATTCCGCGCGACCGGCCGCGCTATCTGATGGGCGTCGGGTTCCCCGAGGACCTCGTGGAAGGCGTCGCGCGCGGAGTCGACCTGTTCGACTGCGTCGCACCCACGCGCATGGGGCGCAACGCGGCCGCGTTCAGTCCCACCGGCCGCGTCAATTTGAGAAATGCGGCCCACCGGGAGGATCCGCGCCCGCTCGACGAGACATGCGGGTGCACCACCTGCCGCCGTTTCTCGCGGGCCTATCTGCGGCACCTCGTCACGAGCGACGAGATCCTCGCCCTGCGCCTTCTTTCCCTGCACAATGTACATTTCCTCGTCGCCCTGATGCGCCGCGCCCGCGAGGCGATCCGCGCCGGGATTTTCGACACGTGGAGCCGTGACTGGCTCGCGCGCTACCACTCCAAGCCAGACGAGTCATGAGCCCGATTCTTCCGCTCTTCGCGCAAGCAGCGACGCCCGCCGCCGGTGGTTTCGGTGTGCAGGGCATTCTCCAAATCGTGCTGCTCGGTGCAATCTTCTATTTTCTCATCATTCGCCCGGGGCAGAAGCAGCGCAAGCAGCAGGAAAGCACGATCTTCAACCTCCGGAAAGGCGATGAAATCGTCACGTCCGGCGGGGTCGTCGGCGAGATCCTCAATATCAAGGAAACGCTGAAGGACGGCGCGCCGGTGAAGACGCTCGAGGATCGCATCACCATCAAGTCCGGTGAGTCGAAGCTGGTGATCCACCGCGGCCGCGTGCACCAGGTGATCAAGTCCAGCGGGAGCGACACCACCACCGCATGAGTCTCCTCCCGATCCGCATCCTCGGCGACCCGGTTCTCCGCGAGGAAACCCGTCCCGTCGAGGCGTTCACCCCCGAGCTGAAGCAGCTCATCGAAGACATGTTCGAGACGATGCACGCCGCACGAGGTGTGGGGCTCGCCGCGCCGCAGGTCGGGCGCCTCGAGCGCCTCACGGTGATGGATGTGCACGGCGAGCGATACGTGTTGATCAATCCGGAGATCGTGGAACGCGAGGGCACGATCAAGTGGGAGGAGGGTTGCCTCTCAATTCCCGAGCTGTATGGCGACGTGACCCGCTCGGCGCGCGTGGTGGTCGAAGCGGTCGACGCGGAGGGAAAGCCCGTGAGAGTGGAGGGTACTGAACTTCTGGGCGTGTGCCTGCAGCACGAGATCGACCACTTGCACGGCAAGCTGTTCATCGACCATCTCAGCTTTCTCAAGCGGCAGAAGCTGCTCGCCGAGTGGGAAGAGGAGAAGCCGAGGTATCCGGGGTTTATCCGCATCGTCGTCGCGGGGGAAGGCGACGACGACGAGGTGCACGACGACGAGAAGCTGTAAAGACCGAAGACCGAAG
>Ga0193726_1003293_pt1 | contig 10367 bp, 10 predicted proteins | sample H2c1metaG_FD_144928 | JGI IMG/M metagenome (GOLD analysis project Ga0193726, IMG submission 144928) | Soil microbial communities from a riparian zone of the East river system, Colorado, United States - H2c1 | ecosystem: Environmental > Terrestrial > Soil > Riparian zone | place: USA: East River... | reverse complement strand
TCGGCGTTCACCGTCAGGCTGCCCGCGGCCGGGTTGTCCGGGCCACCGTTGCGCACGACCGCGGTCGCGCCGAAGTCATTCGCCAGGACGTTGCCCGTCACGACGCCGTCGCTGCCCGGGCGGGCAACACCGTGGTCGGCGTGCACCGCGAACGGGTGAGGCGCAGTGGGCCGCCACCCGAACGGGTCGGCCGACGCGACGCCGACCGAGGCCAGGACGATGGCGACCGCTGTGCCGCCGATGACTGCCGCCCGCTTGCGGGCGAGGAGGTTGAGGCGCATTCCCGCAGCCAAGCGGCGACAGACGAACGGCGGATGACTGGAGAATGTCGTGTTCGGGTCGGGAGGCGTAATCGAGACTCATGTTCCGGCAGATGGTGACAATGACCTCGGTCACAGCCACGCGACCACTAGGACCCTCCGGTGGCTTACGAACCTGACGTGAGCGGGGCTCCCCACGGTTGATGCCCGCGGCGGCCCTCATCCCGGAACTCGGGCCGGATCGTTGACGACTCGCCTCAGCGATCCGGCCCGGCCGCGCCGTCGCGGCCAACCACGTCCCCATGCGTCGGTCAAGCCGCGACGGACATCTCCTCATCCAGCACGTCGTCGACATCGTCGGCGCGATCGTCATCGCTTGCGTTGTCGTCGCTCGTGTCGTCGTCGTTGGTGTCGTCGTCGTTGGTGTCGTCGCTCCGAGATCGCCGCGATCCGGCGTCGAAGATCGGATCGACCGGCGGTGGCACGGGTGACGTGTCGAAGCGGTCGTGGTCGAAATCGGTGAACAATTCGTTGTCCGGCGGCAGATCGGCCGGGCGACCGGGCGACTCGACCGCCGCGGCGGCCTCACCGCCGATCGAGCCTTCGGTCGCCGGATCGTTGATCGCATCGGTCGCACCGACGGCACGCCGACGGGCGAACTTCGCCACGCCGCGCGACATGTCGTGGCCGACGGCGACGGCGTCGAGCTCATAGGACGTGTGTCGGCGCTCCTCCGTGTCGGTCCAGTCCCGGCTGTACATCCGACCGTGGATCACGAGGGGATCGCCGAGCTGGACGGACTCGAAGACGTTCTCGCCGAGCTTGCGCCAGCACGCGACCTTGATCCGCAGACTGTCGCCGTCGACCCAACGACTGGTCGCCCGGTCGTATCGGCGGGATGTTGATGCGAAGCGGAATGTGACGACGTACGTCCCGGTCTGCGACGTACGCCGCCACTCGGGGGCCGTCATCACGTTGCCGATCAAGGTCACCGCGGTGTCGAACATGACATCTCCCTTACGTGAGAATCGACGGCGCGGAACGCTACGCGCCGGTGTATGCCGGTCGAGACTCGTCGTGCGTACGCGGTGAGGCGAGCGACTGTCAGCGAAACTGTGCATAGGAAGGGTGCCTGTGGACAGCGACGCTCGATGCACGCCGCCCCGGCCATGGGCGGGGTAACCTACCGCCGTGGATGAAGACGTGCTCGGCGCGCCGTACGAGCGGATGACGATCGACCTCGGTGAGGACGACGAGGGTGTGGTCGTGGCAACGCTCGTCCGCCGGCGATGCGAGGCACCGACCACGCGCGCCGTGCTCTATATCCACGGCTACACCGACTATTTCTTCCAGACCCATCTGGCGGATTTCTTCGTCGACGCCGGCATCGACTTCTACGCGATCGATTTGCGTAAGCACGGACGCAGTCTGGCCGCGCACCAGACGGCCAACTTCACCCGCGACGTCGCGTCCTACTTCACCGAGCTGGACGAAGCACTGCGCATCATCCGCCAGGTCGACGGGCACACCCGGGTGCTGGTGAGCGGCCACTCCACTGGAGGCCTCACGGCATCGCTGTGGGCGCATCACCGCCGCACCGACGGCGTCATCGACGGGCTGTTCCTCAACAGCCCGTTCTTCGAGTTCAACGTGTCCGCGGCGGTCCGAGCGGCGATCGGTCCGACGTTCTCGGCGCTCGCGCGCACGCGGCCCTATGCGCTGCTTCCGGCCGGCCTCAACCAGGTGTACGGCCGCAGCCTGCACGCCGACCACGAGGGCGAGTGGACGTACGATCTGGCCTGGAAGCCGCTCGGCGGCTTCGCCGTTCGCGCCGGTTGGCTCGCGGCCATCCGCTCGGCGCAGGCGCGACTGCATCGGGGGCTGGACATCGAGGTGCCGGTGCTGATCGGGACGTCGAATGCCACGTACCGGTCGACCACGTGGAGCGACGAGGCGCACGGCGCCGATGCCGTCCTGGATCCGGCGGACATGTGGCGCTGGGGACCGGGTCTCGGCCGGCATGTGACGCTGGTGCGCTTCGACGGTGCGCGCCACGATCTCGCACTATCCCGCAAACCGGTACGTGACACGGTTTTCGCCGAACTCGCCGCATGGATCGGCGCCTACTTCCCGCGCTAGCGCCGGCTAACGCATCGGCTGCCACCGGCCGTGTTGGCGAACGAGCAGACCCTGCCGTAACGGATGACGGGCGCCCGCATAGAACATCCGGTCGACGGTTCGGCGTGCCTTCGCCACGCCCGCGACAGAACGCGATCCGGTGATGACGACGACGTCGCGCGCCGGGACGCCGACGACGATCGAGCCCGGCACGCGCCCCTCCAACCCATCCCAGAACTCGTCGCAGAGCAGCACGCTGGATTCGATGCCTTCGAACGAGAGCATCAACGCGGGTGGTTGTCCATGGATTGCCATCTGGCCGATCGCCGCATCGAGTTGAGCGGCGGCGCGATGGCGCAACTCGCGGCGCGACATCCGCAGCCGCCCAAAGTCGGGCCACGTCATCAGCCGGTCGCCGTACGGGTAGCCGAGCGAATACCCGACGACGAGATCGTCGAGGAGCACATCGAACACGTAGCGGTCGTCGTACGCCGGGTCGCGGACGGAGACGACCACAGGCATGAAAGTGGCGTTCATCACCTGCATGACGTGCAACCTAACGGGATCCGACCAGGCAGAAAAGGGGTACAGACAAAGTTCCGTACAAACCGCAGCGAGCGTAAGCGCACGGTTACGCGGCCGCCACTATTGGTCAGCTCGAAACATGATCGTCGATGTCTCGTCATGTACGCCGGTATCGGGCTTGACCCTGGAGTCGGGTCCAAGGTTTAGCGTCAGCCGTATGACGCTCGCCGCGCGCCAGCGTCCACGCCCCCGATATGTCAATTCCCGGAACGGACTTGACGACGAAACTGCTCTCGCTCGTCATGCCGTTCGGCATGTTCGGCGCGGTCCTGCTGCAGACCACCGGGTTGGCCTGGCTCGCCGTCGTCATGTAGGCCGACGTGGCCTACGTCGAATGGGTGCCGGCCTTCGTGCTCGCCGGTCTCGGCATGGGATTCTTCTTCGCACCGATCGCCCGGCTGACGATCGACTTCGTGCCGGTCGCGCTTCAGGGCGTGGCATCGGGTACGTCGAACGCACTACGCCGACTCGGCACGGTGCTCGGCGTCGCCGTCCTTGGCGGAGTGTTCTCGGGCGTCGGTGGATATGCGAGCGGCCATCGCAGGCAGCGGCCCGGTGAGATCACTCACCGGGCCGCTGCGTCGCGGGACCTGTTACGGGGAGGAGGCCCGCGCCATTACGCCCAGGACACGACCTCATCGTGCGGCAGCCGCGGCAGCCGGTCGAACCACGGGTTCTCGCCGGGGTGCCCAATGTTGACGACGAGGATCGTCTGGAACCGGCCGTCCGGGAAGAACTCAGCGTCGATGCCGGCTGGGTCGAATCCGCCCATCGGTCCCGCCGCCAGCCCGTGGGCGCGTACGGCCAGAATGAAGTACGCCGCCTGCAGCGTCGCGTTGGTCCGGGCGGAGCCGGTGCGCAACTCGTCGTCCGCGGCGTAGTAGTCCTTGAGCTCGGGCCGGAACGGAAACACGGTGGGGATGTGCTCGTGGAACGACGTGTCCATGGCGAGCACGGCCACGGCCGGTGCGGTCGCGGTCTTCGCCTGATTGCCCTCGCTCATGTGGGTGACCAGGCGCTCACGACCCTCGCCCGGGCGAATGTAGAGAACCCGGAGGGGCTGCACGTTCGCCGCCGTCGGCGCCCACTTCGCGAGCTCCCAGATCGAGGTCAGCTCCTCGTCGGTGACCGGCGTCGGCGCAAAGCTGTTGGCCGTACGTGCCTCGGTGAACAGTAGTGCGCGCGCCTCATCATCGAGTTGGCTCAGGGTCACTGTCGACCCGTCGATTGTCCGCTCTTCGTCGACGACCTGCGTCATGACGCTCTCATCTCCCTGGCTACTCCGGAAAAACTAGTAACGAGGCAGACGTTAGCACGTTGGTATGATGGAGCAATGGCACGAGCGAGTGAGGTGCAACACGAGCCGCGGGCATGTGATGCGGCGCTCGCCCACGCATTCGAGTTTCTAGGCAAGCGCTGGAACGGCGTTCTGCTCGCCACGTTGTTGAACGGACCGGCGACATTTTCCGAGCTGCGCCGCTCGGTGCACGGCATCAGCGACTCGATGTTGTCCGACCGGTTGGGCGAATTGAGCCGCGCCGGCCTGGTCAGCCGTACAGTCGACGACGGTCCACCGGTGGCGGTGGACTATGCGTTGACGCCCGCCGGCACGGCCCTGCTGCCGGCGCTCCACGAGCTCACGACCTGGGCGGCGGAGAATCTTCCGGCCTGCCCGGGATCGACGGTGGCGCCGGCCGGAAAGCCCGTTGGCCGCCCCCGCGCGACCGACGCCTAGGCCCCCGCGCGACTGGCCTCTAGGCGGCCAACGCCTCGATCCTCGATCTCTACCCGGCTACGGCGTCACGGCGTTTTGCTCGAGCTCTGGTTCGACCGATCCGGCATTCCGGGCCCGCCGCTGGGTCGAGGAACGCATCGAGTTTCGGACCGGGATGAATTCGCCGGCCGTAGCGAATCCGACGCGGGGCATATTGCCGTACAGCACTTCGTAGTTGCCGTCGCGGACCTCGAACGTCTCGTGCCAGATCCCAACGTCTCCGCTGTCGCCGACGGCCTTGTTGAATCGTTGCCACGCCTTGCGATGCGGCAGGCTTTGATCGCGCGCGAACGCTTCCAACTGGTCAACGCTGCGCCAGTATTGGACGATCAGCGGACCGCTCGGCCCGACCCACGTCGTGAAGCTCATCAGGCCACGGTCGCGCTCCTTGGACAGCAACCGCAGCATCGGCCCCATGGCGGTCGCTACCGGAATCCACTTGTGCAGCTTCCACGGCTTGTTCACGCGCATGCCGATCAAGAACACCACAAAGTCGCCGTCCACTTGCGCCGTCATGCGCCCCGCCGTCACCTTGGCCATGTCGGCCTCCCCACGTCGCGATCGGTTCCACGGTTGTCCGAATGTACGGATAGCTTCGCTATCCATAAACGGATAGGTACACTATCCATCGTGCCGGCAATCGGCGCAAGCAGATTCGACGAATCGGGCGCCATGACGGCGGCGTGACGGCGGCGGCACGACGGAGGGAAAGGATGCGCATCGGCGAACTGAGCAGGCGCAGCGGGATCGCCGTACCCACGATCAAGTACTACCTGCGCGAGGGCCTGCTCGAACCGGGCGAGACGCGGGCCCCGAACCAGGCCGATTACGGCGACGCCCACCTCCAACGGCTCCGACTCATCCGCGCGCTGCTGGATGTCGGCGGCGTATCGATCTCGGCCGCCCGTGACGTCATCGCCGCTCTCGGCCGGACCGATCTACAACCCCATGATCTGCTCGGTGTTGCCCACCACGCCGTCTCGCCGACCCGGCACCCTGATCGCGACACCGACGCGTGGCGGGACGCCCGCACGGCGGCCGATCAATTCGTGTCCGAGCGCGGTTGGTTTGTCGAGCCGACGGCGCCGGCCCGCGATCAGCTGGCCGACGTGATTGCCGCGCTCCGCACGGTCAACGCTCCCGAGGTCCTGAACAATCTGGACGCCTACGCCACGCGCGCGCTGTCCCTCGCTGAAATAGAGGTCGACAACGTGATCGCGCGCGGCGAGGCGGTGCGCATGCTCGAACTCGTCGTGCTCGGCACCGTCCTGGGCGAGGCCCTGTTCGCGGCGTTGCGCTTGCTCGGCCACGAACACGCGAGCATGGTACGGCTGGCCGCGGCGCAAGAGCTTCCGCTGACGGCGGGGACCCCACGGAAAGCGTCGCGCCCAGCTTCCACATGATCTCGCTTCGTACCGATGCAAGGATGATCCGGTGACGGACGGTCCGATCGCATTCGTGCTCGGCGGCGGCGGCGTGCTCGGCGCCGTCGAGGTCGGCATGGTCCGCGCCCTGTTCGAGGCCGAGATCCGACCGGAAATTATCGTCGGGACGTCGATCGGCGCGATGAACGGTGCGCTCGTCGCGGCCGACCCGACGATCTCTGTCATCGGTCGTCTCGTGGAGCTGTGGGCGTCCAAACAGGCCCGCGACGTGTTCGGCGACTCCGCGCCCCGCCAACTCGCCCGGCTCGCCCGGGCCGGCACGCATCTGCACTCGCCCGCACCGCTGCGCGCGATGCTCGACCGTGAGTTGCGCGGCATCCATCGCTTCGAGGACCTGCCGGTACGGTTCGAATGTTGCGCCGCGAGCATCGAACACGCGGCCGAGCACTGGTTCACCAGCGGTCCCCTCGTCGACGCCGTACTTGCCTCGGCCGCCGTGCCGGGGCTGCTTCCGCCGATCGCGATCGACGGCCAGCACTACATCGACGGCGGCATCGTCAACTCGATCCCGGTCGGCCGGGCCGTCGAGTTGGGCGCCACAACCGTGTACGTCCTGCAGGTCGGCCGGATCGATCGACCGCTGATCGCGCCGCGAAACGTCGTCGAGGTCGCCCGGGTGGCCTTCGAGATCTCCCGGCGTCACCGGTTCGCCCGTGAGATGGCCGCCGTGCCGCCGGACGTCACGGTGCACGTGCTGCCGCCCGGAGCCGGTTCGAAGCGGGACGACTCACCACTGGCGTACCGTGACCTGCGGGCCGCGCAGCGACGCATCGACCGGGCGTACGAAGCGTCGGCGGCGTTCCTCAAGGAGCAGACGTGAGGCCACCACCACGTTGGGTGCGCCGGCTTTTGCTGGCACCGCTCGCCGTCGCGCTGTCGCTGGCGCTTCTGGGCACGTCGCCGCTGTGGCTGTTGGTCTCGGCGGCGCTGTCGCCGTTCGTCGCCGGTAGGCTCCGCCCGGTTCGCGTGCTGTGGCTCGCGACGACGTATTCGCTCGTCGAGTCCGGTGCGCTCATCGCGATGTTCGCGATGTGGATCGCCTCGGGCTTCGGCTGGCGGGTGCGCTCGCCGCCATTCCAGCGCGCGCACTACCAGCTCTGCGGACGGGCGCTTGCGATCCTCTACCGGCAGGCGAAGTGGGTCCTGCGGCTGACCGTACAGATCGATGGGGTGACTCCGGACTCGTTGCAACGGCCGCGCCCGCTGCTCGTCCTGTCCCGGCACGCCGGGCCGGGCGACTCGTTCCTGCTCGCCCACGCCCTTATCAACTGGTACGCCCGCGAGCCGCGCATCGTCGTCAAGGACAGCCTGCAATGGGATCCGGTGATCGACGTACTCCTCAATCGGCTGCCGAACCGCTTTATCGCGCCGGGCGGCGGGGAACGGGCCGAGCAGCAGATCGCCGATCTGGCCAGGGACCTGGACAACGACGACGCGTTGCTCATCTTCCCGGAGGGTGGCAACTTCACTCCGGAACGATGGACGCGAGGCATCACGCGACTCCGGCGCCTGGGCTTGCCGGCGATGGCTCGGCGGGCGGCGCGCATGCACAACGTGCTTCCGCCCCGCCCGGGCGGCGTACTCGCGGCGCTGGAAGCAAGCCCGCGCGCCACCGTTGTCCTGGTCGGGCACACCGGCGTCGACCATTTGCGGACGGTCGCCGACGTATGGCGCGAGCTGCCGATGGACAAGTCCATCGTCATGCAGTGGTGGCTGGAGAACCCGGCCGACATCCCCAGCGATACCGACGGCCGGGTCGAGTGGCTCTATTCCTGGTGGGCGCGCATCGACGCGTGGATCTCCCAACACAAGGCCGTGCCGGAGCTCACCGAGGTCGGCGGCGGCGTGCCGGAGGCCGCACCGGACCTCACGGTGCCACCGGCGGTTTGACGGGGCGGATCACCCCTCGGCGACATCGCGTTGCTCGTCGCCGCGCGGTAGCGTACGTGCGCTGACGGAAGGATGCCTGCTGGATGGAGACGCCCGGGGCCGGCGTGAACGACGACCCGCAACCGCCTAGATCGACCGGCGCACACCGGGCCGCCCGACCGGCTTCCACACGGTGGCGGGGGCCAGTCGCGGCGCTCGCGATTCTCGCCGTAGCCGCGGCCGCCCTTCTGATCGTCCAGTTCGGGCACGGCGACCGGTCCGCGGCCGCCGGCGCGGCGTCGGCATCGCCGTACCCGCGCACGGGGTCGACCGGAAGCCACGGCGCCTCGCCCACGGCCACCGGCGCTGACGCCCGCGCTTCGGGCACCACGACGCCCGGCCCGGGCCGATCGACGCCCGCTCACACTTCATCCCAGAAACCGGCCACGCCCACGGCGAGCTCACGCAAGGGTGTGTCGGTCTGGTCGTTCAACGGCGTCGACGCGGCACTCGGCCAGTCCGGCGCCGGGTGGTATTACACGTGGTCGGCCGGGCATGCCGGGATCACGACTCCGCACGGCGTCGAATTCGTGCCGATGATCTGGGGCAGCGGCAGCGTCACCACCCAGTCGATCGCCCAGGCCAAATCGGCCGGGCACTACCTGCTCGGGTTCAACGAACCCGACCTGTCGAGCCAATCGAACATGTCCGTCTCGCAGGCGCTCGATCTGTGGCCGAAGCTCCAGGCGACCGGTCAGACGTTAGGCTCGCCCGCCGTGGCCGCTGGCGGTGCGACGCCGGGCGGGTGGCTCGACCAGTTCATGAACGGTGCGAAATCGCGCAGCTACCGGGTCGATTTCATCGCGCTGCACTGGTACGGCGGGGACTACACCACGAGCGCGGCGGTCAGCCAGCTGAAGTCGTACCTTCAAGCGGTCTGGAACCGCTACCACAAGCCGATCTGGCTGACCGAGTACGCCCTGATCGACTTCTCGAATGGCACGCACTATCCCAGCGAATCCGAGCAAGCAGCATTCGTGACCGCCTCCACCAAGATGCTCGACAATTTGTCATACCTGCAGCGTTATGCGTGGTTTGCGCTGCCAGCCGCCGACGACGGCCCGAGCACCGGTCTGTTTACCAGCGGGCCCAAGGTCACCGACGTCGGAAGGGCGTTCGAAGCCGCGCACTGAGCGTGGTGACCGGTCCCCGGGACCGCCGGCAGGTGGTAGGAAGGGGGTGGGTGCACGTCGCGCGTCGTCGAGAATGGACGCGCTGATCACCTGACCTGGTCCGTCGTTTATTCGGGCAACCCACGGGTAGGCACTCATGATGGCGACAACGACCGAAATCGAACGGAAGTTCGTCGCACCGGACGGATTCGCCCTGCCGGATCTCACCGCGATCCCGGGCGTGGCGTCGGTCGACGATCCGGTCGAATTGAATCTGGACGCGACCTATTACGACACGATGAGCCTGGCGCTCGCCCGCCATCGAATGACACTGCGCCGGCGGCGCGGCGGCCACGATGCCGGCTGGCACCTCAAGCGCCCGGCCGGCGGGGACCGTACGGAGCTGCAGCTGCCCGCGACCACGCGGAGCCGGAAGGTGCCGGACGAGCTGATCGCCGAGGTCTGGGCGGTGTCCCGGGGCGATGAGTTCGTGCCGATCGCCCGGATCCGCAACCGTCGGATGGAACGCGCCGTGCGCGACAACCGGGGTGCCGTGCTCGCCCTCATGTCGGACGACTCCGTGGCCAGCGAGTCGTACGAGGCGGCCGGTGGCGAGCCGACGAGCCGCCAATGGCACGAACTCGAGGCCGAACTCGTCGATGGCTCCCGCGAGTTCCTCGCGACGCTGAGCGACGCCCTTGTCGCGGCCGGCGCCCGGGCGGCCGAGAGCCCGTCCAAACTTGCCCAGGCGCTGGGTGATCGCTATCCCGTCGCGAATGGCGCTCTCCCGGACGGTGACCCGCGCTGGGCCGCGACGCCTGGGCCGTCGAGCAGTTGGAGCGGCCGGACGGTCCGTGCCTACCTGGGTCAACACCGCGACGAGCTGGTTGCCAACGATCCGTTGGTCCGCGCCGGAGATCCCGACGGTGTTCACGACATGCGCGTCGCGATCCGGCGGCTGCGGGCAACGTTGCGTACGTTCCGATCGATGCTCGACCCGAGCCGGACCGAACCGCTACGCGCCGAACTGCAGTGGCTCGGCGGTCTGCTCGGTGCCGTACGGGATGGCGACGTCATGCGGCGCCGCTTGGACAAGGCACTCGCGGCCGAGCCGCCCGACACGATCGTCGGTCCGGTCGCGACA
>Ga0193726_1003291_pt1 | contig 10370 bp, 7 predicted proteins | sample H2c1metaG_FD_144928 | JGI IMG/M metagenome (GOLD analysis project Ga0193726, IMG submission 144928) | Soil microbial communities from a riparian zone of the East river system, Colorado, United States - H2c1 | ecosystem: Environmental > Terrestrial > Soil > Riparian zone | place: USA: East River... | reverse complement strand
CTGGGACGTTTGGTCGCGGGCAAGACCGGGACGACCTCGGATTATCGGGATGCGTGGTTCATTGGTTGCGTGAACGGGATGATGATCGGGGTTTGGATGGGCAACGACGACAATACCCCGATGAGGAATGTGGTGGGCGGCGGGCTGCCGGCGCGCCTGTTTCACGACGTCGGGATGGCGCTGCGGTAGGACCAACGGGGGCGGCCGACGGTTGGCGATCGTATGTCGTGCGAAATGGTCCGGCGCCGTCCACGCCTCATGACCTTCCGATCCCCCACAAATGGCTGAACTGCGTTGCGACGATTTCGGAACACGCGACCTCGTCGCCGAGGATACCAAGCCAGCGGGCGAACTCGTTGACCCGGGCGACCGACGTTTCGTCGATCGCCGCGTCATAGTACGGCAGGTCGCGTTCCACGATCGCGGCGATCAACCCAGTTTCGCGCGCCGGGAACCGGTTCGCGGCGGCCTGAATGGCTCGCGAGGGATCGGCCTTGAGCGCGTCCTGCGCCGCGACCAGCGCACGAATCGCGCCGGCGGCGACGTCCGGCGATTGCTCGGCCAACCGTTGCGTGGTCCCCAGCACGCCCATCGTGTAATCGAAACACCCGGCCGGCCCGTCGCCGCGGCGGACATCGAGCACCAGCGTGCCGAAGCCGCCGCCGACGGCCAGTTCGGTCGCCATGCCGTTGGCCCAGAACCCGTCGATCTCCCGGTTTTGCAGCGCCCGCGCGGCGGTCAGGCCGAAATTGACGCTCGATCCGGTCGCGCCGGGCACCGGCCCGATGCGGATATCGTCGCGCCGGGGATCGAGACCCGCCGCCGCGAGAAGGCGGCGCAATCCCATGTCGACCCAAGGCGCGGCGCCGATCCGTCGGCCCTTGAGCGCCTGAAGATCGCCGCGGGCAACGCCGAGATCGGCATGCATGACCAGGAACCAGTACATCCCCCGCGCCAAAGCGGCGAGCAACCTGACACCGCGCCAACCCGGAAAGGCCGCGAGCGCGCCGTGTGCCGCGCCGGCGACGAAATCCACCTCGCCGTCACGCAGAGCGCGCCAGGCACGATCGACGGGGAAGATCAGCTCGACCTCGACATCGAGTCCCTGGTTCCGGAAAAACCCGAGTTCGGCGGCGGCCAGCGCTGGGAAATAGGAGTTCGAGATCAGGTCCGGTATCGCGAGCTTCATGCTGCATGCCTCCCCTATGCGGTCGCCACGGCTGCGCGGCTATTTGTCCTGCTTGCTGAACAATACGAGCGCACTTATAACGGTCTGCCGAAACAGTGACACGTGACGGCTGAGGAGAGAGTCAACGTCACAGCGGATTGGTATACCCATTGCGCGATACAATCCGTGGTTCCGTTGATATAACAGAAGGATTCTTTCACCACGAAGGCACGAAGCTCGCGAAGAAGAATGATAATGAAATACCCGGCTTTTTGTCTTCGTGAGCTTCGTGCCTTCGTGGTGAAAGAATCCTTTCTCCTCGTGCCGTCACGGATTTCCATGGCGGTAGGGTATATTAACGATTGACTCTCGCAACACGCGTCATGCCGATGAACCGACCGGGTCGCCGGTAAATTGTTGCGTATATGAAACAATACGAGACGGACCGCCTCCGAAACGACGCAGCCTCATGCCACCGCCGCGCGCCCGGATCGTTCGTCCAGCAACTGGCGCGGCAATGTTTCGGTCGCGGCCTCCAGATCGAGTGCCTGCGCCAGCCGGGTCAGCCGGCGCACCACGGCTTCCCCGGCGAACACACCGGTTCCCTCGGCCAAACTCAATACCAGACGCCTTCCTTCAACGCGCAGACGTGTGCCCGCGAGCAGGTCCGGTGTGCCGGCCGACAGAGTGTACGCCAGCCGCAGCGCCATACCCAGATTCTCGGCGCGCCGCGCGGTCACGGGATCCAGCAACCGGCGCACCGGCGCCAGAAACGCAGCCGCCGAATCCGCCTCGTATCGCAACGCGATGGTCAGCGCCAGGTAAGCGCGGGACGGATGATCCAGGCCGATCCCGGGCTGCCGCAAAATTCGCAGGAACGCCTGCTCGGGACGGAATTCCGGGTGATCGTGGCTGCCCACGTCCGACATCCAGCACGCGGCCTCACGCAGCCGTGCCGCCTCGGCCGTTTCGTGCGGAAACAACGGCGCGGTCCAGACCAGCAGCGCCGGCGGCAGGGTTGGATCGCGGCCATATAACGCCGCGAGATCGTGGCCGGCGGCAAGCAGCGCGTCGCGGTCGCGGACCTCCGGCGGGACCAGCCGCATCAGCCATCCTTCGCGCAGACCGCTGGCACTGAACACCACGCGGCGCACCCCGCTCATCCGCACCAGCCGGCGCAGCACCACCGCGGCGAACGGCAAATCCTCCACCCGGCGGCGTGAGATGCCGGCCATTTGCGCCAGTTCCCGATTGGATGCGCCGAGAATGCGGGCACACAGTTCGCGTGCCTCGTCACGCCCGATCGTGTAATGATGCACCATCCGCAGGCTGTAATCGGTGCGCGCCATATCGATCCGTGCGAGCGCCCGCCATGCTCCGCCAACCAGGTACAGATCGCGTCCGGTGATTTCCGTCAGCCATCCGATCGAACGAAACGCACCCTCGGCGACCAGGCGGGCATTGTTTGGATCGCCACCGGATTGTTCCGCGAGTCGGATCACGCCCAGAGGCAGGGTCAGAGCGGTGCCGCGCCGGCCACCCTCAAGACGGACCAATTCCAGCGACCCGCCGCCGATATCGGCCAGCAAACCATCCGCTTCGGGGATGCCGCACAATAAGCCGTCGGAGGACAACTCGGCCTCCTCGACACCGGACAGGATGCGGACCGACACGTCCGGCATGCGCGCCTGGATTTGCCTGACGAAATCGGTCCCATTGCGCGCATCCCGTACCGCCGCGGTGGCCAGGAATTCGATCGGCTGTGCCCCCATGGCCCGCGCCACGGCACGGTAACGATGTAAAATCGTCATGGCTTGCGCCATGCCTTCAGGATCGAGCAGCCCGGTCGCATGCAAGCCGCGGCCCAGACGCAGCACGGCCTTTTCGTTGAAGATCGACATCGGATTGCGGCCGAGCCCCTCGTAAACCACGAGGCGAACCGAGTTCGATCCAAGATCGACCACCGCGCAGCGCGGCAAACCGGCTCGTGGGGTGAAGGGCATCGCTTAGTCCTGGCTCATGCGATCCACTCGCCGATGGTTCGAAGGCAAGGGGGAGACGACGATCTGGCCATGCAACGCCGAGCCGCGCCCGGACAACGATGGATTGGTCATGAAATAGTCATGCGCGGACATCGGCTTACGCCCGATGGCAACGCGTTTCCATGTGCCGTCGGAACGAAGTTCCCAGGATTGCAACGAGTCCTTCAGGTTGACCGCCATGATCTGGTCCAGGACCTGCTCGTGCACCGTCGGGTTGGCGATCGGCACCAAGGTCTCCACGCGCCAGTCCATGTTGCGCTCCATCCAATCGGCCGAACTGATATAGACCTTCGCGTGCCGCCCCGGCAGCGCGTAACCGTTGCCGAACGCGTAGATCCGGCTGTGCTCGAGGAACCGCCCGACAATCGACTTCACGCGTATGTTTTCGGAAAGCCCAGGAATGCCGGGACGCAAACAGCAGATGCCGCGCACGACGGCCATGGTTTTCACCCCGGCGCGCGAGGCGTCGTACAGCGCGTCGATTAACCGCGCGTCAACGAGGCTGTTCATCTTCAGCCAAATGGTCGCCGGTTTCCCGGCGCGGGCGAAGCGGACCTCGTTCGCGATCAACTCCAGCAGCACGTTCCGGGTCAGGATCGGACTGAAGGCGACCGCCTCCATCGCCTCGGGTTTGGCGTAGCCGGTCATGAAATTGAACAGCCGCGCCGCGTCGCGGGTCAGCCCGGGATCGCAGGTGAAGAAGCTCAGGTCGGTGTAAATGCGGGCGGTAATCGGATGATAATTGCCGGTGCCGAAATGCGCGTAGGAGCGGATGGCGCCGGCTTCCCGCCGCACGACCAGGGAAAGTTTCGCGTGGGTTTTCAGTTCGGTGAACCCGAACACCACCTGCACGCCGGCTGCCTCCATGGTGCGCGCGAGATTGATATTGGCTTCCTCGTCGAAGCGGGCGCGCAATTCAACCATCGCGGTGACCGATTTGCCGGCCTCCGCCGCTTCGATCAGCGCCTTGACGATCGTGCTATCGTTACTAGTCCGATATAAAGTTTGCTTGACCGCGATCACGCTCGGGTCACGCGCGGCCTGGCGCAGAAACTGCACCACGACGTCGAAGCTTTCGTATGGGTGATGAACGATGATGTCCTTGGCGCGGATCGCGGCGAAGCAATCGCCGCCGAAATCGCGGATCCGTTCCGGGAATCGCGGCGTGTATGGCGGAAACAGCAAATCGGGGCGGTCGTCGACGATCATTTGTGTCACATCGACAACGGCCAGCAAGCCGGCCTGCAGGTAGATTTGGTCCGGCTCGGCATCGAGTTCGTCGGCCACCAGAGCACGTAATTCCTCCGGCATGGCGGGATCGACATGCAGGTGAATCACCACCCCGCGGCGGCGGCGCTTCAATGCGGTTTCATATGAGCGGACGAGATCTTCCGCCTCTTCCTCGAATTCCACGTCGGTGTCGCGGATCAGCCGGAACAAACCGCCGCCGGTCACCGCGAAGCCGGGGAACACCCGGTCGAGGAACATCAGCACCAGCTCTTCCAGCAAGATAAATCGCACGACCGCCTTGCCGTCGCGTCCCCGGCGCTCATGGGCCGGCAGCCGGATGAATCGCTCGACCTGCGCGGGCAGCGGGAGCATGGCCCGCATGCCCAGGCCGTCCTCGGCGCGAATGAGCAGGAGGGCCATCACGAGGCCCATGTTCGGAATGAACGGAAACGGATGCGCCGGGTCGATCGCGAGCGGGGTCAGCACCGGGAACACGCGCTCCATGAACCAGGCATCCAGCCAAACGCGATCCTCGTCCGACAGCGAGCCGGCCTCGCAAAGCACGATTCCGGCCTGGCGCATCTGAGCCAGCAGGTCGGTCCAAATACGCTGCTGGTCCGCGACCAGCGCACCACCGCGCACCACGATCTCCGCCAACTGCTGGGCTGGCGTGCGGCCGTCCGGCGTGGGCTGGGTGAAGCCGGCCTTGGCCTGGCCGATCAATCCGGCGACCCGGACGGAGTAGAATTCATCGAGGTTGGAGGCGCTGATCGACAGGAACCGCACGCGTTCGAGCAACGGATGGCGGGGGTTCTCCGCCTCCTCCAGCACGCGATGATTGAAGTCGAGCCACGACAGTTCGCGGTTGATGAAACGTTCGGGTCCAAACACCGGGGTTTCGGCGTACGACGGGGCTGTCTCGACCACCAGGGCAGAGGCCACGTCGTCGGCGTTCGGTGTCATACGATGTCTCCAGCCTACCCGGGCAGGCTACTCCGATCCGGCGGTCATGGGCGAGGGGGGAGGCGGAATGGTGGAGAATTTTCCGAACTGCCGTCGGGTGAGGCGGCGAACGTTGCCGGACGGCCGAACACCGCCGGATTTGTCGTGGCGCGCGCGCCTGGCGTCGTGACCTCCGGCAATGCCATCGGAACCGCGTTGCCCGATAACGGGTCAACCGATGTCAAATCGCGGACCGACCCTCTATCGGTACTTTGAAGATTTACGCGCCGGCGCGTTTTCAACCGCGGTTCCAGGGGCCCCGCACCAAATCGCGTTGGCAACGAGGCACGGTGGGTGTTGATCCCGGGCGCGTCCCGCGGAATGCGGCGGTGCCCGGAACGAGGTACCGCACGGGCCCGGTACCTCATTCCGAATCAAATGCGTCCGGGAAAATATGGCGAATTCAAGCTATTCTCGAATCCACATTGAAGATCGCAAGCCTGGTTCCGCGGTGCAGTCTGAAAAGACCGAGCCCGATCAGGGCAACGGCCAACAGCGGCAGGCTTGCCGGCTCGGGAGCCGACACTGGACCGACGTCGGCGGACGCCGTGCCGGAGACACTGGAAGTAAACGCGCGGAGGGTGGACCCGATGATCGCGCCAGGTTCAGTAACGTCCGCGAACGCGAAACTGATCGCGCGCGGTTCGTCCAGAGTGGTGGCGTCCAGGATATCGGACGTGAACGCGACAGAACCGGGCGGCTCAGACGCGGACAGAGTGAGCGATGAACCGCCGTCGGTTCCGAACACAAAATCCGTAAAATTGACGGATAGATAGTTTATGCCCGCACCCCCCGCCAGCGAATGAAACGAGACCGAACCGACAAAGGGCTGCAGGATTTGCCCAAGGAGCAACGTCGCTGGGCCGCTACTATCCAGGTCGAAGTTTAAAAATCCGCTAAGCGGAGCGCCGCCGCCGACATACTGAGAAATGATGACCCCAATATCCGTCCCGGTGATATTGGTCGATGTATCCGCGAGATTGTTCGTGGCCGCTATCTGAGGCGTGTCCGCCGTCTGCCCGAACGTAAGGATTACACTCGCATTTGCCGCGGGGCTGGCTCCCAATGCCCCCGCGACCGCGGACGCGAGCAAGAGCCTGAACCAAAATCCGTATACGGCGTCGATCATATTCAACTCCTCTTGCCATTCATTTTGAGTGGTGAAGCGAGCATTCGTTCATCCGTGGTTGGTTTTTTGTGGTGCGCCAATCGGGAACGAATTTCGTGGGCCGCCAGCTTGTTACGAAAACATGTGGGACACGGGTTGCCGCGAGCACGGACCTCGCCGGCCGCGATGCCGCCAACCGTACCGACGGCGTTGCATTTCTCGCTGCCGAGAAAGGGTCAGGTGAAGATGTGTCAGGCGTCCGCGTCGACCGTCAATTCGTTTGCCGGATGACTGAAGTCCGGCGATACCGAAGCAGGAGTTCCCATTTTCAAATCCGGCTTCATCCCCGTTTTGCTTCATCGCGGATTTTTGGTCGTATTTCGCGCGTTATTTTTTTGCAAAAAGGACGGAATGCTCGATTTTTCGTCCAAAAAATATTTCCAGGTCCTTGGACGTCAAAGCTGACTAATAGCCGGCGAACGTCAATTAATTGTTAACCTTCTGGGAACCGGGAATGACGCCCGTTGTTCGCCATTTCAGGCCGGCCTTATCGCCGGCGGGCCAGCTATCGCGAATGGATGGCCCGCGCGCGGGACCGGCGCTCCGACGAAACAGGCAGACACCGCTGCTGAACGGTCGCGATCACCCGGCGATCGGCGGACGGTCCGACAATTTTCCGGCATCGTCTTCTTGCGTGACCGCCAGCAATGTCGCGCGCAGCATCGCCGGCGTCACCGTCCGTTTGCGCGACGTCAGCGCCGCGGCGTCCAGCCGTGCCACCGCCGCCCGCAGCACCTCCGGACTGCGCGGCAGGCGCAGCAACAGCCGGTCGTGCAATGCCGCGTCCGCGACCAGTCGCCGCTCGGCCAACCAGTGCAACAGCAGACGGCGCAGCAGATCGTCATCCGGTGCCGCGATCTCGACGCTGGTGACGGCCCGCAGGCGGCTGGCGAGATCGCGCAAACCGATCGTCCAATGCGCCGGTGGCAAACGCGCGGCCAGCAACACCGGACGCCCCAGATCGCGCGCGGTGTTCAACAGATGCAGCAACGCCGCCTCATCCGCCTGGTCGGCGTCATCGACTGCCACGCCCGCCACCGACGCGACCTCGGGAAATCCGGCCAACTCCGGCCCTTCACGCAAGTCGGCCCCCGTGCGGGCAGCCCAGATCCGCGACAGGTGGGTCTTGCCACGCGCCTGCCCACCCCACAACGCGAGACGGCGGTCCGGCCAGACCTCGGTACGGCCCAGAAATGTCCGCGCCGCTTCATTAGAGGGGGCGGCGAGAAAGCTGGCCTCGTCATAAGCCGGAACGGCCGGGATCAGCAGCGGAAGTTGTCTGGATGTCACAGGACCTCGGGAGAGCGGACCGGCGGATCGAGATACAGCGGGCTGGCCAGATAACGCCGCAGCCAGAACCGGGCGAGGACTCCGATCGTCGCCGCCACCGGGACGGCGAGCATCACGCCGACGAACCCGAACGCCGCGCCGCCGGCGAACAAAGCAAAAATCACCCAGACCGCGGGGAGTTCCACCCGGTCGCCAAGAAACCGCGGATAGATCACGTAGCCTTCGAGGATCTGGCCCGCGACCAATACGCCGGCGACGACGCCGACGTGCCGCCAATCCGGGAACTGCGCCAGTGCCAGGCCGATCGCCGTGACACCGCCGGTGACCGAGCCGACGTAAGGAATAAACGACAGCAACCCGGCGGCGAGGCCCACGATCAAGCCCAGATCCAGGCCCGCCGCGGTCAGGCCCGAGGCATAAAAGAAGGCCAGAATCAGACAGCACATCGCCTGACCGCGCACCCAGGCGGACAGGATTCGATCGACCTCACGCGCCTGCGCTTCGATCACCTCGGCATAGCGGCGCGGCACCCAGGCCCCGACGATGGCGATCATTCTCGGCCAGTCACGTAGGAAGTAGAAGCCGAGGACTGGCGTAACGATGGCCAGGGTCAGGACGTTGAAGATCGCGAAACCGCTGGTCACGACACTGGTCGCGGTGGACAGGAGAACGCTCAACAGGCTCGCGGCCTGGCTGCTGACCACATCGCGCAGCTTGTCGTTGACCACGTCCGAGCCGAAATTATCCTGCAGATGTGTCAGTTGCTCGCTGGCCCAGCCCTGCAGCAGGAACGCGTATTGCGGGATGCGGGTGGCCAGCAATTTGATCTGCAACAACAGCAGCGGATACAGCAGCAAAGCGAACAGCAGCACTCCGGCGATCAGGGCGAGCACCATGACCGCCGCCGCCCCGCCCCGCCTCAGGCCGATCCGGGTCAACCGCGTCGTTGGCGGATCGAGCGCATAGGCGAGCACGGCGGCCGCGACGAACGGCGTCAGCACCGAGGCGAACAGTTCCAGCGCCAACCACCCAACCACCAGCACGCCGGCGATCAACGCGAGGCGTTGGGCCCGCGTCGCCCGCAACAGCCCCGACGAACTCGACCCGTCCGGCGGCGGCAGCCGGCCGGATGGAGGGATCTCGTCGATCGCGGCTTCGCCTACCCCAATCGCACCGACATTGAGATCGCTGACGCCGACCTCATGGGTCAGGATGTCGCTGCGTCGAGAATCCGATGGGTCGGTGTCATCGGCCATAAGCGGCGAACCACACATAGGCGGCGCCCGAGGTTAGTGTGGATGCGGCGACGATCCAGATCAGAACGGTCAACAGCATGGGTGCCATCAGCCCGAATCCCTCCAGGAACAGCGTCGCCGCGATCAACACGATCTGCAGCGCGGTGTTGAGCTTGGAGACGTACAGCGGCCTTATCACGACCGTCTGGCCCAGTACGCCCAGTACGATAACGCCGCCGACGATCAGCAGATCCCGGAATACGACAAGGATCGCGAGCCAGTCGGGCAATTCGCGCACCACGGCCAGCGTCACGTACATCGTGACCAGCAGCGCCTTATCGGCCACCGGGTCCAACAACGCCCCGATGGAATTGCCGCCATAGCGCCGCGCCAGCCAGCCATCGACCGCGTCCGATAGCCCGGCCAGCACGAAGAGATAGAACGCGAGGGCGAGGCGATGTTCGACGACCAGCCAAAAAGCGAGTGGTACAGCGCAAAGCCGGCCGAACGTAATCAGGTTCGGCGCGGTAAAAAGGCCCGCCGTGGCGCCCCTTCCGAGTTGCGTTCCGTCTGGCATCGGCTGAAAAGGCGGCACCCCCTCATTGCCCGCCCATGGCGGGGCATGTTTGTTTCGCGTCCCGTATCCCGGCTTAGCGTATGGAGGGCCGCCATGGCCAGAGCAGATCGGAGCAGGGGACGTCGGGCATCTCCCGCTGGCGAAGGGGCGCCCGCCGGGAACCCACCGGCCGACCCTCTCACATACCGGGAGGCCGGCGTCGATATCGATGCCGGCGACGCTCTGGTCGAAGCGATCAAGCCGTTGGCGCGCGCCACCCGCCGGGACGGAGTGGTGGGGGGCCTCGGCGGATTCGGTGCTTTGTTCGACTTAAAGGCGGCGGGATTTCGCGATCCCATCCTGGTTTCGAGCACCGATGGCGTCGGCACCAAATTGCGAATCGCGATCGATACCGGTCTGCACGCCACCGTCGGCATCGACCTGGTGGCGATGTGCGTGAACGACCTGATCGTCCAAGGCGCCGAGCCGCTGTTTTTCCTCGACTATTTCGCGACTGGCCGGCTTGACGTGGGGCAGGCGGCGGCGGTCATCCGGGGCATCGCGGAGGGGTGCCGTCAGGCCGGCTGCGCCTTGGTCGGCGGCGAAACGGCCGAAATGCCGGGCATGTATGGCGGCGACGACTACGACCTGGCGGGTTTCGCGGTTGGCGCCGCCGAAC
>Ga0193726_1003290_pt1 | contig 10371 bp, 7 predicted proteins | sample H2c1metaG_FD_144928 | JGI IMG/M metagenome (GOLD analysis project Ga0193726, IMG submission 144928) | Soil microbial communities from a riparian zone of the East river system, Colorado, United States - H2c1 | ecosystem: Environmental > Terrestrial > Soil > Riparian zone | place: USA: East River... | reverse complement strand
TCAAGCAGCACCGAGTCGCCGTGCAGGCCGTCCTTGAGCTCGCTCGGCGGCCCCTCCGCGACGATCTTGCCCCGGTCGACGATGGCGACCCGGTCCGCGAACTGGTCGGCCTCCTCCAGGTAGTGCGTGGTGACCAGGATGGTCGTCCCGGCCTGCCGGGCCAGGCCGGTCAGCACGGCCCACAGCTCGGCGCGGCCCTCCGGGTCCAGCCCGGTGGTCGGCTCGTCCAGGAACAGGACGGCCGGCCGGTGCACCAGCACCATGGCCACGTCGAGCCGCCGCCGCATGCCGCCGGAGTACGTCTTGGCCGGCCGGCGGGCCGCGTCGGCCAGCCCGAACTGGTCCAGCAGTTCGGCCGTCCGGCGGCGCAGCGCCGCACCGCGCAGCCCGTACAGGCGGCCCTGCAGGGCCAGGTTCTCCTGGCCGGTCAGCAGGCTGACGGCACCGCCGTGCTGGCTGACCGCGCCGATGACCGAGCGGACCCGGCGGGGCTGGCGCAGCACGTCGATCCCGGCCACCGCGGCCCGGCCGGCGTCCGGGCGCGACAGCGTGGTGAGGATCCGCATGGTGGTGGTCTTGCCGGCGCCGTTCGGGCCGAGCAGGGCATACACGCGGCCGGGCCGGACGGCGAAGCTCAGCCCGTCCAGCGCGCGGACGCCGCCCTTGAAGGTCTTGCCGAGGCCCTCGGCTTCGAGGGCATGACCGGGGTCACGGGAGTCGGGCATGGCGCGGTCTCCTAACAGTGTTCTGACAGAGAACAACGTTCACGGTGCTGAACAACGTTTACCGGAGAACGCTGTTCACGTCAAGTACGCTGTTTCCCATGGCTGGTGACGGTGACCGCGGCGTGCCGCCGGAGCCGCCGTGGCGCTCGGCGCCGCGGCGCCGCGGCACGCCGCGGCCGCAGCTCAGCCGGGACGCGATCGTGGCGGCGGCGCTGAAGGTGGTGGAGACCGACGGCGGGGACGCGCTGACGATGCGCCGGGTCGCCGACCAGATCGGCGTCTCGGCCTCGGCGCTGTACGGCTACGTGGCCAACAAGGAGGAACTGGTCCAGCTCGTGCTGGAGCAGATCATCAGTGAGATCCCGGTGCCCGAGCCGGGCGCCAGCTGGCAGGACACCGTGCGGGCCTTCGGCCGGGAGATGCTCGGCCTCTTCCAGCGGCACCCGGGCGTGGCCGGGCTCACTCTCGGCCGCGTGCCCTCCGGGCCCAGCCTGCTGGCCGGCGCGGAGTACCTGCTCGCGGTGATGCGCGCCGCCGGGCTGCCCGACCAGGTGGCCGCCTTCGTGGGCGACTTCGGCAGCCTGTACGTGGGCGCGTTCGCCTACGAGCAGGAGGTCGCGCCCCCGGCCGGCCAGGCGGACATCGCGGCGCAGGTGGCGGGCTGGTTCGGCGCGCTGCCGCCCGATCAGTTCCCCAACCTGGTCGCGGTCGCCGCCAAGATGACGGCGGGGAGCCCGCAGGACCGGTTCGAGTGGGGGCTGGACATCATCGTCCGCGGCCTCGGCACCTACCTCACCGATCCCCCGTCCGCTGACGCCCGCTGGCCCGAGGACTGACCGGGCCGGGCTTACCGCGCCCTAGGTGAAGACCGTGCGGTGCCGGTACACGGCCTGCAGCGCCCCCACGGCGATCATGTCGGCGAACAGGGCGGACCCCCCGTATGACACGAACGGCAGCGGCAGGCCGGTCACCGGCATGATGCCCATGGTCATCCCGATGTTGACGAACGACTGCACGCCGAACCAGATCGCCACTCCGGCCGCGACCAGCGTGCCGAACTGGTCGTCCGCGCGGGCCGCGATCCGCAGCGCGCGCAGCAGCACCAGCGGCGAGCAGCCGATGATCACGGCACAGCCGGCGAAGCCGAGTTCCTCGCCCGCGACGGCGAAGATGAAGTCGGTGTGCTGCTCGGGCACGAAGTTCCCGGACACCAGCTGGCCGTGGAACAGGCCCTGGCCGGTCAGGCCGCCCGAGCCGATCGCGATCTTGGCCTGGGCGGCGCTGTACCCGGTGCCCCGGGGGTCGGCTTCCGGGTGCAGGAAGGCCGCGAACCGGTCGATCTGGTAGGCCCGGATCAGGTGCAGGTTGATGACCGCGACGACGGCCAGGACGGCCGCGCCGAGGCCGGTCACGAGCCAGTACCACCGCACGCCGGACAGCGCGATCAGGCCGATGATGAGGGCCAGCATGAGGACGACGACGCCGAGGTCGGGCTCTGCCTCGACCAGCACGATCGGGACGGCGGCGAGAGCCAGCGCGATGGCCGCCGTGCGCAGCCGCGGGCGCTGCTCGCCCTGCCGGAGCTCGCCCAGCAGCATGGCGCTCATCAAGATGATGGACAGCTTGGCGTACTCCGACGGCTCGATCTGGAAGCCGCCGGGCAGCGAGATCCACGAGAGCGCGCCGTTCACGCTGCTGCCCAGCGGGGTCAGCACGATGAGCAGCCCGAGGCAGGACAGGCCGTACAGGACCGGCGAGTACAGGCGCAGCTTGCGGTAGTCCAGCAGCGAGACGGCCACCATGAAGACCAGGCCGAGCGCGATGTTGAGCAGCTGCTTCATCAGGTAGGTGTGGGTGTCCGCGCCCGCCTTGGCCAGGCCCGGCTCGGTCGCGGCCCAGATCAGCAGCGTCCCGATGAGGCTCAGCGCGAGCACGGCGGCGAGCAGGATCCAGTCCAGGTGCCGCAGCGGCGACCGGCGGGCGAAGGCCCGGCGGGCCAGGCCGCGCAGCCGGGCGCCGGCGCCGCGGCGGTGGCCCAGGCTGGAGCCGAAGCCGCCCCGGCCGTCCAGCGGCGCCAGGCCGCGGTAGGCGTCGCCCGGCCGGCCCAGCTCCCGGGAGCCCTTGGTGAACGTCATGGCCGCCCTCCCCGGCCCGGCCCGATCCGGACCGGCCGCGGCTCAGCCGCGACCGGCTGGCCCGGGCCCGGCTGGCCGGTGCCCGGCGGCGGGGTGCCGCTGGCCGACGGGGTCGCGCGGGGGCGCGGCTTGCGCTGCACGATCTGGCCCGACTGGTCGGTGCGCGGCGGCCGCGGCAGGGCGCCGCCGGGCAGGGCCGCCTTGTGCCCCTCGAGCCCGTAGATCGAGTCCCAGATCTGGCGCACCGCCGGGGCGGACACGTCCGCGCCGTAGCCGGAGTTCGGGATCATCACGACCACGACGTACTTGGGGTTCCCGCACGGCCCGAACGACGCGAACACCGAGGTGGCCAGGTTGCCGGCCACCTGTGCGGTGCCGGTCTTGCCCGCCACGCACACCTTTCCCAGCGGGAACCCGCCGAACGCGCCCTGGGCCGTGCCCTGGGTGACGACGCCGGCCAGGGCGCTGCGGATGTAGGCCAGCGTGCCGCGCGAAGCGGGCAGGTGCCCGTCGACCGGCGGGGTGATCCGCCGGGCCACCTGGCCGGTCGGGCTGAGCAGCTCCTCGCCGACCCGCGGGCTGTACAGGGTGCCGCCGTTGGCCAGGGCGGCGTAGGCCCGGGCCAGCTGCAGCGGGGTGACCGACACGTAGCCCTGGCCGATCGAGGCGATCACCGACTGGCCGGGGGTCCAGACGTTGCCCGACCGGCAGTCGTCCCACTCGATCTGCTGGACGTAGCTGCCGTTCTGCTTGCCGTTCTTGCACCAGTTCTGGCCCTGGTGGGCGTTGTCCTTCCAGAAGTAGTACAGCCACTCGCGGGTCGGCACCGTGCCGCTGCTCTCCGGCAGGTCCACCCCGGTGGGCCGCCCGAAGCCCCATTTCAGCTCGGCTTCCTGCATCTCCTGGACCGGCGCCTTCGGGCTGGTCACATCATTCGCCCGAACGTGGTCCTTCTTCCAGATGTCGTACGCGAGGTCATAGAACACGGTGTCACAGGACACGATCAGGGCCTGGCGGAAGCTCATCGGGCCGAGGTTCGGCGCCCCGTCGTTGGCATAGGTGTGGCCGCCGATGGTCGTGGCCGCGGGGCAGTTGTACTGGTCGTTGATGCCGTAGCCGGCCTGGACGGCGGCGGCGGCGGAGGTGACCTTCCACGTCGATCCCGGCGCGTACTCGCCCTGGGTGGCCCGGTCCAGGATGGGCTCGGAGTCGGCGCTGCCGAAGATGTGGTTGAACTGGGCGGTCGAGATGCCGCCCGACCAGACCGCCGGGTTGTAGGTCGGGTAGCTGGCCATGGCGACGATCCGGCCGGTGGTCGTCATCACTACCGCGGCGCCAGTGCTGGCCTTGGCGTTGCCCTCGGACTGGGTCCGCTGGATGGCCGACGCGAGCTCGTTCTGGACGTCCACCTGCAGCTGGGTGTTGATGCTGGTGACGAGCTGGTCGCCGGCCTTGGGGGACGTGTGCTTGATGGTGCCGGTGATCTGGCCGGCCGCGTTGACCGAGACCTCGTCCGAGCCGGCCGTGCCGCGCAGCTGCTCGTCGTACTGTCCCTCCAGCCCGGACTGGCCGACCAGGTCGACGCCGGAGAAGCCGGTCACCGGGATGCCGAGCTTCTTGACCTCGGCGCCGGTGATGGGCTGCAGGTAGCCGAGCAGCTGGGCCGCGTCGGTGCCGATCGGCTGGGCGTACTTGGTGACCGGCTGGACCTGCGCGGTGATGCCGGGCAGGTCACGCTTGTCCTCGAGGACCTGGACGGCGATCTGCTGCGGCACGTTCTGCGCCACCGGGATCGGCTGGTAGGGCGAGCCCGGCCAGCAGGGCGCCCGCACTCCGGCGGTGCACGGCCGGGTCTTGGCCCGCAGGGCCGCGACGGTGGTGCCGAGCAGCGGGGCCAGCGTGCGCAGCTCGGCCTGCCCGTCGCCGGGCTGCTGCGACAGGACGGACATGTTCACCGAGACGACCAGCGCCGACGCGTTGCTGACCAGCGGGGCGCCGTTGTCGTCGACGATCTGGCCGCGGACGGGCGGCTGGACGATGTTCCGGATCCGGTCGGCGTTGGCCAGCGCCACGTAGGACGAGTGCGACCCGACCTGCAGGGACCAGGCCCGGTAGCCGAGCCCGCCGAGCAGCGCGCCGAGCACCACGTACAGCACGACCAGCCGCTTGCGCGACGCCGGGATCACCGATGTCCTCCTGTTCGCCTGCTACTGCCGCTGACTGCGCCCGCCGCCGTCACGAGGAGCCCCCGGGTCGCCCGCCGGGCGCCCGCCAGACGTCGCGGCGGCTGCCCGGTCTGCTGGTGAGCATGGACAGCACGCGCCAGCGGCGGCGGCTGAAGCGCGGGCGCTTGCCGCTCATCGGCGCGCCGCCGGCCAGCGGGCGGGCCCGGAAGCGCGGCGTGGCCGGGCGGCGGGCCGGCCGCCCGGCGGCCGGGCCGGGCTGGATCCGGAACCGGGGCGCGGCCGGCCGGCCGCCGGCCCGCGCGGGGCGGGTCAGGGCGCCGCCGCCGATGACGCCGTCGCGGCCGCGGCCGGTGGCGCCCATCCGGACCGGCGCGGCCGGCCCGAGGTGGCCGCCGCCCTGCGGCCGGTGCGCGGTCGTGCCGCCGGGCATGGCCGACGGGCGGAAGCCGCCGCGGCGCCGCGGCCGGCGCCGCCCGAGCCGGGCCATGGCCGTGCGGTCCAGCGACCGGCCGGGCCGGACGGCGCCGTGCCCGCCGAACATCCGGCCGCCGAGCATCCGGGCGCCGAAGATCCCGCTGGGGCGGCCCAGGCGCAGCCGGACCGGCCGGGGGGCCAGGGTCCGCCGGACCTGACCGGGCGCGGCCGAGCCGGCCACCCCGGCCCGCAGCCGGGCCGCGCTGGCGGCCGGGCGGACCTGGCCGCCGCCCAGGCCGCTGACCGTGCGCCCGCGGAAGGCCTGGCCGCGCAGGGCGGCGCCGCCGGGCGCCTGGGCGCCGAGGCTCCGGCCCCGGAACGCCGCGCCGCCGCCGATCCAGCCGTCGCCGGAGCGGCCCGCGCTGGGGCGCAGCCGGGGTGTGCGCCGGGCCGCGGCCTTCCGGGCCCGGCGGCCCTCCGGCGGCCCGGACAGCCAGCCGCCCAGGCCGAGCAGCACCGCGCTGCTGCCCGGGCCGGCCAGCCCGGCCGGGCCGCCGGCCAGGGCGCCGGGGCTGGCCAGCCCCCAGCGGCCCGAACCCGAGCCCAGCCGGGCCGCGGACCCGGCCTGCCCGGCGGCCAGCGCGCGGCCGGCCGCGCTCAGGGCCGGGCGGCCCCGGGCCGCGTCGGCCAGCCAGGCCCCGGCCAGCAGCACGAGGTAGAGCACGAACGGGCTGATGGCGATGTCGTAGCTCACCGAGGCGGGCAGCACCTGCCGGACCGCGGCCCAGCTGACCTGGGCTGACTGCAGGGCCAGGCTGAGCCCGGCGACCATGAGCTCGGCCAGCGCGGCCGCGGCGGCGACGATGACGATAGGCAGCACGGCCGAGCGGGCCAAGGTGGCGTGCAGCCGCCCGCAGGCCCAGCCGACCAGGACGAAGACCAGCGCGTACTCGCCGATGAGGCCGCTGGCCGGCGGGGCCAGGTCCAGGCACAGGCCCGCGGCGAAGCCGGCGACGGCGCCGGACGCCGGGCCGCTGGCCAGGCCCAGCGCGGCCACCACGACGAGCACGAGGTCAGGCACGCCGCCGCCGGGCAGCCGCAGCCCGTTGACGGTGGTCAGCTGCAGCACGACCGCGGCGGCCAGCAGCACGGCCGACATGAGCACCCGGCGCATCTCAGCCCCCGCCCCGCCGGCCGGCGACCGCGCCTGCGGACCGGGTACCCGGGGTCACCGTGACGGTAACCGTCGGGGTGGGCTTGGCCTTGGGGGCGGGCGGCAGCACCGAGAACTTCGGGTCGTGCCGGGGCGGGACGACCACGATCCCGACGACGCCGAGCGCGGTGAAGTTCACGTACGGCCGCACCAGCGCCTTGGCCGTGAGCGCGCCGGCCCGGTTCTGCACGCGGCTGATCACGCCGACCGGCACGCCGGCGACGAACGGCCGGCTGTTGACCGACGCCGAGGTGACGAGCTGCTCACCGGGCCGGAGCACCGCGTTGCCGTCCAGGACCTGCAGCTCGAACTGGCCCGTGCCGCCGGGCGTCCGGCCCGGGCCGGCCACGAAGCCGAGCTGCCCGCTCGGCGCCAGCTCGACGCCGACCTGCGAGGTGGAGGCCGTGGCCAGCAGCACCGTGGCCGTGTGCGCGGTGACCGAGGTGACCTGGCCGACCAGGCCGTGGCCGTTCACCACCGTCTCCTGCGGGCGGACGCCGTCGGCGCTGCCCGCGTCGAGGGTGACTTTCTGCTGGAAGCCCTGCGCGGTCGCGATCACGGTGGCGGCGACGATCCGGTAGCCGCCCTGGCCCGCCAGCGCCAGCAGGCGGCGCAGCTGGGCGTAGTCCGACTTGGACAGCCGCTCCTGGGCGAGCTGGGTGTTGAGCTGGACGACCTGCTTCTGCAGGGCCTGCACCTGACCGCTCGAGCCGCCTGAGCCGGATCCGGTGACCAGGTGGCCGGCCGAGGTGGCCAGGTTCTCGGCGCCGCCCAGGACGGCGGCCCCGGCGCTGCCGATGCCGCCCGCGACCGAGGACCGGCCGGCCCGGTACGACATCGTGATCAGCACGAGGGCAGCGACGATCAGGACGCCGAGGACCGCGCGGGTCCGCCGCGTGTCGTGCACAACCGATCACCTCATCTGCCGCCAGATCCGGCAGCTTGTGCGGGGCCTGGACTAGCGGCGTGACTCGGGCACCAGGACCTGACGCAGGGTGTCGAAGTCCTCGACGCACTTGCCGGTGCCGAGCGCGACCGAGTCCAGCGGATTGTCCGCCATGTGCACGGGCATCCCGGTCTCCTCGCGGATCCGCTCGTCCAGGCCGCGCAGCAGGGCCCCGCCGCCGGTGAGCGCGATCCCCCGGTCCATCACGTCGCCGGCCAGCTCGGGCGGGCACTTGTCGAGCGTGCTCTTGACCGCGTCCACGATCACGTTCAGCGGTTCCTCGATCGCGCGGCGGATCTCCTCGGCCGAGATCACGATGGTCTTGGGCAACCCGCTGACCAGGTCCCGGCCGCGGATCTCGGCGTTGGGCTCGTCGGCCGACGGATACGCCGAGCCCAGCGCCATCTTGATCTCCTCCGCGGTGCGCTCGCCGAGCATCAGCGAGTACTCCTTCTTGCCGAAGGTGATGATGGCCTGATCCAGCTCGTCGCCGCCGACGCGGATCGACTGGGACGTGACGATGCCGCCCAGCGAGATGACGGCCACCTCGGTGGTGCCGCCGCCGATGTCCACGACCATGTTGCCGGTCGGCTCGTTGACCGGCAGCCCGGCGCCGATGGCCGCGGCCATCGGCTCCTCGATGATGTAGACCCGGCGGGCGCCCGCCTGGTGGCCGGCCTCCTTCACCGCGCTCTGCTCGACGCCGGTGATGCCGCTGGGCACCGCGACGACGATCCGGGGCTTGGCCAGGTGGCTGCGTTTATGGACCTTCTGGATGAAGTAGCGCAGCATCCGCTCGGTGACGTCGAAGTCCGCGATCACGCCGTCCTTCAGCGGGCGGACGGCGATGATGTTGCCCGGCGTCCGGCCGATCATCCGCTTGGCCTCGACCCCCACCGCCACGATCTGGCCGGTGTTGGTGTTGAGCGCCACGACCGAGGGCTCGTTGAGCACGATGCCCCGGCCCCGGACGTACACGAGGGTGTTCGCAGTGCCGAGATCGACGGCCATGTCGCGGCCCAGAAAGGCCATCGCGTTGCTCATCAGGGACAAGAGCCTTCCAGCTGGATCTTGGCAGGTAAATGTCTGCAATTTTCGCCGCGGCGAGCACGGTGCCGCCCTTCGAATACATGGCCGCGACACGCTCCGCTAAACGGCGCGTTATCCAAAGACTTGGTCTAGCGCCGGCCGGCCGAGGCAGTGCCGCCTGGCCACCCCAGGCGCCCTCCCCGACGTCCAACGCACCGCTGCCGCCGATGGTGCCCCTGCGGGCGAGCCATTCGAGCGAAATGCCCTCACGCAGCGCCCACCGGCAATCACCTGAAGTAACGGCAGGCGCGCCGGATGCCATACTCCCGAGCTTACAGGGCGGCCCGCCGGCCGGCCGCTCAAGGCACGCCGCGCGGCCCGCCGGATCTATGCCCGGCCCGGCCGACGGGGCTTGTGAGCTGGAACTTCGCGGCAGACCGCAGTGGATCACCGTGATCCGGGCGACCTAGTTCAGGGACCAGCCGGGCGGTCGACGTAGCGGCCGAGGAAGATCCCGATGATCCACAGCGCGGCGAAGATGCCGCCCAGGAAGTACATCACCGGGACGGTGATGCCGGACACGATCACGAAGGCCTGGAGCAGGCTGCCGCCGACCAGGGCGGCGGTCAGCAGCCGCCGGGTCAGCCCGGCGAGGATCACCGCGGCGCCGACGGCCACGCCGCCCGCCGTCAGGGCGGAGCCCGGCGCCAGGTGATCGATCTGGATCGCGACCGGGATGGCCAGGCCGATGACGACGGCCTCCATGATCAGCACGGTCATGCACAGCCGCTTGGTGATCGGCTGCGGGTGCCCGGTGACCGGCGCCGCGGTGACGGGCGGGGTCATGCCGGGCCGCCGTCCCGGCCGCGGGCGAGCAGGGTGCGGGCCTCGCCGGCCGTGATGACCGAGCCGGCGATGAGGACCAGCGCGCCGCCGGGGCCGCCGCCGCCGTCGAGGCTGGCGGCGTCGGCCTCGTCGGCTAGCGCGACCGCCACCTCGATGGCCTCGTCCAGGTGCGGGGCGATGGTGACCCGCTCGGCCCCGAAGACGCTCTCGGCGACGTCCGCGAGGTCCTCGGCGTCCATGGCCCGCCCCGAGGCGTTGCGGGTCGCCACGAACTGGGTCGCGACTGGCTCGAGCTCGTCCAGGATGCCGGGGATGTCCTTGTCGGCGCTGATCGACAGGACCGCGATCAGGTCGGTGAAGCTGAACGCCTCCGACAGCGCGGCGACGGTCGCGGCCATCCCGGCCGGGTTGTGCGCCGCGTCCACGATGACGACCGGGCTGCGGCGGACGATCTCCAGCCGGCCCGGCGAGCTCATCTCCGCGACGGCCTCCCGGACCAGGTCCAGGTCGAGCGGGCCGGCCTGGCCCGCGACCCCCGGCTGGTCCGACCGGTCCCGCTCGGCCAGGCCGCCGGCCTCGTCGAAGTCCTCGTCGTCCCCGGCGTCGCGGCGGCCCAGGTCGCGCAGCTGCGCGGTCTCCAGCTCGGCGCCGCCGCGGTCCACGCCGTTGACCTGCGGGCCAGCGCCGTCCTCGGCATCACCGGGGGCGGCGCGGGGGACCAGGGCCAGGGCGGCGCGAGTCTGGCTGGCGAGGTCGGCCCGGGCGTCCGGCGATTCGTTCCGGAGGGAGGGGGAGTCCGTGGCGTCGGCCCGGGCGAAGGCCTCGACCGCGGCGATCGCGCAGGCCAGGTTGCCGGCCTGGTAGGCGCCGAACCGCG
>Ga0193726_1003289_pt1 | contig 10371 bp, 8 predicted proteins | sample H2c1metaG_FD_144928 | JGI IMG/M metagenome (GOLD analysis project Ga0193726, IMG submission 144928) | Soil microbial communities from a riparian zone of the East river system, Colorado, United States - H2c1 | ecosystem: Environmental > Terrestrial > Soil > Riparian zone | place: USA: East River... | reverse complement strand
CGACAATCTTGATGTCACCCCGGTCCATCGCCGGCTTGAGTGCCCCCATCTGGCCCTGGCGGAGCTGGCGGGCATTGTCGTCGGTGGGCGATCCTCCAATCAGCACATAGTTTCCCTTCGGTGCACGTTCCACCAAATACCTCGCCTGTTGCTCGCCCACTCTCACGTTGTCGAACGAAATATAGAAGTCAACATCGCCGTTACGAATGATGCGATCGTAAGCAAGGACCGGGATGTTCTGTTGCTTGGCGTTGTCGACGATCGCCGAGGCGATCTGACCGTTGTGGGGAATGACGACCAGCACATCGACTCCCTGGGTCAGAAGATTTTCAGCCTGCCGAATCTGGAGCGCGTCATTTCCATCCGCAGACTGCACTAATACTTCAGCTCCCAGCTCCAGAGCACGCCGAGTGAAAATATCGCGATCTCGAAGCCAGCGCTCCAGTTGCAGCGAATCCATGGAAAGGCCGATGCGGATCTTTCGCGGCCCTTCCGGCCTTTTCCCTGCGCATCCCGCGGTCAGGGTCAGAAAACTAAGAAGAAGGAGAAAGAGAAGGACCAGAGCAAAGGTGGGTCGGCTTCCCCTAAGAAGCAACGGCCCCGCCGGCCCCACTGCTCCTCTAGAGTTGCTTTCAATCGAAGTCATATTGGACTCCCGTGCCCGGGGTGGTCTAAGGTCATTTCAGGAGAACAGCCCGGACCGGGCTTCCCTCCGCTCCAACGATGTTCAACGGCAGAGCGATCAGTTGATATTCCCCCGGGTCAACCGCGGCCAGATTGATTCCCTCCAGGATAACGACCCCAGCGCCCAGAAGAATGTGATGGACTACCCGGTCCGACGAGTCGAAACGATCGACTGAAAAGTAATCGATCCCGACCAGACGAACTCCATCCCGGACCAGCAAGTGAGCAAGGCTTTCGGACATAGCCACGAATCGGGGATCGAATTTGGATTGGGACAACAGCTGACTATTAAAGGTCTTGAAGAGCACGCGCTCTGACGGGTTCCCTCCCGCCATGACCTGGGCGGGGATCTCGGACCCGGCGCCGCCCGAGAATTCAACCACGCGACAAGGACCCACCATCGTCTCTAGTGGTACATGGTCTAACGTCGCGCCATCGACGATGAAATGAGCAGGCGCGTCAATGTGAGTCCCTAAGTGAATGTCCATGCATATGGTATGCGATGTGCAATGGTCGCCCCGCGAAAGACTCCGAGTCGCGGTTAAAGTAAGGGGACTCTTACCCGGCCAGCATGGCGACCCCGGGTGCAATGGCAGTGAGATGTCGTAAATGTTCATTGGACCGGTGGTCACTGTTGCCGTTGCCATGTTACTTGGCGAGACGGGCGCCGCCAACGTCGCCCCTAAGTCGCCTGCCCCATTTCGGACTACGAAAATCGAAAACGGAATCGCTCATGTCCCGGCCCACGCTCGTTTTGTTTGGTTCAAATATCATATATGATATAGACTATTGCTAGCAACTCGAAATGAATGTTGCACGACTCCCTCACCCCATAGGAAGGTGGAAACATGAGTTCACCCTGGCGAACGCCGCTTCGAGCCCTCTCCCTCTGGGCGCTCCTAATCGCGCCTTGGATTGGGATATGGGCGCAGGAACCGAATCAGCATGAGCTCCGGCTGCCGGACATTCAGGGAACAGAGCACAATGCGCAGAACATTTCGAAGCAGGCCATTTCCGGAGACTGGGTCGCTGAAGCCGACATCGTTTCCGCAGGAACTCCAGCTCGTGCATCCCTCATGTTTGCGATCCGAGACGACGCCCAAAGTTTTCTGACTTTTGACCTTGGCATCGATCATAGCGAACTGGTCCGTCATACCGCGGCGAGTCCCACCCAGCTGGCGAGCTATTCTGGGGCGGGCCCACTGCCGTGGAAGATCAAAGTACGCAGGCGAGGCGCCTACTACTTTCTCGAAGTCAATGGAACCTATCTGGGATTCACTTTTCATCCATCCGGGGATCTGGATAGCAGTTCGGTGCTACCTGCCGTTGTCGAACCTAGATCCACGCGGCTGGGCGTCCAGTTCCCTTCTTCCGGCAGGCATGAACTTCGCGGGTTTCATGCGCGTCGGATCTCTTTCGGAGAAAGGATGAATGCGCCGGTCATCACGCCCGGGCCAGCCGGATCATGGGATCAGGCCGAGGTATTTCCGGGCGCCGCTGTCGAATACAACAAAACTTATTACCTCTATTTGAACGGCACGGATTGGACCAGTACGTCGCTCGAGGGTGGAGGTCACACCCGCGTGGGATTGGCAACCAGCGAGGATCTGGTTCACTGGAAAGTTGATCCCCGGGGAGTCGTTTTCGGACTCGGCTCAAAGGACGCATGGGACTCGACCCTGGTAATGGTGAACGGCGCAACCCTTACCCCGGAGGGAAAGTTCGCCATCACCTATATGGGTTTTAACGGCAAGAAGTGGTCGGGTATCGGGCTGGCAACGGCCGACAGTCCCGCCGGTCCCTTTACCAGATACGCCCAAAATCCGGTGTTGCCGGTGATCCCCAACTCGTGGGAAATAGGAATACACGAGCACACGCTGTATCGCGATAAAGACAGATACATCCTCTTTTACACCGGCTTTGATGGCAAGAACGGAGATCGTGGAGGTCTCGCCTATAGCCAGGACCTCATCCACTGGAGTCGGGACCCTTCGAATCCAGTCTTCTTAACCGAAGGGCCGGGTCGCTGGAGTTCACTCCATCTTCGCCCCCGAACATTGTTTCGCCATGGAAAATATTTCTATCTTTTCCATGAAGGTGCTGGCATGAGGCCCAAATTTTCGAAAAGTGAAGGCGGGGTTGAAGTGAAGGACCAACTCGTATTTGACTCCGTGGGCCTGGCACGCTCCAAGGATCTCCATCACTGGGAAGCCTTCCCCTGGAACCCTGTGATCGCACAGACTGGGGAAACGGGCTTCGATGCTCTCTGGACTGGCTGGCCACATGCTGTCCCCCGGCCTGACGGTATCTTCGTTTTTTACGCTGCCTCGGACGCCTGGGGTTTTGCAAAAAAACAAGGGCGAGTCTCCACCGGACTCAGGCGCTTTAGTTATCAGGAACTAGAAAACTGGGGGCAATCCACTCATTCGATCGAAAACCATTAGCGCCGGCAACCAGTTCTGCCCACCTCGCCGGGAAGACGTGGCCTCGAGAAGAGGCCCATCCCCCACATAAATGGAGCAAGAACTGAACGTACTGAGGATTGTTTTAAGAAATTCCTCTACGTCTGTGCAGGAGGGCGCGTTGCTTTGCGCCATCGGCCTCAAGGCTCTGCCCGATTGATCATAAAGCTCGACATTCCGTCGAGGAATTTCCGAAGGACTTGCTCGGCCTCTGCCGGTAGCGCAGCTTCCCCAAAAGCACTATCCATCAAGCGCATCCATCGATCGCGGGCAGCCTGATTTATATGGAACGTCGCATGCCGCGCGCGGAGGCGTGGATGGCCTCTTTGTTCGATGTACGTCTGCGGCCCTCCGAACCGGCCGATCAGGAAATCTCGGAGGCGCCGCTCGGCACCTAGAAGATCCGTCGCCGGGTACATGGGCCCCAGAAGGTCGTCTTGCGGGACTTGTCGATAAAAGGCGGCGACCAAGCGTGTGAAACCTTCCGTGCCAACCATCGAATAAACTTCGAGTTCCTGCATTTTCTTAGCTCTCCCTGTAGAAATGTTCCCCTACTACTTCTTTCACGAAGGTGTCGAGCATGCGCGACGCGTCTTCGTCGGAGTAGGACCTCTTCAAATTGCGGATGATGCGTTAGGCGACCCGGAGGGCCATCCATATTCTACGGTGGTGGGAAATCTCAAGATGGTCTATTTCCGCCTGGCCTACGTTCAGCAAACACTCGGGGTTCCGCAAAGAAGTGACACGCTACTGACTCAGGCACAGGAGGCAGACGAGGCACGCTACCTTGTCGGCCAGGGCAATGAGCACGATGTGCTCAAAGCTCCGTTGCAGCACACGAAGATTCTCCAAGAGATCGCACACCACCATCAGGGAGAAGGACTGCTCGAAGCTCAGATCAAGCAGGTCTTGGGCCGTCCGCGGGAGTCCGAGGACATTGTTGCCGATACCCTCACGTTGCGAACTCCTGCCTACGCCGCAGCCGCATCCTGCAGCGGGCTCGCGAGCAGAATCCCGACGTGCACTCAAAACAGGCCTCCATCCATCTAGTTCTGCTCCGCTTCGGCCAATTCGGCTTTCTGGCGCTCGCGATTCGGCAGCCGAATGCCGAACGGCGCCATGTAGTAATCGTGCGCTAGGCTCCCGGTGTGGTCGTCGGTGTACTGAACGTTGAAGCCCCGGGCGGAAATTCCTGCGCGCCAGAGCTACTGGGTACCAACCCGAATACGCCCAGGCGGATGGCCCGGTAAAATCATCAGTTCTCGCGACGGCGTGCGGCTCCGGAATGCCGACCTTGCCCAAGTGACCTTCGAGGAAGGTGCGGCCGTTCCGTCGCACGCAGCGGCCATTACCGGCAGGCTGACCACCAAAGAAGTGCAATAACCAGAATCTGTATAGGAGTGCGCAGCCAGAGTGACGCGACCCAAGACTTAAGTTTCACATCTGAATCGGAAAAATCAACTTGAGGAACTGCTGGCCGCGTGGTGCCGGTCCGCCCACGCGCCCCATGGAATCGTGGCCCACATGGTCAGAGCGCTCGCCGCAAGCACACGCACGCTCGGCGGCGGTGGTCCAAAGACTGACGCCAGATAAAGGCCGGCGAGCCCGAATAGCAAACACCACAGGGCAATCACGCCCGTGCGGTCTTTCGCACGCGTGCTGCTCAGATAGATCGCCGCACCCACCGCGAACATCCCGAATTCTATCGCCAGCGTCACCTCCAGCGAATTCCACAATCCCAGTCCATACCGCGCGGCTCCCGGATAAAGCGGCATGTCCGGCCGGTGCATGATGTAATCGAGCAACCAATGCGAAGGCACGCATGCCGCTAGCACGACGGCGCCGCGTCCCTCGCGCCGCATCATGAAATAAATGACGCCCAGCGCCGCTCCCCCAACGACTTCTGCGACGAGGCTGTGCGACCACGGGTAGGAAACAAAATCAAGCGGCGTCACGCGCGTGATCCCGGGCGCGATGCGCACCTGCTCCCATCCCAGCAGCAAAAAAATCGGCCAAAGCAAATCGGCGAACTGCGCAGCCAGGATCAGAGATCCGAGAGAGACGCGTGGCGCCGCCTTCTTCGCGCCCATCGCTACGGCAAAGTGCCCCAGGAACATGGTCGCTCCGTTGTGGCCTGACTCCGTACCATTGCCGCCCGGCCCCTTTTATTTCGACTCGGGGAGTACGGCGTGCGCTTGCTAGCCCGAATGAGGTTACAGACAACTGCCGTTGTATCCTAAGGCGCTTCCACGTGACCGAGTGTCTCACCTAGGTCAGGTGCGTAATCGCGCAACTTGTGTTAGCCGATTGTTCACGTCCCAGGTGTACGCTGTTCCGACCGGCTTGGTCCGCGCTCGCATACAAATGTGAAGACTGCTATTTTCCGCAGGTCCTATGAAATTCCAAACCAACCCGTGCTTAGTCACCCCTATTCACAATAGCCAATCAGGGCATCGCCTAACGCGTCCTTAAGCGGGCCGAGCCAGGGTTCGTAGTTTCGCCATTGGGACAGCGCCTCGCGAAAAATCGGCTGCCGGACCTGCTCCGAACTTGCAGTCTGGACATTACGCCCCAGCTTATGAAACTCGACGCAATTCGGTTCAAATTCTAGCCGGCAAAAGTCCAGGATCCGCTCCGCATTTCCCGCAAGATCCTCCACTACGTCTTCGTATGAGACCCGCAGTATCTGTCCGGGGAGCACCGCGTACCAGTGTCGCATCAGTTCGAGATACGTTTTGTAATAACGAGCGATATTTTCAACGCTGTAGGTGAATTCCTGGCCGCTCGCGAAGAGTTGTTTCAGGTTGCTGAAGCAACATGCCATGGGTTCTCGACGTACGTCGATGATTTTGGCGCGCGGCAATATGAGGTGGATGAGCCCGATATGCCGGAAATTATTCGGCATCTTGTCCACAAAAAAAGGCCGATCCCGCCTATAACAGCGCGTGTCGGTCATGTAGCGCTCTCCGAGCTTGCGGAATTCTTCCAGCGCAAGATCAGCCAGTACCCCTGGATAGCGCAGATTGTCTGGATTTAGTCGCGGCCCATCCATCGCGCGGACGATACGTGGGATGTCCGGAAGTTCCTGGGTGCCGTCGACCTGCGAATGCGAGGCGAGGATCTGCTCGATCAACGTGGAACCGGAGCGTGGAAGGCCAACGATGAAAATCGGATCCGCATCTGGTGTCCCGACATCCGCACGTGCCGCAAGGAATTCCGATGTGCACACCCCGATCTGCTCGCGCGTGTTGGTTTCTGTAATCTCCGGACAGTAGCGGATTTCCGCGCGCTTGAGTACATTGCCCTGTTCGTAGAATCTCCATGATTCAGCGTACTCATTCAAGTCCTCGTGTGCCTTGCCGAGCGCGAAGCAGAAATGGTACCGATCAATCGTGTTGGCACCGGGCGCCGCTTCCTCCGCGCGCATGTGCGCGATTTCGTTCTGTGAGAAGCGGTAGGTCTTGAGATTCGCGAGGCTCCAATAGGCGTCGCCGAAACCTGGTCTGGCGGCAGCTGCTTTTTGATAGGACTGGATCGCCGGCTTCTGACGTCCGACGACCTGAAGCGCGTGTCCGAGAGCTACATGCAGCTCAGCGGAGTCTGGCGAAGCGGAGAGCAGTTGGGAGTACAGACCAATCGCAGTCTCGTGTCGTCCGAGGCCAACGCACGCGGCCGCAGACAATGAAAGAAGCTCTGTGCTGGCCGGTTTTAGCCGCAGCATAGTTTCGATCACCTCATATGCGTGTAGATATTTCTGTTGTTCAAGCAAAACGTGGACATAGTCCAAACGCAAGGCGCGGTAATTTGGCGCGAGCTTGAGGGCGGCTTCGAGCCGTTGTTCTGCTTCCTCTAATGAGTTCGATCGACGCTCGATCCTGGCGAGTAGCCGTAAGGCCTCAACGTCATTCCCGCCATTTCGCAAGTGCGCCCGGAGAACATCCTCCGCTGTCGACAGGTCCCCATCCGAAAAACGGCTTCCAGCCGACACGACCTCCGACGGAAGTCTTTCCAGGACGGCAACCTGCTCTGCCGCCATCGACGCCGCCTTCGCCACGCTCCTGGTAAAGAAGACTGAACTGGGGATGCTGTTGTTCGAGCTGGTGCAATGTCGCAAGCGCGTCCGTCATCCGTTGGAGGCATCGCTGGTTGGTGGCGATCAGGTACAGCGCGTCGCGGTTTCGGGGCGCTGTAACCGCAAGGGCTTCGGCCGCGGCGAGCGCTTCCGAGTGCTGGCCACACTTGCTTAACTCACGAATGCGGGCCACCTCCTCCATGAGTTCAGTTGGCGAGGATGAAGACAGCCTTGTCACGGCACCCGATTATAGGCAAGCTCGGCCACGCAGCCAAATGAACAGAAACGAAAAATGTGAGCCTATTGTTTGTTCCTGCCATTTTTCCACATGCGCGCCGATGTTTCCACCAGCGGCTGAAGGTTGCCGATTGCGCTCTGTGCGCACGCCGTACGGATTCCGTAGAGCGCGAAAATCATGAGGATTGCCAGTCCCATCCCTAAAACTGCAGCCGGGATCCCGGCAAACCAGCCACCAAAGGTTGCATGCGGATGTCCGTGGTTACCTCCACTTGCTGGATCCACTCTTGGCTGCGGGGTTCTTACTTCAGGCTGGGGAACCGCCGGCGGGCACCCTGAAACTCGAAGGCGCCCAAGTCCACGCCATCGCCGGCGGGAACGGGATTGCCGTCGAAGTCGATCGAGGATTGCGCTTGGGTTCCGTCTCCGGCATCGATGGCTGGGCTGTTCAGCGTCAAATGGAGGTTGCGCTTGGCGTAATCCACGAAAATCGGATCGGCGATTTTCTCTCCCCGCGAGAGGGCAACCCCCGCCGGATCCGCCTGGCTTCCGTCCATGCTGTAATAGAGGTTGTGGTTGTGTTCCTGGCCCGCCCAGTTGGTCATCCCATAGGCTCGCGTGCCATTGTCCGAGAACACTTTTCTGCCTGCGCTCACAACAAAAATGTTGTTTCTGATCCGGTTGCCGCCTTCCCGGAACGTAAACACAACATCGGTCACCGAATTTTTCGGCAGGATTCTTAATACTGTATTGTTCTCGATGCTGAAGTCATGTCCCTGCCACAGCAGGATAAATTGCTGGTAATCATCGCTGACGTTGTAAGCGACCCAGGCCCTCCCGGTCGGCTGATTCGCCGATCTGGTCGATTCGAGGAAGCCTTCGTTCCCGCGGGAGAAGTTGTGGTGGACTCTAACATCATGGATGGAATCGCCATAGACGCGCGGATCGAACTCCAGGGCGCCGCCGTCTGCGCCGTAATTTCCGCCGCTGCTGAAATAATTAGTGATGCGGTTATAGGAAATCTCATTGTTGGCATTGGCGAGAATGATCGCGATAGGACCCCAGTTGGGACCGGCCAGGAACCGATTGGTGTCATGAAGATAATTGTTGGTGACCAGATTGAATTGACCGCAGATGTGGAAACCGACTGGCGAATTTTTCACTTCGGAGTTCCGTATGACGTTATGGTCGGCTCCCCTGGCGACGAAAATGTCGGCTACCCGCAGAACATCCTCATCCTTGGTGCTGGGGCTAGTGGCGCCATCGTGGAAATAGAGCCCGTCCACAATGATGTAACTCCCGCGGATCTGGATGACGTTCCCATTCAGTACACCAAAGTCTGAATTGCTGAAACTCGGAGCCGGCCCTCGGCCATAGGTCGTGAACACGATGGGTTGGCCCGCCCTGCCGGAGTCGTTGACGAGAAATCCGCCTCGGTAGCTCGAGCCAGCCGAGAAGTAGGTATGGTCGCCCGGACAAAACGAATGCCCACGGATCGGTGCGAGAGACTTCCAGGGATGACGTCTGTTTCCAGGCCCGGCATCATTCGCGTTCCGCGCGTTGCTGTTCACGTAGTGGTCTCCACACTCTGCCTGGAGGAACGCCGCGCCGAGGAACAGGCCAAATGAAGCCGTGAGAATCGCTAGCTTTAAAACGTTGGGTTGCATCTTCACCTTCTAAAAGTATTCGCGAGCATCCTTATCCTGATCATCATCCTGATCATCCTTAATCCTTCCCTTTCAGGATTCCAGGCATCAGAGGCTACCTGCTACCAGCCGAAGGGTTCGAATTTTCTCTGTCTGCGTTGATCCCGCCCAGTTCGCGGCCGCCGAAAATCAGGAAAGCGCAAGCGCGGATTCAAACCTTGCGAGCCGATCCGCATCGTATCCACTTCTCACTTGTACCTCTGGCGTCTCGTGGCCTGGCTAACCTGCTCCGGCGACGGCCTGCTGGTAGTTTCGCCACCCGCCGAACCCGGTGATGTCCTTCGCGTCGGCCATGGCAATCGGCTCGCAGACGAATCCATTTACCGTTTCTGCGGTGTCCAACTGGACGCTGCCGATGGCTAGGGGCGGCGGGATCAGCCGCATGAAGTGGCCGAGGGCATCCAGCGGAAGTTCCCACACCTCGACCTCGATGGCCGCACCCCCATCCAGCACCCGCACTAACCCCACCCGCGGTGACGGTAGGGCTCCGAGCGCATACAGGCGATAGCACGGCGCGGTTCGACATTGCCTTACGAAGCGAGCGCCGAGGTCGCGCAATTGGCGATTCAAGGGCTGGCCGCGAAGGTGGCCGCCCGCTACCACCAGGGACAGGAAACCGGCGCGCGATTGGGCGGCGGGCGTGACCGAAGCGGTGGCGCCCAGCCGCAGGCCCAGCGACCGGTGCAGCCGCTCCGCCGTGGCCAGGATCAGCGCGTCGTGCCAAGCGGGAGCGATCAGCGTTACTCCGAAGGGAAGGCCGGACGAGGTGAAGCTGTGCGGCGTCGCTACGGCGCAGCAGTCGAGCAAGTTTACGAAATTTGTGTAGTATCCAAGGTTGGTGTTCAGTGCGATGGGGTCGGCTTCGAACTCTGCAACCGTGTAAATCCTGCCGGCAGTTGGCACCACCAGAACGCTCGCGTCCTCCCAGATGCACTCTACCCGCCGCTTCAAATCCGCCAGACGATAGAATGCCTGGAACGTGTCCACCGCCGAGTATCGGGCTGCTCCCTGAATGATGTCGCGCGTGATCGGGTGCACCGCTTCGGCGTTGCGGATGAAGAAGTCCTTCAATCCCGCCAGCCTCTCAGCCACCCAGGGCCCTTGATAGAGCAGTTCCGCTGCCTCACGGAACGGCGTGTAGTCGACCGTCACGGCAATTCCGCCGAGCTGTTCCAAGTCCTGGACCGCGCGAGCGAACAACAGGGGTGCT
>Ga0193726_1003288_pt1 | contig 10374 bp, 7 predicted proteins | sample H2c1metaG_FD_144928 | JGI IMG/M metagenome (GOLD analysis project Ga0193726, IMG submission 144928) | Soil microbial communities from a riparian zone of the East river system, Colorado, United States - H2c1 | ecosystem: Environmental > Terrestrial > Soil > Riparian zone | place: USA: East River... | reverse complement strand
GTGCGTTTCATCGTGCCCTACCGAATGAGCCTCATCATGCTCGACGCTTAGCTCATGATCCTTCTCCGCATGAATCGTGACCAGTTCCGATCCCTTAAGATCCTCAAACCGAATCTCATTGAAATTTGCCGCCGCGCCATCCTTGGAACTGCGCGACTTGATGCCGCTCTGGGTCTTATTGGCGGGCAAATCATAGACCGGCATGTTGGCGCCGTTGTAGACCCGCCCCGTGATGATGGGTTGGTCGGGATCGCCTTCGAGAAAATTGATGATGACTTCCTGGCCGACACGCGGGATATGCATGGCGCCCCATTGCTTGCCGGCCCACACCTGCGCGACGCGAATCCAGCAGCTGCTGTTTTCATCGTTCTTGCCGTGCCGGTCCCAGGGGAATTGCACCTTCACGGACCCGTACTTGTCCGTGTAGATCTCCTCGCCGTTACCGACGACGACGGCGGTTTGCGCGCCCTGAACGACCGGTTTCGGCGTGATGCGCTGCGGCCGATAGGGTGTCTTGGCATCGATCGCCTCAAGATTGATTTTGAATTCGACGCTTCCCTCGGCTGAGCCGGAGGTATGTGCATCGGCCGAGATCGTCAAATTCGAATCGATGATGAGATATTCGATGTTCAGGTCGCTGCGCGGATACTTCGACAGTGAAAAGTTATGGCCGGTCGCGAGTCCCGCCGCATTTCCCGTTCCGCGCGACAGTGTTTGGGTGGTTTGCAACTCTTGGATGCGCACTTTGGCGACGCGTGACGCCTCGCCTGAATCGTACACGCCGAGTTCCGCGGGGTAATCGAAAATCTCAAAATCCGCTCGAGCGTGCGATTTGGAAATGCTCGAAGTCTGTAGCAGCGATTTTTTGGGTGCGGAATAGTCATAGTCGGTGAGGCTGTAGGCCCCCGACTCAACCGACTTCTTCTGCGCCCATGAATCCAGATGATCGCGCTCGCGCTGCCCCGCGGTCGTGGTCGGCGGATAGTAAGGTACGGTTTCGTAGCCTTTGACTTTGGAATGTGCATTCGAATCGTCGGCCAGCACCATCACATGCTTGCCGTCTTGATGCTCGAAAAAATAGTGGATGCCTTCCTGCTCGAGCAACCGGCTCAAGAAATTGAAATCCGTCTCGCGATACTGCACGCAGTAATTTTTCGGCGAATACGAACCGCTCAACTTCAATTTGAAGTCGGGAAACTTGTACTGATTGACGATGGCTTGAAAGATGTCGGGAACCGATTTCCCCTGAAAGATCTTACAGTCCGAGGTCCGGCTCAACAGCCAGAACCAAGGTCGCAGCGTCGCGTGGTAAACGTGGTGACGATCTTCGTAGTCTTCCTGAGAGAACTCCGTCACGATGCCGTTGAAGTATCGTACGCCCGCATCGTCGGGAAGCTTGAACTGCAGCGTGACCCCCACGCCCAGCAATTTATCGGCATCAACATTTTCTGTTTCGCTGATCAGCTCGAGGTCGAATTCAAACGGCCGGCTGATTTGTTCGCGCGCCGCGAAGTGACTGACCAAGAGCGCATCGGCACCCAGCGGTGTCTTTAGTTGAACCGTACGATTCGCTTGACTAGTGGCCATGACCTCTTAGTCCAATGGCACGAGCTTTAGACAGCTTTCTTCTTTCTTCGAATAAAAATACAGTCCGTCGGAGTCTCCGCCCTCGGCGATGATAACCGCAGTGATGTTCTCGAATTTCTGTTTGGCGATCGCCGTCGCGGCCACCTCGTTGATGCTGTTCTTTTTGACGAACTCGGCCCAACGAACGTCGGATTTGTCGATACGGGCACCCGCGTCGGTCGCACGCCGCAGCAAGTTCACGAACTGGTAGTAATCGAACTCGACTACCTTGGCACGAGCCATAGACCGACCCCGTTTTTATTGCGTCGACTAATAACAGAAAAGTACTAGCTTTTTCAAGCTTATGCACAGTTTTCGTGCAATAAGCATCACATCCCCGCAAGTTCACGCACGGCAGTTTGCGCGAACCGCCGTCCACAGGGCCCCAGTATGCACCGATCGTCATGCAAACCTGCTGTTACCTAAGCCGGCAGCCGGCCAATGACCAGATGACCTGACACATCTTCACCCCGCTCTTTGCGCAGCACGACCGACTCTCGCTGTACATCCTGAAAACCGGCATCTTGAAGCACCGACATCACGTAAGGGGCGCTGTGACCGTAACGTCCATGCGCCTGAATCTTGAAGGGCTCCGCCGCATCTGTTGCCGCGGCCTCGACGGTAAAGCCGATGTGGCCCCCTGGCCTCAAGCAGCATTGCGCGGCATTGGCCGCCTCGCCCAAATCGCCGAAGTAGCACAGCGTATCGGCGCAGTTGACCAAGTCAAAGGCCGCGGGGCGCGAGCGCATGTGAGCGCACAATTCTGCCTCGACCAACTCATCGTAGACTTTGCGTGCGCGCGCTTTGGCGAGCATGCCCGCCGATAAATCGACGCCGACCAGGGTCTTCGCGCTTGACCTGAGCAGCAGCCCGCAGAGACCGGTGCCGCAGCCCGCGTCCAACACATCGAGATTCCCATGGCCAAAATCGATCCGCTCCGCCAGCGCGGCGCTCAAGAGCTGCGGCGCTGCGTAGTCAAGATTCTTCAGCGATTCGTCGAATGAACTGGCGAATCCGTCAAAGACCTTCGCCACATATCGATCGTCCGCGCGCGCCGGCACCGACTGGCCCGAGGTGGCTGCGTACATATGCCGTGCCACAGGGTGATCCGGTTCGACTTCGAGCCATTTGCGATAGACGTCAGCGGCATGATCGTTGCGTCCCATGCGGTACAGCAGAAGCCCCAAACTCTCGTAGGCGCCGGAGAATCGCGGATTGGAGTCGAGCACCGCGCGAAAGCTGCGCAGCGCTTCTTCCGGTTTGCGCTTGCGCCTAAACAAAATTCCCAGGTTGAACCAAGCCTCCGCCATCTTGGGCGCCAGGTTGGTGGCACGGATGTAGGCTTGTTCCGCACCGTCCTCGTCCTGCTCCGCTTGCAACAGGTTGCCTAAATTGTTCCAGGCATGCGCATTCTTCGGTACGAATTTCAGCGAACGCTGCATCAATTCGATGGCCGCGGGCCGGCGTCCCTGATGCATTCGCAGAAGACCCAAGAAATGTAATGCGTCGGCATCATTTGGGCGCACGCGGAGAAGTCCCAAATATATGGTTTCGGCTTCCGCTAGCCGACCTGCCTTATGAAGTTCGATAGCGCGTTGAATAGAGGACTTGTCTTGATTCATTTTGTCATCGCTGGGCTTCTACTGAGCCGCAAAAATCAAACCCCGGCGCGACCAGACACTCTGTCATGCAGTCCGCGGAACCGAAGCGCGGCCCGCAAATTTGGGGGGACATAAATTTGGGTGCCGCCCCCGTGACCGCCGATCCCGTATTTCGCCAGCTCCGAGGTACTGTTAAGCGATTTCGCCAATCCCTCTATCGCGACTATATCTTCCACCACTTCGAACTCACCGACGCGTCTCGCAGCTCCGGGACTATGTATGCCGAGTCTTCGGAGTGACTCGCCTTTGAGGCAGAACCAACTACCGAGAGTGGGAGATGGGTCTTCGAGAGACGGCGTACGGGCAAACTGAAAATACACCTCCCCTACGGCCAGCGGTTGTGCATACATCGCATGACTGAAATCGAATCCGCTAACTATGGCGTCGACCCATTCTTGCGTGTTGACGCCATTGCGACGCAAATAATTCGCCAAATCCGGTTCCCATAGACGCTTGAGCATTGTCTCTGTCCTAAAGCGCGCAGTTCAATAAAGTCGCCGCGCAGTCGCAACTGACTTCAATCGAAGGCATACCCAAAATCGCCATCCTTGACATTTCCGCATCCTCCTTTAACTCTCGCTCAAGTCAATTTCGGGGTCCAGAAAGTCACCTCCGCAAATGCCGTGTCGCTTCCCCAGGGATCCCACACGGTTTTGTCGCCCTTGCTCATGGTGCCGGGCCACGCATTCGTCCGGCCGAAGCTGATGGACGTGGACAAAGCGCGCGGATAAAGATCCTTGCCCGTCAGCGTCAAATACGTCTTTGTTTTCGGCCAGTAGTACTGATATCCGCCGTTCGAAATCTTGCTGCCAGGATAAATCACGACGACGTGGCCGTTGGGCACAGCCGTTTTGCCCCCGACAACCACCTTACCCAGATTGGCAAGGCTGTAGCCGAGTTCGATGTCGACATCGCTCCATTTTGCGGTCATTTCTGTGATCAGATCGTTGGCCGTCCGGTACGGTTCATCTTTCTTCCAGACCGCCTTGATTACATCCCACACGGCGTTGCTGCAGGATTGCATGTTTGCATCATATGCCGCATCGCAAGCGGTTTTGAGCTGCAATGCGGCTGCTGTCATGGCCATGGTTGGTTACCTGCGAATGTTAGTTGTAGTTATGGAGTTGCCGCCGTGTATCGTCGCGCAGCCGCATCCCAGCGCAATGGCGCCAAGTCTCGGTTGCCGGCCGCAGCCGGGTCCTGCACATGCAGCTTGATGAGATTCGGAAATCCATGGTGCCAATCGCTGAATGTGATGTGCAGCTCCGCCGGTGGATCGTCGGGAAAGTTCAGTGGTAACTCCCCGATCACCGTATGTTGCCGTGAATACAGCAGCGGTTTCGGCATCTTGATCATCGTTGTGCCCGACGGCAATTGCCGATAGTAGCGCTCTGCCGATACGGCAATCAGGGACAGCGCGCGGCTACCCTCGGGCGATCGCACGGGACAGTCCATGACAAACTTCCGAAAAGGTTGCCATTCCGCCGGCAATCCCTGGAGGATGAGATCGCCTGCGCTGCGGCACTGGGCAGATTTCAGCTCAGCGGCAGTCGCAGAAGAACTCGAGACGCAGACAAACAACGCGAGCGCCGCCTGCGCCACCGCCGATAATCCCATCAATTTAGTCGAACGCATATTCAAAATCGCCGTCTTTGACGTTGATGTGCACCCGCTGGATCGTGTTTCCCTCCATCATTCGCGTCAGCAATTCCTGGCTGATCTTCGGCAGCATGGTGTTGGTGAGTATGGCGTCGATCATGCGGCCGCCGCTCGCCAGCTCCGTGCACCGGCTGGAAATCAGTTTCACCACCCCATCGTCGTACGTGAAGGGTACCTTGTGGTTCTCGCGAATGCGCTTGGCGATGCGTCCCAGCTGCAGGCGCGCAATGGAACCGATCATGGCATCGTTCAGCGGGTAGTACGGGATGACCACCAACCGCCCGAGCAGGGCAGGCGGAAACACCTTGAGCAGCGGTTCGCGCAAGGCCTTGGCGATGCTCTCGGCGTCCGGCATCAGCTCGGGATCCTTGCACAGATTGGTGATCAGTTCGGTGCCCGCGTTGGTGGTCAACAGGATCAAGGTGTTCTTGAAGTCGATGATCCGGCCTTCGCCATCTTCCATCCAGCCCTTGTCGAACACCTGGAAGAAAATCTCGTGCACGTCCGGATGCGCCTTTTCCACCTCGTCCAACAGCACCACGCTGTAAGGGCGCCTGCGCACCGCTTCGGTCAAGACGCCGCCTTCGCCGTATCCCACATATCCCGGGGGCGCTCCCTTCAGGGTCGATACGGTATGCGCCTCTTGATACTCGCTCATGTTGATGGTGATGACGTTCTGCTCGCCGCCGTACAGCACTTCTGCAAGCGCCAAGGCGGTTTCGGTCTTTCCCACACCCGACGTCCCCGCCAGCATGAAGACGCCGATGGGCTTGTTGGGGTTGTCGAGCTTGGCGCGCGAAGTTTGGATGCGGCGCGCGATCATGTCGAGCGCATGCCGCTGACCGATGATGCGCTGTTCCAGCGTATCGGCGAGCTTCAATATCGACTCGACTTCGTTCTTGACCATCCGGCCGACCGGAATGCCGGTCCAGGCCTCGACCACGGTCGCGACCGCCTGATTGTCGACAGTGGGCAGAATCAAGGGACGCTCGCCCTGTAGTCCCTGCAGCTCGGCCTGTAGTTTGATCAGCGAGCCCAGCAATTCGGCGCGTTCGGTCTCGCTCAAGGGTGCCGCGGGTTGCGCGGCGGCCGGAGTAACGGCGCCCTTGGCGGCGGCGGCATCCGCCTTGGCTTCGATGGGACTGGCGGTGCCCTCGACCTTGTCGACCACGCCGCGCAGCTTGGCGCGCAGCCCGAGAATCTTCTCCACCAAGCCCTTCTCTTGATTCCAGCGAGCTTCCAGTTCGGCGAGCGTCGCTTGATTGGCCGCCAGCTTTTCGTTGGCCGCGGCCAAGCGTTCGCCGGTGGCGATGCCCACCGCCGTCTCGCGACCGATGATGGCCAACTCCGTTTCGAGCGCAGTGATGCGCTTGCGGCAATCGTCCACCTCGGGCGGCACCGCGTGCTGGCTGATCGCGACGCGCGCACACGCCGTGTCCAAAAGACTGACCGACTTGTCGGGGAGCTGGCGCGCGGGGATATAGCGGTGCGATAAGCGCACGGCCGCTTCCAAGGCCTCGTCGAGCACCTGGACGCGATGATGCTTCTCCATCGTCGAGGCGACCCCGCGCATCATGAGAATGGCCTTTTCCTCGCTGGGCTCGGCGACTTGCACCACCTGGAAGCGGCGTGTCAGCGCGGGATCCTTTTCGATGTGCTTCTTGTATTCGGACCACGTGGTCGCCGCGACGGTGCGCAGCGTGCCGCGCGCCAATGCAGGCTTCAGCAGGTTGGCCGCATCGCCGGTACCGGCCGCCCCGCCTGCGCCTACCAACGTGTGTGCTTCGTCGATGAACAGAATGATGGGCTTGGCGGATGCCTGCACTTCATCGATCACGCTGCGCAGGCGCTGCTCGAACTCGCCCTTCATGCTTGCGCCGGCCTGCAACAGGCCCACATCGAGCGCCAGCAGGCTCACATCTTTGAGGGGCGGCGGCACATCGCCCGTCGCGATCTTCAGCGCGAATCCCTCGACCACGGCGGTCTTGCCGACTCCCGCCTCGCCCGTCAGCAGCGGATTGTTCTGGCGGCGCCGCATCAGAATGTCGACCAGCTGCCGGATCTCTTCGTCCCTGCCGACGATGGGGTCGAGCTTGCCGCTGCGTGCCTGCTCGGTGAGATCGACGGTGAAGCGCTTGAGCGCTTCCTGCTTGCCCATCTGCGCAGGTGCAATCGCATCGCTGAATTCGCCGGGTGCGCCTGCGCCCAATCGGGAGCCGTCCTGCGCCTGCATTTGCTCCTCCGGAGAACCGGCGCAGATCTTCGCGAAGTCATCGATCAATTGCTCGACCTTCAGTCTCTCGAATTCTTTGGAAATTCCGGTCAGGACATTCTTGAGGGCCGGGGTTTTCAAGATCGCCACCAGGACATAGCCGGTGCGCACGGTGGAATCGCCGAATTTCAGCGTCGCCCAGACCCAGGCGCGTTCCACGGAATCTTGAATATGCGCGGATATATCGGAGATCGATGAGGCGCCGCGCGGCAGCCGATCGAGTGAGTCGGTGATGTCGCGCGCCAATCTGCTCGGGTCCACGGCGAAGGCACGGACGATGCAATGCAGATCGGAATTCTGCAGCTGCAGGATTTGATTGATCCAATGCACCAGCTCGACATAGGGATTGCCGCGCAATTTGCAGTAGACCGCGGCGCCTTCCACCGCTTTGTAGGCGAGCCCATCCAGCGTACCGAAAAGTGCGACCCGACTGATGTCACCCATTGTTCTTCTCCATTAGGAATGCCAGCGATCATCGCCCTGCAATACCACCTCATCCGCCATGCGCTGCGTGTCGCCCAGCCAGGTCGTCCAGCCGAGCCGGCCTTGTACGCCGAGCCTCGCCCCGGGAACTTCAACATCGCGCAGCAACAGCCGCACTTGCCAGGCCCACTCGTCGTTGGTGTAGAACTGCACCAGTGCCCGCAGCTCGCGCAGCGCGCGCGAGCCCGGCAGAAAATCCGAGAATTCCTGCAGGTGCAAAGGCCCCACGACGATTTCAAATTTGTGCTGGCACTGCCAGGAGGCCTCGCCGAGGGTTGCCCCGGATCCCAGCAAGGCATAGTCGCGTTCCCCGCCGATACGGCAATAGGCTTCCGGCGGAATCTTCAGCCACGCTCCGACAAACGGTTCAATCCGGACAGGAAGCTCAAAATAATCGGTGAGAATGGCCTCGAGTCCCTCTGCCGACCGGCCTTGCGGTGCGAATTGACCGCAACGCGACAGTTTCGCGAGATCGATGACGGCATCGCGGCCGCGCGAGGATTCCGGCGCGATTCCCAACAGCGCGCCCACGTAGCCGACGAATCGATCCGAACTCGGCCGGTCGAAATTCACGGAAGGGTCGGCATTGGCCCAGGCCCGATAGAACAAGGAAATCAGGCGATGCTGAAAGGTGTTGATGAAGTCGGTGAATGTCGGATCATCGTGCTGCCGCTCACGCTCATGGGCGTGCTCGGTCAAGTGCAGCGGCAACGCGCCGTTGGGGCCCAGCATGCCGAAGGAATACTGCTGCAGCAGCGGCCTCTCGCCTTCATCGGCGGCAAAAGCACTCACATCGCAAGGCGCGAAGAAAAGATGCGCCGGCTGCGCCAGCCGCACGGCGTCGTCCTGGGCCTTGCGCGATTCGGCCAGGCGCGGCAGCTCGCGGTGCGCGGCCTCCAACAGGCGCAGCGCCGCGAACAGCGTGAACTGTGTAGGCTTGGCGGCGAGCGCCTCCAGCGCCGTTACAGGATCTTGCGATTGCCCAGCCGAACCGGCCACTGTTTTACCTCGCCGCGCGTTTGTGATTGGAGACGCAATTGGGTGTATGAATTCAGCGAAACATAGCGCGCAAAGAAGCGCTCGAGCACCGTGCCCAGCAACAGTATTCCCGTGCCTTCGAACGCGGCATCGTCGAGCACCAGGTCGATCTGCAGGCCCCGGCCATAGGTGATCGGCCCGGCGGTCGGCATGCGGCGCACCACGGGCCGGTGATTGATATGACGCACGCCGTCGATTTGCCGCCGCGTGGTGGTGTCATTCACGTCGGCATACAGCGAGAGAATTTCGCGCAGCATTTCCGCGCCCGAGGCCGGATTGGTATCGAGCAGCGACAGATAATTGAGCGTCAAATGGCTGATCAGGCGCCAGGCCGTGTCGCCAAAAGCGGGCGAGGGCCGCGGATAGGTGGGCCCCGAAATGCAGCGGATGGACTCGAGCGGCGCCGCCCCATCCAGGATGAAATCGGTTTGGCCTTTGCCCATCGAGACCTGAATGGGCAGGTCTCGATTCGTGCACAGGGCCTGAATGTCGATCTGTTGCAGATCTCCGCTCCACATGTGCTGCTGCGAATCGGTGACCGACATGAAACACTCGGTGCCGATGTAACTGGTTCTTGCGCCCCCCTGTACCTGCCGATTCGAATACAGGCGCTGCCGCCGTTGCAGGGTGTAGTAAGCGCGCTCATCGTCCTTCGCGGTGCGGTGGTTCGCAGTGTAGAAAGGCGCCAATTCCACCAGCTTGTCACCGCCGGCTCCCAGCGCCGCGGCGTGCTGAACGCTATACACCTCGAAATCCATCGGGCGATTTCGATCCGGCACCACGTGATGCTCGGTCTCGTAAGGGGTGAGATGCATCCTGTCCAGTTCGCGTGGAAATAAGTTGACCACGGGCGTGGCGAACAAGCGAAAGTGGCTGGGATCCAGCGTGTTTTCCAGGCTGTTCTGCACGCGATCGAGCGCCAGGAAGATTTCGAACTCATCGCCCTTGAATCCGGCGCACAGTCCCGCAAGATCGCTCAAGGAGAAAAACAAGAATCGTTCGGCAAACGCAAAATACTCCTGCAGCAGGCGATAGCCCTGAAAGCCGGTGCGCGTGACCGGCAACAGCGCCTCGTCCTCCTCGAGCCCGACTTGAGCGACCGATCGCGCGGAGCGGAAATGCACCTGCGCGCCGGGCTCGGTCGAGCGCACGTAGAATCCCAGACAGTTGGCGATCACTTGCTCGTGCACTTTGTACGCAATGTCCGGCGGCGCCTTGATGTATATCTTGAGCCGCTGCAGCGTCAGCGCGTCGAGCTTGAGTCCGGGGCTCACCCTGAACCGCAGGCGGATCGCGGCGCGCGTGCGTGCATCCGCGGCAATGCCCTGCGCGGACACGGCGCCGGAGCCGGTGAGATACTTGACATCGACGATCTTGAGCGGCCACAGGGTCACGTCCTGGGTGGTGCGAAATTCACACGCGGTGCGCTCGCCCTTGCCGAGCACGGTGCGCAGGCTGCTGCCGCGCGGAATGGTGAGGCCCGCTTCCAGGGCCGGATCCTTGAGTTCGGGAACGAACTCCGCCATGGCACAGGACGGCACCGGATTGAGGAAATCCGGGTACACCATTTCCAACAGGTGCTGAGTAAACTCCGGGTGGCGCGCATCGATCTTCAGCTGCACGCGAGCGGCCAGG
>Ga0193726_1003287_pt1 | contig 10375 bp, 12 predicted proteins | sample H2c1metaG_FD_144928 | JGI IMG/M metagenome (GOLD analysis project Ga0193726, IMG submission 144928) | Soil microbial communities from a riparian zone of the East river system, Colorado, United States - H2c1 | ecosystem: Environmental > Terrestrial > Soil > Riparian zone | place: USA: East River... | reverse complement strand
CCGCAGACTCCGCCTCGCCGCTGCAGGCGCCGGCGGTGGCGACCTCGCTGCTGGCTTTCATCGCCGTCTACTTCATCGTGTTCGGCGCCGGCATCTTCTACATCCTGCGACTGATGAGCCACTCGCCGCAGCCGGGCGAAGAGGGGCCCGAGCGCGACCAGCCGGTGCGGGCGGCTGGCCTCACGCCGTCGCAGGCGGTGCCCGATTCGATCGCCTCGCCGGGCGGAGGGAACTGACCATGCTCACCTTCGACCTGCCCACCATCTGGGCCTTCATCATCGCCTTCGCGATCTTCGCCTATGTCGTGATGGATGGTTTCGATCTCGGCATCGGCATCCTCTTCTCCTGGATCCCGGTAGGCCGCGAGCGCGACACCGCGATCAACACCATCGCCCCGGTCTGGGACGGCAACGAGACCTGGCTGGTGCTGGGCGGCGGCGGCCTCTTGGCGGCCTTTCCGCTGGCCTATGGCACGATCCTGTCGGCGCTCTATGCGCCGATCGTCGCCATGCTGCTGGCGCTGATCTTCCGCGGCGTCGCCTTCGAATTCCGCTGGCGCGATCCCCGCCACCGTCCCTACTGGGACATCGCCTTCAGCATCGGCTCGATCATGGCGGCCTTCGCGCAGGGCGTCACCCTGGGCGCCCTGCTGCAAGGCATCGCCGTCCAGAACCGTGCCTATGCCGGCGGCTGGTTCGACTGGCTGACGCCGTTCAGCATCCTGGTCGGCGCGAGCCTGATCTGCGGCTACGCGCTGCTGGGCTCGACCTGGCTGATCATGAAGAGCGAGGGCACCTTGCAGGCGCGCGCCTATCGCCTGGCAGTCGGCCTGGGCATCGCCACCATCGTGGCCATCGGCGCGGTGAGTGCGGCGACGCCGTTCCTGAGCGACGTCTACTGGCGCCGCTGGTTTGCCTTTCCGCAGGTCATTTTCACCGCGGTCGTGCCGGTGCTGGTCGCCATCGCCACGCTGGTCTTCTTCACCAGCCTGAAGCAGCGTCGCAACTACACGCCGTTTCTGATGGCGCTGTCGATCTTCACGCTCAGCCTGGCCGGCCTCGGCATCAGCCTGTTCCCCTACGTCGTGCCGCCCTCGATCACGATCTGGGACGCCGCGGCGCCAACCGCGAGCCTGAAATTCATGCTGCCGGGGGCGCTGATCATGGTGCCCATCATCCTGGCCTACACCGGCTACTCATATTGGGTGTTCCGCGGCAAGACGGGCCATGAGGGCTATCACTGATGGGCGATGGCTGATGCCTGGGCCGCGGCAGTGGCTATGGTTCGTCGGCCTGTGGGCGGCCGGCGTCGGCGTCACCGCAACGGTGGGCTACGCGATCAAGTTCTGGCTGAAACAGTAACGGGCGCGGGCGCGATCATGACGAGGCCAGGGACTACCTGCGCACGGAATATTCCATTCCGCCCTTGAGGGGAACGAGCGTCGACTGAAAGCCGTTCGCGTGGTCGCGTATCCAGGCGATGTAAGAACGGTAACTGGCCGCCGACCGGCCCACATCGTCGGTCAGCACGACGGCGCCCGGGCGCATCCGTGGCGCGAGCAGCTTCACGATGTCGAGGGCGAGCCCGGGAGAACCGTCGTTCAGCACGAGATCGATCTCCGCCGGATCGGCCGCCAAAGTCGCGAGCGCATCGCCCACGCGTACCTCGATGAGCTCGGCCAGCCCGGCCTCCTCGAAGTTGCTGCGCGCGACTCGGGCTCTCTCCGGCACGATCTCCGTGGTGACGACCCGCCCGCCGCCGTTGGCGCGAAGAGCCGCCGCCAGCCAGATCGTGGAGATGCCGAAGGAGGTGCCGAACTCGACGATGGTGCGCGCCTGCGAGGTGCGCGCCGTCAGGTAGCAGAAGGCCGCCTGGCGCTCCTCGATCGCGATACTCTTGTCGCCCCGGCAGGCCATGTCGTCGATGACCAACGGTACGGGATGGCCGCCCGGAAAGGCCGGCAAGTGGCGCAGGGAATGCCGCCCGGCCGAGATGGTCTGCCACCGCGCTTCGTGATGGAGGCGGGCCAGGACGGCCGCGATCCGCTCTTCCTCGAGCACGGCAAACGGATCGGGTTTTCGTATACCTGCCATCACGGTCATTCCAGGATCCGGCCTTGCCGCCAGTAGCCCATCAGGTTCGTCGCCGACCGCGGCAGGCCACGCTCCTCGAGAAGGAGATGGCGTATGGTCTTGACGGCGCCGGCCTCGCCGGCGACCCACGCATAGAACGCACCATCCTCTGGCGGCGCCTGGGTCTCCCAGAGAATCGTTCGATCGACATCGACATCGGCGAGTGTGTTGGCCGGGGCGGACGGGTGCGCTGCTGCAGGCACCTCCGCCGTGCGCGGGGCGTCGATCAGGAAGTCGCCGGCGGCGCATGGGCTGCCCTGCCGTACCGCCCAATGCAATCGCAAGGTCGGCCATGTCGGCAGCGACAGGCAATCGCCCACGGTGGGCACTTCGAGATGCACTTCCGTCAGCGGCGGACGATCTGTGCCCGCCAACTGCTCCAGGATGCCCGCGGCGGCGGGAAGGGCGGTCTCGTCGGCGAGCAGCAGCAGGCGATCCAGGTTGCGGGGCGGGCGCCATTCGTAGCCGCCAGGGTCGCCCTCGAATCCGCCGTCCGGCGCGACGATCTGGAGCCTTTCACCAGGGGTTGCCGCGAGCGCCCAGCGCGACGCCGGTCCCGTGCTGCCATGCAGGACGAAGTCGATATCGACTTCGCGATCCGACGGGCGTAGCGCCCGGATGGTGTAGGTGCGGCGCGGCGGCCGGTCGGCCGCGCTCATCGCCTGATAGTCGGCAAGCCAGGTGTCGGCCGACAGGGCCGGCACCTTGCCGGCCGCATCGGGAAAGAACACCTTGATTCGCTGGTCGGGCGCGCAGGTGTGCATGTTGGCGACAGCGGCCCCGCCGAAGGTGAAGCGACAAAGGGACGGAGAAAGCCGCATCCTCCGCAGCAGCGTCACGTCGAACAGTCGATAGGGACGCCTCATGGGAACCGAGCGGTGCTCGCCATCGTCGCTTGTCATCGATTGCGGATCTTGCCGTCGTGCACCGACAGTTCGAGGCCGCCGTTGAACGGCAGCGTCGTGGTTCGGAAGCCATTGGCCGGATTGTTGATGAAGGCGAAATAGTCCGCGTACGCCCCGCGATAGGCTTCCGTATTGTCGCAGACCACGATCGCGCCGGGCCCCAGATGCGGCGTCACCAGCTCGAGCGCCGGCCGGGCCATCGGGATCCAGATGTCGACCAGCATGAAATCGATCGGACCCTCGATGGTCTTGAGGGTGTCGCGCAGATCGCCTTCGAGCAGATGGATGAAGTCGCTCAAACCGGCCTTGGCGAATTCATTGCGGGCGGCGGTCGCCTTTTCGCGCTCGTACTCGGTGCCGATGACTATCGCGCCGTCGCCTGTGCCTTGCACGTTGTCCCGCAGCGCTGCCGCCAGATAGAGCGTGGAGACGCCGTAAGAGGTGCCGATCTCGACCGCGCGGCGAGCCTTGATGCCGCGCAGGAGCTGATAGCAGAACTCGGCCTTGTCGCGGTCGAGCGCGACCAGCTTGTCGCTGAGGAAGCGCCTGGTTCGGCTGGCTTCTTCGCTGCCGGAGGCTTTCGGCTGTTTGGCGCGTTCGGCGTAATGGTGCTTCATCGCCTCGAGCTGCTTGTCGCTCTTGGCATGGAGCGCCGCCAGGCGCTGCTCCAATTTCGGGTCATGCAAGACGCTCATCGTAGATGGCCTGTGGAACAGAGAGGTTGATCAGTCGCGTCCCAGGCCTCGGACAACCGCATACGGCCGTTCGCTGCTATCGGGCGTGGCGGATTGCGGCAGGGCGAGGGGAAGGTGGTGCACCTTGAGGGCGGTGGCGAGTGCGTAAGCCGCGACCTGCAGATCATGACGCCGCTCTGGATGAGCCAGCCATCGCAGGTGCGCCTGGAAAAGGGCGTGATCTTCCCCCTGGGCCGCGGCGAGCAGCGTGAGTACTTGGCGCTCGTCCGACGTCACGCCAAACGGATCGGGCGCGCGGAAGATGAGTCTTCGCCGGCTGGCGAAGGCCAGCGCCTTCAGAAAAGTACAGAGGGCGAGAAGGACCTCGTCGCCAGCCTCGCCGCAGGCCTCTGTAAATTCCCGTGCCATCACCGGACAATGGAACCGTCCACCGACGATGCGGCGCCAGGACCAGACGAGCAGATGCTCGCCATAACCGCACCCCCGTACATCCGAAGCCGCTCGTCCCGTCAGCACCATCGTCTTTCCTCCAAACGGGAGATTCGATCGCAATCACCTTGAAGCGTGGACCGGTGCCTTGGCACGGCACCGAATCGCGCTTGGCTACTCGACAAACGCCTTCTCGACCACGAACTCGCCGGGTGCGGTCGAGCTGCCCTCGGTGAGCCCCGCGCGTTCCAGGATCATGCGCAGGTCGGCCAGCATCTGGACGCTGCCGCACAGCATGAAGCGGTCGGTCTCCCGGGTGATCGGCGGCAGGCCGACGTCGCGTGACAGCGTGCCGTTCTCGATCAGGTGCGAGATGCGTCCGCGATACTTGAACGGCTCGCGGGTCACCGTGGGGTAGTAGACGAGCTTGTCGCGCACCAGGTCGCCCAGGATCTCATCGGCCGGCAGTTCGTCGGCGAGCTTGGAGCGGTAGGCGAGGTCGCGCACATGGCGGCAGCCATGGACCAGGATCACCTTCTCGAAGCGCTCGTAGATCTCAGGATCGCGCACGATCGAGAGGAAGGGGGCGAGGCCCGTGCCGGTACCCAGGAGGTAGAGGTTGCAACCCGGTGTCAGGCTGTCGAGCAGCAGCGTGCCGGTCGCCTTGGCGCCGACCAGCACCGGATCGCCCGGCGCCAAATCCTTCAGCCGCGAGGTGAGCTGACCGTCAGGCACCTTGATGGAGAAGAACTCCAGTTCCTCGTCATAGTGGGCGCTGGCGATCGAGTAGGCGCGCAACAGCGGCCGCCCTTCGATCCTGAGGCCGATCATCGTGAACTGGCCGCTGGCGAAGCGGAAGCCCTTGTCGCGGGTGGTCCGGAAGCTGAACAACTCGTCGGTCCAGTGATGCACCGACAGGACGGTCTCATTTCTCAACGCACTCAAACTCACCTCCGCAAGGCTGCCACCCGACGCCGACAAGGGCTGCGGGGCGATCGTTGACAGCGCCGACGATATAGTGCAACTAAGAATTACTCGCAATACATCATTAGGACAAGCAAGATGGTGAGCGATGATGTCGCGTGCAGAGGCTGCCGAGGATGGCCGTCGCCGATGCGGAGTTGGCGGGCTGACGAGTCGGACTTGAGGACCGAGCAAGTCCCGCCCGGGCGCCAGATGGCTGATAGGGACGGCGCGATCAATGGATAGGTCTTTGCCGCGGTCTTTTGGGGACGGCGATCCTGCCAACAGCGAAATGTTGAAAGCAAAAGCTGCCGCAGCAGCACTGCTCAGTCCTTCTTGTCCCGAGGATGATGCCGCGCCTGGCCGTTACAAAATATGGGAACTCGAGGCCGGCACCCACTGCTCGGTCATCGGCACATGTCTCAGCCTTGATGATCTGCATCGGCTCATCCGCAAAGCCGACATCCAGATCGCAGCGGATGCCGACGAGCACGATATCCATGGCTATTTCGTGACCCAGGCCGCCAGGCGGTCAGTGTTCTCGAAGCTGATTCACAAGGCACTCGACCGCAAATATGCGCAGCAGCTCGCTCGTTTCCGCTCCTGCACGCCCGACGGGTCGTGGGTCTTGTGGCGCCAGGCGATGAGCAGTGGCGACGTGGCTGGCGCCTATTGGGCCCTCATGACGCACAAGGCCGCGCCGCGGAAGATGCGAATCCGCGCGTACAACGAGATCCACATGCTTTCCCATTTGATGGGCAAGTCGAGTCGCGACGACATCAAGCGGATACGCCAGCTTGAAGCATCGCATGCGGAGAGCACCCAGAGGCTGGAGCGCGCGCGCGCACGGGCGGACACTGCCGTTCAGGAACGCGACTGCCGCATTCGTGCGCTCGAGGCTCGGCTCGCTACGGCGACCACTGTTCCCCGTGGCGCGCCCGCTACGACAGCGGAAGGTCGTAGACGCGACGCGCAGATCGATCGCCTGCGGGCGCGCTTTGCGACATTGGAGCGGCGACTCAAGGTCGAACGGGCAAGGGCTCGCAGCGCCGAATGCAAGCTGTCGACGATCGCCAACGTTCGAGAGGGTGAGGTGTTGATGGCGCCGACCTTGGCGCCACCGGCAATCTCATCGGAGGTTGCGCGTGCGGCCAATGGCGGAGCCGACGAGACGCTGGCCGGTCAAGCCCTGCTCTATGTTGGAGGGTATCGCGACGTGACGCCGAGGCTACGGGCTCACGTAGAAGAAAAAGGCGGCACGTTCCTCTATCATGACGGTGGCATCGAAATGCAGAACACGCGTTTGTCGGGACTGGTCTCCCAGGCCGACGCCGTGCTCTGCCCGGTAGGCTGCGTCAGCCATGATGCCTGTCTTCAACTGAAACGTCTCTGCAAACGCCATGGCAAACGCTTCGTCCTGCTGCGAAGTGCCGGTTTGTCAGGTTTCGTCTCTGCCGTGGCTGAGATCACCGCCTCGCGGGTCGGAGGCTCGACGGCTTCCACATATGCCTCGACGGCCCTCAGAGTAGGAGAGCTCGGCGATGGAGACTGATCGACAGGACCTGTTGCCGAAGGACGCCGTGAGCGTCGGCGTTCTGACGGTGACCGCCATGAACCCGCTGGCAACGGAAGGAATTCTCCGGGCGTTGGTGCATATCGGGGCGCCGTCCTGGCGCCCGGTCGGCGATGTCGTGGTCGGGGCCATCGATGGCCTGCGCGATATCGGTCTGCTCGCCGTCGCGGCACCCGGGGATCGCGGGGGCGCCAGGCTCGCGCCGACGGCCCGGGGCAGGGCCGTCTTGCCCGACTTGCTGTACGTGTTGCCGCTGTCGGGCACATCGCCGGACATCGGATACAAGTTGAAGGTGATGGGGCTGGATGTGCTGGAAGCCGCGGCGCGCGAACGGCAGCTGCGGGCTCTCCTGGATCATTGGCGCGATGTAGCGACCATGTGGCAAGACGCCGAACATCGCTGTCCGTGCCGACAACCGTCGGTTCGCGGCTGGATGCAGCACAATATCGATCTCGCGCGCTCCGAAATCGAGTGGCTGACGGCGGCAAGGAGCTAGCGGCTCGCCGCTACAGCGTCGGCGAGCGCATTTAAGGAGCGGAAAAACATGGATTCACTCAGCAGCGGCCTCGCCGCGGAAGTTCTCCACCGCCTTCATCAGGAAGCGGATGCGGCCGATGCACCGTTGATGCAGGCCTATGCGAGCGAGATGACCAATGTCGAGCAGGCGATGAATCAGGTCGTCGAAGCTGAGAACAGGGATCTGACGGGGCTGTATCACGGTTACGCTGATAATTTCCTGAGCGTCTCCCCGGAGTTTGGACGCTTTCTCTACATGTGCGCCCGGAGCTGCAAGGCCAAGCGCATCATCGAGTTCGGCTCTTCGATGGGGATTTCCGCCATCTATATGGCGGCGGCGCTGCGTGACATGGGCGGCGGCGTCCTGATAGGCACCGAGCTTGAACCCGGCAAGGCCGGGCGGGCGCAGGCGAACCTCACGGCCGCCGGGCTGGCTGACCTCGTCGAGTTTCGGATCGGCGATGCGCGGGAGACCCTCAAACCCGGCGTCGGCGGGGACATCGACATGGTGATGCTCGATGGCGCCTTCACCCTCTATCTTCCGGTCCTGAAGCTGCTGGAACCTCACCTGACACCCGGCGCGCTGATCATCGGCGAGAATGCGTTCGCGGCGGCGGGCGGCTACGTCGACTACGTCCGCAATCCCCAGAACGGTTATCTCTCACTGCCGCTGTCGTTCGATCCGGGGCGCGGTAACGAACTCACCGTCAGGACGCAGTGATGCGCGTGGACCGCGATGCCGAAAACTTCGGTGAGCCGCAAAATTCTGCGTCGCAGTCCGACCCGCCCGGCCGTGTCACGCGGGCATTGCTGCGGTGGCTCATGCGTCCTGCGCGCGTTGCCGCCGTCGAGACGCTCTCGCCGCACTTTCGGCTGGCCGACCTGGAAAGCGAAGCGCTCAGGAACGTCGCCTGGACGGCTGGCCAAAAGATCCAGGTATCGATGGGCTCGGGCCTGAGCGCGCGGACCTACACGCCGATGTCGTGGGATGCCGACAGCGGCAGGACGCGAATACTCACCTTCGCGCATGGCGATGGTCCCGGCAGCCGATGGGCAAGTGGCCTGCGCGAAGGGGACACCTGCCGCTTCTTCGGTCCGCGCCGCTCGCTCGATCTATCCGGCCTTGGATCGCCGGCGGTCCTGTTCGGCGATGAAACCTCGTTCGGCCTGGCGGCGGCGCTTCGCGATAGCCCGCACGCTCGCGGTGCAATCCATGTGTTCGAGGCTTCGGATGTCGCGGAGTCGCGGCCGGTGCTGGAGGCGATCGGCCTCGGCCGAGCGACGTTGATCGAGCGCATCGCCGACGACACCCATCTCGCCGCGGCCGAAGCCGAGGTGCTGCGCCTTGCCGCAAGCGGCGCGCATTTCGTTCTTGCAGGCAAGGTATCGTCGATTCAGCGCGTAAGCCGGGCCCTGAAAGCAGTCGGCGTCGTATCATCGCGGGTGAAGACCAAAGCCTATTGGGCGCCGGGCAAGATCGGGTTGGACTAGGCCTGATCGACATTCAACGCAGGAGTTGAACGGTTCTGCAATCCTAACGCGTTGCGAAGCACACGACCTCACCCTGAGGAGCAGTGCCCCTCGGGGTGAGGTGATTCTGTCGAAACGGAACTCGCTCTAGAAAAAGACGAAGGACCGGACCACGACGTTCTTGCGGCAGCGGGCATCGGCGGGCGCGGTCGGGTCGACGCAGGCGGTGTGGAAGGACCAGCGCGAGACCGAGCCGTCGGTGACGGAGTCGTAGCACTTCAGCATCGAGACCTCCGTCGGCGTCTGCCGGGGGAACCAGTACCACTCGTGGTCGGGTCGGTAGGTGAAGCGGGTGGTCTCGCCGACGCGGTCGTCGTAGATCCGGTAGTTGGTGATGTACGGCTGGTCGGCGAAGGAGGGCCAGGCGCAGAGCACGAAGGGGAACTGCTCGACCGTCTCCATCGGCTTGGCGAGATTGATCGACACGAACCGCCGCGACATCTTCGCGTCGGCCTCTTCCTCGGTGTAGTGCTGCGTGCGCCCGAAGTTCCGCAGGTTCCTGGTGAGCAGCTCGCGGCAGCGCACGCGGCCGCTGTTGTCGTTCAGGTCGTTGTGCACGAGGCTGGCGTAACGGGCGTTCACACCCGGGTTCTTGTTGTCCTGGTCTTCCGTGCGGTCGCCCGCGTAGTCCTTGTCGAAGACGTCGTGGTTGTAGACCAGCGCATCGGTCGCGCCCGGGAAGAACGCGAGGAGGAGCTTCTCGATCTCGGGGTAGAACACGCGCTCCACCTCCGCCGCATCGTAGAAGTTCGAGCACTTGGACTCGAGGTGCGCCAGCGAAACGCCGAGCCGGTCCATGCATTCGGGGCTGTTGGGCGAGAGGCCCGGGTAGTACTGGCCGATGCGCCGCGCGTCGCGCATCACCTGCGGGAAATAGAGGTCCCGCCGCCGGTTGGCCTCCTCGTTCTTGCGCAGCATCTCGGCCACGTCGGCGCGCGCCGGGTTCCGCCAGATCGCGTTGGACGGGACGACGGAGTAGGTCGGCCGCTCGAAGACGGTATAGGGCAGCGGCAGCGCAAGGCCGCCGTCAGGGGCCTTGATGCCCTTCGCGCGGATGTAGTTCATGCACCCGTCGTAGTCGCGAAAGGCGAGGCCCCACCGGGTCTCGATCGGGCCCGGCGGCGCCTTGTCGATCATGTCGAAAACGCGCTGGCCCTCGCCCTCGGCGATCTGGCCGAGCGCGTCCTCGAGCGCCGCGGCGGTTCCCGCGTCGCCGTCCCGGTCGAACGACATGTAGGACAGGCCGCCGTTCGCCGCGATGGGCGGCGGCTGCCCTTCCGTGCGCTGGAGCGTCGGCACATAGGCAGACGAAACTCTCGCCGTGTCCGCCGCAACGTTGCGCTCAGGGAGCTCGAGCTGGCTCATGGCACACCTCCGGTTGGTTCGACGTCACGGTGGCACACGGATCCTGCGTTTTCCAGATCATGAATCTCTTGCGGATCATTAATCCAGGTCATGCGAACATCGCCTGCCGTGCAATCGCCGCGCGCCTTCGAACTGAAAAATGTCATCGAAACCGCCGATGTCCGTATGTGGAGAAACGAATATGGCAAAAGAGACCAAGGGCGGATGCCTCTGCGGTTCTGTCTCCTATAGAGTTAGCGGTAAACTTCGTTCAATTGTCGCCTGCCA
>Ga0193726_1003286_pt1 | contig 10377 bp, 9 predicted proteins | sample H2c1metaG_FD_144928 | JGI IMG/M metagenome (GOLD analysis project Ga0193726, IMG submission 144928) | Soil microbial communities from a riparian zone of the East river system, Colorado, United States - H2c1 | ecosystem: Environmental > Terrestrial > Soil > Riparian zone | place: USA: East River... | reverse complement strand
GACGGTGCGGACGTCGTGAAGATCTTCGCGTCCGCCAGCATCCGCGACGGCGGCAAGCAGACCATGACCGACGAGCAGCTGCAGGCGGCCTGCGGCGAGGCGCGCGCCCAGGGACTGCGCACGATGGTCCACGCGCACAGCAGCGAGTCGGTCGTCGCGTCAGTGAACGCCGGTTGCGATCAGATCGAGCATGGCGTGCTGATCGACGACGCGACGCTGAAGCTGATGGCGGCCAAGGGCGTCTACTTCGATCCGAACGTCGGCGTGGTCCTGCAGAACTATCTGCGGAACAAAGACAAGTACATGGGGATCGGGAATTACAACGAAGAAGGCTTCGCCTACATGGAGAAGGGGCTCGCGATCAACGCCGCGATGATCAAGAAGGCGGTCGCGACGCCGAACCTGAAGCTGGTGCTGGGGACCGATGCCGTCGCGGGCGCTCACGGGCACAACGCCGACGAACTGGTCGAGCGCGTGCGGCAGGGCAATCAGAAGCCGATGGACGCGATCATCTCGGCGACGTCGCGTTCGGCGCAGTCGCTCCACCTGGGCGACACGATCGGGACGATCGCCGCCGGCAAGGAAGCCGACATCATCGCCGTCGACGGCGATCCCACCGCCGACATCACCGCCGTGACACGCGTCCGCTTCGTGATGAAGGGCGGACGCGTCTTCAAGCGCTAGGACGGAAGCGCTCGCGCCGGGCGATCATCTCGGTCACGCCGACTTCCAGCGCGTGGACGAGCGCAATCGCCTGCTTGCTGGGCGGAATCGACTGCAGGTACGCGATGATCGCCGGCCGCTCGATGCACAAGTCGTGGATGCGCATCTCGCGGTCTGTTACCAGTACGGTCTGATCGTTCGGCTCGCCGACGGCGACGATCGTGTCCGCAGCGTTTGTCAGGTCCACGGTGCTGCCCTCCCGGGCACCTCTTCCGCAAGTGCGGTGCCAGCGGTTTTGAGTGCAAATCTAGGGCACCAGGACCATCCGCGTGTCGCGAAACGGCGCACGGCTAACGAAAAGGGGCCGTACCCCTTTTTCAGCGGCGGCCGAGGCGCTTGATGAGGTCCGCCATGTCCGCAGGCATCGGCGCTTCGAATTCCATCACCCGGTCGTCGAACGGGTGACGGAACGACAGCCGGTACGCGTGCAGCGCCTGCCTCGGAAAACTGATCGACCGCAGATGATCGGGGCCGAAGACGTAGCGCTGCTCGCCGACCAGCATGTGGCCGCGCAGGCGCGCCTGCAGCCGGATCTGGTTGCGCTTCCCCGTGACGAGGCGGACTTCGATGAGCGATGCGTCGCGATACGTCTCGACGACGCGGTATTCCGCTTCGGCTTCCTTGCCGCGCGGATCGCGCGGGCTCGTTTCCTTCTGAATCAGCGCGTCCTCGTCCCACACGAGATGATCGCGCCAGGTGCCGGACGTCGGATCGGGATGGCCGTACACCACCGCGCGGTACACGCGCTGCGGCTCGTGGCGCTTGAACTGTTCCCTCAGCCGCGCCTGCGCGTCGGCGCGCTTGGCGAACACGACCAGCCCTGAGGTGTCGCGGTCGATGCGGTGGACGACGAAGGGCCGCCGCTTGCCGCGCGCGCGGAGATGATCCTTGAGCTCGTCGAACACCGACGGCGCGTCCTCGCGGCGCTCGAGCGGCACCACGAGCAGCCCGGCCGGCTTGTTGAGCACGAGCAGCGCGTCGTCCTCGTAGACGATGCGCAGATCGTGCGACCGGCCGAGCGCGGGGCGCCGCTTCGCGGATCCGGGCCGATCCATCCAGACGCGGACGACGTCGCCGGCGGCGAGGCGCGCACCGGCGGCATCGGCGCCGGCTTCCGCGCCGTTGACGAACACCTTGCCGCGCGCGATCGCCGTCGTGGCGCTGCCGCGCGAGCCGAGGCGATCGGGGGCGGCGAGGAATTTGTCGAGCCGGACCCCCGCGTCCGCGGCGCCTGCGGTCCATTGTGTGTCGGTCATCCGGGTTCACCGTGAAGGGCGGGGTCTGGTCGTGTCCCGTCTGATACAGCTAAAGGTCGCGGAGACAAGCGCCGAAAGACCCAAGTACCCCAGCCTCACGGTGCATTTTTGCAGAGGACCGCACCCATGAATGCCCGCATCAGTGCGCCCGGCGTCAGCGTCGGCTACGGCACCGTCACGATGTCGCTCGCCATTGCACTGGGAGGCCTGGCCGCGAGTGCGGGGTGCTCCACGCTCATGGCGATGCTCGTCGGCCTGGCGACGGCAGCCATCGGCTGGTGGGCGCTGATCTCCGAACCCTAGAGACGGTCCACAATCCCGAGACTACTCTAGCTGGGTTTGACGTACGCGAGCGCCAGCGCCATCGTCGCCCAATTGCTCCCGGCGGCCGAGATGAACTGGTCGCGCCCGTAGGGGAACCCCGACTCGAAGTGCGGCTGAAGCGCCACCGCGCGGGTTCTGACGAACCACGATCCGTCCGCGTACTGCGTGTTCATCAGGAATTGTACGCCGCTGTGGAACGGCTGCCGGCGCCTGCTGCGCCGGAAGCCCGGCGCTGAGACTGGCGGCGAGGGCGGCGGCGAGCATGAGGTGTTTCCACATGCGCGGAGTATAGAAGAGCTGGCGTCAGACGTCAGTAGAAATCGTGGGCGTCGAAGTCGACGTCCGTGCCGCGCATGCCCTGCACCTGCTCGGCGCGGACCGAGGTGACGCCGTCCTGGCTCTGCAGCACGCCGTCGACGATGAGGAAGGGCTCGTCGACGATGACGAGGCGGTCGCGCGCGAAGAGATCGGGGCGCACGATGATGTTCGCGATCCCGGTTTCGTCCTCGAGCGTGAGAAAGACGAAGCCTTTCGCGGTGCCGGGGCGCTGGCGCGTGATGACCATGCCCGCGACGCGGACGCGGCGCCCCTGGCGCGTCGCGTGGAGATCGGACGCGCGCAGGACGCCGCGCATCGCGAGTTCGTCGCGGCGCAGCGCCATCGGATGGCGGCCGACGGTCAGCCCCGTGCCCGCGTAGTCGGCGACGAGGCGTTCGGCTTCGTTCATGGGTGGAAGCGGACACGGCAATTCACAATTTACAATGTCCAATTTACAAAGGGAGTCGTCGTCTTCGCTTTGTAAATTGTCAATTTCCAATTGTAAATTCTCAAAGAGCTCGCCCGAAGGGCGCACGGCCCGCTCGGCCTGCCAGAGCGCGGAGCGGCGGTCGTAGCCGAAGGCGTTGAGCGCGCCGATGTCGGCGAGCGTGACGACTTCGTCGCGGCGAAGGCCGGCGCGCGCGATTAAATCGTCGAGCGACGAGAAACGCGGCCTGGGAGCGTGCGCGCGAACCGCCCAGTCGTGCGAGCAGGTGTTGCAGAACGCGCGAGCGCCGTCGCTCTCAATCATGGATTCATCATCACAACCACACTTCGGACACTGGGGTGATTCCGTCATTCTGCCAGCTTCGCTGCCCCTCGGCCTCGCGCGTAAACGCTCGGCCTCGGGTGAAGGCTGCATCGCGATCGTTTTTCCAGCCTCTTGCCGTAATCCATTCACGTATCGCAATCCCAGTCGGATCGAGCCGTCGGGTTCGACCGTGCAGTTCCACTCCGACACCTGCACGTCGATCGCCTGGAAACGGACGCCGCGGCGCTGGGCGTCCTTCACGAGCGTCGACGGGTGATAAAACCCCATCGGCTGGTTGTTGAGGAGCGCGGTGTAGAACGCCGCGGGGAAATGCGCCTTGAGGTACGCGCTCGCGTAGGCGAGCAGCGCGAAGCTGGCGGCGTGCGATTCGGGAAATCCGTATAAGGCAAAAGACGCGATCGCCTTGACGATCTCCTCGGCCGCGGCGCCACTGATCCCCTGTCGCGCCATGCCTTCGCGCAACTGGACTTCAATCACCTTCATCCGCCGCTCGGATCGCTTGAAGCCGAACGCGCGCCGCAGCTCGTCGGCCTGGCCGCCCGTGAATCCGGCGGCGACCATCGCCATGCGCAGCAGCTGCTCCTGAAAGAGCGGCACGCCGAGCGTCCGCGCGAGGATCGGCTCGAGCGACGGGTGCGGATACACCACCGGCTCGCGCCCGGCGCGGCGATTCAAATAGGGATGGACCATCTGCCCGACGATCGGCCCGGGCCTGATGATCGCCACCTGCACGACGATGTCGTAGAAGCAGGCGGGCTTGAGCCGCGGCAGCGTCGCCATCTGCGCGCGCGACTCGACCTGGAAGAGGCCGATCGTGTCCGCCTCGCACAGCATTTTATAGACGGCCGGATCGTTCTCAGGCAGGTGTGCGAGGTCAACTTTATTTACTTCTCGTGGGGCCCCACCCCCACTCGCCCACACGGCTTCGCTGTCGCTCGGCCTCGAGCGTAGACTCTCGGCCTCGCGCGTCGGCTGAGGGCCCTCCCCGTTCACCAGCGTGAGCGCGTCCTGCAGTGCGGCCATCATGCCGAGGCCGAGGAGATCGACCTTGACGATCCCCATGTCCGCGCAGTCGTCCTTGTCCCACTGCACGACGACGCGTCCCGGCATGCTCGCGTTTTCGAGGGGGACGACGGCGTCCAGCTGCCCCTGGCAGATCACCATGCCGCCGGAATGCTGGCCGAGATGGCGCGGCAGATCCTGCATCTCGCCCCACAGCCGCGCGAAATGGCGGACGCGCTCGGCGTGCACGTCGAGGCCGACCGACGCGAGGTGCCGCGGCAGCGTGTCGGCCGGGTCGGTGAACTCGAAGTTGTTCATCACCTTGGCCAGCCGATCGATCTGCACGGGCTCGAACCCCAGCGCTTTCCCGACCTCGCGCGCCGCGCTGCGCCCGCGGTACGTGATGACGTTCGCCGTCATCGCGGCGCCGCGCTGCCCGTACTTTTCGTACACGTGCTGGATCACGCGCTCGCGGCGATCGCCGCTCGGCAGATCGAGATCGATGTCGGGCCACTCCCCGCGCTCCTCGGAGAGGAACCGCTCGAACAGCAGATCCATCCCGACCGGATCCACCGCCGTGATCCCCAGGCTGTAGCAGACGGCGCTGTTGGCCGCGCTGCCGCGGCCCTGCACGAGGATGTCCTGCTGCCGGCAGAAATTGACGATGTCCCAGACGATGAGGAAGTAGCCGGCGAGGGCGAGCTTCTCGATGAGATCGAGCTCGCGCGCGATCTGCGCGCGCGCGCGATCGTGATACGGCCGGTACCGCTCGCGCGCGCCGACGTCCGTGATCTTCCGCAGGAACGACGCCTGCGTCTCGCCCGGCGGCACGGGGTAATCGGGGAACCGGTAGCCGAGATCGGCCATCGTGTACTGCAGGCGATCCGCGAGCTCGCGCGTCGCCGCCACCGCGTCCGGATAATCGCCGAAGAGCGCCGCCATGTCGGCCGGCGGCTTCAAATACCGCTCCGCGTTCGGCGCCAGACGGCGGCCGGCAGCCGCCAGATCGGTGTGATGGTGAATGCAGGTGAGCACGTCGAACAGCGGCCGATCGGCGGGCGTCGCGAAGCGGACGCCGCCGGTCGCGAGCAGCGGGACGCGGAAGGCGGCGGCGAGCGCGGCGAGCGCCTGGACGTCGGCTTCCTCTTCGCGGCGCAGATGGCGCTGCAGCTCGACGTAGACGTGGCCGCGGCCGAAGATCCCCGTGACGCGATCGAGCAGGCCGCCGACGCCGTGGCGGCGGCCGTCGAGCGCCGCGCGGCCGACGAGCGCGACGAGGCCGCGCGTGTGGCCGTCGAGCTCCTCGAGCGTCAGCGCGCCTTCACCCTTGGGCGCGCGGAGCTTCATGCGCGTGATCAGCTGGCAGAGATTGCGATAGCCCTCAGCTGATTCGCAGAGGACGGGCAGGAGCCAACTTTTATTAATTTCTCGTGGGGCCCCACCCCCACTCGCCCACACGGCTTCGCTGTCCCTCGGCCTCGAGCGTAGACTCTCGGCCTCGGCTGTCGTTGCCCCTCCTGCCCTTCCCGCCTGTCCCGCCCTTCCCGCCTGTCCCGCCCTTCCCGCCTGTCCCGCCCTTCCCGCCTGTCCTGCCCCTCCCGCCCCGATGGTCAGCTCCGCGCCGATGATCGGGCGGATGCCGGCGGCGAGCGCGGCTTTGTGGAAGCGCGGCGCGCCGTAGATGCCGTCGCGATCGAGCAGCGCGATCGCCGGATACCCGAGTGCCGCAGCGCGATCGACGAGGGCTTCAGGCAGCGAGGCGCCCTGCAGAAAGCTGAAAGCGGAGGCCGCGTGGAGCTCGATATACACGATCGGATAATTGGGGAATCGGGTAATCGAGTAATTGGATTGGAAGATTGTTTAGTCGACGACGGCGTCGATGAACCAGGCATCCGTGTCGCGGTCGCGAAAGATCCGGTAGACGGCGCCGTCGCCGAGCGCGACGTCCCACTCGTCGCGATGCCAGGCGGGCGGGACAGGCTGGATAGGCGGGACAGGCTGGACGGGGTTTTCCCCTCCTGCCCGTCCTGCCGTTCCTGCCCGTCCTGCCCACCAGTCACCCGATGTCCTCCACGGCCCCGCGCACTGGACGACCATGCCGCCGGCGAACCCGCGGCGATCGGTGGTGACGCGCACGGGGCGATCGCGATCGAGCGCCACGCGCGCGGGAACCGGCTGGCGGCAGCGCCGCAGCGCCGAAATGACTGCGGAGTGACAGCCTTCACCCGAGCGCGAGAGTCTAGGCTCGAGCGCGAGGGAGTGCGAAGCCGCGGGGGCGAGCGGGGGTGGGGCCCCGCGAGAAGTAAATAAAGATGACGTGGCCCCAAACGCCCGCATCGCAAACGCCCCCGGGCGATACGAATCGACCGCCGCGGGCGCGCCGATCCGGTCCTGCCCCATCAGCGCGCCCAGCCGCGCGAGCAGCGTCGAGATCTGCTCGGGCGTCGGCGTCGCGCGCGTGAAGAGCGTGTGCTGCAGCACGCGCCCCGGCGTCGGCTCGATGACGACGGTGACGCGATCGATCGCGGCGTCGGGCGGATGCGATTCGAGATCGAGCAGCGCGAGCGTGCGCAGCGTCCGCACGTCCCGGATGGGCGCCGGCAGCTCGAGCCGGCTGGCGTGCGTCGCGTCGGTGACGAGCCCGAGCTGCACGTGCAGCACCGCCGCGCCGCGATCGCGCCGCTCGAGCTGCGTCGAGAGCGGTTCGAGCAGACGCGTCAGCACGAACGACAGCGGCTCGAGCCCTTCGATCGGCCACTCGAGATCGATCGATCCGTCGAAGCGCTCCTCCGCCAGATCCGGGGTCAGCGGACGCAGATCCTCGCCGCGCGCGAGCGCCTGCCACACCGGCCCCTGCCGGCCGAGGCGCGCGGCCAGGTCGGACGCCGGAAGTGCAGCCAGCTCTCCGAGGGCTTTGATACCCCAGCTCCGAAAAATCGCGAAAGCGTCAACTTTTTTTACTGCGGCTTCGCTGCCCCTCGGCCTCGAGCGTAGACTCTCGGCCTCGGGTGTCACTATCACAGACGCCAACACCCCGATCCCGAGTGACGCCAGCGCGGCGGCCTCTGCGCCGCGCTCCACCACCGTGACGCCGGGCCGCGCCATCGCGAGGATCCGCGCCGCCGTCCACGTGCCGGCCAGCGCGACGCGGACGCGCGCGCCGCGCCGCGCCGCATCTCCGGCGATCGCCTCGCCGATCGCCCGGGGCGCGCCGAACAGACGGCCCAGCCCGCTGACGTCGAGCGTCACCACATGATCGCCATGACGCTCGTAGCGCGGCGAAAACTCGCGCGCGATCGAAACCATGTCATCTTTTTTTAATTCCCGTGGGGCCCCACCCCCACTCGCCCACACGGCTTCGCTGTCCCTCGGCCTCGAGCGTAGACTCTCAGCCTCGGGTGTCGGAACGTCGCTAGGCGCAGGTGGTCGATAGAGACACGCGTACATCGGCTTGCTCCTGCGGCCGCGTGCGGCTGCGCACGACGCGCGCGTCGACGGCGAGTCCGTCGAACAGGCGCCCCGTGAAACGAATCCCCGAACCATCGCGCCCCAGCTGCAGCGTCAACCCCGCCGAACTGCGCGCCAGCCGCTCCCCGCCCACCAGCACGCACGTCGTCTGGCTCCCTTCGACCATGCGCTGCAGCCGCAGCCACGTCGTGAACGGCAGGCGACGGATCGCGTCGGAGGGCGCGTCGGCGGCGTCGAACACCACGAGGCCGAAGTTGCCGGCCTGGAGGACGAGCGTCAGCGCTTTCACCGCCTGCTCGAGCGCCCGCTGATTCAGATCACGGCAGAACCCCGGATTCATCACGACGTGTCCGCGGATCCAGAGCAGCCGATCGAGATCGATCCCCGCCGCCTGCGCCGACTCGACGTCGAAGCTGTCGAGCACGTCGATGAGCGCGACGAGCTCGCCGCGCGCGGTCGCGGCCGCGAGCATCCGCAGCAGCAGGCTCGTGCGCCCCGACGATCGCGGGCCGACGAGCTCCGACAACTGGCCGCGCGGCAGACCGCCGCCGAGGCGGGCGTCGAGCGGCGCCACATCGGTGGCCGAAACGGCCAGGCTGTCGTGCGGCCCGGTGTCGGATGGGAGCGGCAGCACGGTGGTGAGCGTGCGATCGAGCTTTCGGGCTCGGAGCAGCGTTTCGAGGTCGGCGCGGGCGAGTGCAGGCATGGGTTGTTCCTATGTTTCGCTTTATCTTCGCCTCGAAAGCGAAACTATAGCGCAGCACGCCAGGCCTGATCAAGAGGTACTATTTAGCTTCTTGGCCGAACCTTCGAACGTTCAAACAACCGCCACCACCGCTCCCGCCGTCCCGCCCTCTTCGCTTGGCGCCCGGACGCTGCGCCGGATGCTGGCAGCGTTCACGTATCGCGACTTCCGCGTCCAGTGGCTGGGGGCCTGTACCTCGAGCATCGGCACGTGGATGCAGATCGTCGCGCAGAACTGGCTCGTCCTCACGCTGACGAAGTCGCCGTTTTATCTGGGCCTCGACGCGTTCCTCCAGCAGCTGCCGATCATGCTCTTCACGCTCATCGGCGGCGTGCTCGCCGATCGGCGCGATCGCCGGATGACGCTCATCGCCTCGCAGTACGTGCAGATGGCGACGTCAGCCACCCTCGCGGTGCTCATGTACTTCCACGTCGTGCAGGTCTGGCACATCCTGACGCTCTCGACGATCACCGGCTTCGCGCAGGCCTTCGGCGGCCCGGCGTATCAGTCGCTGATTCCGTCGCTCGTCGACAAGAAAGATCTGCCCAACGCCGTCGCGCTCAACTCGATTCAGTTCAACGTGGCGCGCGTCCTCGGGCCGCTGCTCTTCGGCGCGACGCTGGTCGTGTTCGGCAAGTGGGGCTACAGCGAGCCGCAGGCGATGAACGCCTGCTTCGCGCTCAACGCGCTGTCGTTCGTCGTCGTCATCAACACGCTGATGATGCTGCGCGTGAAGCACATTCCGCCGGCGGCGCCGAAGAGCATGCAGGACGAGCTCAAGAGCGGGCTCTCGTACGTGCAGCACCATCCGAGCCTCAAGGCCTTCATCGCCCTGGCGGCGGCAACGACGTTCCTGGGATTCGCGCTGCTGACGTTCCTGCCGGTCTTCGCGAAGGAAGTGTTCCACGAAGGCGCCGGCACCTACAGCCGGCTGATGGCGTTTTCTGGCGCCGGCTCGATCCTCGGCGCGCTGACGGTCGCGTGGCTGGGCAAGTTCAAGCGGATGGGGCTGACGACGCTGCTGGTGCAGGCGGTGTACGGCGCGCTCATCGTCGCGTTCGCCGTGTCACGCACGCTGTGGCTGAGCGAAATCCTGCTGTTCCTCACCGGCGCGACGCTGATGATCGTGTTCTCGACGGTGACGTCGCTCGTCCAGCTGATCGCGCCCAACGAGATGCGCGGGCGCGTGATGAGCATCTACATGCTCGCCTTCCGCGGCGGCATGCCGCTCGGCAGCCTGGTGAGCGGTTATTTCGCGACGTTCATCGGCGCGCCGAAGGTGATCGCCATCAACGGCGTACTGCTCATCGCGGTGGCCGTCTACTTCCTCGTGCGCAGCCACGGCGTCCGGGAAACCTAGTCCCCAGTCCCCAGTCCGTTAGGTCTTGGTCCGATACAGCAAGACCTCCGCGCGTTCGAGCGTGATCAGTCCGTCGCCCACCATCGCCTCGAGATCCGGCAGGAACGCCTCGATCTTCTCCGGCGCATCCACGATCTCGATGATGATCGGCAGGTCCTGCGACAGCTCCAGCAGCTTCGCCGTGTGGATCCGGCTGTGCGCGCCGAAGCCCATGAAGCCCTTGATGACGGTCGCGCCCGCCAGCCCGCGCGTGCGCGCTTCGACGACGATCGCTTCGTAGAGCGGCTTGCCGTGCCAGTGATCCGCTTCGCCGATGAAGATGCGGAGCAGCTTGCCTTCAGTAGGAATCGTCATCCTCTTCCTGCCTTCTTCCTGCCTTCCGCGTCAGCTGCTGAGTGCGAACCCCGCC
>Ga0193726_1003285_pt1 | contig 10377 bp, 8 predicted proteins | sample H2c1metaG_FD_144928 | JGI IMG/M metagenome (GOLD analysis project Ga0193726, IMG submission 144928) | Soil microbial communities from a riparian zone of the East river system, Colorado, United States - H2c1 | ecosystem: Environmental > Terrestrial > Soil > Riparian zone | place: USA: East River... | reverse complement strand
ATACCTTGCAGGCGATTGGGTTGGTGGCATCGGGCCGCGTCAAGCCTCCAGTGGGAGAGGTCATGCCCCTGGCCGCCGCGAATGACGCGCTGGAAAAACTTCGGAGAGCGGAAGTTGTGGGCAGGATTGTTCTAACCATGAGTTGAGGATTGGCCGCGACGCGAGCGGCGGCCTAACGAAAATCGGAGGGTTTTGCCATGGACAAGCTGGTCATCACGATTACATGTGATTCAACGATGTCGTACCCGCGGAATCCCCACAATCCGAAAGGGGTGGAGGCTCTTGCCGACGAGTATGTGCGCTCCATCGGAGCGGGCGCCTCGATTTGCCATCTTCACGGTCCTTATACCGTGGACGCGAAGATCCGCGCTGACGGAACCAAGCTCTCGGATCTCGACATTCCGGGCTGGCAGCAGCTGAAAGATCTGATCACTTCAAGAGCGAAGCCCATCATCCAGTACGGGATCGCCAACGGCCGCTTTCCCCAGCGGGTCGAGCTGATGAAACAGCGGCCTGACATGATGTCGATTTGTTTCAATGCCCACGACGAGTGCTTCCAGCCGGACATGGATTATCCTCCGGTTGAACTCTACGGGATTCATGACCGCGACGAACTGCGGGAATACTGCCGGCAGACCAAGAAAAACGGCGTAAAGCCGGAAGTTGAATCCTTTCACTATGGAGCCATCTGGAATGCCCAAAAGATGATTGACGAAGGCCTTCTGGACACTCCGGTTTGGACCACATTCTTTCTAGGATGGCCCGGGGGTTGCTGGACTCCGTCCACGGTGAAGGCCATGCAGTACATGCACGATCACAAACCTGCAAATTTCAATTACAGCGTCAGCGACATGCATCCTCCCACCCACTGGCAAGTCTTGACCCAGGCCATCCTGCTGGGAGGACACGTAAGAGTGGGGATGGAGGACAGTCCGTACCTCGACGATCAACGGACGCTCAGCAAGAGCAACGCGGAGCTGGTCGAGAAAGTTGTTCGCATTGCGCATGAAGTTGGACGTGGCATCGCTTCTCCAGAGGAGGCCAGAGCAATTACAGGACTGGTTCCGGTGAAGAATGAAGCCACTGCAGCATGAATTTGTTAACCGGGGTAGAAGGAGGCGGCATGGTCATCAGACCGCCCCGTCGCAGCACAAGGAGGAGACAAAATGGCAATGAAGCTCGGGTTATGCACTATGATTTACTTGGATTACGTGACTCTTGAAGAAGCCATTCGACGGACTGCCAAGGCTGGTTTCGAGGGAATCGATATGTGGGCCGACAGTCCCCATTTGGATCCGCTGATTAAGGATTCGGCCTATCGCAAGGCCATCAAGAAACAGGTGGCGGATGAGGGAATGGAGATCTGTTCGCTCTCGGTCAACGGGGGATCTCTCAATCGACGGTACAATTTTTCCTACAGCAAAGATGCGGTGCGCCGCGAAACTCTGGACTATTACAAGCTATGCGTTGATCTTGCGGCGGAAGTGGGCGCCCCGCGCATCAACCTGATCAGTGGCCACATGATGTCCGATACGACGCGCGACCAGGCGTGGAAATGGAACTATGAGAATATGGCGGCGGTGTGTGAGTATGCCGGCAAGAACAACGTCACCATGTGCATGCACACACTCACTCCGTCGGAGTCGCGGGTGGTCGTTACCCTGGACGACGCTATCGATATGCACCAGCAAATCAATATGTCCAGTTGCAAAATCATGATCGACACCGCCGACCAGAATATTACCGATCCCGACCTGACCACCGCCGTGCAGAAAGTGTCCAAGCATTTGCACTATGTCCATGTCAGCGACAACACTGGCGACGGGCTCGGACTGGTGCACATGATCCCGGGCAAGGGAACAGTCAATTGGGATCTCTTCATTTGTGCTCTGCGGGATGCGGGATACGACGGCTACATCACGGCGCAGATCTACGCCGCTCATCCCATTGATCCGAACTCGTGGGTCTCCGCCACTTACAACCATCTGGCCGGCGTTCTGGCCAACTGCGGGGTGCACAAAGCCAGGGCACGGCATTGAAGCCGCGACAGCAAAAACCAAGCCATGCCTGGGCGGTAGTCTCGCGGGGACGTCAGTCGCGAACAGGCGGTCGGTTCATCCGGGTTTTTCCCCGTGCACATTTCCGGGCGCGCAATGGATGATGGGCCGACAACAACTCGGTTTCATGGCCTCGCTGGATTTCGCCAAATGGCCGCCTGAAAAAACCGTCGAGGCGCTTGCCGAGATTGGTTACGGGGCGGTGGAGTGGACTTTGGCCCAGTTCGACCCGCGCACCCATTCGGCGAATGACTTGGCGTCCCTAGTCCGCTTGACCCGGGCCGGGGGATTGCAGGTTTCCGAAATCGTTGTTCAGCAGGATTTGTTGACGACCGATCGGTCACTCCGTGACCAGAGGGCGCAACTCGTGGAGGATTGCATTGTGGCCGCGGCTGATAACGGAGTGGCGACCATCAATGTTTTCAGTGGTCCGGCTACGTGGGAACCAGGTTCCCTGCGCATCCCGGAAGAGATGGGGGAAGGAGCAGCGTGGGACTTGCTGCTCGGCTGTTACGAGCCCCTGGTGGAGTCGGCGGAGAAGCATAAAGTCAATCTGGCGCTGGAACCGGCTTTCAATATGCTCTGCCATGATTATTACTCCACGCAGGAACTCTTCCGCCGGCTTGATTCGGAATGGCTGGGCATCAACCTTGATCCATCTCATCTTGTTCTATACGAAAATGATCTGGCCAAGGTCATCCGCGAGTGGGCGAAAAAAATCAGGCATGTGCATTTGAAAGATGTGTTCGGAAGGGTCGGAAATCCGGGGCGGGATTTCATGTTCCCACTTTTAGGGGAAGGACAGGTCCCCTGGAGCGTTTTCTTAAGCTCGCTCGAAGAGATTGGATACAAGGGCTTCTTGTCAGTGGAATTTGAGTCATTCGGCTACTACGCACGCATTCTAGGGAATGATCCCCGCGAGGCTGCTCGCCTGTCCATGGCCCAGATCGAGCAACTGCTGAGGGGCAAGAAGGGAACAGAACTCGACCACGGCACGGTGCGAGGCTGAACTGAACTCTGCGCCTGCGGGAAATCTGAGACGCGTATGGAACGGTTAAAGGGCAAGGTGGCGATTGTGACTGGAGCCGGGAGTGGCATTGGCGCCGCGACCGCGCAGCTCTTTGCCCGGGAAGGCGCGCGAGTGGCGCTGGCGGATATTCGTCTCGAGGGCATTCAGGGCGTCGCTCGCGCGATCGAAACAGCTGGCGGCGAGGCCATGGCGGTACAAACCGATGTGCGGAGCGCCGATCAGGTTCGCGAGATGGTGCGAAAGACGACTGAGCGGTTCGGTGGGCTCGATGTACTGGTGAACAACGCCGGAGTGCGGGCAAGTCACTCCACGGTTGTTGACCTTACGGAAGAAGAATTCGATCAAACGTTGGCGGTGGATCTGAAGGGTGTTTGGCTCTGCTGTAAGTACGCGATCCCGGAGCTGATCAAGAGCGGTGGAGGAGCGATCGTCAACATGAGTTCCATTTCTGCTTCGATCGGCCAGCCGATGCAGGGCGCCTACAACGCCGCCAAGGGAGCGGTAGAAGTGTTAACGAAATGCGTGGCCCTGGATTTCGCGAAACATAAGATTCGCTGCAACAACGTGAACCCAGGTTGGGTGAGGACCGAGATGAATCGCGTGGAGCTGGAGGAGATGGAAAACCGCGGCGGCAAGCCATGGGAGGAAGTTCTGCGCCTTCATCCCCTTGGTCGCGTCGGCGAACCGGCGGATGTCGCCTCGGCCGTCGTGTACCTGGCATCGAACGAGGCTGCCTGGGTTACCGGGGCTTCACTGTACGTCGACGGTGGCTACTGCGCTCAATGAATCGCGCTGCTTTTGCTGACCGGCCTCTCCCGGGGAATTGACAAGAATTTCGGAGGATTCGGACTTGTATCTGGAACTATCGCATCATCTAAGCGTTGATACGCCAATTCCGCCGGGCGTGCCGCCGGTGGAGTTCCGGCACCACTTCAGTATGGATCGCGGCGATGTCTCCAACTTGTACGTTCTCCAATTCAGCAACCACAGTGGAACCCACATTGACGCGCCCCGGCACTTCGTGCGCAACGGTCTTTCCATCGGCGATTTTAGCTTGCCCGAGTTTGTTTTCGAGCGCCCACTCTGCGTGGATATTTCGGTTGGGGATGGTGAGATTTTACAGCCATCCCATTTCGAACCTCATTTCGCCGCGATTTCGGAGTGCGATTTACTTCTCTTGCGGACGGGTTATGCGCGCGTGCGCCGCATTGACCCGGCGAGGTATTCGAAGTTTGCGCCTGGCATGTCAGCCGAAGGCGCGCTCTACATCTCGCGGAACTTTCCCCAGCTGCGGGCTATAGGGCTGGATACGGTTTCCCTGGCTTGCATGCAGCATTTAGAGGAAGGCCTGGAGGCCCATCGCGTTCTGTTGAATGGCGAAGGTCGAAGGTTCCTCATCATCGAGGACATGAACCTGGACTTTGACTTATCGCGACTGAAGCAGGTGTTTGCTCTGCCGTTGCTCATTGACGGCGTTGACAGCGCGCCCTGCACCGTGATGGGTATCACGCACTGACGTTCTCGACACTTGTTCGCGCAATCTCAATCTGACGACGTCGCTTGTTAACTTGCTCCGATCGGGCGATAAGGAGAGCGAATTTCCATGCCAAAGTTTCGGGTCATCCATACTGATCCCGATCTCCATCCGCTGGATGATACGTTGCTAGGTCTGTTGGAGCAGGGGAATGCGGAAGTCGCGTTGTTTCGCTCCGATGAAAAGCAATTTCCCGCCGGTGCAGAGGATGCCGATGCCATCCTTAACGCGGACTTCAAGTTGACAGCAGCATTGATCGCGTCTCTTCACCGTTGCCGCATCATTTCACGCTTTGGCACGGGGGTGGACAACATCGACGTCGAAGCGGCCACCGCGCGCGGGATCCCCGTCGCCAACGTGCCTGAGTTTTGCAGCGATGAGGTTGCAAACAGGGCGTGGACGCTGCTCCTGGCGTGCGCTTCCCACCTCCTCCCGGCAGACCTTTCGGTTCGACAGGGAGAATGGCGGTCGCCCAAAATCGTGGAGACATTGCAAATCGAGGGCCAGACTTTGGGCCTTATCGGTTTCGGAAAAATCGCGAGAGCGGTTGCCAAACGGGGCAGGGCCTTTGGGATGAAGCTGCTGGCTCATGACCCATACCTCAGCTTGGCGGTGGCGCAGCAGGAAGGAGCGACCTTATGCGATTTGGAGACCTTGCTCCGGAACTCGGATTTCATATCGCTCCATGTTCCTTCTACGCCCGACACCCATCGCCTAATTAACGCAAAGACCCTGGAGCTGATGAAACCTACCGCGGTGTTAGTCAACACCGCGCGCGGCGCCTTAGTCGACGAAGCCGCGCTGGCGGAGCGGCTGCAACAGAATTTGCTGGCCGGGGCAGGACTGGAAGTCTTTGATCTTGAGCCGCCTTCCCCCAGCAACCCATTGCTTCTGAGCGACAGAGTGGTCTTGACTCCTCATTCTGCGGCACACACCAAAGCCGCTCTGGGGAGAGTGAGAAAGTCCTGCGTTGAGGCGGTCGTGCGCGTGTTGAGCGGTCAGCGACCCATCCATGTGGTGAATCCGTCGGTGCTTGAGAATTGATGAAAGAGAAGCCCAGCCGAGGGCGGATTGGCTTGTCCGGTAGATTCAGTTTTGGTATGAACAAAACGAGGACGAGGGAGGCGAAATGAAGAAGTCCGCACGAAACGATCATACCGGGGAGAGCAACGATCTTCTCTTCATGATCCGAAAGCAAATCGTCAGGCCCGATGCGAAGCTGGTTGCGCGGCTGTCGAAATTGCCCACAGCGAACCTGAGTGATGCGAGCGGCAACTTGAACACGATGGACTCGGGGATCCAGGCCATGAGTCCGGGAGCGCGCATCTGCGGCCCTGCCTGCACCGTGTCTACGCGGGCCGCTGATTTTGTGGCCACCTTGCTCGGGCTGGGCGCAGCGCAAAAAGGCGATGTTCTTGTCATTCACAATCAAGGACAGCCGGATGTGGCGCTGTGGGGAGAAATCACCACCGCTGAAGCCCAACACAAAGGATTGGCCGGTTTAGTGGTTGACGGCAAGGTGAGAGACATCGATGGGATTCGCAAAAGGAAGTTTCCAGTATTCGCGCGGGGAACGGTTCCACGTGTGGTGGGGAGGGGTTCGCTCGGTGAAGTCAATGTCCCGATCCAGTGTGGAGGAGTTGTGGTAGCGCCGGGAGATATCGTCGTCGGGGACAGTGATGGAGTGGTCGTCGTCCCAAAGGAAAAGGCCGAGACCGTTCTGCGGCTGGCGCTTGGTATTGTGGACTACGAAAACGAACTGTTGGCGAAAGTTCTGAAGGGTCAAACGCAGGTGGAGATGTTTTCGCTCGACGAACAGTTTAAAGCGCTTTTGAAAGGCTACCGGCGACACTAAAACTAAAAGAGATTTCGAATACGCCGCCAGAATCAGAACGACCCCAAGGCGAGAGAGTTTGACACGCCCCATGCGAGTTTCTTCCCTTGATTATTGTGTCATCGCAACCTATTTTGCAGGCGTCATCGCAGTGGGATTCTGGCTAAGGACGCGGACCAGGAGTTCGTCGGAGTTTTTCCTCTCCAGCCGATCTTTGCCGGCGTGGGTCACCGGTTTTGCTTTCATGTCGGCCAATCTGGGTTCGCTCGAAGTCATGGGGCATGCGGCCAACGGGGCCAAGTACGGGATGATGGCGGCCAGTGTTTTCTACTGGCTGGGCGCCATTCCTGCAATGGTTTTTCTAGGCATCTTCATGATGCCGTTTTATTACAACAATCGGGTCCGAAGCAGTCCTGAATACTTGAAGTTGCGGTTCGATGAGCGCTCCCATGCGTTCAATGCCATCGGTTTTGCGGTGCTCACCATCCTGATGTCGGGCATCAACATGTATGCCCTGGCGCTGGTCTTCAAAGTCTTCCTGAATTGGCCCATTGGCGTCAGCACGCTGGTCTCGGCCTTGGGGGTAATGATTTACATTGTGCTCGGCGGACTTAGAGCGGCGATTTACAACGAGGTCATTCAATTCTTTCTGGTGTTTATTGGTTTGCTGCCGCTCACCTTTTTCGGACTTCGCGAAGTTGGCGGTTGGCATGGGCTGACACAGCGGCTGCCGTTCGACTACGTTCACGCCTACGCCATCCTGGGCAATTCCCACGACAACCCGATGGGCCTTCCCTGGTACGCGGTGGTGGTGGCGTTCACCATGTTTGCCGGCACATCGTACTGGTGTACGGATTTCCTGATTGTGCAGCGGGCGCTCGCCGCACGGGATTTGCTGGCGGCACGGCAGACTCCCTTGATTGCCGCGTTTTTCAAAATGCTCTCGCCAGCCATGATTGTGGTCCCGGGGCTCATCGCCCTTGTCGTCATCCCGGATCAGATTCATGGAAATTACAACTTAGCCATTCCGTTGCTTCTAGAAAGATACTATCCTCCCGGTCTTCTCGGGATAGGACTGACGGCGCTGATCGCCAGCTTCATGTCCGGCATGGCGGGGAATGTGACCGCGTTCAACACGGTGTGGACTTATGACATCTATCAGGCTTATATCAGACCCGATCGTTCCGAGCAGCACTATGTCCGGATGGGGCGAGCGGCGACGGTGGTTGGGACGCTGCTGAGCGTCGGTACAAGTTATATCGCAACCCGATTCGCGAACATGGGCGACTACCTGGTCCTCGTGTTTTCCCTTTTCATATTTCCGATGTCTGCCGCGTTCCTGCTGGGCATGTTCTGGAAGCGGGCGTCATCCGACGGTGCTTTTTATGGAATGATCGTTGGCGTTGCGTCGACCCTGACTCACTACGGTTTCTACTACTTCGGCATTGTGAGATACCGCACCGATATGGCCGCAAACGCCTACATCATCGTGGTGGGTTGGCTGATGAGTTTCCTGGTCATCGTCGGGGTGAGTCTGGTTGGCGAGCCGCGGCCGGAGCAGGAGATTGAAGGACTTGTCTACTCGCGCTCGAGCTTCCCGTGGCATTCAGGGAGCTGGCATCAGGAGCCAGCTGTCTGGGGCATCGGCCTTCTCGGGCTGATGGGGATCCTGGCGGCGGTCTTTTGGTGAGGGTTTTCTGGTGAGGGCTTTCGCCGGCTCTCAGCCGGCAGCTGTCGTTTGCCCCACCACCTCCTTAATGATCTACAGGCACTCTTATTTATCACAGGCAGCTTTTCTTTCAGCCGTTTCTCACTCACTCCCAGACATCGAGAGCGCCTGATCAACAAAAATACATTAACAGCCAAATATATAAAATTATGTTGACAATAATGATGTTGCATATGTACATATAAAACGCCGGTTTTCTGAGATGAGAACACGTGGCAGTCTCCCAACCCGCGAAGTGAGTTGGAATCCTAGGAATCCTAAAGGACCAACAAAATGACAAGACCAAGTAGGCCAACCGTGCCCCTTGTTTCCGTTCTGGCGATGGTTGTGTTTGTAATTCACCCGCTGGTCATGCTCGCGCAGGAAGCGCGCGATCTATCCAAGTGGACGACGGTCGAAGCTCACGACCACGGCATCCCCGTCTACGCGTTCGGTTACACGTACGTGTACGGCGTCAGTCCCGACTTCTTTCCAGGCGTGGTCCTGCAGGAGAAGAACAACATGCCCGTGAGCAAGATCCAGCCCAAGAAATCGTGGGAGATCCAAGACAATTCCTTCGGTTCCACGCCGGCCCGCGAGCCCCGCACGGCGGCGAATGATGATCAGCCGCTGCTTGCCGTCCATCTGATCGACGGCGATGTTGGCAGCAGCTGGGCGAGTCGTGGCCAGAATCAGGCGGATCAGGATCCGGAATGGATTCGTATCGACTTGCCCGTGGAGACCTTCATTGACCGAGTGGCGCTCGTCGGGCACCCGGAAGGTCTGGGGAAAAGCCAGCAATTCAACTCCACCACCGGCAGCGTGAAAGGCGGGCAGGCATTCCCGCGCCGGCTTGAAATCCGCACCAGCCGTGATGGATGGCACTGGGACACCGTCTTTAAGAGCGACGCCTACGCACCCAGCGACGTCAAGGGCCAGAACGAGATCCCCTTTAACCCACATTTCGCAAAGCAGATTTGGATCCTCGGATCCAACCTTCCCTTTACCCATTATTTTGGACATTGCTTTTCGATCTCCGAAGCCGAAGTCCTGACCCCCAAGGGCGAAAATGTTGCCCTGATCAGCCGTGGGGCCGGTGTTCAGGTTTCCTCCACGCATACGGGTTATGGCATGGACCGCTTCACGCAAGACATGCTATGGCCGACCCAATACGATCTGGGTTTCAAATGGACCCGGGTTGGTTACGACATGAGCCTGTACCAATGGGCCTATGTGGAGCGCGAAAAGGGAAAGCTGCACGTGGACGAGCGCGCCGACCAGGTCGTGACGGAGGCGGTGCAAAACGGCGTGCAGGTGGTGATGTCGCTCGACAAAGGGAACTGGCTGTACGCCCCCTCGCCGAAGACGCCGGATCGGACGAAAGATCTCATGGAGACCTATTCGAATAATCCGGGGAAAGTCACGGAATACGATCCCATGCTGGCGGGCTACCTCAACTACGTGCGATTCATGGTCCGCCATTTCAAAGACCGGGTGAAGGTCTTCGAAGTGTGGAACGAGTGGGGTCCGTATACCTACGATGAAGCCAAGAAATATGCCGTGCTCTTGAAGCAGGTGATTCCAATTATTCGCCAGGAGGCTCCCCAGGCCAAGATTATGCCGGCATCCCCGGGCTGGCTGGTGAAAGACAATTTTGGTTGGTTCCGGGCCCTGGGGGAAGATGGATTACTCTCGCAAGTCGATGTGATCGGGTTCCATCCTTTTTACAATCCTTCGCCGGAGGATCCTTATCTCGCCTCCTTTCCAAAGGATTTTCCGCAGTTCGAGAAGATGCTGGCCGGGTATGGATTTAAGGGATCGTATATGGCCAGCGAGTGGGACTATTTCACGGCCTATCCTCCCTCGGATTTGCCCGGTTATGTGGACCGCGAGACTCCCAGCGAGATTCAGAAGGCGATCTACTCTACGCGGCTGTCGATCACCTTTGCACACCTGAACATCGTGAATCTCTGGAACGAAACTTTCCAAACCCAACAAACCATGCGCGGTCTCAGCCTTTTTCGCAATACCTTTTCCAATGAGGTCATAAATCCTACGCAGCCCGAGCCGGTTTACTACGCTTTCCGTACCCTTTCCACAGCGCTCGCGGATGCGCGTGGAACCGATGTGTCCGCTGCTTTCAGCGGGAGCCGGCGGGAGATCGAAAGCTATGGTTTTGCCCGCACGAATGGCGAAAAGCTGATCGCCTTCTGG
>Ga0193726_1003284_pt1 | contig 10379 bp, 8 predicted proteins | sample H2c1metaG_FD_144928 | JGI IMG/M metagenome (GOLD analysis project Ga0193726, IMG submission 144928) | Soil microbial communities from a riparian zone of the East river system, Colorado, United States - H2c1 | ecosystem: Environmental > Terrestrial > Soil > Riparian zone | place: USA: East River... | reverse complement strand
CGTCGACGAGGGGATCAGCGTTATCACGACGGTAAATGTGCAGCATCTTGAGTCGCTCAACGACGTCATCCAGCAAAACCTTGGCGTTACCGTCCGCGAGACCGTGCCCGACTGGCTCGTCGCGTCCGCAGACCAGGTGATCAACCTCGACATCTCCGCGGAGGACCTGCAGGAGCGGCTGCGCGAAGGAAAGATCTATCCAACCGAGAAAGTGCAGGCCGCACTCACGAACTTCTTCACCGCCGAGAATCTGACGACGCTCCGCGAGCTCGCGCTGCGCGAGGTTGCGAGCACCGTCGATCGCGCGCGCGAGGGCATCGTGCGGCGCGAAGAGGGGCGCGCGCCGGCCAAGACCGTCGACCGCATGCTCGTCGCAATGTCGAGCGATCCCGCGAGAACCGGAGCACTCGTGCGCCGGGCGAGCCGCATCGCCGGCCGGCTCAACAGCGACTGGTATTGCGTGTACGTGCAGACGCGCGAGGAGCAGCCGGACCGGATTGACACTGCCCGGCAGCGGAAGCTCGTCGACAACATTCAGCTCGCGCAGAGCCTCGGCGCCGAGGTGGCGAAGCTCGAAGGCGAAGACGTCGCGCGCGAGATCATCCGGTTCGCGCGGGAGAAGGGGATCTCGCTGTTCGTCATCGGCCAGACACACCGCTCCTGGTGGCACCGCCTGCGGCGAGGATCGGTGATGGAGCGCATCATCGAGAACGGCGAGGGGATCGACGTGATGGTCGTCGCCGTGCCGCCGACGGCGAAACCGGCATGAGGACGGGCCAGCGCCTCTTTCTTGCGGTCATCCCGGCCGTCGTCGGCGTGCTCGCAGTCGCGGGGCTCGCGTACTGGGGAGACTACGCGCACCAAGCGCCGCACATCGTGGTCATCATCGCCGCGATCGCCGCCGTCGGCTCGCTCGTGATGGCGTGGTACAACACACGCTACGTCACGCAGCGCATCGCGCAGCTCGCCGCGAAGGTGGACTCGAGTTCTGGACTCGACGAGCTCGACGCGATCGAGACGGTCGTCGACCGGCATACGAGCGCACTGCGGGACGCCGAGGCGCTCCGTTCCAAAGCGCAGGCGGCAGCCGACCTCCGAATCAGGGAGCATGGCGAATTGATGTCGCAGGTCGCCTCGACCGTTTCCAGGGGAATCGACGAGATTCGCCTCCCGCTTCACATCCTGCTCGAGAACAGGTTTGGCGATCTCAATGAGAATCAGGAGGAGATGCTCGAGGCCGCGCGAACGGCAACGGAACTCGTGAACACCGACGCCGACCGCCTCGCCGAAATCGGACAGCTCGATCGCGGCGCCTTGCAGCTGCGCAGCGACCGGGTGCACATCGCGGATATCCTCCAATCCGTGCGCCCCACGGTGGACGCCGAGGGTGCAAAGATCGGCGTCAGCGTGGAGATGGAAATCGCGCCCGCACTGCCGCCGGTCATCGGCGACAGGGGACGCCTTCAGGAGGCCCTCGCTCTGGTCCTTCAGGACTGCGTCCGCCGGACGCCGACGGAGGGAAGCGTGCGTATCGCGGTCGAGGCGAATGGTGCCGGCATCTCGATCGTCATCGGCCACGGCGCGCCACCGGCCATGGACGTCGCATCGGCGCTCGCTCAGCGACTGCTCGAGGCCCACGGAGCGACTGTCGAGCGGACGACGCGGCGAACTTCAATCTTGCTACCCGCGGCAAGGGTAGGAGCCACGGCATAAAAATTTCACAAAAGTCGCCCGGAGATCGCAGAAACGGGGCGATTCGGTCATAGCGCGGGTCTCGGATTCCATATAGCGTTCCCGCCGTGCCCGGCAAGTCATTCAAGCGATACCTGATCGGCAAGCCGCTCGCCAATGAGCGGATGGACCACGAGCGCCTCAATAAGAAGACCGCGCTCGCGGTGCTCTCGTCCGACGCCATCTCGTCCGTCGCGTACGCGACCGACCAGATCCTGTTCGTTCTCGGCGGCGCCATCGGTGTGGCCGCGGTGCAGTACGTCTTCCCAATTTCGGCGGTCATCGTCGCGCTGCTGGTGCTGGTCGGCATCAGCTATCAGCAGACCATTCATGCGTATCCGGGCGGTGGCGGGTCGTACACCGTCGCAAAGGAGAATCTTGGACAGCGCGCCGGATTGATCGCCGCGGCGGCGCTGCTCACGGATTACATCCTCACCGTTGCCGTGTCGGTCTCCGGCGGTGTCGCCGCGATTACATCAGCGTATCCGGCCCTCGTACCGCATACGGTCGCGATTGGCATTGGCGCCATCCTGCTGCTGATGGTGGTGAACCTGCGCGGCGTGCGCGAGGCGGGAATTGCATTCAGCCTGCCGACGTACGCGTTCATCGTGATGATGCTGATTTTGATCGGCGTCGGGTTGTGGAAACTCAAGAACGGCGTGACCCCTGTCGAAGTGGTCGCGCCGCTCGACGTCGATCACACGACAGCCCGGCAAGGCGCGTTTCCCGCCGGTTACGCGTTGCTCTTCCTCCTGCTGCGCGGCTTCGCAGAAGGGTGCGCGGCGATGACCGGTACCGAGGCCATCTCGAACGGCGTCCAGGCCTTCAGGGCGCCAACGCAGAAGAACGCGGCGGTCACGCTCTCGTGGATGGTCGCGATCCTCGCGACTTTCTTCCTCGGCGTGAGCTACATGGCGCATCAGTACGCCGTGATGCCCACCACCGCGGAAACAGTCCTGTCACAGCTTGGGCACCATGTGTTCGGCGGTGGCATCGCGTACTACGCGCTGCAGTACTCGACTTTTGCGATCCTCGTGCTCGCCGCGAACACGGCGTTCGCGGACTTTCCGCGGCTCGCCGGAATCCTGGCCAACGACAAGTTCATGCCGAGCCAGCTCGCCGCGCGCGGCGATCGCCTCGCCTTTTCAAACGGCATCATCAGCCTCGCACTGATCGCGATGCTGCTCGTGTGGATTTTTCGCGGCGACACCAACGCGCTGATTCCACTCTACGCGATCGGTGTGTTCGTGTGCTTCACGCTCTCGCAGGCCGGCATGGTGATGCACTGGCTGCGGACGAAAGAGCAGGGATGGCGGTGGCGCGCGGGACTGAACGGCGTTGGCGCGCTCGCAACCGGCATCGTGTCGATCATTCAGATCGTCACGAAGTTTGCGGCGGGCGCCTGATCATTCCGATCTTCATCGTGATCCTGCAGTCGATCCAGACGCATTACCGCCGGTTCGCGATCGACATCGCGTTCCGCGGGCGCAGCCCGATCCTGCCGCACGAACACACTGTGGTGGTGCCGATCGGCGCGGTGAACAAAGCGACCGCAGCGGCGCTCGTTTACGCGACGTCGCTCTCACGCAACGTGCGCGCGATCCACATCGAAGTGGATCCGAAGGACACGCCGAAAGTCGAACGTGAATGGGACCGCTGGGACATCGGCTACGAACTCGAGATTTTGCCGTCGCCATACCGCAGCATCGTGCGGCCGCTGGTGAACTACGTCCTGCACCTGCAGGACGAGACGCCGGGCGCGCTCATCACCGTCGTCACGCCGGAGCTCGTGCCGAGGCACTGGTGGGAGTACCTGCTGCACAACAAGACCGCGCTGTATATCCGGACGGCGTTCGTGTTCAAGCCGAACGTCGTGGTCGTTGCGGTGCCGTACCTGCTCGGGCATGATTACGAGCATGAGGAGCGCGGCCCGCGGTGGACGGCGGAAGCGTCGGTGATCACGGGCGAAATGACTGCGGCGCGAAGAGGGAACCCGGACTAGCGACTCGAGGTAGCACGACGGCATGCTCTCCCGATGCAGGGATGGGTGCCGGGCGGATCATCTGGTCGGAGAGCCCTGATGCGAAAGATTGCCCTTGGCCTCGCAATCCTGCTTTTGTCTCCGCACAGCGCGCGTGGGCAAAGGGCGCTTGCGCCGGTACGCGGCGTGGTGCTGGACAGCGCCGGCCAGCCGATTGAAAGTGTCGAGATCTCCGCGACCAACGTCGGTCGGGTCACGCGGACGGGCAGCGACGGCCGCTTCCAAATCGACACGCTCGTTGCCGGGCCCAATCGCATCCTCGCCCGCCGCCTCGGGTGGAAGGCGATCGATACGACGTTCATGCTGAGACCGAAGTATCCGAGCGAACTCCGTTTGGTGATGTCGCGGGTCTCGCAGCAACTGGCCGAAGTTCGCATCGTTTCGCACGACGACTGTCCGACCCGAACGATGGAGGGGTTCGATTGCCGGCGCCGTGCCGGGATCGGCGCGTTTCGCGACAGCGCCGAACTCGCAGCGCTGAACCCGTCGTGCCTGTCCGACATGGCCGATGGCATGGAGGGCGTGCGCCTCGTAAACCGCGGAACATCGCCGTGCCGCGGCATTGAGGCGACAAATGGGTGGCGCTGCCTTCGAACTTTGGTCGACGGCCGGCTCGCCCCAGCGCTGGGACAATTGAAAATGTCGGACTACATCGGCGTTGAGTTCTACGACGACGAGGACAAAGTTCCGGAGTGGTATAAGGACTTCGCGTACGCCGGGGCGGTTCGCGGCACGAAAACACGTCCGGTTCCGGGCCGGCCGACGAAATTCGGCACGGCGGCACAGCCCGGCCGCGCGTGCTCCCTGCTAGTGCTGTGGACGCACTTCGCGCCGAGGTTCGATCCGTCGCTCGATCAGGACAAGAAGGCAACGCGGGCAATGCAGGCCCGGCGAGATTCGATCGCCGCGCTGATCGACACACTGCAGAAGGCGCGGAAACCGTAGCCTGGAGTCACCCCTCGGCTTGCAGCCGCAGATAATATTGCCGCTTGAATTCCTCGAGCGTATCGTCGGCGAATAGATCGTCTGCGATCGCAGCGATCTCCTCTGCGTCACGCCACGCCTCGCGCAGTTCGTCGAGTTCGCCGGCGAGTGCGCGGCGCTCGACGTCTTCGTTCGCCGCCATCTCCAGCGCGAGACGGTTGACCGACGGCAAGCGATAGAGCGGGGTCGCGGATTCGCTCCCCGTGCCGCCCTGGCCCCAGAAGGAACGATTCGCGAGGCGCAGGGCCAGTCGCTCGGCAACGGTGGCGGCCGCAGGTTCGGCGGGGCCGTCGTCGGGCGCGTCCGGATGCAGCCCCCATTCGGTGCGCATCGCGAGCGAGGCGATCCGCGTGAAAAACCCCGCCGGGTCGCTTGCGTCGCCGAGCTTGGAGATCGCCCACTGGACCTCTGCGCTGCTCGCCGCGGCAAAATTGAGCACAGCGAACAATTTTCCGGCGGTAAGCAGCCCCGACTGTTCGGCGAGCACCGCCTGGCCCTCATCATGCGTGACCCGAACGCGCCACGGCTTGTCGCGCTCTGGTCGAATCAACTCGGCCTGCGCGAGATGATTGTACCGGATGACGATCCTGCGTTCGTGCTCGTCGAGGCCGTGTGCCAGGATCGCATTGCCGCGGCGCAGCGTGCTCACCCGAAGTACCGCTGCGTCGCTCAAGCCGGCGATCGTCGCGCCGCGTGCGAGAGCCGATGCCACGCGCCGCGCGAAGAATCGGCCACCGCGCTGAAGGACGCCGCGTGTGGGCGCAGACGCGCGTGCCCAGCGCTGCAGCCGCGCACCGTAGCGCCAAGAGGCGACCTCGGGGAGCAGCGCCTCGCCGATGCGCACCAATTCCAGCCGCGATTTCGCGCGCGCGACGCCGACGTTCTCCACGGTGTAGCGCTGCCATGTGTCGCGAAAGAGCTGTTCGCACCGCTCGATCGGTTCCCAGCGCTCCTCGAGCGGCGTGAGGTTCCAGCGCCCGCAGTGCGTACACACCACCCAGAGCCGGCCTTTCTTTGGATCGAACGCCAGGCGCTGTCCAACCGGGCACTCTGCGACAGTGTCGTTCGCGCCCAGATCGGTGTGGCAGAAGAGGCAGGTGGAGAACATTCTATCTAGTAAGTACCCGCGGCCGCATTGAAAGTGCACCTACCAGCGATGAAAGATGAAAGATGGAAGATGTACGGCTCGCTCCGCCGGCCATCTTGCATCTTCCATCGTCCATCGGATTTTATTTGAGCCCCCTCTGCTCCAGCAGCGGCCCGACCTGCGGATCCCGTCCCCGGAACGCGCGATACAGCACCGCCACATCGTCGGTTCCGCCGCGCGAAAGAATCATGTCGCGGAACCGCTGGCCATTCGCGCGCGTCATCCCGCCATGTTCCTCAAACCACGCGTATGCGTCGTCGTCGAGCACTTCGCTCCACATGTACGCGTAGTAGTTCGCACTGTAGCCGCCGCTCCAGATGTGCGCGAAGTATGCGCTGCGGTACCGTGGCGGAATCAGTGGCATGTTCACATGGTAATGCTCGAGCGCAGCGGTCTCGAATGAGTCGACGTCCGCCTGCTTGGGGCCGGGCGGGAGCGTGTGCCACGCCATGTCGAGCAGCATCGCCTGCACGAGTTCGCCCGTGGAAAAGCCCTGGTTGAACGTCTTCGCTTTCTTGAGCTTCGCCACGAGTTCGGCCGGCATCGGCTTTCCCGTCTGATAGTGCTTCGCGTAATTCGCCAGCACGCTCGGGTAGAGCGCCCAGTGTTCATTGAACTGCGAGGGGAACTCGACGAAGTCCGTCGGGACGTTCGTGCCCGTGAGGCGCGGGTACTCCACGCGTGTCAGCATCGCGTGGAGCGCGTGGCCGAACTCGTGGAACATCGTCGTGACATCGTCGAAGGCGAGCAGCGCCGGCTGCCCGGCGCCCGGCCTCTCGAAGTTCGCAACGTTGTAGATCACCGGCTTCGTGCCGAGCAGGCCGGAGCCGTCGACGAAGCTGTTCTCCCATGCGCCGCCGATCTTGTTGTCGCGCTTGAAATAGTCGCAATACCAGAGCGCCATCGACGTGCCGTCCGCGTCGAACACTTCGAACACGCGCACGTCTGGATGGTACACGGGAATGTCCTTCCGCTCCTTGAACGTCAGCCCGTACAGCTCATGCGCGGCGAAGAACACGCCGTCGTGCAGCACGCGATCGAGTTCGAAGTACGGCTTGAGCTGCGATTCGTCGAGCGCGTACTGTGCTTTTCGCACCTGCTCGGCGTAGAACTGCCAGTCCCATGGTTCGAGCTTGACGTCGCTGTTGCTCTTCGCGATGAGCGCCTCCATCGCCTTGGCCTCACCCTCGGCCTTCTTCGTGATGGCGGGGACCATGTCGGTGAGAAGCTTGATCGCATGGTCCGGCGTCTTCGCCATCTGGTCGTCGAGCGTGAACGCAGCAATGTTCGGAAAGCCGAGGAGCTTGGCGCGCTCGGCGCGAAGTTGCGCGAGGCGGAGGATGAGTGCTCGGGTATCATTGCTGTCCTCGTGCTCCGTGCGCGTAGTCGACGCGCGAAAGAGGCGCTCCCGAACGGACCGGTCGGTGAGCGACGTCTGGTACGGCTGCTGCGTCGTGTTCTGCAGCGGGAGCACCCACTTGCCGTCGAGCTTGCGCGCCTTGGCCGCGTCCGCGGCGGCGGCGATCTCGGCATCGCTGAGGCCGGCGAGTTCGCTCTTGGTCGAGATCACCAGCCCGCCGGCCTTCGTGCCGGCGAGCAGGCGGTTCTGGAAATCCGCGGACAGCTTTGATTCTTCTTCGTTGAGCGCGCGAAGCTTCGACTTGTCCGCGTCGGAGAGCTGCGCACCGGCCCGCACGAAATCCTTGTAGTAGCGGCCGACGAGAAACGTCTGCACGCTGTCGAGGCCGCGCGTGTGTCGTAGAGCGCCTTGACCCGCGCGAAGAGCGCGGCGTTCATGTGGATCGCGTCAAAGTGCGCGGCGAGTTTCGGCGCGATCGTCGACTGCAAGCGCTGCAGCGTATCGTTCGTGTTCGCCTGCGTGATCGCCTGGAACGCGCTGTTCGCTCGCGTCAGGAGCAGGCCGGTCTTCTCCAGCGCGACGATGGTGTTGTCGAACGTGGGCGCCGACGAGTCTGCCGCGACCTTCGCCACCTCGGCGATCTGCGCGCGCATCCCTTCTACCAGCGCGGGCTCGTAGTCCTCATTGTGGATCTTGTCGAACGGCGGCGCCTGATAGAGGAGGGGGCTCGCGCTCGCGAACGGATTCGATGCGGTGAAAGTCATGTCCGATTTGGAAGTGCCGCAGGCGGTCAGCGCGATTCCGATCACGAGCACGCATAGACGACGGTCAGGCATCACGACCCCGAAGAAAACGTGTGGCGGCTGGCGATCAGATCTTCGGCAGCGTGATGCCGGTCTGCGACTGGTATTTCCCCTTCTTGTCCTTGTAGCTCGTTTCGGGCGGCTCGTCGCCCTCGAAGAACAACACCTGCGCGATCCCTTCGTTGGCGTAAATCTTCGCGGGAAGCGGCGTCGTGTTGGAGATTTCCAGCGTCACGTGACCTTCCCACTCCGGCTCGAACGGCGTGACGTTCGTGATGATGCCGCAGCGCGCATAGGTGGACTTTCCCACCGTGATGGTCATGACGTTGCGCGGGATTCTGAAATACTCGACCGACCGCGAGAGCGCGAACGAGTTCGGCGGCACGATGCACACGTCGCCCTCGAACTCCACGAACGACTTCGGATCGAAGTGCTTGGGATCGACGATGGAACTGAGCACGTTGGTGAAGATCTTGAACTCGCGCGCGACGCGCATGTCGTAGCCATAGGAACTGACTCCGTACGAAATCACCCCGGAACGAACCTGGCTCGACTCGTACGGCTCGATCATGCCGTGTTCCTTCGCCATCTTGGTGATCCAGCGGTCGTTCTTGATGCTCATGTTGTTGAGGCCCGAAGCATGAAGCCGGACTCCGGAGGCCAGGAACCGGAGGCCGGCAGCCGGAGTGCGATCATCGCCTCCGACGCGCGATGAATGTACCGCTCCGGTACGGTCCGTCGCCACGTGACTTTTGCGTAGCGACCGCGTATTCTGGATGCATGCGCCGTGCGCTCTGGCTCCGTCTCGTCATCGCCGTCTGGGCCGTTTGGCTCGGGGCGATGCTCGCGGGCCCGCCCGAGCTGCACGCCTGCCCGGTACATGGCGATCACAGCGCGCACCAGAAGTCCGGCGCGGACATGGCCGGTATGCCAGCGCACGCGGCGCACCCGGCGCACAATGGAGCGCCAAGCCACCAGTCTGGCACGCACTGCACATGCGTAGGCGCGTGCTGCAGCGCGGCACCGGTCGCTGCGCCCGCGGCCCAGGTAGCCGAGATCTCCATTGACGAAGCAATTGCCGTCGTTCCGGTCGCGCCGTTGCGCGAAGACCGCGCCGCGACCGTCGCGCCGCCCCACACCCTCCCGTTCGCAAACGGCCCTCCGCTCCAGGCGTGATTTGACGCGCTAGCCAGCGCGCACACGCAACGCAGCCTCGTCAGCCCCGCGCGCACGCGCGGCGCCGGCGGGATTGCCACACTGGGAGTTCCTGGAAGGGATCATGCCAATTCATTCGTTGAACAGTCGCGCACGCGCCGCGATTGTCGCGTTGTGCATCGCATCCGGCGCCGCCGAAGGGCGGGCGCAGGGCATACCGGCCAAGCCGCCGTCCGACACGACAGTGAAACGCGACACGACCGCAAGGCGCGACACCACCGCCAAACGCGACTCGTCGGCCACGCTCGAAACGGTGAAGATCACCGCAGAACGCGTAACCCCGCCGCGTGTGCCGGCGCTGCAGCAACTCACGCTGCCGGTCTCGTCGACGGTAACCGCACACACCGCCGAGCAGACTGTGAACCTCGTGGATCCCGAGGACGCGGTGAAATACCTGCCGAGTGTGTTTCTCAGGAAGCGGAATTACGGCGACACGCAGGCAACGGTCGCGACGCGCGTATGGGGCGTCAGTTCGAGTGCGCGCAGTCTCATATTCGCCGACGGCGTACCGCTCAGCGCGCTGATCGCGAACAACAACAACATCGGCGGCCCGCGATGGGGGCTGATCTCCCCGGAAGAAGTCTCGCGGATCGACATGATGTACGGCCCGTTCTCCGCCGCGTACGCCGGGAATTCGATGGGCGCGGTCATGGAGATCTCCACGCGGCAGCCCGATTCGCTCGAGGCGTCCATCGAGCAGACGGAAGCATTGCAGCGCTTTTCGCTCTACGGAACGACGAACACCTTCGGCACCGCGCAGACCAACGCGACGCTCGGCGACCGCTTCGGGAAATTCTCGTTCTGGCTGAGCGGGAGTTACCAGGACAGCCATAGCCAGCCGCTGCTCTACGTCACGAGCCCGACGTTCCCCTCCGGAACGACGGGTGGCTACGCGCAGCAGAACAAGACCGGCGCAGCCGCGGATGTGGTGGGCGCGACGGGCCTCCTGCACACGGGGATGACGAACGCGAAGCTCAAGCTTGCGTACGACATCACGGACTGGCTGCGCGCCTCGTACACGTTCGCGCACTGGCAGAACGACGGCACGTCGGGCACCGATTCTTACATCGACGCGTCGAGCGCGCCGACGTTCGCGGG
>Ga0193726_1003282_pt1 | contig 10380 bp, 9 predicted proteins | sample H2c1metaG_FD_144928 | JGI IMG/M metagenome (GOLD analysis project Ga0193726, IMG submission 144928) | Soil microbial communities from a riparian zone of the East river system, Colorado, United States - H2c1 | ecosystem: Environmental > Terrestrial > Soil > Riparian zone | place: USA: East River... | reverse complement strand
CGTGTCGTACTCATGGTTGGCCGGCTCAGCCGTGGTGCCGTCAACTTCGAAGCTGCTGCCGATCGCTGCCAAGGAACTCGGGCGAGTGTGTTTGGCGTTGATGGTGCTGGCGTAGTACTGAAACCAGGCGTGGTGCGGGATGTAATCCGCCGACGTGCTGTTGAAGTTCGCCACTGTCGGATTGGTTTCGCGCGTGCAGCCGGTGGTGCCGTTGGGATTGGTCGCGGTCAGATCGAATCCGCCCATGAACGAACCCCAGGTGATCTTCGCGGCATTCAACAGATCGCCGATATTTTTTCCGGCCATCAACACCTGCTCCGTGGAGGTGGAGCAAACGTCGCCGAGCGGATCCACGTCGCCGATCATCGTATAACCGCCATTGCCGTCCGCCACCATGTGCGAGGCGGAGAAGGTCGACAGATCCTTGTTGGAACTCGCGATGCCGTTGGTCTGGCCCGAAATCAAATTGATGGCGCCGGGTGTCGAAGGACCGTATTGCGAGCTGTAGGAATTGTCGTTGAGCGCAAAATTCTGCGCGTAGTTCCACAGGGCGGTGACGGTGTTGCCATCGTAATAGGCCATGACCAAGCCCTTGGTCGCGCCGGCGGCCGGGCCTCCTGGCGGCGGACCGGCGGTACCCGTGAATTGCGGGAACAGATCCATCAAACCGTTATCCGCAGCTTGCTGCTCGGGGGTGTAGTTGTGGCCCTGATCTGCAGTCGCGGCCAACGAAGGCGCCAACCGGAAGGGATTGGAGGCATTCGCCGCGTTGCCGGCAATGCCTGACCCGGTCGGCCCGTTGGGATTGTTGTTGAGCAGATCGACGCCTGTGACCGCAGCGAAAGCCGCAGCCGGGTTGAGAGGCGTCGCCAGGTTGTTGACGCCGTTGGTGGGCGCGGTGCCCTTGAACGGCGTTTCGCCGGCAAGGTTCGCGGCCGTCGGATAGGTCCCGAAGTAATGATCGAAGGAAATGTTTTCGCCGAAGATCACCACGATGTGCTTGATCGGAGTGACCGTCGCGAATTTTGCTGCCGCATCGGGCGGAACCGTCGGACCGGCGGGGCCGGTCGGACCTGCAGGACCTGTTGGGCCGGCGGGGCCCGTGGCGCCCGTCGCACCAGTAGCGCCAGCTGCGCCGTCATTTCCATCGCTGCAGCCGCCCATCATGACAATTCCCGCCATCGCGAGAGCCACGCCGATCTTTGAAAGCATTCTCTTCCCCATTGATTAATTGAAATCCCATGCGCCGATCGATGCGATCGCGCGCTCAGGGTGTGGAACATTAGGGGGAGAAAGTTGCAGATATATTACAGTGCGAGGACGTTAGATCGTGCATCACGAGCACCTCCAGCCAGCGGTCGTGATTGACCGCATGGGGAGCGACGGATAGCCTACCTAGTTACCTCGCTAGGAATTGCTGGTGCCACGCAACATTCTCGGAACCTGGAAAAATCCTTCGCGAATCAAAGTACTAGCGACATGCATTGGAGTTTGCTGCGTGCTGGGCGCCGCCTTCTTGGGCTGGAGAGCTTGGCATGCCGCTCCTCTCCTGACTGCAGATACCGCCGCCTCATCGACAGACACCGATTCACCCGGCTCTGAGGCACCGGCCCCGCTGGTTGCACCGTCCGCCGCGCTCATGGCGCCGCCCATCGTCGCGCAGGCCAGCGTCGGCGCGCTCATTGAAGTCGTTGTCGGCAGGAACGACACGCTCGATGCCATCTTTCGCCGCATGTCGCTCAACAAGTCGGACCTCGCCGCCATTCGCAATTTGCCCGGCATCCGCCAGAGCCTGGATTTTTTGCGACCGGGAGATTCGATCAAGCTCACGCACACGGACGGCGATATCAAAGAGCTGTGGCGCAAGGTCAGTGAGACGCAGACTCTCGACGTGGTGCGCCAGGAAGGCGGGTTCGAGGCGAAGATGATCAATAATCCGGTGGAAGTCCGGGTCCGCACCGCCAACGCCGTGATCGACTCGTCGCTGTTTCAGGCCGCGGGAGCCGCCAATATCTCGGACATGGTGGCCCTCAAGCTCGCCAACATTTTCGGCTGGGACATCGACTTCGTGCTCGACATCCGCGAGGGCGACCGGTTTACCGCGGAGTACGAACAGGTTTATCAGGACGGCAAGTATTTGCACGACGGCGAAGTGCTGGCCGCGGAATTCGTCAACAACGGCAGGGTGTATCGCGCGGTGCGTTTTGTCGGCGACAACGGCAGCGCCGGCTATTACACGCCGAACGGCTTGGCGATGCGCAAGGCTTTCTTGCGCGCCCCCGTGGAATTCTCGCGGGTCAGTTCAGCATTCAATCCCCACCGCCATCACCCCATCCTCAACCTGATTCGCGGGCATATGGGCACCGACTACGCGGCGCCCATCGGCACGCCGGTGCACGCGGCGGGCGATGGCCATGTCAGTTTCGAAGGACAACGCGGCGGTTACGGCAACGCCATCGTGCTGACGCACGGCGCGAATGTCTCGACGCTCTACGGCCACATGTCGCGCTTCGCGCGCAATGTGCATGTGGGCACGCGCGTGCAGCAAGGCGATGTGATCGGCTACGTGGGCATGACCGGACTCGCGACCGGTCCGCACTTGCACTACGAGTATTTGACCAACGGCGTGCATCGCAATCCGCAAACCGTGCAGCTGCCCGGCGCCGAGCCGCTGCGCGCGCAGGATTTGCAAAGATTCCGCGAAGCGGCGGCGCCCTTGATCGCAGCCCTATCGCCGCCGCAGCCGGCGGCGGCCTCGCCGGCGATGGCAGGCGCTGCACCTGGCGCCGCACCGAGCACCTCACCGAGTGCAACTCCGGGCGCGTCGCCGGGCGCCACACCGAACAGCGGCATCGCCGTCAATCCCTCCGACGCGCGTTCCAAAGCCAGCGTCAACTGAGCAGGCACGCCATGGGGATTTACCTCGGTTTGATTTCCGGAACGAGCATGGACGCGATCGATGCGGCCTTGGTCGATTTCGACGCCGCGCCGCTGCGCATCATTGCGACCAGCGCCACCGCCTTCGAGCCCGTGCTCAAGCGCCGCGTCGCCGCGCTCATCGATCATGCCGACCGCGTTGCGCTCGACGAGGTGGGTCAAATCGATGTCGAGCTGGCACGAGCATTTGCGCGCGCTGCATTGGCGCTGATGCAGAGCGCCGGCGTCGACGCGAGCCGAGTGACGGCCATCGGCAGCCATGGACAAACGCTGCGCCACCGCCCGGACCTGCCCGCGCCTTTCACGTGGCAGATCGGCGATCCGAATACGTTGGCTGAGATGACGGGCATTTCCGTGGTCGCCGATTTCCGCCGCCGTGATGTCGCGGCCGGCGGCCAGGGTGCGCCGCTGCTGCCCGTGTTCCACGACCAGGTCTTTCGCAGCCACAGCGAAGATCGCGTCATCGCCAATTTGGGCGGTATCGCGAATATCACCATTCTGCGGCGCGATAGCACCGTCACGGGGTTCGACACCGGACCGGCAAACCGGCTTCTAGATGCTTGGATCTCACAGCATCTGGGCAAGGACTTCGATGCCGACGGCGCTTGGGCCGGCTCCGGCCAAATCGACCAGACGCTGCTGCGCGAATTGTTGGATGAACCCTACTTGCGGCTGGCGCCGCCCAAAAGCACCGGACGCGAGCTATTCAATCTGCCCTGGCTGCAGAACAAACTGGGCTTGTTTTCGCGCGAGCCGCGCGACGTTCAAGCGACGCTGCAACAGTTCACTGCGGTGAGCGTTGCCGATGCGGTGCGGCAATACGCACCGGGGGCGGCGCTGTACGTTTGCGGCGGCGGCGCGCGCAACTTGGGATTGCTGCAGTCTCTCGCGCTGTTGATAGCGCCGAGCCGCGTGGCCAGCACCGCGGCACTGGGTTTGGATCCTGACTATGTCGAGGCGGTGGCTTTTGCGTGGTTTGCCAAGCGCACACTCGAGGGTCTGACATCGAGCGCCGGCAGCGTCACGGGCGCGGAGGGGGCCCGCATCCTGGGCGGCGTTTATCGCTATGCGTGATCAGCCATGAACGACATCGATCTTCAGGTCCCGCAGCTGTATTTCAACCGCGAGCTGTCGTTTCTGGAATTCAACCAGCGCGTGCTGGAGCAGGCCAAGGACCCGAGCATTCCGCTGCTCGAACGGGTCCGATTTCTATGCATCTCCTGCGCGATACTCGATGAGTTCTTCGAAATTCGCGTGGCCAGCCTCAAGGAGCTGTTGGAAGCCGGCGCCGTGCAACCCGGTCCGGATGGATTGTCGGTACCCGAACAATTGAAGGCCATACGCCTGCGGGCCGTGCGCTTGGTCGATGAACAATACGAAGTGTTGAACGATGTGCTGGTGCCGGAACTGAACAAGAACGGCGTGATCTTCGTCGAACCGGAGACCTGGACGCCCGCGCAGGCTCAGTGGATCAAGGACTACTTCACGCGCGAAGTCGAACCGGTGCTGAGCCCTCTGGCGCTCGATCCGGCGCGCCCGTTTCCCAAGATTCTCAACAAGAGCTTGAACTTCGCGGTCGTCGTGGAGGGCGAGGACGGATTCGGACGCAACAGCGGCCTCGCCGTGGTGCAGGCGCCGCGCTCCTTGCCGCGCCTGATCAGGTTGCCGGATGAACTGGGCAGCCGCAATTTCGTCTTCCTGGGCACGATCGTCGAGGCCTTCGTATCCACGCTTTTCGCAGGCATGGAAATGCGCGGCTGCTATCAGTTTCGCGTCACCCGCAACAGCGACTTATTCGTCGAACAGGAAGAAGTCGATGACCTGCTGCGCGCGGTCGAAGGCGAATTGGCGTCGCGCCGCTACGGCGATGCGGTGCGCCTGGAGACGGCGCACGATTGTCCGGAAGAAATTTTGACCTACTTGCTGGAACAGTTCGCGCTCACCCCCGACGATCTGTACAAAGTCTCCGGCCCGGTGAACGTCAATCGCTTGATGGCGCTCTACGATCTGGTGGATCGCGCCGAAATGAAGTACGCATCCTTCACGCCCAGCATTCCGGATCGGCTCAAGGTCGGCGGCGACCCCTTCAGCACCTTGCGCGGCGGCGACGTGCTGCTGCATCACCCCTTCCAGGGTTTCGGCCCGGTCACCGATTTCATCAGGCAGGCCGCCAACGATCCGCAGGTGCTGGCCATCAAGCAGACCTTGTATCGGGTCGGCAACGACTCGGCGATCGTCTCCGCGCTGGTTGAGGCCGCAGCGGCCGGCAAGGACGTTACCGTCATCATCGAATTGCGCGCGCGCTTCGACGAGGAAGCGAATATCGAATTGGCGACCAAGCTGCAGGAAGCCGGCGCGCACGTCATGTACGGCGTTTTCGGCTTCAAGACGCACGCCAAATTGGTCATGGTGGTGCGCCGCGAAGAAAAGGGATTGCGCCGCTACTGCCACTTGGGCACCGGCAACTATCACACCAAGACCGCGCGCCTCTACACCGACTATGGACTCCTGACCGCAGACGAGAGCATCGGCGAGGATATTCACGAGATCTTCCTGCAGCTCACGGGCCTGACGCAGGTGCCGAAGCTGCGCAAGTTGCTGCATGCGCCTTTCAGCCTGCATCAGGCGCTGCTGGCAAAAATCGACCGCGAGAGAGAGCACGCGCTGGCGGGCAAACCGGCCCGCATCATTGCAAAACTCAACGCGCTCACCGAACCGACCATCATACAGGCGCTGTATCGCGCGTCGCGCGCGGGGGTGGAAGTCGATCTCATCATCCGCGGCGTCTGCTGCCTGCGCCCCGGGGTTCGCGGCGTATCCGAGCGGATCAGAGTCCGTTCCATCGTCGGGCGCTTCTTGGAGCATTCACGGGTTTACTATTTCGAGAATGCCGGAAAGCGCGAGGTCTATTGCGGCAGCGCGGATTGGATGGACCGCAACTTGTTCCGCCGCATCGAGATCGCCTTTCCAATCGAGGCCCCGGAATTGCTCGCGCGGGTCGCTGACGACCTGAAGCTATACCTGGAAGACGACATGCAGGCCTGGGTCTTGGACACGGAAGGGTTCTATTCGCGCGCTGGCGGGGACAAGAAGTTGTCCGCGCAGGCCAAGTTGATGAGTTTGTACGACGAGCGGGTGGCCCTGACCGAGGGTTAGCAGCCTGCCCAGGCGCTTAGACTATCGTCAGGCGAAAGCCGGCTTCCTTCAAATAAGCCCGCTCCTGCTCGAGATCCTCGAGAGTCAGCGGATGCTCCTTCATCCAGCGCTGCGGCAATTCCAAGGTGATGTTGCGGCTCTTCACGCTCAGTCGAACTTCAGGCAATGGCTGCGGGCTGCGCCCGCGGTGCAAGAGGACCGCCAAGCGCAAAATCACGATCAGAAATTCCGCAAGCCGGTCCCAGGGCGGCAGCAGGTCCTCGAGCGAATCGACCGAAAATTGACGCCGGTGACCGCCGACCAGCGCCGACAACAACAGCTGCTCTTCGCGGGGAAAGCCCGGCATATCGGCATGCTCGAGCAGGTAGGCACTGTGACGGTGGTACTTGGAATGCGCGATGTCCAAGCCCGTCTCGTGCAGCCGCGCCGCCCAACGCAACACGGATTCCGCCAGCGAATCTTCCAATCCCCAATCGGACTCGACCTGCTCCAGGAGCGACACGGCGGTGGCTTCGACGCGGTCCGCTTGCGAGCCATCGACGTGATAGCGCTTTTCCATCGCGCGCACGCTGCGCACGCGCGCATCTTCGTCGGTGAAACGCCCCATCAGATCGTAGAGCAGTCCCTCGCGCATCGCGCCTTCGGCGACGCGCACGCGATCGATGCCGAAACTCTCGACGATCTCCAACAGGATGGCCAAGCCGGCCGGGAACACCGGCGCCCGTTCCGCGTCGACGTCGGCCAAATCCAGTTCATCGACATGGCCGGCGGCAATCATGCGGTCCGCCAGGCCGTTCAAGTTGTCGAGCGTGATGTGCGGCGAGTCGGCATTGAGATTATGCAGAACATCGCTGATGACCCGCACCGTTCCCGAGCTGCCGAAGGCTTGCAGCCAGCCCATTTTTCGATAGGCCTCCTGAACCGGTTCGAGCTCCAGCCGCACCGCCGTGCGCGCGCGTTCCAAGCGCTTGGCCGAAATGCGGCCGTCGTCGAAGAAGTTTGCGCTCAAGCCCACGCAGCCTACGGACAGACTCTCCAGCAACAGTGGATTGAAGCCTTCGCCGATGACCACTTCGGTCGAGCCGCCGCCGATGTCGATCACCAATCGCTTGTCGGGGCTCATGGGACTGGTATGCGCGACGCCGGAATAGATCAGGCGCGCCTCCTCGAGGCCGGAGATGATTTCGATCGGATGACCAAGCGCGGCGCGGGCGCGCTCCAGGAACCAGCGCTTGCGCTTGGCGCGGCGCAGCGCATTGGTGCCCACGACACGTACGCTGTCGGCGTGCATCGCGCGCAGACGCTGGCCGAATCTTTCGAGGCAGCGCAAGGCCCGGTCCGTCGCGGTATCGTCCAGGCGGCCGCTGTCGCCGAGGCCCGCTGCCAAGCGCACCATTTCGCGCAACCGATCGAGGATGACGAGCTGCCCGTGCGAGTAGCGCGCGACGACCATGTGGAAGCTGTTGGAACCTAAGTCGACGGCGGCAAGCACGTCGGGCACGACCCTACCGCCGCTCATCTACACGCTCATTTTTAGGCCGCGAATGAAGACCCGCAGCCGCAGGTGGTTTTCGCGTTTGGGTTGCGGATGACGAATTGCGCACCCTGCAGGTCTTCTTTGTAGTCGATCTCGGCGCCCATCAGGTATTGCGCGCTCATCGGATCCACCAACAGCTGCACACCACGCTTCTCGACGCAAAAATCACCCTCTTCGATTTTCTCGTCGAACGTGAAGCCGTATTGAAAACCGGAACAACCGCCGCCGGATACGAACCCCCGCAACTTCAGGTTCGGATTCGCTTCCTCGCGGATGAGCTCGCCGACCTTGCCGGCCGCGGCATCGGTAAAGATCAGCACATCCGGCGGTGGCGGCGCCAGGTCGGCGGAATTGATGAATTCGGGCGTAGTGCTCATGCGGACATTGTACTCGGCGCACCGTGGCCAATCAAAGTTATGACTCGTCTTTGCGACTTGGATTCGCCGCGGCAGCGGCTGAATCGCCCAACCCGGGCCCTGCTTTCGCCCGATGAATCAATTTGCCATTAATTTGGGCGCCTACGGCTGTTTCAATGGTCGTGTAATGAACGCTGCCCAGAACGCGCGCTTTTGGGCCCATCTCAACCCGGTCGCCGGCCTCGATGTCGCCCTTGACGATGCCGTTCAGCACGATATTGGTGACGATCACCGAACCTTCGATGCAGCCCATCTCGCTCACCGACAAGGCGCCGCCCGCTTCGCCTTTTACATTGCCGTTAATCTGGCCGTCGAGATGCAGCCCGCCGGCGAATTCGACGTCGCCGTTGATCCGAGTCTTCGCGCCGATCAGCGTGTCGATTTCTGCTTTCTTACTCGGTTTCGGTTTGAACATCTGCCTCACCCTTGCCCGGAATATCGCCGTTCGCTTCCGTTTCCACCGACATGCCCTGCGCCTTCCAAACGAAGGCCTGCCGGGAACTATGATTCGCGTCTCTGCCGCTGTGAATCTCGACGCCGACACGCGTCGGCTCGAATCCCGCCGGCAGCTCTATGGGCTCGTTGTATTCCTGAAAGTATTTGAAAGAGTATGCCAGGCTCACCCGGTGGTTAGGCGACACTTGCGCGTAGCTCAGGCTCAAGGGCTTGCCGCCGAGCAATCCGTCGAGCGTGACGGTGGCATTGCCAAGCACTTCTTTGTCCGGCTTGCCGGTCTGCATCAGCACGAACTTGAGATGGTATTGCCCGGCTGGTCCGTCCGGAACGATTTGCATCTGCTGCACTTTGACGTGGATCAGCGACTCGGGTTGGACCAGGCCGCGGTAAAACGACAGATCCTGGTTGAGGCGCGCAATCTGACTCTGCATGTCGCCGAGACTGCGCTCAACTTGCGCATAGCCTTCGCGGTCGACGCGCCGCGCGGTCTCCGCGGCCTCCAACTGGCGGCGTTGACTTTCGTTTTCCGACTCGAGCGAGCGAATGCGCCGGCTCGCGGACAGCGCGCCGTGCACCGAATCGACCACGCGAAATCCGGCATCGTAGCGCCCCAGCTCGAAGGCGGCGTAAAGAATGCCCGCGGCCAGCAGCAGGGCAAGCGTCCAGAGCACCGCGCGGCGCTTCGGCGCGTACGATCTGATCACCAGCTTGCCGAACGAATCAGCCATATCGTTGGTACATTACCTCACGATATCATCTATTCCCAAACACAACGGAACACCCATGCTCTGGCTCAAAGCACTGCACGTAATCGCGGTGGTGACCTGGTTCGCAGGCCTGTTTTATCTGCCGCGCCTTTACGTCTATCACGCCGATGCAAAAGACCCGGTCGGCATTCAGCGCTTCGAAATCATGGAAAGACGCCTGTTCGCCATCATGAGCATCGGCGCCGCGCTCAGTGTTTTTTTCGGCGGGCTGATGCTGCTCGAATCTCCCGCCTATTTGCAGATGGGATGGCTCAAGCTCAAATTGCTGTTCGTAGCGCTGGTAATCGCCTACCACGCTTACTGCTACAAGCTGCTGCGTGATTTTCGCGCGCAGCGCAACACGCGCAGCGCCAAGTGGTTACGGGGCTTCAATGAACTGCCCTCGCTGCTGCTGATCGCAATTGTCGTTCTCGCGGTGGTCAAACCGTTCTGACAAAGCAGCCCGTCTCAGTCAAGAAGCGGCCTGAATTTCCGGCCACCAATCGGGATAGGGAGGCAGTCCGCCGGGAAACATGTATTTTCCCAAGTCATGCAGCGCGCGTACGTAGACGCGCCGCTTGAAGTACACCACCTCGCGAACCGGCGTCCAGTAGTCGGTCCATCTCCAGCGGTCGAATTCCGGCTGGGCGGTAAAGTCGAAGCGCACTTGCGATTCGTCGGCGTTCAGCTTGAGCAGGAACCAGCGTTGCTTCTGGCCGATGCAGCGGTCGCGCACGTACTGGCGCGGCAGCCGGTAACGCAACCAGCCTTGCGTCGATCCGAGCATCTCGACATCTTGCCGATCCAAGCCGATTTCCTCCTTCAGCTCGCGGTACAGTGCATCCTCGACCTGCTCGCCGCGATTCACGCCGCCCTGAGGAAACTGCCAGCCGCGGCCTCCGACGCGCCCTCCCAAGAACACTTCTCCGGAGGCGCGCGCCAAGACGATGCCCACGTTGGCGCGAAATCCATCCTTGTCGATGTAGTCGGTGGCGGGTTGCGCGGACATGAGTTCAGCCGGCTCCCACTTGCACGCGATTTCTGCCCAACGCCTTGGCGCGATACAGCGCAGCATCCGCATCGGCGATCAGCCGATCGGCCACCGCTTTCAGGTCGGTGTCATCGCGGCCGG
>Ga0193726_1003281_pt1 | contig 10383 bp, 11 predicted proteins | sample H2c1metaG_FD_144928 | JGI IMG/M metagenome (GOLD analysis project Ga0193726, IMG submission 144928) | Soil microbial communities from a riparian zone of the East river system, Colorado, United States - H2c1 | ecosystem: Environmental > Terrestrial > Soil > Riparian zone | place: USA: East River... | reverse complement strand
TCGTCGTCGATGAGAAACAAGCTCCGACCGCGCAACAACGCCGCGACTGATCCCACACCGATCAGGCGCCCGGACACCGGCACGAAACCGTTCAGTCGCGCGATGCGCGCGAGTTCAACAACAACGGTCGTCTTGCCGGTGCCCCCCGCGCCACACAGCGAAACGACCCGCGGACCGCAGCCGCGGTCGCCGTTTGCCTCGAAGAGCTCCGCGATCGCGGCGACCGCGTGTCGTTGCTGCGGCGCCATCCCGTACGAATTGATGTCGATCGCCGTCGTCGCGTCCGTGTCTGACGACGGCACCGGATAGCCCGCTGCCGCATCTGGCAACACCACGATCGCGTCGGCCGCGTAGCGGATCACCGCATCGGCGATCGCCCCGATCGTCAGGCCGCTGGCTCGAAGGACGGTCGCTGCCCGGCGGCGAAGGTCTTCGCCGTGTGCGCGGGCACCCTGCCAGACCGGGCCGCATCGCCATGCCTCGAAGCGTTTCGTCTCGCCGATCGCGCCGTAATCGACGAGGCGGGCGATCGTCCCATGATGCAGTTTCTGCAGCAGGCCGCAGCGCACGGCCCATCGCGTCTGCTCCGCCGAACCGCCAGCCGACGTGATCGCGAGCAGGCACGCATGGCCGGTCGCGAGATCCACGACGCGGCCGTCAGCAGCCGCGGCAAAACGATCCGCAACGAGATCCACCAACTCCATGCGGCCTCCTTCGTGCGAGCGCCGCGTCTCGTTGCAAGATCACCGCCCCGCGCGATCGTTCAGGATCTCGCGCGCCCGCGCTCCGAACGCCGCAAATATTTCAGATACAATGAGCGCGCATGCTGCGTTTTCTCACAGCCGGCGAATCGCACGGCAAGGCCCTGGTGGCCATTCTCGAGGGCGTTCCGGCCGGACTCACCGTCGACTTCGACGCCGTGACCGCTCAACTCCGCCGCCGCCAGGGTGGCTACGGCCGCGGGCGGCGGATGGCCATCGAATCGGATCGCGCGGAGGCGCTGAGCGGGATCCGCCACGGGGTCACGACCGGGGCGCCCATCGCGCTCCAGATTTTGAACAAGGACTGGGAGAACTGGCAGAAGACGATGTACGTCTCGCCCGAGCAGCCCGCGGACGCCACCGGCACCGATCGTCCGGCCGTCACGCGTCCCCGGCCGGGCCATGCCGACCTGGCCGGCGCGGTGAAGTACGGACACGACGACATCCGCGACGTCCTGGAGCGCGCCAGCGCGCGCGAAACCGCGGCACGCGTCGCCGCGGGCGCGATCGCGCGGCAGTTGCTTCAGCAGATCGGCGTCCAGATCGGCAGCCACGTCGTCTCCATCGGATCCGTGTCGCTGCCCGACCATCTTGCGATCACATTCGATCAGATACGCGCGCTTCCCGACGATGCGCCGCTCCACTGCGTGGATGCCGCGATCGAGCAGCGGATGATCGCCGAGATCGATCGCGCGCGCGAGGCGGGCGACACGATGGGCGGCAGCTTCGAGGTTCTGGCGCACGATGTGCCGGTTGGCCTGGGCAGCTACGTTCAGTGGGATCGCAAACTCGACGGCCTGCTCGCGCAGGCGATGATGTCGATCCCCGCGATCAAGGCGATCGGCATCGGACGCGGCCCGGGCGCTGCCGCGCTGCCGGGATCACGCATTCACGATGAGATCCTTCCGCACGCCGGCGCTCCGCGATCGAGCGGCCTCGGCGTCGATCGGCCGACGAACAACGCGGGCGGCCTCGAAGGCGGCGTCACGAACGGCGAGGATCTGCGCGTGTCCGGGTACATGAAGCCGATCGCCACGTTGATGAAACCGCTGCGTTCGGTCGACCTCACAACGCTGGAGGTCAGCCCCGCGGCGATCGAACGCAGCGACGTCTGTGCCGTCCCGGCCGCCGCCGTCGTCGGCGAAGCCATGGTGGCGCTCGTCCTCGCTGACGCGGCGATCGAAAAGTTCGGTGGCGACTCGATCGCCGAGTTCGTGGACAGCTGGAAGGCGTCAAGAGCCCGCACGACCGAGCGTTTCAAGCGCCGATGAGCCGCCAGCTCAGACCAGGCCCGTTCATCGCGAAGTCACGCAGTGCACGAAGACCACGAAGAGACCTATTTAGCTTTCGTGGACCTTCCTGATCTTCGTGCCTTCGCGAAAGAACGTCGTGGCTAATGATTAGACCTATCCTCAGATATGGCGAACGGGTCCTGCACGCCAAGGCGGCGGTCGTCGAGGCGGTCACTCCCGAGATCTCCCAGCTCGTGGATGACATGATCGCCACGATGTACGCGGCGCCGGGGATTGGACTCGCGGCGCCGCAGGTTGGCGTCCCCCTCCGGATCTTCGTCGTCGACGTCTCGGTCGGCCGCGACCCGGCACAGCTGATCACAATGATCAATCCAGAGTTCGTCGAGCGGGACGGGATGCAGACCGAGGAAGAAGGCTGCCTTAGCGTGCCGGGATTCAACGCGACCGTCGCTCGGCCGTCTCGCGCTGTCGTCAAAGGCCTGGACCGCGATGGGACGCCGCACCAGCACGAAGGAGTGGGCCTCCTCGCGCGCGCGTTCCAGCACGAAATGGATCACCTGGACGGGACGCTGTTCGTCGATCGGCTGCGCGGCATCAAGCGCGACCTGATCGTCCGCAAGATCAAAAAGCTGGCGCGTTCGGGAAAGTGGTAGTGGCGGTGACTGCGAATGCGCTCCGCATCCTCTTCTTCGGCACGCCGGAGTTTGCCGTCCCGACCCTGGAGGCGCTCCTGCGATCGCGCCATCGCGTCGTCGGGGTCGTGACCCAGCCCGATCGGCCCCGCGGACGCGGGCAGAAGAGGATCGACGCGCCGGTCAAGGCGCATGCACTCGCCGCGGGGCTGCCGCTTCTTCAGCCGGAGCGCATGAAGGATCCGGCGTTCGTCTCGGCGCTGACCGCGCTCGACGCGAACCTCGCCGTCGTCGCCGCGTACGGCAGGATTCTGACGGACGGTATCCTCGCGGTGACGCCGCTCGGGTTCATCAACGTCCACGCGTCGCTTCTTCCCCGCTACCGCGGCGCCGCACCAGTCCATCGCGCGATCCTCGCGGGCGAGCGCGAAACCGGCGTCACGATCATGCGCGTCGTCCGCGAGCTCGACGCCGGAGCGATGCTGGCGACGATCCACCGGCCCATCAGCCCCGACGAAACGAGCGTGGACGTCGAACACGAGCTCGCCCGCCTCGGCGCCGGCCTGCTCGTCTCGACCGTTGACGCGATGTCCGAAGGTCCCGTGCTCGAGACACCGCAGGACGAGGCCGCCTCGACGTACGCGAGACGGCTGATCAAAGAGGACGGCGTGGTCGACTGGACGCAGCCCGCGGCCGTCATCCACAACCAGATTCGCGGCCTGCACCCCTGGCCGCACGCGTTCAGCTTTCTCAACGGCCGTCGCCTGATCCTGCTCCGCTCGACCGTCGTCATTGGACTCGCGGGCGCGCCCGGAACCGTCATCGAAGCGGACGGCGATCGTCTGACGATCGCCGCCGGCAGCAGCGGCATCGCGGTGATGGAGATTCAGGCCGAAGGCAAACGTCCCATGACGCCGCGGGAGTTCATGGCCGGACACCACATCACACCCGGCGATGTCTTCACTAATTAGGACGTCAGGGTTAGGGATTCGATGATCGGACCGGCGCGTATTGCAGCCTACGACATCCTCCGCGCGGTGTCCGAGGGACGCGCCGACCTGCCCGCCGCCATCGCGCACGCACGCTCGAAGCTGAAAGACGACCGCGACCGCGCCCTGGCCTCCGAGATCGCGACCGGCGTTCAGCGATGGCGCGCCGCGCTCGATCACGTGATCACGCATGCGTCGAAGCGTCCGCTCGAGAAGCTCGATGACGAGGTCCTCGAAATCCTGCGCCTCAGCGCGTATCAACTCTTATATCTCTCGCGGGTCCCCGCGGCGGCGATCGTCGACGATGCGGTGAACCTGGCCGGGCGGGTCGGAAAGCGTAGCGCGAGTGGACTGGTGAACGCCGTGCTGCGTTCGATTTCGCGCGCGCGCGCGTCGCTTCCGCTGCCGCCGCGGCCTGCCAACGCGACGGACCGCGCGGCCGCGCTCGACTATCTCGCCGTCACGCTCTCGCATCCGCGATGGCTGGTGGAGCGATGGCTCGATCGTTTCGGATTCGATGCCACGGAGACGTGGCTGCGGTTCAACAACGCGCCGGCGCCGCTGACGCTTCGCGCGAACCGGCTGCGCGTCACGCGCGAGGCGCTCGCCGAACAGCTGGCTCACCACGAGATCGTCACGACGCCGACGACGTTCGCGCCGGACGGCCTCGTCATCGATTCCAGCGAACAGGGTCAACTGCCTGACCGCGTCGAACCGCTGCTCACGATCCAGGACGAGGCGTCGCAGCTCGTCGCGCTCATCGCTGGCCGCGATCCGGGACGGCGTGTGCTCGATACGTGCGCGTCGCCAGGCGGCAAGACGCTGGCGATGGCCGGCGCCATGGCGGCGGCGACGAAAGGCGGAGGGCTGCTCGTCGCGTGCGACGTCCGCGGACGACGGATGGAGCTGCTGCGCCGGACGGTCGAGGTCAACGGCGCGGCGAACGTCAGGCTGGTCCAGGCGGATCTGCTGCAGCCGTTGCCGTTTTCGCATCCGTTCGACTGCGTCCTGGTCGACGCGCCGTGCTCGGGCCTCGGCATTCTGCGGCGTGATCCGGACATCCGCTGGCGGCGAAGCGAGCACGAGCTGCCGTCGCTGGCCGCTGCTCAACTGGTGATGCTGCAGCACGCCGCGGCGGCCGTCGCGGCCGGCGGACGCCTGATCTATTCGACGTGCTCGAGCGAGCCGGAGGAGAACGAGTCCGTCGCGCAGGCGTTTCTTGCCACGTCGCCAGCGTTCGCGCCGATCGACCTGCGGACCGATGCCGCCACCGCCCTTCCGGCCGGCGTTGTCGACGACTTCGGGCACCTGCGGACCTGCCCGCACGTGCACGGGCTCGAGGCCTTCTTCGGGGCCGCTTTTCTGCTACGATCTTGACGCCATGGCCTTAAGGACCCGCGTCTGGAGCGCGGGCAGGATCCTGCTGCTCGTCGCCGGCCTCGCCGCGACCTTTATCCTGTTTTTCGCCGCGTCGGTACGGCTCGCGCTCAGGGCGCGCGAGGTCGAGGTGCCGAACCTCGTGAATCGCACGGCGAACGAAGCGGCGGCCGATGTGACGAACCTCGGGCTGACGCTGAAGGTCGACGACAGCCGGCGACCGGACCTGAAGATCGCCGCGGGCCGCGTCCTCGCGCAGGATCCGGCGCCGGGATCGGTCGCCCGCCGGCAGCGCGGTGTCCGCGTGTGGCTCAGCGCCGGCCTCCGATCGACGACCGTGCCGCTGCTCACCGGCGAAACCGAGCGCACCGCACAGCTCCGCCTGACGCAGGATGGCCTCGCGCTCGCGGCCATTTCCGAGATTCACTCCACCGACTTTCCCTCGGACGTCGTCGTCGCGCAGGAACCGCCCGCGAAGAGCACCGGGGCGGCGGTGGCGCTGCTCATCAACCGGAGCCAGCATGCGACGACCTATGTGATGCCGGACCTGATTGGCGTCAACGGCGATCGGGCGTCCGACATTCTTCGCGCGCGCGGGTTCCGCGTCGCCGTCGTCGGCTCGATGCCGTACCCTGGCGTCGCCGCCGGCATCGTGCTTCGTCAGAGCCCGCAGGGCGGATTCCAGATCGCGCCCGGCGAGCCGATTTCGATCGAGGTGAGCCGTTGAGCCTGATGCTGGCGCCGTCGATTCTCTCCGCTGACTTCGCGAAGCTGGGCGACGCGATCGCCGCGGCGGAGCGCGGCGGCGCGGATCTCATCCACGTCGACGTGATGGACGGCCATTTCGTCCCCAACATCACGATCGGGCCGCCCGTCGTGAAGTCGATCAAGCGCGTGGCGACGGTTCCGCTCGACGTGCACCTGATGATCACCGACCCCGATCGGTACATCGAGGCGTTCGCGGAGGCGGGCGCCGCGATGATGTCGGTCCACGTCGAGGTGCTGCCGCACCTCCATCGCACCGTCCACGCCATCCAGAAGCTCGGCGTGAAGGCCGGCGTCGTGATCAACCCGTCCACGCCCGTCGTGGCGCTCGAGGAAATCGCCGGGGACGTGGATTTCGTGCTCGTCATGTCGGTGAACCCCGGATTCGGCGGGCAGACGTTCATTCCGCGCAGCGAGGGCAAGGTGCGCGACGTGCGCGCGCTGCTCGATCGCCTCGGCAACCAGGCGCCCGTCGAAATCGACGGCGGCGTCGATCTGAAGACCGTCGCGCGCGTGGTCGGCGCCGGCGCGCGGATCCTCGTCGCCGGCGCGGCCGTGTTCCACACCCCCGACCCCGAGCGCGCCACCCGCGAGCTGAAGGCGGCCGCCCTCGCCGCCATGCCGGCGTCGGCGGCACGCTGTTGAGCGCTCCCAGCTCAGTCTCGCGCGTGCGCGTGCGCTACGCGGAAACCGACCAAATGGGCGTCGTGTACTACGCGAACTATTTCGTGTGGTTCGAGGTCGGCCGCACCGATCTGCTGCGCGGCCACGGATGGAGTTATCGCGAGATGGAACAGGACGGCGTCGCGCTGCCCGTCATCGAAGCGCACTGCGAGTACAAGCAGTCGGCGCGCTACGATGACGAACTCGAAATCAGGACGACCGGCGTGCTGCTGTCGCCGGTCCGCGTGGAATTCTCGTACGACGTCGTGAGGCCGTCGGACTCGGCGGTGATCGCGGCCGGACGCACCGTCCACGCCGCGCTCGATCGCGACGGCCGCCCGTGCCGCTTCCCCGAGCGGGCGAAGGCGGTGTTCACGTGAAGGCACTCGTCACCGGCGCCGCCGGCTTCATCGGATCGACCTTGACGGATCGCCTCCTCGCGGACGGCGTGGACGTCGTCGGCCTCGATTCGTTCACCGACTACTATCCGAGGCCCGTCAAGGAACGCAACCTGTCGGGTGCGCGTGCCCATCCGAAGTTCCGGTTCATCGAGTCCCGCATCCAGGACGCCGACCTGCCGACGATCCTTGGCGATCGGACCCATGTATTTCATCTGGCGGCCCAGGCCGGGGTCCGAAAGAGCTGGGGAAGCGATTTCGACGTCTATACACAGAACAACATCGAAGCCACCCAGGTGCTGCTCGAGGCCGTAAAGAAAGCGGGTGTCGAGCGTCTCGTGTATGCGTCGAGCTCGTCGGTCTACGGCGATCTGGTGGCGATGCCCATGCGGGAGGACGCGCTGCCGCAGCCGGTATCGCCGTACGGCGTCTCGAAGCTGGCGGCGGAGCAGCTCTGCTACCTCTATCACGTCAATTACGGCGTGCCGGCGGTCTCGCTGCGGTATTTCACAGTGTATGGACCGCGGCAGCGTCCCGACATGGGGTTTCACCGTTTTCTGCGCGCGACGCACCTCGGGCAGCCGATCACGCTCTATGGAGACGGCGAGCAGACACGCGATTTCACGTTTGTGCACGACGCGGCGAGCGCGACCATGGCCGCGGCGACCCGGGGCGTGCCGGGCCGCGTGTACAATATTGGAGGCGGATCGCGCGTCTCGATCAATCAGGTGTTCGAGATCATCGCGCGCGTGACGGGCCGCACGCCTCTCATCACGATCGACCCGGCGCAGAAAGGCGACATGCGGCACACGTATGCCGACACGTCTCTCGCGCGGGCCGATCTCGGCTTCGAACCGCGGGTCGGCCTCGAACAAGGGCTGGCCGCCGAATACGACTGGTTAGCAGGGACGCTCTGATGCATGTGACTTCGCGGCGGTTCGATTTCGCCGCTCTCCTGATTCTCACCGTGACCGCCGCCGTGGCGGCCGGCGCGTGCGCGACGCACTCCCGCAACTCCGTGCCGGCGGGGACGACGGAGCCGGACAAGTTTCTGTTCGACCGCGGCACGTCGGAGTTGGCCAACAAGAAGTGGCTCACCGCGCGCGAGTTCTTCAAGCAGGTCGTGGAGACCTACACCGGCAGTCCCTACCGTCCCGACGCGAAGCTCGGGCTCGCCGATACGTATCTTGGCGAAGGCACGTCAGAAGCGCTCGTCCTCGCGCTGAACGAGTACACGGAGTTTCTGAGCTTCTATCCGACGAACAAGCGCGCCGATTACGCGCAGTACAAGATCGGCATGACGCACTTCAAGCAGATGCGCGCCGCGCAGCGCGATCAGACCGAGACGCGCGAAGCCGTGAAGGCCTTCCAGACGTTCCTCGATCGCTATCCAGCCGGACCCGCGCGGACGGTGGACATCAACGAGGTGAAGAGCAAGCTCCGCCAGGCGCAGGATCGCCTGAGCCAGGCCGACTATCAGGTCGGTTTCTTTTACTGGCGCGCGAAGTGGTATCCCGGCGCGATCGATCGCTTCAAGACGCTGCTCAAGCAGGATCCCGAGTTCGGTGGACGCGACGGCGCCTACTTCTATCTCAGCGATTCGCTGATCAAGATGAAGCTCGGACCGGAAGCGCTGCCCTATCTCGAAAAGCTCGTCGCCGAATTCGAACGCAGTCAGTACCTCGTGCCCGCGCGCAAGCTGATCGCCTCCCTCAAGGCCGACGCCCAAGCAAACACTGGAGGACCGACGCCATGATTCGAGTGCACTCGTCCGTCGCCGTCGCGCGCGCGTTGCTGTTCACTGGAGCGTGTGCCCTGTTGCCGGGCCCCGCATCCGCGCAGTCTCAGGGATCGCTGCCCGCGGAGACGATCTCGCCGCTCCAGGTGTCGATCGCCTGCTCGCTGCCGCCGGCACTGGCCGCGACCAGGGTCACCACTCCGCGGTCCCCCGCGCCGCTGCACGTCATCGGGGCGCAGGACCCGGTACCCCGCAGCCTCTTCGACGAACACGATCTGCTGATCATCGACGGCGGCACGGGTCGCAGCGTCGAGCTCGGCCAGCAGTACTTCGTCCGGCGGCCGGTCTCGTCGTCCGTGTTCCGCGGCGAGGAAAAGGCCATCGTCACCGACGGCTGGATCCGCATCATCGCGGTGAATCAGACGACCGCGATCGCGTCGGTCGATCGGATCTGCGGCCCGATCCAGGTGGGCGACTACCTCGAGCCGTTCGTCATGCCCTCGGTCCCATCACAGGCCGTGGCGGTGGATCGCAGCGGCGATCCCGACTTCGGCACGCTCGGGCGGATCCTGTTCAGCGAGCAAGAGAGCTACGCCGCCGGCCCCGGCTCGTTCATCATGATCGACCGCGGCACCGACCAGGGCCTCACGCCCGGCGCGCGCTTCGCCATCTACCGCGACGTCAGGGACTGGATGCCGAGCGCGTACGGCCAGGCCAAGGCCACGACGCCGCTGACGGCGATCGGCGAGGGCGTCGTCGTCACCACGGGCGAGACGATGTCGGTGATGAAGATTCTCGAAGCGAGAGACGCCGTCCAGCGCGGCGACTACGTCGTCCCGAGATCCAACGCCAAGCGCTAGCGATTGTCTATTCCGCGATCCGCGGCAGGATGGAATTGAACCGGCGGAAGTAGTCGGCGGCCGAGATCAGGGCGGCGACGACGACGACCCAGAGCGCGGCGTCGCCGATGATGCGGATCGTCGGCTGGCCGTGCGCCAGGATCAGCGCGAGGATCGCGACGACCTGCGCGACCATCTTGATCTTCCCCAGCGGTGACGCCGGCACCGCCACGCCGCGCGCGTACGCGAGGCTGCGCAGGCCCGTCACGGCGAATTCCCGGCCGATGATCACCGCCACCATCCACGCCGGCGCCAGGTCCATCGCGACCAGGGAAATCAGCGCGGCGGACGTAAGGAGTTTGTCAGCGAGCGGATCGATCACCTGCCCGAGCGCGGTGATCTGCTTGCGCCGCCGCGCGACGTAGCCGTCCAGCCAGTCGGTCAGCGACGCCAGCCCGAAGATCGCCGCGCCCACGAGCTCTTTCGGAATCCCCAGGATGAGTCGACCCTCGAATTTCGTGAGCAGCACCACGACCAGCAGCGGCACCAGGAAGATTCGGGTCAGGGTCAGAGAGTTCGGAAGGTTCATGAACCGCCGTGAGCACATGATATCATCGGTGGTTGCCATGAAGGCGATCCTGCTGGCGGGGGGCAAGGGCACGCGCCTCCGTCCACTCACGATTCACACGCCCAAGCCGATCGTGCCGATCTTCGACCGGCCGTTCCTCCACTATCAGCTCGACCTCCTGAAGCGCGTACCGGAAATCGACGAGGTGATCCTCAGCCTCAATTACCAGCCGCGGCGGATCGAGGAGCTGTTCGGCGACGGCGGCGAGTCCGGGCTCAGCATCAAGTACGTCGTCGAGCCGGCCCCGCTCGGCACCGCGGGCGCCATTCGGTACGCGGGTGAATCGCTCCGCGAGTCGGTCGTCGTGTTCAACGGCGACGTGCTCACCGAAGTCGACCTC
>Ga0193726_1003280_pt1 | contig 10388 bp, 9 predicted proteins | sample H2c1metaG_FD_144928 | JGI IMG/M metagenome (GOLD analysis project Ga0193726, IMG submission 144928) | Soil microbial communities from a riparian zone of the East river system, Colorado, United States - H2c1 | ecosystem: Environmental > Terrestrial > Soil > Riparian zone | place: USA: East River... | reverse complement strand
CCGATCGCGCTCGACGGGACAGGAGCGATCTTCGAGCTCAATCCCATCCGGCGCGCCAGCTTGGAGATCGAGTCCATCCCCAGCCTCTGACCGAGCTGGACGGACACGACGTTGCGCGACCTGGCCAGTGCTTCGCGAAGCGTCAGTGGGCCGAGGTACTCGCCGTCCGAATTAAGGGGGCTGTAGACGGTGCCGTTTGGAAGGTTGATGGCAAGCGCCGTGTCCTGGAAGATCGTGTTGGGCGTGATGCTGTCGGCGATCGCCAGTGCGTACACGATCGGCTTGAACGACGACCCCGGCTGCCGCATTCCGTCGACCGCACGATCGAATTGCGAGTCGTTGTAATCGCGCCCGCCAACAAGCGCGCGAACGTCTCCGGACGTCGGGTCCATCGCGACCACCATTCCCTGGAGATAGCTGGTCGTGCGCGTAGACGTCGACCCCGCCACCTCGGGAGAGTATTTCGGATGCGCGTAGCCGGGCTGTGATTCGAGCGCCGCGGTCTCCTCCGCCAGCGCGCTTGTTGCCGCATTCTGTAGAATGGGGTCGAGGCTGGTATAGATCCGATATCCGCCTTGAGCGACTGGAATCCCGGCACGCGTTGCCTGCACGCGAACAACATCGACGAACCAGGGTGAGTAGGCCGAATACCCGGCGTTCGGGAAGGTCACGAGAGCGGTTCCCTTCGCCGCCTTCGCCTGCGCCGACGTGATGTAGCCCTGATCTTCCATCAGCGTCAATACGATATTGCGGCGCTGCCGCGTGCGATCGGGGTACTTGAGCGGATCGTAAAGGGCCGGCCCCTTGGGCATCGCCGCCAGCGAGGCTGCCTCCGCCAGTGTGAGCTTCGATGCGCTCTTGCCGAAATAGTGGCGAGCCGCCATTTCGACGCCGTACCACCCGTGCCCGAATCCAATCTGGTTCAGGTATCCTTCGAGTATCTGTTCTTTCGTGTAGTGCTTCTCCATCTCGCGCGCGGCCGACTGCTCCGCGAGCTTGCGGCCCAGGCTCTTGTCGGTCCGGTCGATGATGGTGGGATGCATGTTGCCGACGAGCTGCTGCGTGATCGTGCTCGCTCCGCGGCGTTCTCCGAAGATGTTGTCCTTGAGAGCGCCCGCGATGCCGACGACATCGACGCCGTCGTGCTGATAGAAGCGGTGATCCTCAACGGCGACAAACGCCTGGGGAAGGTATTTCGGCAGGGATCTGATCGACACGTTGGTCCGCATCTCCTTCCCTATCTCGCCGATCAGCGACCCATCGCGGGCCAGGACCAATGATGCCTGCGGCATCGGAACGATCGTCCAGGGCTCGGTGTCGGTAGCGCCTGCCTGCTGCGCGCCCACCAGTACCGGCGTAAACAGGAGCGCCGCAAGAACCAGCGCGCGCAACGGTTGATTGTACCTCTGCGCTATGGCAACTTCAGAAGGATGGATCGCTCTATTCATCTCGTCGTAATCCAGTTCAAGCCGCGAAAGGGCGACTATGCGTCCAACGTCGTCCGTCTGGCCGGCATTTTTTCGCAAATCGACTCGCTCGACCCGCGTCCTGACATCGCAGTCTTCGCGGAGACCGCCCTCACTGGCTACTTCGTAGAAGGGGGCATACGCGACGTTGCCATGACCGCCGGGGCTTTTGCCCGCGACCTTCAGGCGCAGTACGCCTCCGCAGTTACTACACCGCGGACGCTCGATGTGTGCATTGGGTTCTACGAGGAGTGGAACAACGCCTTTTATAATAGCGCGCTCTATGTGACGCTGGGAGGCGACAAGCCGGTAATCAGCCACGTCCACCGCAAGCTCTTCCTGCCGACGTACGGGCTGTTCGACGAGGAAAGATTCGTCGATCGCGGGTTCGAGGTTCGGGCCTTCGATACGCAGTGGGGCCGCGCGGCAATGCTGATCTGTGAAGATGCCTGGCACAGCCTGACCGGGACCGTTGCCGCCCTGGACGGGGCCACAATAGTGTTTGTCGTCGCCGCATCGCCGGCCCGCGGAGTCTGGCCGCGCGAGGACGAAGGCCCGGTTCCAGCCAACCTGAAACGGTGGGAGCGTCTCGCGCGGGACATCGCCGAAGAGCACGGGGTGTTCGTCGCACTGGTGAATCTCGTCGGCACCGAGGGTGGAAAGACTTTTTCCGGCGGGTCCATCATCTGCGGACCGCACGGCGATGTTCGGGCGCGTGCGCCGCTCTGGGACGAAGCGATCCTGACGATCTCGCTCGATCCGCAGGATCTGACGCGTGCGCGCTCCGATGTCCCGCTCCTCACCGATCTGCAGACGATGATGCCGCACCTCATGCGAACGGTCGATCGAATTCAGGCCGGCGAGCGGCTGGTGTTGAGCTACGACAACGCGCCGACCGAAGGGGGACCGCTCACACCGGCGAATCGCGGGGCGGGTGGCGCGCTGGGCGACCGCGCGGGCGCCACTCCGCGCCCTGCGAAGCGTTCCAAGAAGGGCGCGAGCGCTGCCGACGCCAGTCGCAATGGAAGCGAGCCGATTGCCGTGGTGCGTGCTCCCGAGTCTCGCTCGGGGCCGCCCCCGCTCGAGATCGATCCGGAGCTTACCTCGGGCTGGCTCGTTTCCTTCCTGCGAGAGGAGTTCGAGCGCCGCGAATTCGAGAAAGCCGTCGTCGGCCTGTCGGGGGGAGTAGACTCGGCGGTGACCGCGTACCTCTCCGCCAAGGCGCTGGGAAAAGAGAACGTGATCGCGGTGCGCATGCCCTATCGGACCTCCAATCCCGATTCGCTCGCGCATGCCCAGCTCGTAATAGACGCCCTCGGCATCGAGTCGCGCACGATCGACATTTCTCCGGCGGTTGATGGCTATCTCACGGGCGAGCCGGACGCCGATCCGGGGCGCCGAGGAAACGTGATGGCGCGGGAGCGGATGATCGTGCTGTTCGATCAGTCTGCCAAGTACCGCGCGCTCCCAGTCGGAACCGGGAACAAGACTGAGAGGCTGCTCGGTTATTTCACCTGGCACGCCGATGATTCGCCGCCGATCAATCCCCTCGGCGACCTTTTCAAGACGCAGGTGTGGGAGCTCGCCAGATTTCTGGGCGTTCCCGATTTGATCGTGAGCAAGCCCGCATCGGCCGATCTTATCGCCGGCCAGACTGACGAAGGGGATTTCGGAATCAGCTACGCCGAGGCGGACAAGATTTTGAACTGGCTCGTGAGCGGATACAGTCCCGCATCACTCGAGGCACGCGGGTTCGATCCGGGCATGGTCGAGCTCGTTCGGAAGCGGCTCGCCGGAACACACTGGAAGCGAAAGCTTCCGACAGTCGCGCTTCTCAGCGGCACGGGGATCGGAGAATCCTACCTCCGCCCCGTGGATTACTGATCGCTACGGCATCGGTAGGGTGGTTCGCGTCGATTGCGCCGTTTGCGCCGCGCAGGACCCGCCGCTGAGTCCAACCGTCGGCGGCGTCCTGAACTCACAAGTCGACACGAGCTGGTATTTCGAGTTGAACTCGCGCTCGGCCGCGGCCACGGCATCGAGCTTCTTGAATAGCGCGACGGAATCGGTCGTTCGGGAGCAATAGACCAGGTAGTAGCGCGGGCCGCCGCATGCCCTCGATCCAACAGCAGCCGTGCGACACTCCCCGCTGGTCGAACATCCATCGGTTTTAACGAGCGCTTTTGCCTGATTTTCAAGCGCGACGACTTGCTCCCAGTCCGCTTTCTGGTCGCCTGTCAGCACGATCTTGTCCCCACCGGGGCCGGACGGCGCACCGGCAGTTTGCTGCGTGCACGCGGCCAGGACCATGACAATTCCGAAAAGCCCAATACCTCTGGTCATCACCTTGTCTCCTGGTTGTCGGAGCGTTGACGATAGGCAGAAAGCCGGCCAGCCGGAAAGGGGCTCAACCGATAGCCGCTTCGGCGCGGTATCTGCTATTTTTTGAGATAGAGCTCGACCCCGCCCGCAGGAGAAACATGGCCACCAGAACCATCCCCGATCGCAAATCCGCAGGATCACCGAGCGCCCGTCTTTCGCCTGAGCAGCTCGTTGCCGCGTATCGCAACATGTTGCTGTCGCGTCGGTTGGACGACAAGGAAGTCCAGCTCAAGAATCAGAACAAGATTTTCTTCCAGATCTCGGGCGCGGGACACGAAGCCATACTCACGGCGGCCGGAATGGTCCTCAAGCCCGCGTACGATTGGTACTACCTGTACTATCGCGATCGCGCACTCTGCCTCGAGCTTGGCGTCACCCCGGCCGAAATGTTTTATGAGGCCGTTGGAGCTGCGATCGATCCCGCTTCCGGCGGGCGCCAGATGCCGAGCCACTGGGGACACAAGGCCTACAACATCGTGTCGGCGTCCTCACCTACGGGCACCCAGTTCCTACAAGGCGTGGGATCAGCGGAGGCGTCACTTCGCGCGAAGCTGCTCAACATCTCCGAAGGCTTTCAGAAGGACGAGGTCGTTCTCATCACGACCGGCGAGGGGACTACGAGCGAAGGCGAGTTCTGGGAGTCCCTGAACACGGCGTCGAACCTGAAGTTGCCCGTCGTCTACCTGGTCGAGGACAACGGTTACGCCATTTCTGTCCCGGTCGAAGTGAACACCGCCGGCGGCAGCATCTCCAAGCTCGTGCGCTCCTTCCCCGACTTCTTCATCGAGGAGGTGGACGGCTGCGATCTGCTCGCCAGCTACGACACGATGCAGCGTGCGGTCGACTACGCGAGGGCGCGAAAGGGGCCCGCGCTCGTGCACGCGAAGGTCATCCGTCCGTACTCACACTCACTGTCGGACGACGAGAAGCTGTATCGTCCGACGGCAGAGCGAGACGCGGATTCGGCGCGCGATCCGGTGACGCAATTCCCGAAGTGGCTCGTCAGCGAAGGGCACGCGACGGAAGACGACATCAAGAAAATTCAGGCGGAGGTTGACGCGGTCGTTCTCGCGGCGACCGATGATGCTCTCGCACAGCCGCAGCCGGGCCCGGAGACGGTCAACTTCGCCGTCTATTCACCCGACGTCGACCCCACCAGCGAGCAATTCGACACCGAGGATGATCCTCAATTCTCGGGCGAGCCGACCACGACGGTCGATCTACTCAACGCCTGCATGAAGGACGAGATGCGGCGCGACAAGAAGATTCTGGTCTTCGGCCAGGACGTCGCCGACGTGTCGCGCGAGGAGCACCTCGGCAAAGTCAAAGGCAAGGGTGGCGTGTTCAAGGTTACGTGGGGACTCCAGAAGGAGTTCGGCGGCTCCCGTGTTTACAATTCTCCTTTGGCGGAAGCGAACATTGTCGGGCGCGCAATCGGGCTGGCGGTGCGCGGATTCAAGCCGGTAGTCGAGATTCAGTTCTTCGACTACATCTGGCCCGCCTACATGCAGCTCCGGAACGAGCTGGCGACGATGCGCTGGCGGTCGAACAACAACTTCTCCGCTCCGGTGGTCGTGAGGACGACGTACGGCGGTTACATCCGCGGCGCCGTGTATCACTCGCAGACCGGGGCTTCGATTTTCACGCATTGCCCGGGGCTACGGGTCGTGTGTCCATCGACGGCGCTCGATGCGAACGGGCTCCTGCGCACCGCGATCAGGTGCGACGATCCGGTGCTCTTCCTCGAGCACAAGCATCTCTATCGCCAGACGTACAACAAGTCCGCCTATCCCGGCCCGAACTTCATGATCCCCTTCGGCAAGGCGAAGGTTGTTCGCGAAGGGACCGACGTCACCGTCGTGACTTACGGGGCTACAGTTCGGCGCGCCGTAGTGGCGGCGAACGCCGTCGCCGACAACGGAATCTCGGTCGAGGTGATCGACCTCCGCACCTTGAGCCCGTGGGACAGGGAGACCGTTTTCGAGTCGGTGAAGAAGAATTCACGCGTCATCGTGGCCTACGAGGACTCTCTGTCGTGGGGATTCGGCGCGGAGATCTCGGCGTCGATTGCGGACGAGTGCTTCGCGTGGCTGGATGCGCCGGTGAAGCGTGTTGCGTCAGACGATACGTTTGTCGGCTACGCTCCGAGCCTCGAGGATGCAATTCTTCCGCAGGTGGAGGATTTCAGGAAGGCGTACGAGGACATCATGGCCTTCTGAGAGGGCGCGGTGATCTCACTCCTGACAATTAAAAAAGGCGGGCTCACCGAGAGCCCGCCTTTTTTGATTCGCTGCACTTACTTCGCAGGCGGCACGGCGCCGCCTTGACTGCTGCCTTGCGTTCCAGCCGCGCCGGGGAGCGTCACCGGAGTGTAGGTCGAAGGAACCTCGAACAGCTTGGGATCCGCAGCCACCCATTGAGCCGAAGTGACCTCGCCTTGCGTGCTGGTCACTCGCGTCTGGCCTTGCGAGATCATCGTCGACGTGCTGGAAGCGCGCAGTGGCGTGGTATTGGGAAGCTTTGCCTGCATCGCCTTCATCTTGTCGGCGAATTCCTTGTTCGAGCTGGCGAACATCGCGGCCATGTCACCGCCGCTAAGGCTGGCGAATGGATTCACGACGCCCTGGATATCGTTGGCGTAGTAGTAATCGGAGGTGCTGGAGATCTTCACGATCTGCTCCTGGCCCATCGCGCTGATGGTCATCGTCATGCCGGTGCCAATGCGGTAGTGCGACGTTGGGTGGCCGAGTATCGTCGGGCCGGCACCAAGATTGTCGACCTTGGCCTCCGTTCCCGAGAACCCCATTTTCACGCCCGTCTTTTGCGCCTGAGCGAGCATGTCGGCCGGTCGAACACGAAGGTAGTGGCTGACTTTGGAATCGAGATACGTGACCGTCTTTCCGCTATCGGAGAGGATCATGCTGACTTCGCCACCGGGTCCGCCGAGGGGACTGACCTGGGCGCCTGGTCCCTTCATTGTCAGATCCATACGCAGCTTGTCGGCTGATCCGACGGCGTGACCTTGAATGAAGCTTGTGTCGGGCATCCCCTGGGTGGTCACCGTGGTGCGGAAATCCATCGCCAGATTCTTCCCCGTGGCGGGGGCGCCGGTGGGAGCACCTACAGGGGTGGGTGAAGACTGAGCATTAAGGTAAGTCAGCGGAGCGAGCACGAGTGCGGCGCTCGCAAGGCGCAGAGTGAGTCCCATTCTGAATTCCCGATTTTGTGTGTGAAACGTGAGGGAGGTACGAAAAAAGACGTTCGGGTCTGACTATGGGTAACCCCGAGACGTCATTTAGTGCCCGCGCCGGGCCATTTCATCGAAGCAACGATCGATGTCCCCAGGACCACTCCCACCACGCCAAGTGCCGCAATGATCGGGATATGGATGAAGGGCTCCAGCAGCATCTTCGCGCCGATGAATATGAGAACGATCGATAGGCCGAGCTTCAGGTACACGAACTTGTCCACCACGCCGGCGAGGAGAAAATAGAGGGCCCTGAGGCCCAGCACGGCGCAGATGTTCGACGTGTAGACGATGAACGGGTCCCGCGTGACGGCAAAAATCGCTGGGATGGAATCCGTGGCGAAGATGACGTCGGTCGTGTCCACGATGATGAGCACGATGAAGAGGGGAGTCGCCCAGACCCTGAGCCTGCCCTTGGCATCGGGCTCGCGGACAAAGAATTTGTCGCCGCGATAGTCAGGTGTGACGGGAACCAGCTTACGCGCCAGCCGGAGAACCGGGTCGTGGTCAGGGTTGTACGCGACGTCATCCTTCTGCAGCGCCATTCTCAAGCCGGTGAAAACCAGAAAAGCGCCGAAGAAGTAGAGCGTCCACGAGAACCGCGTGACCAGCGCCGATCCGGCGACGATCATCACTCCGCGCAGAACCAATGCCCCGATAATTCCCCAGAACAGCACGCGGTGCTGGTACTTCTCCGGAACATTGAAGTACGTGAAGATCAGGACGAACACGAAGATGTTGTCTATCGAGAGCGCGTACTCGATGAGGTATCCGGTCAGGAACTCCAGTCCGGATTCGCGCCCCATGGTGAGATAGATGGCGAACGCGAAGCAGAGGGAGAGAGCGACCCAGACCCCGCTCCAGGTGGCGGCTTCCCTGACGGAGACTACCTCCGACCGCCGGTGGAGAACGCCCAGGTCGAGCGCGAGAATCGCGAGCACAACGACGTTGAATCCGACCCAGCCCCAGAGACTGTTCACAGCCCGGAGGTCCGGGCGTGATGGGCGCGCGAGCTAGCGACGCTCAAGCGCGTCGCGAACGTCGAGAAGGATCTCGAAGTAGAGCTGCTCTCTCCGATAGGCGAAGTCGAGCGTCGCCATCTGGGTCGCATCACCCGTGGCTTTCGCGCGCTCGAAGGCTTCGCGGTACATCTCGTCGAGGTTGTCCAGAATCGTGCTGCGCGTGCGTGACATTGACTTGCTCTCCGGGCTCAAGCCACCGCGATTATCGATCGACGTGAGACCGGCGATGCGCTCGAGCGCCGTCTCCGGATCTTCGTTCTCGAAAATCAGTTTTTTCGCAGCTCCGAGGGCGAGCCTGCGTGGATTGAAGGGCGATGGTGGCATTACTGCGACTGGTGCTGGATGCGGTGAAAGGTAAGGCAGGGGCTAGAGTCGGTGAAAGACCGCCTCGTCAACAGGTTTTCCCTGCTTCAGATGTTCGACGACGATTCGTTCCAGCAGCGCGGGTGTGACCTCGGAATACCAGATGCCCTCCGGATACACGACGACGATCGGTCCATTGCTGCACACGCCGAGGCAGGGTGTCTCGCCACGCTTCACGCGATCCGGTCCAAAGAGCAGATCTTCGCGCATGAGCAGCTCGGCGAGCAGTGAGTAGAGCTGGCGTCCGCGACGATCGGGCGAACAGAAATCGCCCGTACACACGAGCACGTGGTGCGAGTACGGCTCCATCTCCGCCTGCCTATGGCCAACCATTCAGCAAAGATACACATGCTTACGCGCGGCCATACTTGCACCGCCGCGGATTCCCCATGATTATGCTTGAAGAACTCCTTTTTCAGGAGCGGACCATGGGGGCGACAATCACAGGCAACGCATCCGCTGTCGATCCCGGCATCGCCGGCAAGGGTTATGTACACCCTGAAGTTCTCGTCAGCACGAACTGGCTCGCCGAGCATATCGACGATCCGAATATCAGAATAATCGAGAGCGACGAAGACGTCCTGCTCTACGACACCGGACACATACCGGGCGCGCAGAAGGTCGACTGGCATCAGGACCTCAACGATCCCGTGCTGCGCGATTACGTCTCGTCGGAGCAGTTCGAGAAGCTTCTCCGCGAAAAGGGCATCGACGAGAGCACGATGGTCGTGTTTTACGGCGACAAGAACAACTGGTGGGCAGCATACGCTTTCTGGGTGTTCCAGCTGTTCGGATTCACGAACGCGAAGCTGCTGGACGGGGGACGCATCAAGTGGGAGCAGGAGGGCCGGTCCTTCAACACCGACGTTCCGCACCTGACGAAGACGAGCTACAAGGCGCCCAAGCGCTCCGACGAAAAGATCAGGGCCTTCTTCCAGCAGGTGCGCGAGCATTCGGCGGCCGGCAAGCCTCTGATCGACGTGCGCTCGGTCGAGGAGTACACGGGACAGCGCACGCACATGCCGGACTACCCGCAGGAGGGAACTTTGCGGGGCGGCCACATCAAGGGAGCGCGCAGCATTCCTTGGGCTCGCGCCGCCAATCCGGACGGAAGCTTCAAGGATGCGGCGTCGCTGCGCGCCATCTACGAGCAGGAAAAGGGTCTCAAGAAAGGCGACGACATAGTGGCCTACTGCCGCATTGGCGAAAGATCTTCCCATACGTGGTTCGTTCTCACCTACCTGCTCGGCTACGACCGCGTGAGAAATTACGATGGCAGCTGGACCGAGTGGGGAAATGCGGTTCGTGCGCCGATAGAGAAGGGACCCGAGAAGTGACGGACGTGACGGCCGGCGCGCCCGCGCAGAAAATCGCGACGAAGCCGTCGCTCATACACGTTGCGTGGGCGGGTGGCCATCGGTTCGACGCGGGCCGGCCGAATGGGCCGACGGCCCGCATCGACGGCGACGGGGAGACGGGACAGAGTCCGCCCGAAACTCTGCTTAGCGCCCTGGCCACGTGTGTCTCTTACGACGTCGTCGACATCCTCGCGAAGCAGCGCACGCCGCTCGCCTCGCTCGAAGTCGACGTCGTTGGTGAGCGCGTCGACACCATTCCCCGGCGGTACAAGGCCATCACGCTCAACTTTCGCATCGGCGGCAAGGGCATCGAGAAGGATCAGGTGCTGCGCGCCATCGAGCTGGCGGCGACGAAGTATTGCTCCGTCAGAGACTCGTTGCGGAGTGACATTCCAGTAGCCTGGACAGTAGAACTCCTTGGGGTGTAACAGCTACTCATAGACTACAACTGAACGGGCGAGAGGCTTCAGTAGCATAGGCGTCCGTTGCCAGTTAGCGCCGTTTCTTCTTAGCCTTGGACGCCGCGGAGTACGGCGCCCACTTCTTCTCG
>Ga0193726_1003279_pt1 | contig 10391 bp, 5 predicted proteins | sample H2c1metaG_FD_144928 | JGI IMG/M metagenome (GOLD analysis project Ga0193726, IMG submission 144928) | Soil microbial communities from a riparian zone of the East river system, Colorado, United States - H2c1 | ecosystem: Environmental > Terrestrial > Soil > Riparian zone | place: USA: East River... | reverse complement strand
AATCCTCAGAACCCGCGTGAGATTACTGCGGCGCGATAATCCTTTCCCATTGTGTAAAAACAAATTGTGACGCACATCAGCCAGCAAAGTACGACCTGCGTGAAAAGCATCACCAGCATTGGCAGAGCGAGATGCACTAGCTCCCATAAGCGCAAGGTGAGAACAGCCATTACGATAAATAGATAGAGCGAAATTACCGCGCAATCATTGATGGCTTGCTGTGAAATGCGAATCCATTTGAATTTATCATTCAAATTGCGAATCAACGCCGCGGCAATCATCGCACCGATATAGCTCGGCAAAATAAATCCCATGCGCTGAAATCCGGCGCTGATTAAACTTCCAACTCCCATCGAAACTCCGATGAGCGCGACCGTGTAAAGAAGCGCGTTTGCGCCAAGATGCTGCTCTGGAATTGCTGCAGCAAGTTTTGCATCCGAAGAATTTTGCGCGACGGATTCCGAAGTCGCTTTCAATTGCGGTGCGAGATTGTTGCGCTGAATTAATCTTCCGCCGATATATCCAGCAACTAATCCGGAAACGGCGATGCCGAATGTTGCGGCGGCAAGTCCCATTTCCGCGGCACCAACGACTCCCATTTTTTCAAATGTTGATCCGAAGGCTAGTGCGGTTGCTGGTCCTCCTGTCAGCGCGACCGAACCAGAAATAATTCCGACGAGCGGATTAATTCCAAATAATTTTGCGAGTCCGATGCCGAGAAGATTTTGTAAAACAGCGCCGAAACTTGCGACAGCGAGAAGCAAAATTACTTGAACTCCTCCGCGACGAATTAATTCAATGCGCGCGCTCAATCCAATCGTGGTGATAAATGCGATCATTAATAAATCGCGGAGAACTGTATCTGGTTCAAAATTTACAACTCGGTTGTGCAACGCGAGCGCGGCAAAAGCGAAAATCATTCCACCAACAATTGAAGTTGGAATGCAGAGACGATCTAAAATTGGAATTTGTTTTTTCAGCCAAACGCCGACGGCGATGCCCAGCCCCCCTAGCGCGAGAACTTCAACTGCGTCTAATTTTATTGTGGGGACGATTAGCATTTCGCTCCGGAAGCCGGACGGCATGATGACATAAATTCGGTGGTCGGATGGGTGGATTTCCCATTTTGGGATTGGGAGCTATCTGGCATTTTGTAGGGGGTACCCCCTACCCCCCTGTTTTGAGCATCAATATCAAAACAAAGGGGTTATGGGGCGCCATTTTCGCATCAGTGTGAAAACAAGGGGGTTATAACTCGTTTGTTTTGATATTGATACGTGGTTGCACAATTTCGGGGCAGATTCATAACCGTGGGGTGGAGTGATTAATGATGGACTGTGAGCACACGGACGGGTGGGTTCAACGCAGAGGCGCAGAGGACGCGGAGAGGTCTCGGCGGATTGGATGAGTGGAGAATTCGCACGAACATTTGCGCGATGGGAGGCGGGCGGGTCGCGGACCCGCCCCTACGAGAGGCCCACACTCGTGACGAGGATTGGCGATGATTCGTGGTTAGGACCTCTGATATAGTCGGGGCGATTTGCGGAGGGATTTTGTGAAGATCAAAAATATATTTGCTCTGCTTTGTTTGTGCGCGTTGGGAATTGTGGCTTGCTCGCATACGACTGCGCCTGCTTCGCAGACCGCTGAGCCGTCGCTGCCTTACACGCCGAGTTTGGATGTGGCGTCGATGGATCGCTCGGTGAATCCTTGCGAAGATTTTTATACGTATTCGTGCGGCAAGTGGATGAAGAACAATCCGATTCCCGCGGACCAAACTTCGTGGAGCGTCTACGGAAAACTTTATGAGGACAACCTGAATTATCTGCATGGAATTTTGGAAGAGGCGGCGAAGGCAAAGAATCGCGACGCGGTGACGCAGGAAATTGGCGACTACTATGGCGCGTGCATGAATGAAGCGGCGATTGAAAAACTTGGGGCCGGTCCGATTCAGGCAGAGCTTTCGGCGATTGCGTCGCTGCAAAACGTGAAAGATCTAGCGTCGCTGATTGCTACGTTGCATTTGCAAGGCGACGCACTTTTGTTTGACGCCGGATCAGGGCAGGACCCGGATAATTCGGATGCCGTGATTGTGGGATTGAATCAGGGCGGACTGGGATTGCCGGACCGCGATTACTACGTGAAGGATGACGCGAAGTCAAAGGAGACGCGAGAAAAGTATTTGGAGCATGTGGAAAAGAATTTTGAGCTGATCGGCGATGCGCCCGATGTTGCAAAGAAAAATGCTGCTACGGTGATGCGCATAGAGACGAGCCTTGCAAAGGCGACGTTGACGCGCGTGGAAATGCGCGATCCCTATAAGTTGAAACACAAGATGGGCGTGCCGGAGGTAACGAAGATCGCGCCGAATTTTGATTGGAACACTTATTTCGCGGCCACAAGCGTTCCTAAGTTTGAAATCTTGAATATGGATTCACCGGAGTTTTTCAAGGCGGTGAACGCTCAACTGGCGCCGGGTTCGCTGGACGATTTGAAAACTTACATGCGGTTCCATGTAGTGAATTCGCGGGCGCCGTTGCTTTCATCGGCGTTTGTGGTTGAGAACTTCGACTTCTACCGCAAATATTTGCGCGGCGCGAAAGAACAGCAGCCGCGATGGAAGCGCTGCGTGCAATATGTGGACCGTCAACTTGGAGATGCGCTGGGGCAGGCGTACGTTCGCAAAACGTTTTCACCGGAGTTGAAGGCCGCGACGGTGGATATGACCAAGCGAATTGAAGACGCGATGGCGGCGCGAATTGAGGAACTTTCCTGGATGAGCGCGCCGACTAAGACGCAAGCCATCGATAAGCTGCACAACATCCGAAACAAGGTTGGGTATCCTGATAAGTGGCGCGATTACAGTTCGATTTCGCTTTCGCCGGATGATTTTTTCGGCGATAGCACACGGGCGACGCAATTTGAAGCGCATCGCCAACTAAATAAAGTTGGCAAGCCGGTGGATCGCGGCGAATGGGGAATGACTCCGCCGACAGTGAATGCGTATTTCGATCCGCAAATGAATGACATAAATTTCCCGGCCGGAGTTTTGCAGCCACCTCTCTATGACGCGAAGATGGACGCCGCGCCGAATTATGGAAACACCGGATCGACGATTGGGCACGAGTTGACCCACGGATTCGACGACGAAGGGCGTCAATTTGATGCGAAGGGAAATTTGAAAGATTGGTGGACGAAGAAGGACGCCGATTTATTTAAACAGCGCGCGAAGTGCGTGGTGGATCAGTACGGTAAATTTATCGTCGTGGATGATGTTCACATCAATTCCAAATTGACCGAAGGCGAAGACATTGCGGATTTGGGCGGCACGATCTTGGCGTACGTTGCGTGGAAAGATGCGACGAAAGCACAGCAACTCACGAGCGTCGACGGATTTTCGCCGGACCAGCGATTCTTCATTGGCCTGGCGCAATGGGCTTGCGAAAATAATCGGCCGGAAAATCAACGAGTGAACGCGATTACCGATCCGCATTCGCCGGGGAAATATCGGATTAACGGAGTGGTTGTGAACATGCCGGAATTTGCGACAGCGTTTTCGTGTAAGCAGGGGCAGCCGATGTTTAAGCCGGCGGCAAATGTTTGTTCGATTTGGTAGAAAGGCAGACCCAGTTGCAAATTACACCGCAGTTATGCGATCGCCGTGTTCCCGGCAGATGCTCGCTGCAACTTTCGCCATGCCCAGCGCGCTGGCCAGAATAGAACAACGGTCGCGAGTAACAGGCTCGGTACAGCGTTCAGCAGGAATACGAGTAGTGCGATCGAACTTTCGGCGGCGGAGCGAAATCCATCAACGATCGCGTTGCGGATTCTGCGTCCTGCTGACGGCGCATTGGTTTCTAGCGACGCTTGATATTCTTCGTGTAGATCCAAAGTGATTGCTGAAAATGTTATCCGGTTGTGAAGTGCTTTCTGCTCGCCTTCCATCTGTTCGATTTTTTGGCGAGTTTCCGCGATTTGATTTTCCACTTCCAGAACGTCGCTGACTTTTCCCGTGCGCGTTTTCAGAATGTCCTGCAGACGCGTTTCTGTTTCGCGCGCATTTTTCAGACGAGCATCGATATCGACAACTTGCGCGGTGACTTCTTCCCCGCCCTGTTGTTCCTGCTCGACGCGGCCGAGTGCTTTTAGCGCGGCAAGCGCGGCATTACATTCTGCGGCTGGAAAATGCAATTCGGCGTTCAGCGATTGGGGCTCGCCCACGGCGTTGTTGATCGTCATGCTGGCGGCGAATCCGTGGAAGGACGTGATGATGCGGTCGACGCCGGCACGCGCGGATTGGAAATCCTTCGCAGAAATTTTCAGTGATGCTGTGCGCGCGATCATTGGTGCATTCGGCTGAAGGAGAATTTGGTCCGCGCTGGCGAAATCGTCGGCGCGTTTTTTCGCCATTTGACTCAGTTTGGCTACTGCACCCGACCGCATTGAAAGTTGCTCAGGAGGAGGCGGGGGCGCGGGCGTTGCTGGTGCAGGCATTAGGAGTGACGGTTCAACTTTTAGTTTCTCCCGGCGTGGTTCTCCACTGCCCGTAACCTCCGGCGCTGAATTTACTGCGGCTTTCTGATCAGGAGCGCGGTAGACCTTCGACTCCAGTTGCAGGCGCTGAAACTCGTCAGTGGTCGAGGGAACAAACACCTTCACAAGAATTATCGCAGCAACGCCGACGCACGCGGCGGCCAAGCCCCATCGCGCAATCCGAATTCGGCGCTGAAATAGGAATCGGAATAAATTCCACGGCTCTTTTGCGGTCTGCTGCGACGGACTCGCATGAAGCGCAGCAAGAACGCTATCATTTATTTGTGCCGGCGCGGGTTCAACATTCCAAGAAAGCATCTGTGCGGAAACGGAGCGCAAGTCAGCCTCCAATCTTTGGCATTCGGCGCATTCTTGCAAATGTGCGGCGACGCGAGCGGCTTCATTCGCGGCAAGTTCGCCGTCGAGATAAGCCATTAGTTGTTCGCGTTCCACTGGATGCGTTTCAGCCGTCATAGCGACACCTTTTTTATTTCACTCACTTCTGGAATCAATAGTGATTTCAATTCCATGCGGGCTCGAAATAATCGCGAGCGAACTGTGTTGACCGGAATTTTCAACAACTCCGCGATTTCGTCGTAACTCAGTTGCTCGTATTCGCGGAGCAAGAGAACCTCTCTGTGTTGCTCGTCGAGTTTTTCTAACGCGCGACGGACCCAGAGCGCGTCGCAGGAATCTTGCTGTGCGGCGGCGACTGGTTCCGTCGATATCGGAACCGGATCGTGTTTTGCGCGCCTGTATTCGCCGGATGCTTGCTTGAACGCGATCGAATACAAATAGGTACGAAATGTTGCGCGCGGTTCGTAGCGTTCAATTCCGCGAAGCACGACGAGAAAAGTTTCCTGGGCCAATTCTTCGGCGCGCGCGGCGTCGCGCAATCGCCGACGGAAAAATCCGAAGACGGGTTGCCGATAGCGATCGAAAAGCTCCGCGAAGGCGGCTTGCGAGCCGCGTTGAAAATCGAGGATGAGCTGTTCGTCGCTCGTCATTTTTGTAAATTGCGCGCTTCAGGGGCTAAAGCCCCGTTTTTGGTGCGTTCGATTGTCGCGGCTAAAGCCGCGACCTACAAGGCTTAGTGCTTCGCGATTGCCCTTCGTCCAAAGTTTATATTCTCGCGGCTTCGTGCTGCGTTCGGCAGCTGCTCGACAATTGGCGTCGAGAAGCCCCAGGGCTGTGAAACGCCCTGGCTATATGAACCGCTTTTCGTGCGCGGCCCTTCACTGTGTGTAATGCCTGCCGAGGCAAAAAAGTTCCCTAAAGTTTGGGGCGGCGCGGCGTATGCGAATTCTACTGCGTAATGTACGCGAATTTTACCGCGCTTACGGTGACCTTCGCACACTCTTAACGTCTTAGTCAGTGTGGGGTGCGCGCTATGGACGGAACTGGCTGGGGATCGGCACTTTGGAAGGATTTGCGATACGGCGCGCGGCTGCTGCGATTGAATCCCGGATTTGCGGCGGTGGCAATTTTGTCATTGGCGCTGGGAATTGGCGCGAACACGGCGATCTTCCAGCTGGTGAACGCAATACGGCTGCGGAGTTTGCCGGTGCAGGATCCGCAGGGATTGGCAGTGGTGCGTCTGCAAGATAGAAGTTGGGCTTCGGGAAGTTTCACCAGCCGATATTCTTCGCTTACAAATCCGCAGTGGGAACAGATTCGCGATCGCCAGCAGGGATTTTCCAAGATGCTGGCGTGGAGTCCACAGCGATTGAATCTTGCCAGTGGAGGCGAAGCTCGATACGGCGAAGTGATTTGGGTGAGCGGAGAATTTTTCAACGTGCTCGGTGTGCAGCCGTTTGTTGGGCGTCTGCTTGGACCGGATGACGACCGCAAAGGATGCGGCGCGGCGAGCGCGGTGATCAGCTATTCATTCTGGCAACGGGAATATGGCGGCCAGCGGGATATTCTGGGAAAAAAGTTGACGCTCGAAGGGCATCCGTTTTCGATTATCGGAATTACTCCGCCGGAATTTTATGGAGTGGAAGTAGGACGCCACTATGAAATTGCGATTCCGATTTGTTCGGAGCCGGTGATTGCAGGCGAAGATACGAAGGTGGACAAGAAGCGCTCGTGGTGGCTGGCGTCGATGGGAAGGCTGAAACCGGGATGGACATTGCCGCAAGCCACGGCGCAATTGGAAACAATTTCTCCGACGGTGATGAAGGAAACTCTTCCGCCCAGCTACGACGCCGACGGCGTGAAGCATTATCTCGCATACAAACTGGGAGCGTTCCCCGCGGATTCCGGATTTTCACAATTGCGGCGCGAATATTCCACGCCCTTGTGGATGTTAATGGCGATTGCGGGATTGGTGTTGGTGATTGCCTGCGCAAATCTGGCGAATTTAATGTTGGCGCGGGCAAGCGCGCGGGAAAAAGAAATTGCGGTGCGGCTGGCGGTGGGTGCAACGCGAGGCCGATTGATTCGGCAATTACTTTCGGAAAGTTTGTTGCTGGCTGGGATGGGCGCGGCGCTGGGAGCTTTGTTGGCGCGCGGACTGACAACATTTCTGATTGCATTTCTGAGCACGCAATCCGATCCGCTCTTCGTAAATTTGGGAACGGACTGGCGCGTGTTGGGATTTACGGCCGGACTGGCGATGACGACCTGTATTTTATTTGGATTGGCTCCGGCGGTACGCGCGACAAGAGTTGCTCCGGGAGCGGTGTTGAAAGCGGCCGGACGCGGATTGACGGCTGGGCGAGAGCGATTCGGATTGCGTCGCGCGTTGGTGATCGCGCAAGTTGCGCTTTCGCTGGTGCTACTGATTGGCGCGTTGCTATTCGTGCGGAGTCTGCGGAATTTAACGACGCTGGATGCGGGATTTCAACGCGATGGAATTTTGGAATTGGATGTAGATTTCAGCAGCTTGAAAGTTACGAAGGACCGGCGCGCGGCGTTTAGTCAGGAATTGCGCGAACGCGTCGCCGCAATTCCTGGAGTGATTTCCGTTGCCGATACGACGAACGTGCCCGTCGGCGGAAATACGTGGAATCAACTTGTGATCGGAGATGGCGCGGATCGAAAATCAAAGGGAGTGACGAATATTGCGCGAATCAGCCCGGGATATTTCAAAACGCTGAGCACTCCGATATTGATGGGACGGGATTTTGACGGGCACGACACGTCGAGCGCGCCAACTGTTGCGATTGTGAACCAATCATTTGCCAAAAAGTTTTTGGCGGCGGGCAGTCCTATTGGCCAGAAATTTCGATTACAGGAAGGTGTGGGCGAGCCGGAGCCTTACTATCAGATTGTCGCCGTTGTGAAAGATGCGAAGTACGCGGACCTGCATGACGACTTTGCGCCGATTATGTATCTGGCGGATTTGCAGTCAATCGAGCCGGGACAGTACGATCAGATATTGATTCGATCCGACGCACCGTTATTGGGGTTAATGAATGGAGTGAAGCAGACTGTGGCGGCAGTCAGTCCCGAAATCGTAATTGATTTCCATTCGCTGCGGACGATAATCGGCGATTCGTTGATTCGCGAACGATTGATGGCGACGTTGAGCAGCTTCTTTGGATTTCTGGCGGCGCTGCTGGCGACGGTGGGACTTTACGGAGTGATTTCATATTCGGTGGCGCGGCGTCGAAATGAAATTGGAATTCGCATGGCGTTGGGCGCGGGGCGAACTAGCATCGTGCGATTAATTATGGGCGAAGCAGGATTGCTTCTTGGGATTGGGATAGTTGTTGGCGCGGGACTGGCGTTGGCGCTGGGAAAAACTGCGAGCACGCTTTTATTTGGGTTGAAATTTTATGACACCGTGACGATGGTTATCGCAATCGTGACGCTCTCGGTTGTAGCGGCCGCGGCGAGTTATCTGCCGGCGTTTCGCGCGTCGCGTGTGGATCCGATGATGGCGCTGCGCGACGAATGATCGTTATTGGGGTCACGCGAAATATTTTTACTGGCTGATTACGTAAATGTCGCCGAATGCGTCTACGCCACCAATTCCGCGAACGCTGGCGCGAATCGTATATTTACTTCCCGCGTGGTAGGCCGGCAATCCAAATAAATAATCATTCATGCGCTGGCGCGGATCTGTGGAGCCGGGACGTGCGATGCGCTGGATGGGAACTCCATTTTCGCGGAGTTCAATCCATTCAATTTCCATTTGTCCGTGGCCGCCGGCTACCGAGAAAACTACATCGTATTGGCCGGGCGCGGTAGTTGCTGAGGAGATATCCCATTCGTGCTCGGTGAATATGGCGGCGGCATCCCCGGCGGTCCAATGCGTGACAGGTGTGGGCAGCGGAGTTACCGGGCGGAAATGCACGTCGAGAATTTGCAGACGGTCGAGATCCGGTTTCAGGCGCGCGGAAAAATCCGCGAAATTGTGTGTGGCGCGCGGAGACCAGACGGCTTCGGCGAGCGCGGCAAGTCGTGGATACGCTAGATATTCCATTTCCTTCGGCTGAGGAATAAATTCCGACCAGAGCTGCGCTTGTCCGCCGAGAACATGCTGCGCTTCGGCGGCGGTGAGAGTTGGCGGGATCGGTTCAAAATTATAGACATTTTCGAGTGGGAGAAATCCACCGATGGCGAGCGGCTCAAGGCGCGGAGCGATCCACTGATAGTGATCGAGATAGGTGAAGGCTTCGGGCGACATGACGACATCATGACCAGCCTTTGCCGCGGCGATCCCGCCGTCAATTCCGCGCCATGACATTACGGTTGCGCCGGGGGCGAGTCCACCTTCGAGAATTTCATCCCAGCCGACGAGTCGTCGATTGTGCGCGGCGAGGAATTGATCCATTTGGCGCACGAACCAACTTTGCAATTCGTTTTCGTCCTTCAGACCAAGCTCATGCATGCGCGCTTGCGCTTTTGGATTGTAGTGCCACGGGCGCTTGTCGACTTCGTCGCCGCCGATGTGAATAAATTTGCTGGGGAAAAGCGTCATCACTTCGGTGAGGACGTCTTGCAGAACGTGAATCGTGGACTCGTCCACATTGTAATTTGAATCTGCGGCTTGATTCATTCCGGAAAACGTCATGAAACTGGCGTCGCCACCGCCCTGTTCGATTTCTAATTTATTGCCGAGAGAAGGATAGGCGGTGATTGCGGCAGCGGAATGCCCGGGCATTTCAATTTCCGGCACAACGGTGATGAAGCGCTGGGCCGCGTAACGCACGACTTCGCGAATATCGTCCTGCGTGTAGTAGCCGCCCTGCGGAAGGCTGGCGGCCTGCATCGGCTGCACGGGATTGAAAGTGGTGTAATCCGTTTTTCCACCGATGAGTGCGAGGCGCGGATATTTTTTAATTTCGACGCGCCAGCCCTGATCGTCCACCAGATGCCAGTGCAAAACATTTAGTTTGTGCATGGCCATCAAGTCGAGAAATTTCAGAACAAATTCTTTGGGCATGAAGTGGCGCGCAACGTCCAGATGCGAGCCGCGCCAGGAAAATCGCGGCATGTCTTCAATTGTGGCGACGGGGACAGCCCAGCGGACGCCGTCAACGGGAGTGCGGCGCATCAAATCGGCGGGCAACAGTTGGCGCAAACTTTGGATGCCGTAGAAAATTCCAGCAGGATCGAATGCACGGATGCGAATTCCAGCGCGCGTGATTTCCAGTCGATAACCTTCGGGCCCGAGGCGCTTTAGTGTGTGATCAATCGCGAGAGTGACGCTGCTTGCGCCGGGTACGCGGACGATTGGCAATGTGAATCCGGTTGCGGGGCGTAAGTAATCGCGAAGTTGCTCTGCGAGCGCCTGCTGGGTTGCTGCGGCGACGATTTGAGTGTGCGCGGTGAAGACGAAGGAACCTTTTCCGGGGACTACCGAGACAGGCTGCGGAATTATTTGGATTGGAATTGCGATTTCTGGC
>Ga0193726_1003278_pt1 | contig 10392 bp, 8 predicted proteins | sample H2c1metaG_FD_144928 | JGI IMG/M metagenome (GOLD analysis project Ga0193726, IMG submission 144928) | Soil microbial communities from a riparian zone of the East river system, Colorado, United States - H2c1 | ecosystem: Environmental > Terrestrial > Soil > Riparian zone | place: USA: East River... | reverse complement strand
CGTCACGATGCGGTCGATGGCCTGCTCCGGACGAATGCCCTGTGCCGGTCGTTGCGCTTCGCCTGGCGGGCGCTGCGGCCGGCTCGCCGCGAATGCCGGATCGGCACCTGCGGCCGCATCCTGCTCGACGTCGAGTTCTCCCTGCGCCGGCACGTCACCGAGAGTCGGCTCGACGCGCTCGCCGTCGCGCGCGAACGAATCACGCGGGCCCGCGGCGCCGAGAAACGGCATCCGCCGCCCCTGGCCCGGTCTGCGCGGCCGGCCGAAAAAGTAGATCAATGCCAGCACGATCGCGCCGGCAATAGCCAGTGGAATTCCTATCGATGGATTCCAGCCCATGAGCACTCATCTCCACGCATCAACGGCTGACAGGCGCCTGCGAAGGTGCGCTTTTTTCCGGCTCGCAACGCCTCGCCGACTCGGCACAGGCAAAGTGTACACGCAGCTTCGTTAGCGTGGCGTACCTTGCCCGCCCGGACGAATGGTCAGGCGGCGCCGGCGAGCTTCGCGGCCTCGGCGAGATCTACTTGAACGAGTCGCGAAACGCCCGGCTCGCGCATGGTCACGCCGCACAACTGGTGCGCTGCTTCCATGGTCGCTTTGTTGTGGGTGACGAACAGGAACTGCACGCGCTCGCTCATTTCGGTGACCAGTTGCGAGAAGCGGCCGATATTGGCCTCGTCCAGCGGTGCATCGACTTCGTCGAGCAGGCAGAACGGCGCCGGGTTAAGGCGGAAGATCGAGAACACCAGCGCGACCGCGCTGAGTGCTTTCTCGCCGCCGGACAGCAGCGTAATGTTCGACACGCGCTTGCCGGGCGGGCGCGCCATGATCGAGACACCGCTGTCGAGCAGGTTGTCGCCGGTCAATTCGAGGTAGGCATGACCGCCGCCGAACAGTCGCGGGAACAGTTCCTGCAGTCCGGTGTTGACGCGATCGAAGGTTTCCTTGAAACGCTGGCGCGTCTCGTGGTCGATCTTGCGGATCGCCGACTCGAGCGTCTCGAGCGCGGTGTTAAGGTCGGTCAGTTGCGCATCGAGATAGTTCTTGCGCTGCGACTGCTCTTCGTATTCCGAGATAGCCGCGAGATTGACCGGCTCGAGGCGCTTGATCTTCAGTTCGAGCGTGGCCAGCTGCTCCTGCCATTCGAGCGGATCGGTGCCGGCCGGCAACGCCGCAAGTACGCCGTCCAGTTCATGTCCAGCGGCCGTGATCGCCTCATGCAGCTGCTGTGCACGCAGGTTCAATCCCTGGTGCGCGAGACGCTGTTCGGACATGGCTTCGCGCTTCTGGCCCAGCATGTGTTCGATGCGGTGGCGTTCCTGTTCGTAGCCGCGGAACTCCGTTTCGTGCTCCTCGAGCGCCTTGCGCGCTTCGACCAGTTGCCGATCCACGAGCAGGCGCTGGTTCAGATAGGTCTGCCGCTCGGCTTCGAGGTCGCTCAGCGGATGGGTGCCCGACGCCAGCTGCGCGGCGATTTCGCCCTTGCGCGATTCAAGCTGGGCGAGCTGCCCGTGCATGCGCAGCAGCGCCTGCTCCAGCGAAGTCACTGCCGACCGCTTCGACTCGATGCTCAGGGCATGCAGGTGCGCCGCCTCGCCTGCCTCGCGCGCGTTGGCACGCGCTTCTTCACGGGCCTCGAGCAGGCTGCGCCGCTCGGCGTCGAGCCGCTGTCGCTGCTGCTCCAGGTCGCCCATACGCGTGACGGCATCCTCCAGCCGTGCGCGCGCTTCACGCGTCTGTGACTGCCCGGCTTCGAGCTGCGCTCCGAGTTCGCCGCTTTCGGAGTCGATGCGTGTGAGTCGCGCCTGTGCGGTCTGCGCTGCATCGATCTGCGCTTTCAGCGTGTGGATCTCGCGCTCGCGCGCCAGCATACCGGCCTGCGCTCCGCCACGGCGCACGCGCGCAAAGCCGCGGCCGAACCATTCGCCACCCGCCGTGACCACCGACTCCTGCGCCGCCAGCCGCGACGCGATCGAGCGTGCTTCGTCGAGCGATCCGGCCGTATACACCTGCGCCAGCATGGCGATCACCGCTGCAGGACCGCGCACCCGCGCGGCCAGCGTGCCGGCCGGCGCTTCGCCACCGCCGGCAGCCGCGATCAAGGCCAGATCCGCCCCACGCAGTTCAGCCAGGCCGACGACGTGATCGAGCGGCGCATCGACGATCACGCCTTCGAGCAGGCCGGCCAGCACGGTTTCCACCGCGTTGTCCCAGCCACCGTCGACTTCGATCGTTTCGGCCAATCGCTGCGGCTTGTCGATACCCAGCTGCTGCAACCAGTCGTTGGCAGAGGACTTTTCCTGGCCCAGAGCGGCGTGCTGCAGCGCTTCGAGCGAGGCCAGGCGTCCGCGCAGGCGTTGCAGTTCGGTACGCGTCTCGTTCAGTTGCGTGGCGTTCGCGCGTTTTTCCTCGACGATGGCATCGTGCACGCTGCGGCGTTCGCCCAGCTGCGCGGTGAAGGTTTCGACCTTTTCGCGATGCGTGTCGTGTTCGCCGGTCAACTGCTCGACGCTGCGATTGAGCGCATCGAAATCGGCCGCGCTTTTTTCCGCGCGCAATGTCTCCAGGCGCCGCCCGGTTTCCAGCGACTGCCGGTCGAGGAAATCCAGCCGCGTGCGTTCGACTTCCGCCGCCTGGCCGGCTTCGGCACTGGACTTTGCATAAGCATCCCACTGTGCCTGCCACTCGGCCAGGCGGCTCTCAGCAGTACGCATCTGCTCGACCGTCTGCGCCACGGCAGCATTGAGTTCGTCGAGCTTCGGCTCGCCGTCGCCCAGCGCGGCCTTCAGCGTCCCGATCTGCTCGTGGTCGGCACGAATGTGTTCGTCGAGTTCGGCGTGTGCCTTCCCGGTCTCCACGCGGGCGCGCTCGAGGCGCTCGCCCAGTTCGCGGTTGTGCTGGATCTGCTGTTCGACCCGTGCGATCTCGCCGCCGACGCGGTAGACCTCGCCCTGCACCTTGTTCAACTGTTCGGTCGCGGTGTGATGTTTTTCGCGATGCGCCTCGAGCTGCGCCTCGACCTGGCGCTGCTCGGCGACGTGCCCCTCGATCTCGACCTCGGCATGCTTGATCGCACCGGCATGCTCTTCGAGCTCCGCGGCGATGCTGCGATAGTGCAGTCCGCGCAGTTCGGCCTCACGCCGGGTTTGTTCTTTCTTCAGGTCCTGCCAGCGCGCTGCGGCCTTGGCCTGGCGGTTGAGGTGTTCGATCTGCTTTTCGACTTCTTCGCGCACGTCGTTCAGGCGCTCGAGGTTTTCGCGCGTCGCCTTGATGCGGCTTTCGGTTTCCTTGCGCCGTTCCTTGTACTTGGAAATGCCGGCGGCTTCTTCCAGATGCCCGCGCAATTCGTCCGGGTGCGCCGAGATGATCTCCGAGATCATGCCCTGCTCGATGATCGAATAGCTGCGCGCGCCAAGGCCGGTGCCGAGGAACAGGTCGGTGATGTCGCGCCGGCGGCAGCGCGCGCCGTTGAGGTAGTACTGCGACTGGCCATCGCGGCTGGCATTGCGCTTGACCGAGATCTCGTTGAAATTGGCGAACTCGCCGACCACGAGGCCGTCGGAATTGTCGAAGATCAGTTCCACGGTCGCGCTGCCGACCGGCTTGCGTCCGGTCGAGCCGGAGAAGATCACGTCGGTCAACGCCTCGCCGCGCAGGCGGCTGGCCGCGCTCTCGCCCATGACCCAGCGGATCGCGTCGATGATATTCGACTTGCCGCAACCGTTCGGACCGACGATGCCGGTCATGTTGGTGGGCAGGTGCAGGACGGTCGGATCGACGAAGGATTTGAAACCGGACAGCTTGATTGTGGTCAGTCGCATTGTCGGATCGGAGATCGGAGATCGGGGATCGGGGACGCACGTTTCCGCTGTTTCGCGGCATGCGTCCTTCCGAGCTTCGATCAGGCAAAATACGGAAAATTCAAGACGTGAAGGTCGGACACGAAGTTGCGGGGCCGTTTTGTCCCGATCTCCGATCTCCGATCTCCGATCTCAAACACAGGAGTTCCAGCGCAGTGACCACATCCCCAAGCAAGACACTCGAGACGTTTCCGAATCCGCAACCGGATCGGGATTATACCATCCGCATGCGCATTCCCGAGTTCACCTGCCTGTGTCCGAAAACCGGGCAGCCGGACTTCGCCACGCTGCACCTCGAGTTCGTACCGGACCACACCTGCGTCGAGCTGAAGTCGCTCAAGCTGTACATCTGGAGCTTCCGCAACGAAGGCGCGTTCCACGAGGCGGTCACCAACCGCATCCTCGACGACCTCGTTGCAGCCACCGCACCGCGCTTCATGCGCCTCTCCGCCGAATTTGGCGTGCGCGGCGGCATCCATACGACGGTCGTCGCCGAACACCGTGCGCCGTCCTGGCAGGCGCCAGCGAAGGTCGAACTGCCCTAGCGTTCTGTTCCGCAAGTACCATCAAATAATTCCGGTGTCTTTCGCCGCGATCCTGCGTTGCTCGTCGTCACCGTAGCCCCACTACGCCTCCTCCTCGCGCCTTGTCTCACGGCGAAATCCATCCGGAATTTCTTCGCGTTACTTGCGGAACAGGACACTAGCTCAATCCCCGCGCCGGGCATTTGCCAAGGGCCGGATCAACAGCTCAAGACCTGCCCAACCGAGGCTCAGCCCTTCTTGCTCGCGGCGTCGACAGGCTTCTCGGCGTCATCCGGCGCCGTCTTTTCGTTCTCGCCTTTCGATGCCGGTGCGGCGACCCCCGGCGGATATTCGATCTTTGCCTGTTCCTTCAGCTGGTGCAGCCGTTCCTGGCCGACCCGGCGCAGCAGGGTCTGACGCACGCTGTCCTTGATCTGTTCGAACGGTGGCGGCGTGAACGGGTTGGCGATGTCCAAATGCACGACGTGCCAGCCGAAGCGGGTCTTGACCGGCACCTTCGTGGTCTCGCCGTTTTTCAGCTCGGAAAGCGCCTTGGCGAGTTCTTCGGGCACCTGGTCGGCGCGCACGCGGGTGAACGATTTGGCCTGCTTGGCCTTGGCGCGCCAGACCTTGTAGATGTCGGCGAACGCCTTGCCGGCGACGACTTCCGATTCGGCTTTCAGCGCATCATCGGCGTTTTCAAAGATCAACTGGGTGAAGTCGTACTCGTTCTTGCCGGCGCGCGCCACCTGCGCTTCGAATTCGGCCCTGACCACGGCGTCGGTGATCGGCGCCTGCTGCTGCATCTGGCCCAGCGTGGCATTGCCGAGTGCCTGCAGGCGCGCGGCCTCGACGTCGGCGCGAAACTGCGAGTTCGCGTGGAAACCGTTCTGCTGCGCTGCCTGTGCCAGCAGCACGTAATCGGTCAACAAGGCCAGCGCCTGCTCGCGCTGTTCGCGCTTGGCCAGGTCGAGATTGCGCGCGCGAGCCACGGACTCGAGCAACGCTTGCGGCACCGGCGTACCGTTCACGGTTTCAGCGACTGGCCCGGCGATATCGCCTTGCACCAGCCTCGTATCCGGGCCATTGCCGCCGGACGAACAGCCGGCCAGGAGCAGGATCAGAGGAATCCATTTGCAGCTTTGCATGTGTTGCTCGATGCTCTGGTTGTCGGTGATGGAAGTCGTGGCAGAGCGTGTGTTCAGCCCTCGCCAGGCGCGCGCGTGTCGAGCGCCAGCGCATGAATGTCGGTATGCATCAGTTCGCCGAGCGCCATGTACACGCGCTGGTGCCGTCGGATCAGCGGCAGGCCGGCGAAGTCCGCCGCCACGATGCGCACGCGGAAATGTCCGCGCCCGTCGCGGGCACCTTCGTGGCCGGCGTGCAGATGGCTCTCGTCCTCGATTTGCAGCTCGAGCGGATGCAGCGCCTGTTCGAGGCTGGCGCGGATGTGCTCGACGCGAACGTTCACGGCAGCGTCTTCCGGAACGGGCGCACTGCCACGTCGCGATAAATTCCGGCGGCGACGAACGGATCGGCGTCCGCCCACGCGCGCGCAGCGGCGAGGTCGTCAAACTCGGCGACGATCAGGCTGCCGGCAAATCCGGCCGGCCCCGGATCCTCGCTGTCGATGGCCGGAAACGGACCTGCCAGCAACAGGCGTCCCGCATCATGCAACTCGTTCAGTCGTGCAAGATGTGCCGGACGCGCCGCAAGGCGCGCATCCAGACTGCCGGGACGATCAAGAGCATAGATTGCATACCACACGATGCGGCGGGTCCTTCAAGCGACTCAGGTCTGCTATCATAAAGGAACTGATCGGATTGCTGCGGGGGCTGGACTTGTGCTGGCAATCCCCGTAGTCTCTCACCAGAACACGAGCCCGCCCACGCGCGTCGGCAATCATCGCCTCGCTCCGCTCGACCCGCTCGTGTAATCGAGGCCCTGAATCAGGTTGGCATGCCCGGCAAAGTACCGGGCATCGAAACGGGGCTGGTCGCTTTCCTTCGCTCGACACGCTGCGCAATGCGCGGCGGCAGGCCGGCGACTGCAAGCGGCTCATTTAGGGATTTCATCATTTCGTTCCGCGAGACATATTCACGTCCGCCCGGATGAACAATTGTATTTTTCCACATTGCCTATGAACGGCTGCGCCTTGCTGCACACAACAATCATGGCCACGGCATGAACACGCCGAGCGCCGGTGGCCCCTCCGGGCCATCCGCGGTCTCGGGGGCACTTGGGCTCCTGCCCGGCGCCGAACCGGCCGCGAACGCCGAGATTTTCGCTCCGGTACCGCAGCAGCAGGAAATGCCGCTGGCGATGGTGCGCGGGCAACCGATGCTGCAGATGCCGCAGGACCTGTATATCCCGCCGGACGCTCTCGAGGTCATTCTCGAGGCATTCGAAGGGCCGCTCGACCTGCTGCTGTACCTGATCCGGCGGCAGAATCTCGACATCCTCGACATTCCAATCGCCGAGATCACGCGCCAGTACGTCGAGTACATCGAGCTGATGCACGAGTTGCGCCTCGAGCTGGCAGCGGATTATCTGGTCATGGCAGCGATGCTCGCCGAGATCAAGTCGCGCCTCCTGCTGCCGCGGCCGCCGGTGGAAGAGGGCCTCGAGGACGATCCGCGCGCCGAACTGGTGCGCCGGCTGCAGGAGTACGAGCGCTTCAAGAAAGTGGCGGAGGAAATCGAGACGATGCCGCGCCAGGATCGCGACTTCGTCACCGCGTCGGCGTTCGTCGTCGACCGCAACGTGATCCGCCTGCCGCCACCGGTTGAACTGCGCGAACTGCTGCTCGCACTCAAGGACGTACTCAAGCGCGCCGAACTGACCGGCCGGCACGCCATCCAGCGCGAGGCCTTGTCGGTGCGCAACCGCATGAGCGATGTACTGAAGGCGCTCGAAGACGGCGAATTCCACCGCTTCGAGAAGTTGTTCAATGCCGAAGAGGGCCGGCTCGGCATCGTCGTGACGTTTCTCGCGCTGCTCGAACTGGCCAAGGAGCACCTGATCGAGATCATGCAGGGCGAGCCGCTTGCGCCGATTTACCTGAAGTCACTTGCCACAGCGAAATAGCCATTACCTGATGGAACCAGCTCAGATCAAGCGTATCGTCGAAGCCGCACTACTCGCTTCCGCCCAGCCGCTGTCGCTGCCGCAACTGGCCGCGCTGTTCACCGATGGCGAGGCGCCGAGCCACGAGGATCTGGCGCGCTCGCTCGAGCAGTTGACCGAGGACTGCGCCGAACGCGGCGTCGAACTGAAGGAGGTGGCTTCCGGCTTCCGCTATCAGGTGCGCCAGGAAGTGCATCCGTGGATTGGACGGCTGTGGACCGAGCGCCAGACCAAATACTCGCGTGCGCTGCTCGAGACGCTGTCGTTGATCGCCTACCGCCAACCGATCACTCGCGGCGAGATCGAACAGATTCGCGGCGTCGCGGTTTCGACCAACATCGTCAAGACACTCGAGGAACGCGAATGGATCCGCGTCGTTGGCTATCGCGATGTCCCCGGCAAGCCCGAGCTGTTCGGCACGACCCGGCATTTTCTCGATTACTTCAACCTCAAATCGCTCGACGAACTCCCGCCGCTGGCGGAAATCCGCGACATCGAGGATTTCGACGTGCAAATGTCGCTGGCGCCCGTCGCCGTTGGCGATGATGGTAGTGATGAAGCCGCGCAATCCGGCGGCGCCGTACCGACCGAAGACGACACAGATCCACTGGAAGCATCCACAGCCGATGCCTCTGCCCCGGAGCAAATAACATGAACGCCCCACCCCGCACGCTTCTTACCCTGAAGCGCGCCGCCACGCCTTCCAACGATACCGTTGAAGAGCGCCTGCAAAAGGTCCTCGCCAACGCCGGCCTCGGCTCCCGTCGCCTGCTCGAAGAACGCATCGGCGGCGGCGAGATTCGCGTCAACGGCAACGTCGCCGAGATTGGCTCGAGCGTCCGCGCAGGCGATCGTGTCGAACTCGACGGCAAGTTGTTCGTTACCGTCAACGACAGTGCCGAGCACGCCCAGGTGCTGGTCTTCAACAAGCCCGAAGGCGTCGTCACGACGCGCGAGGATCCGGAAGGTCGGCCGACCGTGTTCGAACAGCTGCCGCGGCTGAAGGGTGCGCGCTGGATTGCCGTCGGACGCCTCGACATCAACACGACCGGCCTGCTGCTGCTGACGACCGACGGCGCGCTGGCGCATGCGCTGATGCACCCGAGCACCGAGGTCGATCGCGAGTACATCTGTCGTGTTCACGGCGAAGTGACCGACGAGGCGCTCGAACACCTGCGCGCCGGAGTCGAACTGGAAGACGGCCCTGCCCGCTTCGAGGAACTCGCCGTGATCAGCCGCGGCGACAGCCACTCCTGGTTTCGCGTCGTAGTGCGCGAGGGTCGCAATCGCGAAGTGCGCCGCATGTGGGAGTCGCAGGGCCTCATGGTCAGCCGGCTCAAACGCATCCGCTACGGCAACGTCGAACTGCCGCGTGGCCTGCTCAAGGGCCGCAGCGAAACACTCGAATCCGAACAGGTCAAGGCGCTGCGCACGTTGGTCGGCGCCGGCGAGCCCGAGCCGACCCTGACATTGCAGCCTGTGATCGGCCAGCGCCGGGCCAAGCCTTCGAATGAATTTCGCCCGACACCACGCGCACAACAGGCCTGGACCGGCGGCGGTGACGAGGCGCGCGAAATCCGTGCCTTCGACCGCATCCGCGACGAAGCGCCATTCAAGCGCCCCGGCGCCAACCGCAACAAGAAAGGCGGCAAGAAACCGCGCCACGGCGCCGGTGCCACCGCCGACCGCGCCGGAGGCCCGCGGCCACCGCGTCGTGGCAGCGGGCGCAATGCGCCGCAGCAGCAGATCGGCATCTATCAGCCGCCGCGCCCGGGCTTCGGCAACGAAGGCGGTGTTTTCGACCCCGCCCGGCCGCCGCGTCGCGGCAAGCGCCCGCCGCGGCCCGGTGGCGCCGGACCATACGCCGGACCGAACCGTGGCCCGGGTGGCGGCAACAACCGGGCGCGCCCGCCCGGCGGTGGCGACGGTCGCGGCCGCAACTTCAACGCGCCTGCAGCCCCTGACGCCTTCGGCAATTCGCTGGGCTATGAAAATCGCGCGCCGCGCCGGCCACGACCGGGTGGCGCCGGCCAGGACCGTCGTCCGGCAACTCCCTACGGGATGCCGCCACGCGGCGACCAGCAGCCGCGGCGTTCCGACGACCGGCCGCCACCGCGCGACGACATCGGCAACCGCATCGGCAACGACAACCGCCCCGGCGGTGCTCCGGGCGGCCCGCGCCGGCGCAGGCGTCCGCCGCCGCGCTGACCCGACGTTCGCTGGCCGTCAGATCCGATAGCACTTCGGGCAACGTCAGCAACAGGAACGGCGAGGAGAACCCTCGCCGTTTCGTGCAAAGAGCAAGTGAAACCCCGGCGTCGGACGTTCAGCCGCGCCAGGAAACAGAAACGGCGAAGGAATGTCCTTCGCCGTTTTTTTTTCGAGCGACGATCAACAATCGTTTTCAGTCGAGCTTGATCGCTTTCTTGTCGCCCTGACGGCGGCGCTGTTCCTTCGCGTCGAAGTCGGCCTTGCAGCCGTCGCGCTTGACCATCACGCAGTCGAGGTAGTCGGTGATCTCGACCAGCGCGGCGCGTATCGCCTTGCCGGTCGGCGTGTTCTCTTCGTGTGCCAGACTGCCGCCGAAGCCGCCGCGATAAACACCGACGGCGACACCGCTGCTCTTGCTGCGACCTTCGATCGTGCGCGAGAAATCGACATCGCTGGTCGTGGTGTTGATGACACGGATATCGACGGCCAGATAGGCCTCGGCCGACTTGCCGCCGAAGCCGATACCCTTGAAACTCAGGCCGCCGCCGGTGCTCGAGGTGTTCTCCTCGTATGCGGTTACCGTTCCGGTAATCAGGTATTCGGCACCGGTCACCTTGCCGATCTTCGCACCGGTACCAGGAGCGACGCGCCCGGAAGCGGCCAGGTTC
>Ga0193726_1003277_pt1 | contig 10393 bp, 6 predicted proteins | sample H2c1metaG_FD_144928 | JGI IMG/M metagenome (GOLD analysis project Ga0193726, IMG submission 144928) | Soil microbial communities from a riparian zone of the East river system, Colorado, United States - H2c1 | ecosystem: Environmental > Terrestrial > Soil > Riparian zone | place: USA: East River... | reverse complement strand
TAGGGGCGTAGCTCAGTGGTAGAGCAGCGGCCTTTTAAGCCGAAGGTCGTGGGTTCGATCCCCACCGCCCCTACCAAGTCAGAAGTGAACTAGCCAAAGCCCAAAAAAGGCCGATCAATACTGCTTGTCGGTACATACTGAGTCGGCTGCGGCCTCAACCGCATCCATCGCCTCGCGATGATCGTTCCTCAGAGTATTGGCCGTAGTGCCAGCTTGTAGACAGTCGGACTGGAATATCGCAGTCGAATGAAGATTTCTTTTTCGTGGGATCGCCCGCGAAAATCCGGCGGGAGTTTGCTCCGCTGGCTCGAACAACTGCGCCGCGGACGGTGCCCCGACTCGCATTTATAGAGCCTAACTCCGTAATCAGAATGTGGGAACTTTGAGGTTTTTCAAGGACATGAGGTTTTTCAGGGATTGACTTTCCGCCCACAATGCATAGCATCGTGCCGCCTAACCTCAGTTCTTCATGTGAGGACAGGCCAAGGGGTGATCCAATGACTCGAAGAGTGGTTGCTTTACTATCGGTATGCCTAATCGCTGTTTTCCTTGTTCCCGCTCAGGGATTAGCCCAACTGGGTGGTGGGCCTAAGGGCCACGTCATGATCCCTAGATCCAGCACGGCTCAGCCCGGCGATGCCGGAGTCAACGCCCATACTCATCTCCGCATGTTCGTTCCTTCCACTGGAATGAATTTCGGCCCAGCGGTACAACCTAGCGAGTTGCCTCCGTTCCCCGGCCTTTTCTTCGAGACGCCGGCCTCGATCGGCTGCATCTATCATCTCGTCCACCATTCCATCCCCGGCTGCAATCCCAACTCAACCACCGAGAATCCCAATGTCGGCAGGGGCGCCGGAGCCATTGCTCTGATTGAGGCCTTTGATGACCCATCCGCTCAGGCTGACCTGGACACGTTCTCAGCCCAGTTTGGCTTGCCTCAAACGACCATTTCCGTGGTCTATCTCACCGGTGCGCAACCGAAGACCGACCCAACGGGTGGCTTTGAGATCGAGGCCGCCTTGGACCTCGAATGGGCCCATGCCATGGCTCCCCAAGCCAAGATTTTTCTCGTCGAAGCCCCGAACAACGGCCTCGTCAACCTGTTTAACGCCGCCAGGCTGGGCGCCAGCCTTGTTGCGGCCAGCGGCGGCGGCGAAGTGTCCATGAGCTTCGGCACCGGCGAATTCGGCCCACCCGATTTCTCATTCAGCGAGACAATCTTTGACCCGACGTTCGTTTTACCCGGAGTGGTCTTCTTTGCCTCTTCCGGAGACAGCCCTGGGACCGAATACCCCAGCGTATCTCCCAACGTTGTCTCTGCTGGCGGCACGACGCTCTCTCGCGATCCCAACAGCGGCAAGTTCCTCCTGGAAACCACATGGCAAGACGCTGGTGGCGGCCCCAGCATCTTCGAGCCACGGCCTTCTTTCCAGGATGGTGTGCGCTTCCTCGTTGGCAACTCTCGCGGCACACCGGATTTATCCTTCGACGCCAATCCCACTACCGGTGTGTGGGTGTTTAACACCAACCCCGTCTTGGGCACCGGCTGGTTCATCGTCGGTGGCACCAGCGTCTCTTCGCCAGCTCTCGCTGGCATCGTCAATGCCGCCAGCGGCTCGCGCAATTCCAGCCAGGACGAAAACCGCGAACTCTACAACCACATCTTCGGTAACTCGTTCAATGACACCGTTTATGGCAACTGCGGCCTCACTGCCGGCAACTTTGCCATATTCGGCTACGACCTTTGCACTGGCGTCGGCACCCCAAATAGCCTTCGCAACAAGTAACCACATCTAGCCCAAGTCATTCCTCGGCTTATGTGCATTTTCTTAGCGTCTTCCTGGGCCCTCTTCGCCGAGGGCCCTCTTCCTTCCTAACGTGTAGATGTTCATGGTGGTCCGAACGTCAGCGTGCCTCAACAGAGGCCTGCTGAACTCTCACAATCACGACCCTTGGAAAGCGGCTTTGCAGAGCCACATTGTATAAACACATAAACCGGCCGCAATCGACGGCTAGATGGCTAATCGAAACGTGGCTCCAAATGGCTCCAATTGGCAGCGGGCGGCGGTGCTACGCCGTTTTCTTTACTGGACTCAATAGTTGGGATGCAATTTCGATCCCCACCGCCCCTACCAAAATCTTCTGATGAATCAAAAGCTTCCAGACCAATGGTTGGAAGCCGTTTTTCTTTGGGATCCACTGTAGTAAGGAATGTAGTAAGAAATTTCACTGAACGGTTGGGCGCTGCCACTCTATCCGTGCGACTATTTGCCTTCCTTCCGCGTCAGTCGTTACCAGATACTTCGTGCCGCCCCAATCGTAGCCGTCTTGGTGCCTGGTTAGACCGTTTTCGTCGGAAATCTTAGAAGCAAGCGGCTTCTTAAACGTACGTACCCGGGCAATCTCGACCAGGCGCTTTGTGGCGCGACGAATTGCGGCCAGCAGTTTGGTCGCGGTGGACTCTGCGTCATCCAAAGCAGTGATTGAGAATCGTTCAACGACATCGGCATGGTCTGTCTTTTTATGTACTGTCATAGAGCCACCGCGATAGAAACGACTTCACGCTGTTCGGCCCCGTTGTATTGCGCGACTTTTTTCATGGCGTCGCGCAAATCCGCTTCACTTGAAATGTTATATCGGGAAAACATTGCAGAAGTCGCGTGGCCAGTAATTCTCTGAGCCACTGTCATGCACTCCAGACCGAATCAAATTTCGAGCTGCGCTTCGCCGGAAGTCGTGAAAAATCCGGCCACTGCATTTTAGCTTTCCGCGATTCAAAACGGCCTTGCAGTTTACGCAACGTCGGGCTAGTCCGAGTCGCGACAGAGTGCTGTCGCGTGACGGAGTTTGCCTGTGTTCCCTTGAATACGCTGGGGATAGGAGTGCCACAAACGGTGCAGCTTTCGTTAGTGCGCTAACCAGGACCGACGGATCACTCGTAGCGGAGGGCAACCATAGGGTCGACCCGGGAGGCGCGGCGAGCGGGGAGTAAGCCCGCAAGGGCGGCAGTGGCAGCCAAGAGAAACGCCGCAAACAGGATCGCCACCGGGTCGGCCACACCCAGGCCAAACAACATGCCACGGACGAGTTGAGTTCCAGCAAGTGCGACGGGCACGCCGATGGCAATGCCGACGGAGACGAGCAACAGGGTTTCGCGCAACACCTGCCAAAGAACGCCGGCGGGCTCAGCGCCCAAGGCTAGACGAATGCCGATGTCGCGGGTGCGGCGGGCTACCGTGTACGCCATGATGCCGTACAGACCGATAGCGGCGAGGAGCATGGCAAGGACGCCGAAGGCTTCGGAAAGCTGCTTGATGAAACGGTCCGTCTGAAGCGATTCATCCACCAATTGAGACATGGAATTGATTTCGATGGGCGGCAGGGAGGCGGCGACTTCTTTCACAGCTTGCCGCAAGGAGGCGGCGACGGCCGCGGAATCGGCGAAGGTGCGCACTTCGTATCTCGCAGCGGCCTGCTCCCAGACGGGGTTGAACAGCGGAACGTAAATGCGCGGAGGAGTTTTCTCGCGCAGATTGCCGTACTTGGCATCGGCAACGACGCCCACTACGACCATTTCGGCGGGATTGCCGGCATAGGTGTCGCGCACATGCTTGCCGAGAGGAGTGGTATTGGGGAAAAACCGGCGAACGAAGGTCTGATTGACGACCGCGGCGCGGACGCCGCCTACGGAGTCCTGCAGCTCGATTTCACGACCCATCAACAGGGGAATCCCGACTGTCGAGAAGTACTTGGGGCCGACATGGTCGAAGCTGGATTCCAATTCATCTCCGGGCTTGGGCGTGTAGCCTTCGACCCAAACGGGATCGCCGGAATCGGAGTGGCTGAACAAGCCATTGTGAGAGACAGTTGCGCCGCGCAATCCGGGCATGGCAGAGATTCTCTCCAGCAATTCCTGATACAGGCGGGTTGCCGCCGGGCCTTTGAAGCCCGCCGGAGCAGCATCCACCCGAAACAGCAACAAATTCTCCCGCTGATAGCCGAGATAGACGTGGTTGAGGCGGGAGAGGCTGCGCACGAAAAGGCCGGCAGCCACGAGTAGACTTAAAGACACCGCGACCTGCGCAACGACCAGGATCTTGCCGATGGGTATGCGGCGTGAAGCAGAGTTGGTGAGCTTGGAGGTAGTGGATTTTAGTGCAGGCGAAAGATCGAGGCGTGTGGAAAGCAGCGCTGGAAGCAAACCGAAAAGGATGGCGGTGAGAAAGGTGATGCCGAGGGTGAAGGCCAGGGCACGCGCGTCGGGCTGAAGATCGAGCTGAATACTGGTAGATCCGGCGGCACCCGCTACCATCCGGAGCAAGAGGACATCGCACCAGTGCGCGAGGAAAAGTCCGGCGGCAGCGCCGAGTGCCGCGAGTAGCAGACTCTCGGTAAGCAACTGACGAATCAAGCGCCGGCGCCCTGCGCCGATCGCAAGGCGCATGGCGAATTCCTTCTGCCGGCCGGCACCACGCGCCAGGAGCAAATTCGCAACATTGGTGCAGGCGAGCAGCAGGATTAACCCAACGAGAACCATGAGGAACTGGAGCGGGGTGCCGAACGGGTCGCGAAGAGTGGAAGAGCCCGCGGAACCGGCGCGCAGATGCAGCCGCTGATCCAGCGAGTGACGCCGCTCTTCGGTAGTAAGCGTGGAGCCGACTGCAGATTCGAGATAGCGCTTGAAGTCGATGTTCAGGGCAGCGTTCGCCTGAGTGAGGGAGATGCCCGGCTTCAGGCGGCCCATCACTTGAAGCCACATGTGCTGATTCACGATGCCTTGCGGCGACGGGCTAAATAAGTCGACGCCGGGGTAAATGGCATCCTGCATCTGCATGGGAACCCAAAGATCGGGAGCTTCACCGACTGTTTCGCCAAAAAATCCCGGCGGAGCGACACCCACGACCTGGAACGACCTGCTGCGCATGCGGATGACAGTGCCGAGCACCGAAGGATTTAAAGCAAAGCGGCGCTTCCAGAAGGCGTAGCTAAGAACAGCGATGGGCGAACCCCCGCGGACGCGATCGATGTCTGGGCCGAAGGCCGTGCCCAGGGCGGGCGTCATGCCGAGCGTGGCGAAATAATCTCCGCTAACCAGGCGGACCCGTGCGATTTCGGAGTTGCCGCCGCGAAGCGAGGAGGAGCCGGAGATCGAGACCTCAATATCCGGGAGCGAACTGTCCACGGCGAACAGGGACGAGAAGGCGCTGTTGTGGTCACGAAGATACTCAAATTCGGAATAGGCCAGAAGCGAGCGATCGCCGGTCGCGCTGCCGAAAAGGCCGCCATGATTGTCGGGATCGGTCACGAACGCCAATTGCTCCGGATGAGCGACCGGAAGTGAGCGCAGAAGCACGGCATCGAGGACGCTGAAAATCGCGGTGTTAGCGCCGATACCCAAAGCCAGCGTGAGAACGGCAATCAGGGTAAAGCCCGGGCTCCTGGCGAGCATGCGAAGTGCGTAACGAAGATCCTGCCAGACGGCTTCCATAGTGGCCACCCCACACGAGTCCTTTGACGGCTGAAGCACGTTGCATTCCGTGCGGCCTTGCATTTGAAAGTACTGTCGCCGAAGCACTTAGGCACCGGGAGGGAGATTCGAGGCTACTCAAGCTCGCCCGGTTCTGGGACGCTGTTGTCTCAAAAGCGGACGGCAGCACGGGCAAGACCCTCTCCGAGCCTCACCTCGGCGCGAGATCGATGAGTAGGATGACGGAGTTTTCGCGGGAGCGGTCGAAGACGATGCGCCTGCCGTCGGGAGTTATGTCGAAGGTGCGCATCGCGGCGGGATTGCTGAAATGAGTCAAGCGGCGTGAGCGCATAGAGTCGACATCGAGCAGCCAGAAATCCAGGCCAGCTGTAGTGGTTCCCAGCATGTAATCCAGCCCCGAACCGTTGGGGAGAAAGTGCGCGCGTTCGCCGTCGCGCTGCGCTTTGATATCGGGCAGCTGCACATCCGGACCACGCCGCTGGTTTCTAAACACCTTAGAACCTACAAGACTAATTTGGGCTATATACGCTGAGCGTGTAGATGAAGTCCGGGCGAGCATCGCCGCGCATGTCGGAAACACGAATGTAGTAGGTGAGTGGAGTCGTTCCACTCCCAGGAACTTTGAAAGTGAAGTACGGTGATCCGATGCTGTTATTAAGGGGGAGCCCGTTCACGCACGGCAGATTGTAAACAGAGTTGGCATCGCCAGTTTGCCACGCACAGGTCTGATATCGCTTGCCAGTAGCATCCAGGATTTCCAAAACAGGTTGCAATGAATTGGGCTCCGGAGGCTGGAGAAAATCATTGTTGGGCGAGACGTCAAATATTACTCGTGATCCCGGCGTAGCTTGCAAGGAATATACGTCTACGTCCGGTCCCGTAGAAGTCGGATCACTGACTGGGCTAATAGAGGCCAATAATGAAATATTGGAAAGTGGAGTGGCTTGGGCAATCGTGTCGTTGCGCGTCATTTGACCGGGGTCTTTGACAGCCCACGTTAAGGCTTGTGAGACGGTTTGATGGAAGGCCCCCGGGCCGCCGTCCGAAAGATTCACGGTGAAATTGTAGACTCCGGCGGTTGTGGGGGAACCGGTAAGCAATCCGTCCGGTGCAGGGGATTTAGCGAAAGCGATGCCGGGTGGCAAATTTCCAGAGGAAACGGTCCAGTTGTAGGGCACACCGCCGCCGCTGGCGGAGAGCTGCATGTTGACCTGGCTGCCAGTGGCAACGGGTGGAAGATTAGTCGTGTGAGTCAGGAGTTGAGTGACTTCCTGAATAGAAAAGACGGTGTACGGAGCGATGAGCGGTGGATTGCTGCTGTCATGCGCGGTGATGACGGAACCGAATAGTTGCGGAGCAGCGGGAGTGCCAGAGAGAGTGCCAGTCGTGGTGTCAAAGGTGAAGCCCGCGGGAATGTCATTCATGTGCCAGGTATAGGGAGGGCAGCCACCGGTGATGGGAAAAGTGGTGGTGTAACTCTGGTTGTAGAGAAGTTCGACGTAAGTAGGGCCGCCCATGGTCATCTGGTCGCTGATACGGATCTGGTAGTCCTTGGTAAGCGTGTTGGGTGCTTCGTAGGAATCGGAAACCCGGAGAGTGAATTTGAAGAGGCCGTCAGCGGTAGGGACGCCAGACAAACCGACATTATTGAATGCGGGTAAGTTTGCGAGAGTGACGCCATCGGGCAAATTGCCTGCTGACAGTTGCATTTTATAGGGAGCACGACCGCCGGTGACCCGAACGCCGGCGCTGTAATTGAGTCCTCTAGCGCTGTCCGGAAAAGTAGAGTTATCGAAGGAAAGCGCAGGCTGCACATTGAGAGTGACGAAAGGGTTGATGCTGGCCGGGGGAGAAGCGGAGTCGGTAACAAAAACGAGCATGGTGTCGCCATATTGCGTGGTACTCGTCGGAGTTCCGTATACCTGACCCGTGGTGGTGTTCAAATGCATCCCGGCGGGAAGCGCAGAGTTCGTGCTGAGAACTAAATGATAGGGAGGCGTACCTCCCGCAGGCTGGATGTATTCGGAATACGCGAGATTTTGAACTGCATCTGGAAGCGTGCTATTGGGGATGACGAGGCCGTTGCGAATATTCCAGGTGAAGGCTTGCGATATTTTGAATTGTGGGCTGAAGCTGTCGGTGACCTGAACAGTGAAATTGTAATTTCCAGGAGTGGTCGGCGTTCCTTGCAGCAGGCCGTAGTTGTTGATGGAAGTTCCGGGGGGAAGGTTGCCAACGATTGTGCTGAAGTTATAGGGGGGCACACCGCCGGAAACGGAGACATAGTAACCGGTAGGGATGGCCACATTCGCGTCCGGAACGCTGGGCCCCACTTGAAAGCTCAGGGGAGCGACAACCATCAAGGTTACCCCGGACGAAGCGGAGACTCCATTGGAGTCCGTAACGGTGAACTCGGAATAAAAATTGGATGGCTGGGTGGGCGTGCCGCTGACCGTGCCGTCGGATCCGAGAGACATACCGGGAATCGCGAAGAGGCTGGAGGTCCAGGTGTAGGGGGATTTACCGCCCGTGGCCTGTAGGCGGGAAGAATAGGCTTGGCCCTGTACGCCGGCGGGCAATTGGGTTGAAGTGATTTGCAGTGGTGAAGGCGGAGGATTATTCGAACCGCCCGCGCCGGTGCTGCCACCGCCGCCACAGGCAAAGGCAAAGCAGGAAAGCAAAACAGCGAGAGACACGAGGCTCGAGTTGCAGAAGCGTTTCATGCCGGGAGGCGCTCCTCGGCTTCGGGAAGCATTTCGCGACGTAACCAGCGGACGGGTACCGGCGAAGACAGGAGAACGGCACTTTCAAAAGAGTCAAAGCGCGGCTGCGTCCCTTGTAGCGTGATATTGAAAGTGGTGGTAGCACCCGCGGTAACGGTGACCGTGCTGCCAGAGGTCATGGTGCCCGGAGCAGGGATAGGAATGTCCAATGGACCGACACTGGAGCCGCCAGTGAACCCTTCGTAAACGGATTCGGCGGAGAGCGTGTAAGTACCTGGAGGCAACGGGATTTCAAAGTGACCAAGGAGAGCCGGGTCACGCGACCCGAACGGGTCTCCGGGATTTGAACAGGTATCGGCAGTCGGCGCGGCTGGATTTACGCAGGTCGTGGTTTGACCGGGATTGCCGGTGAAGAGATACCCCGAGACCGCGGATACCGCGTTGCGGCGCGAATTATTCGTATTGCGAGCAATGATGTTGACATCCTGGGCGGGAGTTACGCCGTCGGAGAAATAGACTGTGCCGGAAAGGGAGCCGTACGCGCTGGCAAACGTAGTTTTGCCGGCGGGAGCGGGCGAAACTACGGGGTAGAGTTTAGACATCCAGGCCGCATCGTCGACCGCCAGGATGGGAACGCCGGCCGTAACTTTTGCCGGGCAAAGTCCGATGATGGGAAACATGATGGGCATACCCGCGGTGTCGTCCGGACCGCAGGCAAACGATTGGTTGTTAACCGCTTTTAAAAGGATATCGACGTTGATTTGCGAGTGCCCCAGGCCGAGGAAGTGGCCAAATTCGTGGGTGAAGGCCTGATCGAATTGGCCCGAGGTCAATTCGAAATTGTAGGAGTTGTCATTGATGCCGTCCTGGAAGCGGCCGTTGAGGATGGCCCCTGCAGTGCGAAGTTTACCGGTCGCGGGATTGTCTGTGCAGACGAACGCGAAGCCAATGACTTCCGGGGCCAGACCGAGAGCGTCGAAAATGCTGCCGTCGGAGTCAAACATGATGGGGTTTTGGCCGCCGCCATAGCAGGAGTTGGGGTCGGGATTCTGTCCAGCAACTTCGCCGGTGACGGTGAGAAAGTCGTTCGCAGTTTTTACATCGCCGTTGGCGGGAAAGGAGCCAACAGCCAAGAGGCCGCCGGCATTGGTGATCGTGAGTTTGGCCGTGGGTAGAGCGGACCAACTGTTAAACAAATTCTGGACCCGCGTCAGACCGTGGGCGTTGTCAATCACGATGGGGCCACCATTGGGTTTCTGGCTCAGAGGGCCGCTATCGACGCGATAGATGATGGGTTGCGAATTGTCCCAGACATAAGGAATACCGGGAATGACCGTACCTGGACCGCCAACGTATAGAGGTCCGCCAGCAAAAGTTGCGGGGAGCGGGAAGAGCAGTAGAGCAATAACGAGGGCGCTGGCTTGCCGGAGAAATTGGTGCGGTGGTGGGTTCATGGGACGGTGCTTCCAGCAGAGATAGTTCGAATCAGCGACTTCAATTGGTCGAGAGGAATGGGGCCGGGCTTGGGTTGGGCGACGAGTTCTTGGGCGGCAGCCGGTAGTCGGAGTCCACTAGATGTAAGATCAGCATCCAAGCCGCGGAACAGACCAGCATTGCCGATAGAATTGGCAACGAAACTCTTGCCATCTTTGGCGGAGCTGATGGTGAACCGCCCTTGCTCCATTCCGGCAGGGCTGGAGAGGCCGTAAACATTGGGCTTGAGCAAGATCAGAAGAAGATGCTGGCCCGCGCGATAGCCCATTTTTTGCTGGAGGTCGCGGCGATCGATGACGGCTTGTGCGAAGGTGTAGGTACTGCCCGGAGTTCCCCGCAAGGCGTCTTCCACCTGAAGAGTGACCACGACGGTCATCAAATTGTGCCATTGCGCATGCGGCTGCACGACGACGCTCGTGACGGAGCCTTGGATCACGGTGTGGGATTCGGTGACGAGCTGCCGCAAATTGCGGGAAGCCGTGAGAGCGCTGCTCTGGGCGGAAGCCGAGAGAAAAGGGAAAAAGGCCGCGGCAACCAGGATGAAGTAATGGAACGGACGCGCAAACCTGATGCGAAGCAACGACGACCGCTGGGCTGGGGTGGTCTGCATTGATCGAGCAAAAATTTTCGAGTGAAAAACGGGACGCGCGAAGAGTAATGGCCTTTTATCAGTTTGTCAATAGATATT
>Ga0193726_1003276_pt1 | contig 10393 bp, 16 predicted proteins | sample H2c1metaG_FD_144928 | JGI IMG/M metagenome (GOLD analysis project Ga0193726, IMG submission 144928) | Soil microbial communities from a riparian zone of the East river system, Colorado, United States - H2c1 | ecosystem: Environmental > Terrestrial > Soil > Riparian zone | place: USA: East River... | reverse complement strand
GCTGATGCAGCCTATCGGCTACATCCCGCCGGCCGAGGCCGAGCAGCGCTACTACGCCATGCTCAATGAGCAGAAACTGGCAGCGTGACTCAAACCCAAAAGCCTCCGACAAACCCGGGGCGGTTCATTGGGAAGATCGTTGCCGGCCGGCATCGGCATGACAGAGGCAGCCGAGTGGGGCCCCATCCATCGCTCTCGAAGCCTTCAAGATACACCCGGCTTCCGTCATTCAACTCCAGTACAAAGCCGCCCGCCCAGGTGTCGCTTTCGGAGTCAGCCCAGGCCCTCACGACATGGGTGATGGCGTGGACATCAAGGGCGTCCGCCCGCCAGGCCGACCTTCTGCAGCTCGAGCAGATCGCAGCAGGGTATTCGTCACGCGAGCGCTTCCTCACCGAGCTGACGCTCGATCCACCTGATGCTACGAGTGATCAGGCGGGCGTGCCACTTCTCGACGAGGACTACCTGATCCTCTCCACGATTCATTCCGCCAAGGGGCAGGAATGGAAATCGGTGTTCATCCTGAACGTTGTCGACGGTTGCATGCCATCCGATCTTGGCACCGGAACTACCGCCGAGATAGAGGAGGAGCGGCGGCTGCTCTACGTCGCCATGACACGCGCGAAAGACAATCTGAGCCTCGTCATGCCCCAGCGCTTCTTTACTCATGGCCAGAATCCGCAAGGCGATCGTCACGTTTATGCGTCACGAACCCGCTTTATTCCGGCGAGCCTTTTAAGGCATTTCGAAAGCACGACGTGGCCGCAATCGGATGCTCAGGCGCGCGAGCGATTGGCCGCAAGAAAGGTCCAAATCGATGTTGGAGCTCGAATGCGCGGAATGTGGCGATGAGCCGATCCGAGGCCGGTTGCAACGACGTCCCCGCTGATTGGTAGCCGGCATCGTTTCTACGATCCAATCTCTGAACGACTACGTTCTCTCTGAAGCCTACGTGTGCTTTCGTCTTACCATCCACCGCATGACCGCAGGTTAGGGGTCGGGGACTGAGACAGTGGCCTCGGTCCCCGCCTTCAGTTTCCTGTCAACACGTTGCATGTCTATCGCGATGTGGAGGCTGAACTGTCGATCGGGAAGCCGAGCACGTCGCGGCCTTAGAGGCTCGCCGGAGCCGGTACCGGCCCCCCAGCAACACTGCCACCCTGGTTGCATTCAAGAGAGGAGCGGCGCGACAACCATCCGCTGCCCTCTAACCCGGCCTGCAACTTTCATCGCAGGCCGGGTACTATCACATTAAGAGATCATCTGATTAAGAGATCATCCAGTCGTGTTGATTCAACTGGCTAGGTTGCACGTTATCGAGCGTAATCGTGTCTCCAGCAACGTGAACGATCGTATTACCGTGGTCACTATCCACCTGAAGACCACCCAAGTGCTGGGCCAGCAGATTAGGATCGAAGACCAGCTGGTCGTGCCCTGGAGTGAAGTCAGTGATCGTCGCCTTCACTCCAGTGGTATTGAAGACAAACTGATCGTCGCCGTTCATGCCGACCAAGGTTTGGTTCCCTTGGGCTGGCACCAACGTATCGTTTTGTGGACCGCCGGTGAGGGCGGCATCGCCTTGCTGACCGATCACCAGTTGCGGAGCATCTGGTGTTTCTGAGGCTTCATTGCTGGAATGACGCTCGGTGAACACGAACGCATCACTTTGCATCACTTGGGTATCGGTATTGCGCTCGATGATATCGGTGAGCGTGGTATTCTGGATTTCGTTCAACGTATGCTGATCAAAATCCTGGTTCTGATAGAAGAAACGGTCACCATCACGTAGGACCTCGAATTGATGGGCGATGATGGTATTGAAAGTCTGCCCGACCATCCCGCCGTCAACATGAGACTCAGACAGGCCACCGGTCCAGAGGTCAATCGCGTCAACCGTACCAAAAGCCTGTTTGAGCGCGGCTATGGTCCCTTGATCGGTAGTGATCTGACTGAAATCGGTGTAGGGCGTCAGACCAAGTTCCGCACGCATTTCGTTCAAGGTGGGCAGGCCAAGATCATGCCCTCGTTGAATGTTGATCGAGGCCAAGTCAATCGCCGCCGGTGGATCGACGAGAAAGTTACGCAAGTCATCGACAATGCGCGCATCCATGGCCTGTGATGGATCGTCACCAAGATGGCGCAAGAAACCATCTGCCCCACTGTCAGCCGTAAAATCACTGGCCGTCAGGAAGAAGGTGTCTTTCAGATCCAACGCCGGGCCAACGGTATCACCAGAATTGTCGATGCGTTCGGTCTCGGCCGAGACAATCGAATGACCAAACCGGAAGGCCGCCCCTGCGAATTCTTCGGAAATGCGCGGATCGGCATTCGGATCGTAACCTCGATAAGCCGTCAACGTCTCCGGACCCAGCAAATGCGGCAAGAACTCCGAATAGGTGATATGGGCGATTTCCGCATTGGTAATCGCCTTGGCTTGATCATAAAGCTGATCACCCGTCCAATTTGGATGTTCAGTGTGTATCTGATCAACCTGATAGTTGTGTTCCCGCAAGAACAGCGTTTGCAAAGCCGTCAAAGAAGGGTTTTCCTGTGCCCGCACGTCTCCGGCCAGAAATGCCCCATCGACAATCGGCAAGTTGTTTCCCGCCGAAGTCAGCAAGTGGCCGTCAGGCAGGCGCAAGCTGGCGGCGGTCTGTGGGTCCGAACCGTAAACCATTGAGGCATCCAACCAACCAGTGATTGTATTGATGGCTGTGGCTGGATGGTCAGTACCCGCACCGGTGGCTGGATCAATCACCGCGCGGGTTAGATCGATGTTTGCCCCGGAGGGAAAGCTTGGATCACCGGCTGGGATGTTGACGTCGATATGGTTGATGCCATCTGACTGTTCGAGGTCGAGATCGTGATCAATGAACTGCCCCCAGGCATACATGAAACCCGAGAGGCCCTCCTGGTTAGGCACGTCAGCGTCGCCCTGTCCAACGACAATGTTACTTATTTCTCTTGGGCTGGGAGCCTCCGTCAGGGTTGAGATTCCATCAGCGAAATTTGCTGCGCCAACTCGATCAAAATCAGTGTTTGTCGCATTGAAGTCTACGTTCGTCAGATTGTTGTCAGTTCCGTCGATGGTGCGGATATTGGAGACTATTTCTGCCTCGTCACCTCTTCCATGTTCGATTTGGCCCGAATGAAGTGAGTTCCCATCGGTGGGATCGTCATTCGCACGGTTGGAGTGTGGAAGAGCACCCGTTGCGTCGTTTTCTCTGAGCTCGGTGCGGTTAGCGGGATCGAAATTCTCATCGGTTGAATCGTTGTTCCAATGGTTTCCGGTTTGGATCCTCATTACGACATTCCTTTGGTGGCCTCATCGGAAAGAAATTAAGCGTGTTCTAGGCAACGATCGCGCTGGCCGCCTCACTGGGGCACATTTTGGATGAACGATGACGTACTTTGTTGTTTCAGAGTCAGTCCCAAATTCTGGCGAGCGTCACGCCTACGACTACACATATTGAACAGTAAAAAAAGAACGCTCCGGCACGGTCACCCCATAGTCCCTATTTCTGCATCGCGAACTTGCTCGCCAAGCGTGATTGGCACGACGAACAATTCGAGAGCAGCAATGTCTGGGGAGTGATGGCGAAGAAAAGTCTTCCAGCCTAGCGACGGCAGACCGCGTCGACGTTCCATGCACTTGGCGGCGGTCGACTGAGCGATATAGATATCGCGCTTCTGCAACTCTCCATGACTACTCGGCGCCGAGACTGCAGGTCAGCCAACCCGTCGCCGCGACTTCCAGCGCCAGAATAGGCGAAAGCCAATTCGGTGCCAGCGCCGGAAGGTCTCTCGCGTAAAGATGATGAACGACGGGAAGGAAAGGGTCACTGGATGGCCACGCCTGACGCTTGCTCAGGCAGCACAGGATGTGAGGAAGCTTGGGCCATCCGTAATCAGCGAATACCGCTGCGCTTCAAAAATGAAAAGTACCGAGGGAGACTTTGGCTCAGTCACCGGTGTCGTAGTTCATTTACGACGGCAGGTTCCGCGTTGCGCGCGACTTCCGAGTGCTGCTGACGGTGCCACCGCTGAGTAAAGATTGGAAGTTGGAGCGTTTTCCCGCCTCCCGCTTGACAAGCCACTCTTAGGAGGGCGAGACGGATCCCATCCGCGTCCTTATCGTCGAAGATGACGAGCATTATCGCGAAATTGTCGGTGATGAACTGTCGTGGCATGGATTTGTCGTCCGCAGCTTTGCCGACGGTGACTCCCTGCTCGAGTCTCTCGATGCCGCCGCCGAGGCCGATGTCGTCGTCCTTGATTGGAGGCTTCCGAATATTTCAGGCATCGACCTACTACCCGAACTGCGCCGGCGCGGCGTGACCTTGCCAGTGGTGTTCCTGACGAGTCACGCCCCGTTGGCAAACGAGCAACTCGCTTTCGAACGCGGCGCGCTCGACTTCATCGACAAAACACGCGGCGTGGAGTTTCTCGCCATGCGTCTCAGGCTGGTGGCCGAACTTGCCAAGCCTGCCGCCAATCCCAAGGCCGACAAGACCATCGTCTGCGGTAAGCTCGTTCTCAAGCCGCATAGCCATCGAGCCTATTGGGACGGGGTCGATGTCGGCCTCACCGTGAGCGAATACAACATCGTTCATCTGCTGGTGTCGAGTGTCGGCCGCTACAGGACGTATCGCGCGATCTACGACCTTCAACACTATGAAGGCTTCATTTCTGGGCCTGGGAATCATGGATATCGGACAAACGTTCGAGCAACCATCAAGCGAATCCGCCGCAAATTCCGCGACCTTGACCCGACCTTTAACGAAATCATGAACTCCCATGCCTTCGGATACCGCTGGGAAGGATCGGCTGCGCCGAGTTGAACGTTTTGTCGGCCATCCAGGTGGAGGTCGCGTTCTTTTCTTCCAGCCGCGTCGACGATGAAACGAAACTTGAGGCACTGCAGTTCCTTGGACACTGGGTGGGCGACATCGACCGCTTCATGTCTCCTTCGAGGATGACTGGGCGGCAACAACATAGCCGTGGTCGGCGAATGCCAGGGCAAGCTTCATGCCGCCTGGGATAGCTGCCTGGTTGTGAAAGCAGTAGCGGCAGATGTGACCGCCGCTGCCACCGACCTTATGAAGTCGATCACGCCAGCCAAGATCGGAGAGTGGACCCATTCTGACCCCGTAGTCTGGGCCAACGAATCGTTCGCGATTGCTGAGCGTGCGCAGACAAAATACTGCGTCCAGGGCGGCTCATCCTGCGAGCTTCCCGACCCAGCGAGAGTGAACATCTACGCTGCCTATTTCCAGGCGAACACCCCGATTGTGAGGGAGCAATTGCAGAAAGCCGCCGTCAGACTCGCGCACATGCTCGATGCCGCTTTGGGTAAGTGACTCTGCGTCCCAACTAGCCCGGTCTCGCAGCCGGGGCTTTCTCTCTGATCGCAGGGGGCCCCGTGCCATGGTCATTTTCGTGGGCTTTGACACATTGCCGTGGAACTCTTTGTGCTCTCCTCAGGCTAAGAGCCCAGTACGGAGAGTGAGCAATGTCCCTCCTAAGATCGAACGGGAAGTTAGCGAACAAGGGGACGCTCTCGCGGATACTCGCGCCGTCGGTAGCGCTCGCAGCGCTAACGGCTAGTTCTCAGGCGCAAAGCCTCCCCGAAGTTTCCTTGAAGTACCTCCAGCGCCATGAGGTGCCTTGCCAGTGTGTAGTTAAGGTCGATAGCACTGACAATATGGACCAGGTCGCCATCTGCGAAGATGGGCGCGAATGGGTCTTGTTCTGGGTGGAAGATGAGGTCGCGTTCGTTCGTCCCGGCTCTCGTCAGCTCTACAGGTGGCGTCCAGACGTCAATATTTCGTTCCCTGACCTCTACAAAGGTCCGCAGCGGATATCCCAAAATCAGCTTGTGGGAAGCAACGGACCCTAGCTCCGCTCCGTGGGTTAGTCGCTGCGGGCGTACCAGGGCAGCGCAAGCGTTTGAGAGTGCCGCCATGGACTGTCCTCGCAGGACGGTTTCCATCAAGGGTGGGTCAACGGCCGGAAGCTGTCCCGTGTGAAGAATAAGGCGCAGCCGCCCTAGAAGCGGGATGACCCGAGCGCGCATAGAAAAAGGCCCGCACCGGGGAAGCAAACCCAATGCCGGCCTCGACGGCCAAGACGCTCCAGTGAGTCAGATTCTGAATCTGGCGGCACCCTATCTTGAGGCAATCCCGACAAGACAGCGCGCATTGTCATTGGCCTTCCCAGCACGATGTTGCGACGAGGTACTTGGCAAGCATCGTGTAATGATCGGGCATAATGACGCCCTGTGTTGCCAAAGATTCCCGGAGCTGCCGCAGATTGAGATCGACGCGCTGCCGTTCCTGGTCGATATCGGCGATTCGTTCTGAACACTCGTCGCCTGGCTCGTTTGTCAGACAAGCAGGCATTGAGGGCGATTTCAGGCTGCTTTGGTCTGGTCCAAAAACGCCCATGCAATAGGCGGCGAAAAGCTCCCTGTCATGGGCTTGCTCTTCAAGCGCCGAAGTGCCCCAAACTCCCGCCGCAGCCGCGACGACGACGAGGGTGATAGTGGCAATGAGTTTCATCGCTGCGCTCGGCCGTATTGGTGGCGATTGCCAAGCTCGTATGCCATTTGCGCTCCGCTCATTGCGCCATTTTGTGAATGCACAATTGGAGCCACATCGGAATTGCATGGAAGCGAACGGTGAGAATGTGCGCAAAATCACACCTCATCAAATAACCCCATCGAAGGGGTTTCGGGCCGCCTTAGGTTGGCTTGCGGAACCCGCCGATAACCCATCCGGCAAGGAGACAAAGAACGCCTACTAAGAACGGAGGCGGGACGACGGTTTCAAGCCAGAATGACCAATCGTGCAAGCCACCGTCTACGCGGAAGCCCGGAGGCGGATCTGGTAATCCTAAATCACGGCGGTAGCGCAACCATATCACGGCAGCCACCCAAACAAGCGAAGCGACCGCCCAGAGCCGGAAACCCCCGCGTTGCCAGTTCATCCTCGCCCGGAATCCACGCGCAGGTCAGATGGCCCTTAGACCTACAGCGAAAAATGCCTGAAGTGCAGCGAAGGTGATCAAAAGTGCGATGAGCGTGTACTCGATCGCCCTGCCGCGCTGCCCGGTTTTTTTCAAGCGGCGGAAGTATTCAAAGGTGGCGTTCAAGTTATCGCTCCCGATGATTGGCTATTTGTCCCGTACCCCAGTGCTGACGCTGAAGCTGTGACTCACATCACCGCGCCTTACGCTTTCCTTTGTGTGTGTCGGATTGGCCACAGCCTTTGAGCTTCCGATCCGACACGTCTTTGTGTGTGGAAGCGCACATATGCACGGGAATGGGCGCCTAGTGTGGTTGGTAAGGATTAGGCAAAGGAGCAGCCTATGAATGCCTATTCAGTTTTGGCTTATCTTCTCCCTCCTGGTTCGAACGAGGCCCAGGGCGCTGTTGGCGTTCGTCAGGTCGACGAAGCGGCGCGCCTGCTACCGCGAACGGCGGCGGACGAGTTGCCGCCGTATCGCGACCAACCTTGGATCATCGACAAGCGCGGGTACCGCAAAATCGATCCAAGCATGACGCTTGTTCCTGTGAACCGGCTGTAACGCTCGCGTTTCTGGCCGCTGCCGCCTGCTCATATGTCTGCGCCCCAATGCCCCAGACCCGCGTGCATGTACCCCAGCGAAGGTGCCTCGGGCTGCTTGTCAGTCCGCCGTTGAGCTTAGGTCACCGCGCTGTGCCCCTAGTCGGGCGTCGGGCTGTGGCGGCAGTCGGCGAAGGCCGCGCAGAAGGAAAGATTGGCTGTTCCGGGTGCGGCCTTCGGCCTCGCACGCCAATCTCTCCAGCCGTTCGGGATCAGTGGAGCACGGGATCTGGGCGCGCAGTTGAGCGGCAATCGCGGCGGCGCCCGGAGTAGGCACGCGCAAATGCGCCCGACGGCGCCGCAAGAGGCGGCACTTCATGTAGTCTCCTTGGATTGGCTCGGGGCTTTGTGTCCTCTCAGCCCGGCAGCATCAGTCCTGCGATTTGAGGGGCGGGGTGCTACATCCCAAATTCATTGCCGTATATGATGCCCATCACGGGGCGACGACTCGCCGCACTTAGCGATGCTCGGCGAAACGCGGTCACAAATTGGTCCGCTCGGAAGCTGCCCCGATGCCCTTAGCCTGCAGGGATGAACAATTGTCAAAATTGGATACTGTTGGCCGAGGAGTGCGAAGCCTTCGCGGCTACCGCCAAGGCACAAACCAACCGCGATATGCTTTTGGCCGCGGCTACTCGCTGGCGCAGGATGGCCAAGGTCGCGCGCGACCTCGACGAGCCCACAAATCTCGACCAGACTCCTTAGCGTCCGCGTCTCAGTCCGACTGCGTCCCACCCTTTGCGCCTGAGGCATGCTAGGCCCAAGCCTATAGGGTGCTGCAGCCGATCTTGAACGCGACCATGCAGCAGAGCGCACGAGTGCGCACTGAGCTGGCCGACTACCTCAAGGCCTCGCCTATGCTGGCACGCCACTTGGCGCACTGGCAGTCGGAGGGATAACGACTTGGGCACGTGATGCCCTACGAGCCAAAGGAGACCCTTGGAGACGGCCCCCGATCAGTCGGGGCTGGGTGCGGCGGCCGCAAGGCCGCGTTACCTTTTTGGGACCTGAGGTGTAGCCAATGGTTGCCGGAAATCCGTGAGACCCGAGGTCAGGTCATGCCAACAATAGTACGGCTTGGCGTGACCGGATGACACTTTGTAATGGGACGCGTGTTCGACGAGAACGCACTCCCCGCGATGCCTGTCTCTCTCTGCTCTACCCAAGCAGATGTTCCCACATCCAACCCAGCAGGCATCGCGGTTTAGCTTCCACCGGACACAGGAGACCAAATCTCAGCGCGGTAGCCCGCTTTTTTTAGTTCACTGGCCCGAGTGACCGCGGAGCTAAAAGTGGCGAACCTCTCAACGATAGCATTCGCCATTTTTGGGCGCTCCACCTGCAACAAGTAACCGCCTGGAACGGCACTTTTAGTTAATCGAGGATCGGGCCACAGTTCGCTTAGGGTCATGCATCCATTGTGCCGCGACGTAGCTGTCGATCAAGTCGGTTTGCCCCAGACTCTACATTTCATACAATTTAGGATCTACCGCCCTGCAGATAATCCATGCGCGTTCTACGGCGGACCATGACCTGACGAGCAAATGGTGAAACGAAAGCGCGACAGCATTCCGGCCTTGGTTCTCGAAGTCATCGCCCAAGTCTACGAACTCTCCGGGCGCCGGACGCAGCCATGGTACATTGATCGCGCCGCGCTCGACTTGGGTCATGCATCCGATAGCGTAGATTCTTCGATCTACTACGCCGAGGTGAGCGGGTGGCTGGTGGGTGCTGGCGAACCTCCGAAGAGCGTTGCAATAACGGCTGACGGTGTACGGCTGCTGGAGGAGTGCGGGCTGATCTGAGACGACGGCCACTGGCCTCGCCCCGGTCTCAGTGCCGGGGCTTTTCTTTGTTCATCTCCTTTAGCGTTCTGCCGACGAGCCGATATAGTCTTTTGAGAAATTCTTGTCGGTTCGACAGGTTGTTGGGTGCCGACGGTTGAGGGAGGTGAGTATGGCGAAGCGACCAACTATGGCGGCCCTATTGACCTTGCTCGCTCTCTTCATCGCGGGTCCCTGTTGGGCTCAAACTAGCAACGCGACCGCCGATCAGACGGCAAGAAATAGCGCTCCCTGGGTATTGACGGCGGCAGACGCTGATGGCGGTTCGGCACGCGCCTACCTGGCAAACACTGCTACCGGCGATACTTATGATTGCTCCGCCAGCTATGTCTGGATAGACACAACGATTTCAGAGGTGGTCTGTCGCCCGTTTGACGTTACGCCAGGGAGCATCAGCCCCAACAAAGGACCCTTTGTTCCCTCCATGCTCCCGGTAAACGGACCGCAAACTGTGAGTCTCTTCGTGTGGTTCGTAAATCCAAACACGGGTTCCTTCATGGGATGTGTTTGGCATACGCCGCGTCAAGTTTGCAAAGAAGGCGAGATTAGACCGCGCTAGCGTCGTTGCGAGGAGAGGTGGGAAGTGAAGGTGTGGTTGGCGCTGATCGTACTTTGGACCGCGGCTGTGCCCGCATTCGCCCAGACGGATTCAGATACCAGCGGCACCGGAGCCTCACATGGGTTTGCGGTCTCGGACGGCGATACCGTGAAGTTCGGCAAGCAGCTTGTTCGGCATAGACGCGCCCGAGAAAGGACAGCCTTGCGATGATGGCCACTGGTATCCCGGTCCGCTGGCGACCAAGGCTCTTGTCGCTTTCATCGCTGGCCGCCCGGTGTCGTGTCGCCAGGTCGACTATGACTACAAGAATAACCGACCGGTCGCGACCTGCTTTGCTGGCAAAGACGACCTCCAGGCGCTGATGG